>SAMEA104315437__coassemble_143_pt1 | contig 80824 bp, 58 predicted proteins | sample SAMEA104315437__metabat2_high_PE_043 | metagenome-assembled genome bin SAMEA104315437 (sample SAMEA104315437) | gut metagenome | biome: Monkey gut; feature: monkey-associated habitat; material: faeces | place: China | collected 2013 | reverse complement strand
CAGAAATCTATCAAATATAGCCAATATCTGACTTCATTCCATCTCAGGACACACATTCTCGCTGCAAAAGTAGCAAGAATTTGCTGTTCACGCAATACCATAATTATTGGATTCATCTACCTAAAGTATGGTATAACACAAAAAAGTGCAAGATAGCCATTCTGCTTTCTTGCACTTTTTATCATTTAATCATTTTTTTTACCTGTTGGCTGTCTGCCACTGATAAGTATCATCACAATGGATGTCGGCGGTCTGGTTAGCTATCATCAACTTGAAGTCGCCTTCCTCCAATATCCACTTGCCATCATAGCCTACAAATGCCAAGTCATCTGCATTGAGACTGAAGGAAACAGTCTTGGTCTCGCCTGGCTGAAGCTCCACCTTGTCGAAGGCACGGAGACGACGACCATCTGGAGTCATGTTAGCTATCAAGTCGCTGCTAAAGAGAAGTACGCTCTCCTTGCCTGCCACCTTGCCTGTGTTCTTGACATCCACAGATACCTTGATGACATCACCATGACGGAACTGAGACTGAGATACCTTGAGGTTGCTATACTCATAAGTGGTGTAGCTCAATCCCTGACCAAAGCCCCACTGCTGGGTAATCTTGGCATTATAATCATAAGCACCTTCCATCGTACCTACCTCCTCGCTCTTCTTGAAGTCGTAGTTGGCGAGAGAGTTAATCTCCTTAGGATAGGTATATGGCATCTTACCAGAGAAGTTCTGCTTGCCAGATACTAACAGAGCCAAGGCATCACCGCCATAGTTGCCAGGCAAGAAGATGTCAATAACACCCTTTGCCAATGGCTCGATGTCGGCGATGAGACGAGGGCGACCTTCATTGAGCACCAAGATGATAGGCTTGCCAGTCTTGGCAAGAGCCTTTACGAGATTGCGCTGATTCTCAGAGAGCCAGAGGTCGGTGAGGTTACCAGGAGTCTCGGTGTATGAATTCTCACCGATGCAAGCCACGATGACATCCGCATCCTTAGCAGCAGCCACGGCTGCCTCGATATTTGGCTCATTCTCCTCCCAATACTTACCCTTCTCATTATAGGTAACACCCTGGTTGAGGATGACGTTCTCCTTGCCATACTCATTGCAGAAAGCCTCGTAGATGGTATTGTACTTGCCAGCAAACTCATCGGCACGATGTCCCTGCCAGGTGTAGCTCCAGCCACCATCCAAGCAACGCATCTGGTTGGCATTAGGACCTGTGAGCAGAATCTTCTTGCCCTGCTGCAAAGGCAGGATGTTACCCTCATTCTTCAAGAGTACCATACTCTCTACTGCTCCATCAAGAGCAATCTTGGCAAACTCCTCGCCACCAAACTTAGGATAGTTCTTGAGCTTCTGTGTAGGATTCTCGAAGAGACCCAAGCGATATTTCATGCGGAGCACACGGCGACAAGCATCATCGATACGGCTCATAGGCACCTTGCCTTCTTTCACCAGTTCGATGAGATAGCCACAAGCATCTGCATTGTATGGCTCCATCACCATGTCGATACCTGCATTGATGGCGATGCGAAGGGCATCCTTCTTATCCTTAGCCACCATCTCACGAGTCCAGAGATTGTTGACATCCGCCCAGTCTGTCACCAACACGCCATCCCAGCCAGTCTCATTCTTGAGCCAGCCTGTGAGGATGTCCTTATTGGCATGCATTGGGATACCATTGACTGAGGCTGAATTGACCATCACAGTCAGGGCACCAGCCTGAATGGCTGCCAAGAAAGGAGCGAAATGCTTCTCTCGCAAATCTGCAGGAGAGATGTAAGCCGGCGTACGGTCCTTACCCGTCCAAGGCACGCCATAACCCATGAAGTGCTTCACAGAAGTGGCGATGTGCAGCTGGTCGATGTGGTTAGGATCCTCGCCCTGGAAGCCCAAGATCATTGCCTTGCCCATCTCGGCACTGAGGTAACAATCCTCACCAAAGTTTTCCCAGATGCGAGGCCAACGGGCATCACGGCCCAAATCGACCGTAGGACTGTAGGTCCAAGGAATACTTACGGCACGAGTCTCGTAAGCTGTAGCCTCAGCCGACTTACGAGCCACCTCACGATTGAAGGTGGCAGCCACATTGATGTTCTGAGGGAAGAGCGTTCCACCCTGTGTATAGGTAGAACCATGGTTCTGGTCGAGACCGAAGACGCAAGGAATGCCGATGCGCTTCATGGAAATCTTCTGAATCTGGGCGATGTACTTCTCCCACTGCTTGGCGGTAGGCGCGCAAGTATTAGGAGCATTCAAGATAGAACCTATCTTATAGCGAGAGAGGATAGAATCGGTCTTTTTCTCATCAATATAAAACACACCATTCTTGTCGTTGGCACCAAAGAGGTCGGTCACCAACTCCATCATCTGACCAATCTTCTCCTCCAAGGTCAACTTCTGGAGTGTCTGTTCTACCTGAGCCTCCACCTTGGCATCGCTCTTGATAACAGGAACATTGGCACTGGCTGTATAAGCCAATGCCAACATTGAAATAGATACTAATATTTTCTTCATAAATAAATTAGGTTTATCGTTTCTTATAAAACGAAATAAATCTGATTTTATTACTCGATGGTAACTTTATCTACATAGTAGCCATGACCCACACAGATGAAACCATCCTGGGCAGCCATCAAGTCGAGGGCTTCCTGAGTCAACTCAAATTCTACGACATTGCCATTGCCAAACTCGTATGGAGATGTCAAGTCTGTCCACCAAGTAGTGGCAAGCTTAATCTGATGATATGCGTCATCATCCTTCATTGAGCAATAAACTCTCAGAGTCTGACCAGCCTTCCACTTAGCAACTTGTTCCTTGGTGATAAGATTGAAGGTCTTGTTGGGATTACCATCACCCAAGTCCCAAGAAACATAGTGATGACCTTCCCAAAGTATATCCTCCATAGAAGGACGTGGCTCGGTTGTCACCTTGATGGTTCCACCAGGGAACTGGTTGCCCTCACCATCAACAAGTGTGATGGCATAGTCACCATTTTCCAAGCCAGTTGGAGCAGTGAGCTTCAAGGCTGTACCCTCTTCGAGAATCTCGAAGGCTACTTCCTTGCCACCTACCAAAACCTTGGTAACTGTGCCGAGGTTCTTGCACTTATGGATAGTGGTCTCAGCACCTGGAGCTACCCAAAGCTCTACGGCATTAGTACCCAAGGCTGGGTCATCTGCAGCAGGAGTTACGGTCACATTGAGTGTACGAGAAGTGGTCTTGCCCTTAGTGGTGGTAGCCACAATCTTCAATTTATGATTACCTACTGGAAGAGCCTGGTCGATGGTAGTACCCTCAGCAATCTGAGTATCATCCAAGAGCCATGTTACTGTGGTGTAATGAACTGGCGTTACCTTGATTTCCATCTTCAAGTTGGTCTTACGATCCAACTTTTGGTCAGCCAAGTCGGTGTTCAAGATACGAGGATCGTCATCTTCCGATACTGTGAAGAAAGGATCGTCGTCGGAAGAACAAGAAGACAATGTAGCAGTGCCAGCGAGTGCAAAACTCATGGCAAGAAGCATCATCCATGCCTTCAACACCTTACCCATATATTGATTCATTATCTTTTTCATCTTTTATTGTTTTTATGGAAGTTATAGAAGTTAAGGGAAGTTATCATTCCCTGCGGTCATTCGGGAAGTTAAAGGACAACAGTATTCATCCGCAATAGTAGATGTCCCTTAACTTCTCCTAACTTCTTTAAATTCTTTTAAATTCCCAATTATTTATTATTTAATGTAACCTGTACCGTAAGGAGGATTGAAGTCGCCCTGTACATTCAGGTTGCCCTTGTCCCACCAGAGGTGCTTGTGCCAGTCATCAGTACCACCCATGCGCTCGATGGCAGCCTTGTAGTTGGCACTGTTATACTGACCTTCCAACTCTGGGTAGCGCAAGCGTGTTGGCATAGAGAGGTCAGGGTCGTCATATACGAAACCATCACCAGGGAATGTGCCCAAACGGCTGCGATCCAATACAGCAGGATAATCAGAACGGCGCATGTTAGCCCAAGCCTCAGAAGGATTCATCATGTGGAGAATCCAAGCCTGTGTGTTGATGGTCTCCTTAGGATTGTCACCCAACTTGTTGTTGGCGATGAACGCATTGATCTCATCCTCAGAAATCTTGTTGGATGTGAGATAATAGTTGTTGAGCATCTCCATAGAGGCACGCACACCAGCCTCGTAGTGTGACTCAGCGTCGCCACTTACATTCCAACCCTTGGTCTTAGCTTCAGCCAAGAGGAACTGTACCTCGGCAGAAGTGATGAGGATACCTGGGCATGAAGGCATCTCGAAGTCGATGTTCAAGCAAGGACGCATCAAGCGGGCACGATAATCAGAGTTGTCATAACTATTGGCATCCTGCTCGGCAAGCTTTGCCAAGGTTGGGAACTCAGCAGCGGCAGCTACATTCATCCAGTTTTCATACCAAGCAGAACCTACGTTACAAGGCTCCTCGCCGATACCATTGCGCTGGAAATAAGCCAACACCTCATCGGTCAAATCGATGTTCTGCTCCTTGTCTGGCTTCACCTGGCTACGCTTGATGTTGTAGTAGTGACGGCAGATGCGATAGAGACGAGGGTCATTGGTATTCTGCAACTGATAGAACAGTGTAGAGCTTACGAAAGTAGGTGATGATGGGTCCTGACCATAGAGAATCTCGCCCAAGGCATTGGTACGGAAGTCATAGTCGTTGGCACCATCATAATAGGTATAAGGAGAATCTGCATACTTGATGTAAGCATCGTCAGCGGCAGAAGCGATATAGCCATCGGCATTGTTCATCGCCTTCTCAAACTCCTCCTGTGCCTTGGTAGGGTTGGCATCAGAGATTCGCATCGCATAGCGCATACGGAGAGAGTTGGCATACTTCTTCCACTTTGCTACGTCACCACCCAGGCTTGTTACGTCGCCAGAGATGTGATCAGAGCCTGTGCCCAACTGCTGCTCGCAAGCATCCAGCTCGGTGAAGAACCATGAGTACAAATCCTCTACGGTGTCATACTTAGGAGTAGAGATGCCAGAGATATAACCCAAACCTGCCTCAGAAGCAGGAACATCTCCGTAGGTATCAGCCAAGACTGAGAGGAGATAGACACGGTGGATGCGGAGAGCCGCATTCAAGTTTGCCTTGTCCTCTGAGTTGTGGATAGCATCCACGATGTTCTTGATGGCCACCTCATAGTAGCGGTCCCAGATACGACGGGCGATATCATCCTCATGGTGTACGGCACCAGCATAGTTGGTCACGTTCCAACCACCAGCGAAGTGCTGGTTGAAACCTGTGATATAGTTACGGTAAGTATCCATCAAGCTGAAGTCACCATAGGTCTGCAACAAGGTTGTGGTCAACTGTGCGTTAGGGTCCAGCTCGCTCACCTTGGTCTTATCGGTATTGGTGCGCTCCATCATCTCATCAGAGCAAGAAGTCATCGCACCGCCTGCAGCCATCAACAACAAAGCCATTGAGAGACTGCCCTTGCCTATATATTTCTTGAAAATATTGTTCATTTTATTCTTTTTCTTTTAATTAGTTAGAACTATCTTTCCTTTTCCATCCCATAGATTAGAACTTCACGTTCACGTTGATACCATAGCTCTTGCGAGATGGCAACGAACCGTACTCCAATCCGAGACCTGAGGTATTGTAACTTGAGTCTGGGTCGATGTTAGGAATGTTCTTCCAAACGATGAATGGGTTACGAGCCACGAAGGAAACGTTCAAGCCCTTTACCCACTTGCCGAGCAAGCTCTCTGGGAAGGTATAGCCGAAGGTTATCTCACGGCACTTCACGTATGAGTTATCATAGACAAATGCACTCTGCACGTTGTTGGCGATAGCCTTCCAGTAAGTCTCAGGGTTCACAGCGATGTCGTTCTTGCGATAAGTACCATCACCATTGTCGATGACACCCTCTGCCACGAATCCCTTGCAGTTGCCTGCTGCACGCCACTCTGCATCGGTCATGCCTGCTGCCTCACGAGCCTCCTCTGAAGCATACCACTCATCACGACCTGCCAATGTTTGCTTTGCCTTACCTGTCTTGTAAGCAGAGTTCATGGACATGGAGTAGATGTCGGCACCTACCTTCACGTCGAAAGAAGCAGAGAGACGGAAGTTCTTGTAAGAGAATGTGGTGTAGAAACCACCTGTCCAATCCCAAGAAGAGTTACCGATGGTCTTGATTGTCTGGTCAACCACTGGCAGACCGCTTGTTCCATCGATGATAATCTGGCCATCTGCTGTGCGCTTGAAGTCCTTACCACGGATAGCACCATAGTTCTCTCCTACCTGTGCACCTACTGATACACCACACCAAGTAGCCTTTGCCAACTCGAAGTAGTCCATGCCATCAACCAAAGACTTCACCTTGTTGGTGTTCTTGGAGAAGTTGACACCCATGTCCCAACCGAAGTCCTTGATCTGAAGCACACGACCATTGAGGGCAATCTCGATACCCTTGTTCTGAATCTCACCGGCATTGACCAAGCGGTAAGCATAGCCAGAGGTTGTGGTAGAGGCAAGACTCAAGATCTGGTCCTTGGAGTTCTGATTATAATAGGTGGCATCCAAGCCCAAGCGACCATTGAAGAACTTCATCTCCAAACCCAACTCGTATGAGCCAGTCATGGTTGGCTTCAAGTCCTTGTTTGGCTGGGTAGAGTTGCTAATCATACCGATGGTATAGCCAGAGTAGCTGTACTTACCAGTAGAATAGTTGAGGGCAAGCTGGTATGGGTCGGTATCGCTACCTACCTTAGCCCAGGATGCACGTACCTTACCATAGTTGATAATCTTCTTGTTCTTGATGAACTCTGAGAATACCAAGCTACCTGATACAGATGGGTAAACGTATGTATTGTTGCTGGTAGGGAGTGTAGATGACTTATCGCCACGGATGGTTCCCTCCAGATAGTAAGTATGCTTGTAACCTACGCTTGCACTGGCGTAGAGAGAGCTGATTTGCTTCTTGTACATGCTCTCGCGAATGTTCTGCTCCTGATAGTTCATGATGTTCTGGATGCCGTTCATCTGCTGGTTCAGGCCGATGTTTGTCGTAGTCTTGTTATTCACCTTGAAGATGTTACCACCTGCTGTGGCATTGACATCGAAGTCGCCCCATGAGTTGTTGTAGAGGGCGAGGAGCTCTGCGTTCAGTGTTCTGTTGTTGAAGATCTGGTCGGTAAGCTTTCCTGCTGGTGTACCAGGAGTTGTCTTGGCGATGAAATCAGAGAATGTCATGCTGTTGATGTCTGTACCAATGGTACCCTGCAACTTCAAGTGCTTGTCGATATTCCAGATAGCCTTACCTGTGAAACGGAACACGTCCTTCTTTGAGGTATTGCTGTTCTTATAGAGATCCCAGTATGGGTTCTTGTTATACTGGTCGTTACCGTTCCAGTTCTGGTAGTTGCCATCAGCATCCTCGTAGTTCTTCAACCATGCCTGGTCGTAAGTACCAGCCAAGGTCATGAGGTTCTTACCAACGTTGCTCTGGGAATCACCAAGTGCAGGACGGTTCTTCACATTCTCACGTGTATAGTTGGCTGTGAAGTCGAAATCCACAGGACCTGCGGATGTATTGACACGGAGGTTGAAGTTGTCACGGCTCATGTTGGTGTTAGGCAAGATGTCCTTGTTGCGCATATCTGTGAAAGAGAAACGCATACCTGTCTTACCTGAGTTAACAGAGAGGATAGCTGAGTTCTGGGCTGTCAAACCAGTGCGGAAGAAATCAGACGCATTGTTTGGATGCATCATGAAGGCATGCTCCTGACCATCGAAGTACTTGTATACGAAGTCATCAGCCTTAGGTCCCCAACTTGAGTTGGTACCAGAGGTGCTGGATGTAGGCAACTTGCCACCATATCCCATACCATAAACCTGCTGGATGTCATCCCACTTAGCCAACTGAGAGTCGATGGTGAAAGAACCATTGTACTCCACGCCAATCTTATCCTTCTCAGCCTTCTTGGTGGTAATCAAGATAACACCGTGAGAAGCACGGCTACCATAGAGGGCAGAAGCAGCAGGACCTTTCAAGACGGTCATGGTCTCGATATCATCTGGGTTGATGGCAGAGATACCATCACCGAGGTCGTAGCCACCACCTTCGCCTGCGCTACCGAAGTTAGTATTATCCAAAGGCACACCATCCACTACATAGAGAGGCTGGTTGTTGCCTGCCATTTCTGTATTACCACGGAGGAGCACACGGGTAGAACCAGATGCACCACCAGCTGTATTCTGAACCACGAGACCAGCTACCTTACCAGAGAGTGAGTTGATTACGTTGGTCTCCTTGGCCTTGGTGAGTTCCTCACCCTTTACCTCAGAGAGACCATAACCCAAAGCCTTACGGTCACGCTTGATACCGAGGGCAGTGACAACCACCTCATTTAGAGCCTTGCCATCTTCATGCATTGTGATTTTCATGCCGTTGGCAGCCTTCACGCTCATGGTCTTATAGCCCACATAGCTTACCTCCAATGTAGCACCAGGTTTACAGTTAATAGTAAAGTTACCATCCATATCGGTAACTGTACCATTGGAAGTACCAGCCACCTTGACGGTTGCTCCAATCAAAGTTTCACCCGTGGCATCTACCACCGTACCCTTCAAACCTTGGTTCTGCTGAGGAGCCACGCTCATAGAGGCGTTGTTCAACTGAGCAGCCAAGACGGCACTTGTAGGTGTCCACATCAAACCTGCGCCGAGCAGGCCGAGAAGCATTGTTTTCTTTCTCATAGTTGATATTTTGTCTTTAGTTTAATAATTATTCTTATTAGCATTTGAATTCTTTGTCTTAATTTACATTTGAATTCTTCAAAGAAGATTCTCTGCTGCACTCGGCAAAGCTCAAGCAAGCTTGGCTCTTCCCTCGTCGGCAAGAGAATTCTTCACTCTTCACTTTTTTCCAAAGATTCCCTCAAGCACCCAAGGAGCTTTGATTTGCATACCCTTGAAGCGATCGAAGATACCAAACTTCTCCTGACCACTACCAAACTTAGAATTGTCCCAAACGAAGGTAGAGAAGCCTCGCTTCTGCGCTTCGGTCACCAAGAAATGGCAGTAATAAGTCATGTTCTCATGAATCTTGCCGATGTCCTTGGAGGTGTAATGATCTGACATTCCCCACTCTCCTATCACAATGCCAAGTCCCTGGTTGCACCAAGTATTGACTACCTTGTCGAAGAAGTCGGTGGTTGTTTTCTCATTGCTATCAGGAGTCTCGCCATACTGCTTGTAGGCATCGCCCCAAAAGTAGTACTTCACTCCACCTGCATAATCCCAAGGCTGATAGTAATGGAACTCCACACTCATATACTTATTGCCGTTGCCCTCGGTATCCTTTGGAATGATAAAATCACCATTGTAGATACCAAACTGAGGATTGCAAACGTAGGTCTGCACGATGAGATGACGCTTGGCATTGTTGCCGCCTGTGGCACGAACCACATCCACGAATATCTGATTGTAGGCATTCTGCACGGCTAAGTTCTCAGCCTCAGGCTTGCCCCAGTTGTCCTTGATGTGTACCTCGTTGGTACCAGCGAAGGCAAGACGAGAATCATAACCAGCAAACTCGGATGCGATGTTCATCCAGAGGAGAGCGAGCTTCTGGCAGTTTTCCTCCTTATATTGATAGGTAGGTCTGCCTTCGAGCCATTTCTCATGATGCACATTGATGATTACCTTCATGTTGTTGCTCAAGCACCAGCCTACCACTTCCTTGATACGAGCTATCCAAGCCTTGTCGATGCTCATAGCCTGCGAATTGGTGATGTGACATTGCCAACGAATAGGAATACGGACAGCATTGAAACCAGCCTTCTTCACGGCTGCTATCATCTTCTTGGTGACAACAGGGCTACCCCAAGCGGTCTCTGCATTGATGGAGCCATCAGGATTGCCAATCTGCATCGACTCACCATCCTGACCAGGGGCAGAGCATTCAAACTGATTGCCAAGATTCCAACCGATGACATCCTTATTCCACTCTTGAGCGGTAGGAATGTTTTCACTGACTCCATTAGACTCCTCACCCCCTTTCATGGCTTCTGAAGATGGAGAGTTTGCTTCACAAGAAATAGAAGCAAACATGCTTGCCAAAAGCAAACATATCTTTAATAAATTTCTTTTCATATTGTTCGTAAGTTTTATTGTTGTTGCTTAAAGTTTAATTTTAAGTTGTCATTTAAATTTTTCTTTTCTATAAGGTTTTGTTTATTCATTCTTGAGTCCTCATCAGAACTCGGATGCAAAAGTATATAAAAGGAAGAAGACATAGGTTTGAATACAAACAAAAATAGGTTTCAAACCTAACATAACGCTAAGTTTGAAACCTATCTTTATTTATACTGTCTTGAAATACAAGACGTTACATAATTTACAGAATTTTCTTATCACTTCATAAGATGTCCCATATTTTGCTCACTTTTAGCAAAAATTCAACTATTTATATTTACTTGGAGACACTCCGAAATACTTTTTAAACACAGTGCTGAAGTATTTCACGTTCACAAATCCAGCCTTCACGGAGACATCCAGCACGCTATCACCCCGCTTCAGATACATTGCCGCTTGCTCCAAACGGATGACTCGAATGAAGTCTTGAGGGGTCTTCCCTGTCAAGGTCTTCAGACGACCATAGAAGAGGGTACGGCTCATTGCCATCTCTCGACAGAGACGGTCTATATTAAAATCCGTGTCGCTCAGGTTGTCCACCACTAAGCGACTGGTCTTGTCAACGAAGGCTTGGTCCTGTGGATTCTGTTCAATGGAACCGACTGCCTTTTCATCGGAAGAAATTTTAATATCATCGGAAGACGCGGATATAATGGAGGCATTCGTGCTGTCACACGGATTTTGACCTGTTCGGTCGGAAGACACGGAAGCTGCGCCCGATGACTCTGCTGAGGCTGCTGCGCCAGCCCTTACCAAAGCAAGGCTTCGCTCCATGTAGTATTGGCTCAGGCGACGTCGGTTCTTCAGCATGCTGTCTATCTTGCTGGCAAGAATGGCAGAGTCGAAAGGCTTGGCGATGTAATCATCGGCACCCAAGACTAAGCCCTCTATCATGAAGTCTCTGCCAGCCTTGGCTGTCAAGAGGATAACAGGGAGCCATGAGGTCTCCTTGTTTTCCTTGATGCGGCGGCAGAGTTCATCACCCTGCATACCCGGCATCATCACATCGGATACCACGATGTCGCATTCGCCATTCTTCACCAGATACTCCAAGGCTTCCTCTCCGCTCTCCACATCCACCACATGATATGTATTGCCAAATGCCATACGGATGTATTGGCGCAAGTCGGCATTGTCATCCACAAAGAGTATCGTGTCCTGCTGATGGTCATCTAAGGCTGTTTCAACAGAAAGATTCTCTTCTGATGTTTTATCATCATCGGAAGACGCAGATGTAACGGAGGCATTCGTGCTGGCAGAAAGGGAAAAATTTATGTTGGCAGAAGAGGAAACATTCTTGCTGGCAGGAAGCACTGCCTTATCCAATGGCAAGGACAGGATGAAGGTGGTTCCTCTCCCCTCCTCACTCTCAAAGGACAATTTTCCACCGAGTTTCTGCACCAACTGGCGGGTGAGCATCAAGCCCAAGCCACTCCCCATCTCCTGGGAGTTAACGGCATTGGATGCACGGAAGAAACTTTGGAAGATATACTTCATCTCTGCCTTTGGAATACCAATGCCCGAATCGCTAACTGTGATACGCAATAGATTCTTATCTACTGTGCCAGAAACCGTGATACTTCCACCTTCTGGCGTATATTTCACGGCATTAGAGAGCAGATTTTCAAAGATCAAGTCCATCATCTTGAGGTCTGTCAGGAAACTTTGCTTCTGACATTCATCGAAAATCAGACGGATGTGCTTGTCCTTTGCAGACATCGAGAACTTATCCACCTGCTGACGTAAGAACACAGATGCCTCCACCTCTTGCAGATGAACCAGTGCCTTTGCCTGATCTATCTTTTGGAAGTCCAACAACTCCGTTACCATCCTGAGCAGTTTGTCACCATTGCGCTGCGCCAACTCCAAGAACCCACGGCTCTTCTCAGCCAAGGTGGTATCTTTTGCCAAGTCGGCAAGAGGTGCCAAAACGAGACTCAAAGGCGTGCGGATGTTATGGGCGGTATTCACGAAGAAGTTGATTTTCTCATCATAATATTTACGATGCAACCGCTCTTTATAATAATCCCAGCCAAAGTAAGCCATCGTACCCAGGATGCAAAGGTAGATGATCCATGCCCACCAGGAGTTCCACCATGGTTGGGCGATATGGATGCGGAGCAACGACTCGCCGAGCACACGCCCATTGCTTCTGCCGATGGCCTTCACATGGAAGGTATAGTTGCCTGGTGGCAAGTTGGCAAAACGCACCTGCTGGTCTGAAGACGGCTCACTCCATCGGTGGTCGAACCCTTCGAGATAATACTGATATTGAATGTCATGCTGATACTGGTAATTGATGCTCTCGAAAGAGATGACAAGCGTATTCTCGGAATGCGAGAAACTCAGCTTGCCCTCCTGCAACATATCAAAGAGTTGCTGACTCCAATCAGCAGTCACCTCCTTGCCCTCTACATTCACTCCCAAGATGCGGAGCGGAGCGGCATAATTTAATCCCTTGGCAAAACGAGGAGCCAAGATGACAGCGCCACTACTGCTGCCAAAGATAATTCTGCCATCCTGTGTGCGAGCCACAGCCATTCGCTTATACTCACACTCCAAGCCTTTGAAGAAATTGACATTCACTACCTGTCCATGCTCCACGAAAGCCACCCCCTTATCTGTACTCATCCAGACCTTTCCCCTTGGGGTCTTCAAGAGCGCATACACATTATTGGATGGCAACGACTGCTCACTGGTATAAGTCTTCAGCTGATGCGACTTCAAGTCATAAAGGCACAAACCACCTCCATCGGTGGCTATCCAAACATGCTGGGCATCTTGGTAAACCATCGAATTGACATAGAAATTATAGTCTGTCGCAGGAAATTCCTCTGGCTTATAGAAACGGCTGATGCTATAAGATTGCTTATCCACTCGATAGCAACCATGCGAAGTGCCCACATCCACATATCTCTTGCCAGGACTCTCGATGATACATTGCACCTCTCTTATTGGGAAGTACATTGTACCCTTATGAGAAACATATACCATATCACCATCCAGACAACCAATCCACAATCCACCCTCACTGTCAGAACACAGACTATATACATAATCGGTCTTCAACTTGCCATTGGCTAACGAATATACTGGCACAGCACTGCCGTCGGCATGCACCTCATATACGCCATTGCCATAGGTACCCACCAAGATTCTGCCATCCTGCATTTGGCACAGCGTAAGGGTTACCTTATTCAATAAGGTATGATGCCAAAGATGGGAAAGCTCATCATATACGCTCACTCCCTTGTCTGTGGCATACCATATCTTACCATCACGGCTCTGCATGATGTCATTCACACTATTGTCAATGAGCGACTGACTGTTGAGATACTCATGGCGCACATATTCCAAGGTATGCTCCATCGGTATAGCCAAATCGACGCCACCAGAATAAGAACCTACCCAGAGGTCGCCCAACTGGTCACGGCACAAAGCATACACACCATTGCCCTGCAATATATTGCCTGGTCTGCCATCGGTATTGAGCAACATCTTGATGTGCTTTGTCATTTTATCATAGGCATAAACACCTGCTCCATCCACAGCCATCAAAACAGTCTGTGAGTCATAAGGAATGATGGAACGCACAGGAATGAGTGGCAATTCTTGCAGGGATGCCACAGCAGGAAGAGGCTGCCAAGTGCTGTCGTCCACGACCATGACACCCTTGTGGAAGGTACCCAACCATATCTGATGAGCAACCACATCGTGATAAGAAGAAAGCACGGAGCAGTCGGCTATCCTCTTGCTCAATTTTCGATTGACAAGAGAATAGGTATATACGCCCTTAGGAGAACCTATGAGAAGATGGTTTCCGACAAAGGCTATATGATTAACGTAGGTATTTTTCAGTATGAACTGTCCCTTGGAAGCCATTTCGGTAGATGGAATCACATAGATTCCCTTATCCATAGCTATCCAAAAGTTACCATTTTTATCTATAATTACCTCGTTCACTACCACGCTCTCGTTCAAAATCTGAAGAAGATTGTGAAGCAAAACGAAGGAATCTCCCACCTTATTATATATATAGAGCTTGCCCTTGTTGTCGTAGGCATAGATTTGCTGATGATCATCCTTCAGGAGTTTGATGTTCTTACCACCACTGGCATCGCTATATGGTTTGTCGGTGGCGAGCTGGTAATTCTTCACCAATTGTCCGTTATATCTGTCCACCCCTTGCTTGGTACTAATCCACATCGCTCCATCCGCAGCTTGCACGATGGAATAGACGCGAGCCGAAGAGAGTCCTTGGTCGGTATTGACATTGGAGAGCATGAACATGTTTCTGTTTAATGAGTTGGCAGCCATAGTTCTCACTTCTAAGCAGAAAACTATAGAAAAACAGAACATCAAACAGCGCAATAAGCTATATTTATATCTTCTATGATTTAACATGTTAAGTTGTTCGTTATTATAAAATTATCGCTACAAAGTTAACACGAAATAAGCGAAAAGCAAAATTTAACTCACAAAAAATGCTTCCTTAGAGGTTGAATTGTTCTCAAAATCGCCCTTATCATAGGAATATACCAAACTTTGGGTATGCGATTACACTACTTTTGGTATTTCGGAAAAGCGGTTTTTGCCGTACCTTTGCAACCGAAATCAAGAACTTGGTTTTTCGAATATGGGACAAACCAAGAGGAATAAGTCAAACCCAAGGTGGAAACACCTTACAAACATAGGAGTGCAAAGACATGAACGCAATCGCAGCAACATTTACACAGGCCTGGGCTGGTCTCACACACCGCCAGTTTGCATACACCCAGAGCGTACCATTCGCCGTAGACGCAAAGTTTGCACACGACACGAATGCGCAGCTTGATACTCGCAACTTGAATGTTTACATCAATGGTGCACAGATTTTGAAGGATGTCAACGTGAGCATCCCTAAGAACAAAATCACATGCATCATTGGTCCTTCTGGCTGCGGCAAGTCTACTCTCCTCCGCACCTTCAATCGCTTAAACGATCGTGTGGAAGGTCTGAAGATGAATGGTGAAGTCAACCTCGGTAAAAGCAACATCCTTGCCGCCAACAGCAGTAAGCTCTCAGAGTTGCGCCGCAACATCGGATTGGTACCTCAGCGTCCATGCCCTCTCCCTATGAGCATCTACGATAATGTGGCCTATGGTTGCCGCATTCATGGCATTCACAACAAAAAGAAACTCGACAGCATCGTACAGCACTACCTGAAGGCTGTGGGCCTTTGGGATGAGGTAAAAGACCGCTTGAAGTCTCCAGCAGCCAAGTTGAGTGGTGGCCAGCAGCAGCGTCTTTGCCTTGCCCGCAGCCTTGCAGTAGAGCCAAGCTATCTCCTTGCCGATGAGAGCACCAGTGCCCTCGATCCCATCTCCAGCAAGAAGGTGGAACAACTCTTCACGGAATTAAAGAAGGACTACTCTATCGTAATGGTTACCCACACACTTCGTCAAGCCCTCCGCATCGCCGACCACGTTATCTTCATGTACTTGGGTGAGGTTATTGAGGAAGGAAGCGCAGACCAGGTATTCAAGCACCCACAACACGAGTTGACCAAGAAGTACCTCAATGGCGCTTTCAGTTAAACAATAAAAAGCCAGCGACTCTATCTGACACTACTGTCAGAGAGGTGTCGGTGGCTTTGTCTTGCTACTTCATGTAAATCATATATAATAAGGTGTAAACATACCAGAACGCATTTCAACACAAGAGAAATACCACAAACATAGTATTTTCAAAAACAATTTGTCACTTTTTATGCGATTTCTTTGGCAGTTTGAAAGATTATTGTTATTTTTGCGACCAAGTTTTGCTTCGGCCCCGGTCGTTTCGGGGGTGGCATTACATTACCAACATAATTCAATAACACATGAAAGTATTAAAATTCGGCGGAACATCTGTTGGTTCCGTAAAAAGCATCCTCAGCTTAAAACGTATCGTAGAGAATGAGGCCAAGAAACAGAGTGTAGTGGTTGTCGTGAGCGCACTTGGCGGTATCACCGACAAACTCTTGCAAACCTCCCAGCTTGCCCTCAAGGGTGATGAACAATGGAGAGTCGAATTCGATGCCATGGTTGATCGCCACCACAAGATGATAGACACCATCATCACCGACACCTCTGACAGAGAGAACTTATTCAAATCGGTCGACGCACTCTTCGAGCAATTGAAGAGCATCTACTTTGGTGTGTACCTCATCCACGATTTAAGCGAGAAGACACAGGATGCCATCGTGAGCTACGGTGAGAGGCTCAGCTCTAAAATCGTCGCCACACTGATTCGTGGCGCCAAGTGGTTTGACTCACGCAACTTCATCAAGACGGAGCGTATCAACGGAAAGGGAAAACATACCCTCGACAGCGAGTTGACCAACAAACTCGTGAAGGAAACCTTCGAAGAACTGCCTCGCATCTCTCTCGTTCCGGGTTTTATCAGCCGAGACAAGCACACAGAGCGCACCACCAACTTAGGACGTGGAGGTAGCGACTATACCGCTGCCATCATCGCAGCCGCTCTCAACGCTGAGGTCTTGGAAATCTGGACAGACGTAGATGGCTTCATGACTGCCGACCCACGTGTCATCAAATCAGCTTACACTATCAACGAACTGAGTTACATTGAGGCGATGGAGCTTTGCAACTTTGGCGCAAAGGTCATCTACCCTCCTACCATCTACCCAGTTTGTATCAAGAATATTCCTATCAAGGTTAAGAACACCTTCAACCCTGATGCCCCAGGCACCATCATCAAGAATAAGATAGATGGCGACTCCAAACCTATCAAGGGTATCTCTTCTATCAACGGAACAGCTCTCATCACTGTGACTGGCCTCTCCATGGTCGGTGTCATCGGTGTAAACCGTCGTATCTTCACCGCCCTCGCCAACGAAGGCATCTCCGTGTTTATGGTTTCTCAGGCTTCTTCCGAGAACTCCACTTCCATCGGTGTAAGGGAGCAGGATGTAGAAGAGGCTGTACGTGTATTGAACGATGAGTTCAAGAATGAGATTGCCGACGGAGCGATGTTCCCTATGCACGCAGAATGCGGTCTTGCCACCATCGCCATTGTAGGCGAGAACATGAAGCACGCAGCCGGTATCGCAGGTAAACTGTTTGGTACTCTCGGTCGTAGCGGCATCTCTGTCATCGCTTGCGCACAGGGTGCTTCAGAAACCAACATCTCTTTCGTTGTCAAGAGCGACTATTTGAGAAAGTCTCTCAATGTTTTGCATGATAGCTTCTTCTTGTCAGAATACAAAGTCCTCAACCTCTTCATCTGTGGTGTGGGAACTGTTGGCGGAAAGCTGATAGAGCAAATCAAGAACCAATACGAAGAACTGAAAGAGCGCAACAAGTTGAAGTTGAACGTCGTAGGCATCGCTTCTTCCCACAACGCCATCTTCAATCGCGACGGACTTGACCTCGACAACTTCCGCGACGCACTCAAGGCCTCTGAGCCAAGCGACAATGAGAAGTTGCGCGACAAGATTCTCAGTATGAACATCTTCAACAGCGTGTTCGTGGATTGTACTGCGAGCAAGGAAGTGGCAAGTCTCTACCAAACTCTCCTGGAGCACAACGTCAGCGTCATCGCAGCCAACAAGATTGCAGCTTCGAGCGAATATGAGAACTATGAGCGATTGAAGAAGACCGCCATCCAAAGAGGTGTCGTCTTCCGTTTCGAGACCAACGTAGGTGCAGGTCTTCCTATCATCGGCACCATCAACGACCTCCGCAACTCTGGAGACAAGATACTCAAGATTGAGGCAGTGCTCTCTGGTACCCTCAACTTCATCTTCAATGCCATCTCTGGTGTCGTACCATTCTCAGAGACTGTTCGTCTCGCCAAGGAGAAAGGCTACAGCGAGCCAGACCCACGCATCGACCTGAGCGGCATGGACGTGGTTCGCAAGTTGGTCATCCTCTCCCGTGAGGCTGGTTATCGTGTGGAGCAAGACGATGTGGAGAAGAACCTCTTCGTACCAGACGAGTATTTCCAGGGCAGTATCGAAGATTTTTGGAAGAAGCTTCCACAACTCGATGCTGACTTCGAAGCAAAGCGCAAGACACTCGACATCGAGCACAAGCGTTGGCGCTTCGTTGCCACACTTGATGGCGGCAAGACCTCAGTAGGTTTGCAAGCCGTAGGTCCTGAGCATCCTTTCTACAACCTGGAAGGAAGCAACAACATCGTACTGCTCACCACCGAGCGTTACAAGGAATATCCTATGATGATTCAGGGATATGGAGCCGGTGCCAGCGTAACAGCAGCCGGTGTATTCGCCAACATCATGAGTATCGCTAACATTTAAACCACAAAAGGATAACAAACATGAAGCATATCATCATACTTGGCGATGGCATGGCCGATCACCCAGTGGAAAGACTGGGTGGCAAGACCTTGCTGCAATATGCCAAGAAACCCTATATGGACATGCTTGCCAAGAACGGCAAGACAGGACGATTAGTAACAGTACCAGACGGGTTCCACCCTGGCTCCGAGGTTGCAAACAGCTCTATCATGGGCTACGACCAAAATGAGGTTTATGAGGGACGAGGACCTCTCGAAGCCGCCAGTATCGGTTATGAGATGTCACCCAACGACTTCGCCTTGCGCTGCAACATCATCAACGTGAACGATGGCATCATCATCACTCACAATGGTGGAAATCTTGAGACAGAGGATGCAGATGTCCTTATCAAGTATCTCAACGAGAAGTTGGCAAGCCAATACCCAGGCATCGTGAAGTTCATCACAGGTATCCAATACCGCCATCTCCTTATCATAAAAGGTGGCAACAAGTATGTGGATTGCGCTCCACCTCATGACCATCCTAACGAGCAGTGGAAGCCTCTCTTGGTGAAGCCTATGGAAGGTGTGGACCCAGAACTTTTGAAAGGACACTATCAAAGTGCAGAAGGCAAGTTTCTCGCCCAGGGCAGCGATGAGTATCGCATGAGCGCCCAAGAGACCGCCGACCTTTTGAATGCACTCATCCTGAAAAGCCAAGAGATTCTTGAGAACCATCCTTTCAATGTGGCACGCAAGGAACGTGGCGAGCGCATGGCAAATATCATCTGGCCTTGGGGCGGTGGTTATCGTCCTCACATGCTCACCCTCTCACAGATGTACCCACAAATCAAGAAAGGATCGGTGATTTCTGCTGTCGACTTGATTCGTGGCATCGGTCACTACGCAGGGTTGAGAAACATCATCGTGGAAGGAGCCACAGGCCTCGCCAATACCAATTACGAGGGAAAGGCACAAGCTGCCATCGACGCTCTCAAAGAAGGTGACGACTTCGTATACGTACATGTTGAGGCAAGCGATGAGGCAGGACATGATGGTGACCTCGAACTGAAACTCAAGACCATCGAAAACCTCGACAGTCGCCTCATCAAACCTATCTACGAGGAAGTGAGCCAATGGGACGAGCCTGTCTGCATCGCAGTCCTCCCCGACCATCCTACCCCCGTGGAGATTCGTACCCACGTAAAGGAACCTGTACCTTTCATCATCTACTATCCAGGCATCGAACCTGACATCGTAGAGAAATATGACGAGGTAAGTTGCGTAAGGGGCGGATATGGCTTGATAGAACTGCAAGAGTTCATGAACGCCTTCATGAGTATCAATTAAAATAATCATTTAGAAATTAGGACACAATGAAATACTATTCAACAAATAAGAAAGCACCTATCGCCGACCTTCACAAGGCGGTAGTCAAGGGTTTGGCAGAAGACCGTGGTCTCTATATGCCAGAAATCATCAAGAAGTTGCCACAAGACTTCTTCGACAACATCGAGAAGCTCTCATTCCAGGAGATTGCTTACCAAGTAGCAGACGCTTTCTTCGGTGAGGATGTCGACGCAGAGTCCTTGAAGAAGATTGTCTATGACACCTTGGCATTCGATTGCCCAGTCGTAGAGGTTGAGCCAAACATCTACTCATTGGAGTTGTTCCATGGTCCTACCCTTGCCTTCAAGGACGTTGGCGCTCGTTTCATGGCTCGCTTGTTGCAGTACTTCGTACGTCAGGAAGGCAAGGAGGAAGTCAACGTGCTCGTTGCCACATCTGGTGACACAGGTTCTGCCGTAGCCAATGGATTCCTTGGCGTAGAAGGCATCCACGTATACGTACTCTATCCTAAGGGAAAGGTGAGCAAGATACAGGAGAGCCAGTTCACTACCCTCGGACAGAACATCACTGCCTTGGAGGTAGACGGCGTGTTCGACGACTGCCAGGCATTGGTGAAATCAGCATTCATGGATGAGGAGTTGAACAAGCACATGAAGTTGACCTCAGCCAACAGTATCAATGTCGCTCGCTTCTTACCACAAGCCTTCTACTACTTCAATGCATACGCTCGCATGAAGGAAAAAGGATTGGCAGACAAGTTGGTCATCTGCGTGCCAAGTGGAAACTTCGGCAACATCACAGCAGGTTTGTTTGGCCATGAGATGGGATTGCCTATCCATCGCTTCATTGCAGCCAACAATGCCAACGACATCTTCTACAACTATCTCCAGACAGGCAAGTACAACCCACAGCCAAGCAAGGCGACCATCGCCAATGCCATGGACGTAGGCGACCCAAGCAACTTCGCCCGCATCTACGACCTCTACAAAGGCGACCACGATGCCATCACAGCCTACATCAGTGGTGCAACCTACAAGGATGAGCAGATAGCAGAGACAATGAAGCAATGCTACAATGACACCAAGTATGTACTTGACCCTCACGGAGCTTGCGGTTATCGCGCCTTGAAGGAACAGTTGAAACCAGGTGAGGTGGGAGTATTCTTGGAGACCGCTCACCCAGCCAAGTTCAAGGAGAAAGTAGACAGCATCTTGGGCGCAGACATCGAGATACCAGCACGCCTTGCCGAGTTTATGAAAGGCAAGAAGCAGAGCATCGAAATGACCAAGGACTTCGCATCATTCAAGAATTTCTTGATGAACGAATAAAAGTGAGAAATATCTAAGAATGCCAAACGCATAAGAATATAGTTTAATAAGGTGGAATTTCGGAAACGGAGTTCCACCTTATTCGTATGACGTGTCGCATTGTAAAAGGAATAAATAGATAAGTACAAATTATACAAGGAATAAAGATAAGTACAAAGCAATTTAAGCCAATTTGCAAACTCTATATTACAGATTAGCAACAAATAGCGCAAAAAATTAATAAAACGTCATTGTAAATTTGGCAGTATCAAAGAAAATTGCTATTTTTGCCTACAGATTCAGCGAGACAATCATAACAAGCCGAGGCAAGCTCCCCTAAAGCCCATCCGAAGCGAAGTTGTGCAGTATCTATGCAATAGAGAATATAAGTATAATAACTAAAATAAAATTTAGGTAAAATGAAAATTGAAGATTTTAACTTTGCCGGTCACAAGGCAATCGTACGCGTTGATTTCAACGTGCCATTGGATGAGAATGGTAATGTAACAGACGACACTCGTATCCGTGGTGCCCTCCCTACTTTGAAGAAGGTACTCGCTGACGGTGGTGCTCTTATCATGATGAGCCACATGGGTAAGCCAAAGGGCAAGGTTAAACCAGAGCTTTCTCTTTCTCAGATTGTAAAGAACGTTTCTGACGCTCTCGGCGTAGAGGTTAAGTTCGCTAAGGATTGCGGTAATGCTGATGCAGAGGCTGCTGCCTTGAAGGCTGGTGAGGCTCTCTTGCTCGAAAACCTCCGTTTCTATCCAGAAGAGGAAGGCAAGCCAGTAGGTGTAGAGAAGGGTACTCCAGAGTACGACGCAGCTAAGGCTGAGATGAAGGAACGCCAGAAGAAGTTCGCAGCAAAGTTGGCTTCTTACGCAGATGTATATGTAATGGACGCATTCGGTACAGCTCACCGCAAGCACGCTTCTACAGCTGTCATCGCAGATTCTTTCGACAAGGATCACAAGATGCTCGGTTTCTTGATGGAGAAAGAGGTTAAGGCTGTTGACGCTGTCCTCGGCAACATCAAGCGCCCATTCACAGCTATCATGGGTGGTTCTAAGGTTTCTACCAAGATCGGTATCATCGAGAACCTCTTGACAAAGGTTGACAACTTGATTCTCTGCGGTGGTATGACCTATACTTTCGCTAAGGCTCAGGGTGGCAAGATTGGTAAGTCTATCTGCGAGGATGACAAGCTCGACGTAGCTCTCGACGTAATCAAGAAGGCTAAGGAGAACAACGTAAACCTCGTACTCGGTACAGACTCTGTTTGCGCTGACGACTTCAAGAACGACGCTAATACTCAGATTTGCCCATCTAACGACATCCCAGAGGGTTGGGAAGGCATGGACGCAGGTCCTGACACTCGCAAGGCATTCGCTGAGGCCATCAAGGGCGCTAAGACAATCCTTTGGAACGGTCCTGCTGGTGTATTCGAGTTCGACAACTTCGCTGGTGGTTCTAAGGCTATCGCTGACGCTATCGCAGCTGCAACTAAGGAAGGTGCATTCTCACTCATCGGTGGTGGTGACTCTGTAGCATGTATCAACAAGTTCGGCTTGGCTGACCAGGTATCTTACATCTCTACAGGTGGTGGTGCATTGCTCGAAGCTATCGAGGGTAAGGTATTGCCAGGTGTAGCAGCTATCGAGAAGTAATTTGATTCCAGATTTACATTGCAAAAAAGCAAATCAGAAATCACTTTGAGATAAATAAATAGGAAGTTCGAGGGCATCCTCTTGTGATGTCCTCGAATTTTCAGTTAATAAAGCTATACCTTAAAAATCTACAACTTATTTAGCAAATTATAATGGATTGGATTATTAACCTTTTTACCAATACGGAGTCAGTGGCTCATATCGCCTTATTGTATGCGATAGTGATTGCTGTCGGCGTATATCTCGGTAAAATTAAAATTGGAGGTATCTCTTTGGGTGTTACCTTCGTACTCTTCGCAGGTATCCTTGCAGGACACGTAGGCTTCACCGCTCCTAAAGAAATACTTACCTTCGTGCAAGACTTTGGATTGATTCTGTTTGTCTTCATGATTGGTCTTCAGGTAGGACCAGGTTTTTTTGAGAGTTTCAAGAAAGGCGGCGTAACGCTCAACTTGCTCTCTACAGCGGCGATATTCCTCAACGTTTGCGTGATGTTCGCTTGCTACTACCTGTTCTTCGACACAAGCAACCCAAACAACCTTCCTATGATGGTAGGTACCCTCTATGGTGCCGTCACCAACACTCCTGGTTTGGGTGCTGCCAACGAGGCTTTGCTCAGCGTATTCCCTAATGGTGCTCCAAGTATCGCCAATGGGTATGCTTGTGCCTACCCTCTCGGTGTGGTTGGTATCATCGGAGCCACTATCCTCATCAAATACATCTGCAAGGTAGACACACAGGAAGAGGAAGCTCAACTAAACGAGGAAGATGCAGCTAACCCACATGCCAAGGCTCATAACATGCACCTCCGTGTAGAGAACGCCTACATTGCTGGCCGTACACTTCGAGAGGTATCTGAGTTCTTGAACCGTGACATTGTTTGCTCTCGCCTCCTCCACAAGGGTGAAGTGAGCATCCCTAATAGTAAGACAACCTTTGAGGTTGGCGATGAGCTTTTGGTAGTTTGCGCTGAGGCAGACGCTGAGGCCATCAAGGCATTCATCGGCCCAGAGATTGAGGCAGAATGGGATCGTTCCAAGGATGAGAAGGTAGAGCACTTCGTATCACGCCGTATCGTCGTTACCCGTCCAGAGATGAATGGTAAGACGTTGGGCAAGATGCACTTCTCAAGTGTATATGGTGTCAACGTGACCCGTATCTCACGTCAGGGCATGGATATCTTTGCTGGTCGTAACCACCACTTCCACGTAGGTGATAGAATCTTGGTAGTAGGTCCTGAGGAGAATGTAAACCGCGTGGCAGAGATCATGGGTAACTCCGTGAAGCGTTTGGATGCACCAAACATCGCCACCATCTTCATCGGCATCATGGTAGGTATCATCTTCGGAAGCCTTCCTTTTGCCATCCCTGGTATGCCAGTTCCTTTGAAGTTGGGTATCGCTGGTGGTCCATTGATTATCGCCATCCTCATCGGTAGATTCGGTTATCGCATGAAGTTGGTTACCTATACGACCACATCCGCCAACATGATGCTACGAGAGATAGGTTTGGTACTATTCTTGGCGAGTGTGGGAATCAAGGCCGGAGCTGGATTCTGGGAGACGGTGGCACAAGGCGATGGAATCAAGTATGTATATACCGGTTTCCTCATCACCATCATCCCTATCCTTATCATCGGAACCATTGCGCGTCTGAAGTTCAAGTTCAATTACTTCACCATCATGGGTATGATTGCCGGTACTTACACCGACCCTCCAGCCTTGGCATACGCTAATGCATCATGCACCAAGGAGGCTCCAGCCGTAGGTTATTCTACAGTTTATCCTTTGAGTATGTTCCTCAGAATCTTCTCGGCACAGATTGTGGTGTTGTTCTTCTGTGGAGGATAGTTTTTCTTTAAACGATTATACAAATAAAGATCATTATATAAAGAGGGTGTGTCATAAGCTTATGGCACACCCTCTTTATTGCCAATGTCATAACGCTATCCAGACGTTTAATGGGGAATTTAATTACACCTCATCTACTATCCCGCTCATCTCCTTGCGCTTTTTCTCGGCACGAGGACAGTCTGGAGCGACATGACCGATGGGCACGATGACCACAGCCTCATAGTCTGCCCAGCCATCCTGCTCAAAATAAGCATGCATCTTAGTTGGATCGTAATTACAAACCCAGCATGTGCCCAATCCTCGCTCGGTGGCAGCAAGACAGAGATGTTCGGTGGCGATGGCCACGTCGATGTCGCCATGAGGTTTCTTGTCTTCCTTACGAATCCAGTTTTCCTGTTTGTTACGCATACCCACGATGTACATCGGAGCCGTCTCGAACCACTCTCGATCATAGCACTCGCAGAGTTTCCTCTTCGCCTCCTCAGACTTTACAACAAGCCACTTCCAAGGCTGCTTGTTGCATGCCGATGGTGCCAAGCGCACACACTCCAATACATACTGCAAGTCTTCTTCGCTTACTTCCTCATCGGTAAACTTACGAGCAGAGAAACGCTCTTTGCTCAATGACAAAACATCTTTCATATCCATCTTCATTTTTATTATTTCACGATTGTCGCTTTTTTGATGACGATGTCCTCCAAAGGACGGTCATTGCTGTTCTTGTCGGTCGCCACATTCTGAATTTTGTCGACCACGTCCATGCCTTCCAACACCTCACCGAAGACAGTATATCCACCATCCAGATGAGGCACGCCTCCATACTTGATGTAGCCGTCTATCACCTGCTTGTTGGGCAGCACGTAAGCCCTGCCCTCACGTTTCTCCTTCTCCACGGTATACTCCATCTGGCGAGGGGAGAAATTGCGTCCCCAGGTGATATAGAAATCACAAGGAGCCGAGGAAAACTTCGGATTCACGTCGTCACCCTCACGAGCCGCACAGAGCTGTCCACGCTTGTGGTAATACTTAGGGTATCGAATCTCCGCAGGAACAGCATAGGCAGTGTCAAACTTCTCTTCTTTCAACGGATTCACCTTACGGGTAGTAGGGTCGCCAGCCTGCACCATGAAGTTCTTGATGACACGGTGGAAGATGCAACCATCATAATACCCCTCACGGACCCACTTGAGGAAATTGTCACGATGCAGAGGCGTGTCGTTGTAGAGCGCCACACGGATATTGCCCATGGTGGTCTCAAGCAAGACCTCATGACAGGTCGTGTCCTGATGCACGGCAGCAGTGTCTACGCCCTCTACGGCAATACCCTTGAGCACCGTCACTTTCTCTGCTTTCATCACATCTTGCGCTATCGCCGAGCCCATGAAAGCTAAGCACAGCACCATTGAAACCAAAATCTTTTTCATCTTCATACATTAAATTATCTTACGGTGATATGGAAGCATCCTTGCTTCACCTCATATTTGACATAACATCTATTTCTCTCACGGAAATCACGGAGCACCTCGCTCAGCACCCATTTCAAGGTATCGTTCTGCACCTTTCGACGAGGAGCTTGGGCGGTTTGCACGGTCTTGTACCTATTATAACATACATCGAATGTAGTGCCATAGAGGTGGCAGGAGTTTTCGGTGGCATTGCCATTGCGAGTACGGAGCTTCGTCACATCATCCTTGGTACGGAGGATGCTCGTAACGATGACCTTATGGAGAGGGATGCCCTTGATCTGCAAAGAATCAAAATATGCCCTGCCGATGTCCTGAAGCAAAACGGACGCACGCGGCACAAGATAAGGGATGCTGTTTCTGAGCTTGTCGACATAGAAATATGGATTACTACCCACATACACCAACTTGCCCTTGCTATGCTCAGCCTCATCACGGTTCTGCACGGGAGAAACACCAAACTGATTGGCAGCCTGAATCTGTACGTCCTGCTGGTCGGGGAAGGTATTGCCGAAATGAGGCACCGAGAAGATGCGATGCTTCACCTCCTTGCCGTCCTTGTCGAAGAAGATAGAAGCCTTGCCCGCCACCGCCGTATCGGGAGTAACGAGGCACATCTTGTCGGAGTCCAACTCTTTGTCTACCGCATCAACGGACATCTCACCAGAACCTACGCCCGACTTGCCCTCCGCCCCATCCATCGTCGCAGAATCCGCCTTCAAGGCGAACCCCTTTGCCTTGCAAGGTTCCGCCAGTCCTGGGTTGACGAGCCGAGCCAGGGCGAGCACCATGACCACGACCACAAATCCCAACAAGAATCGGTTCTTGCCCGACATATCACGGAGGTTTTCCGCCACCTTATTTATTATCATCAAGAAGTTGTTATTCTTTTTCATCATTCCATTCCAGTTATCAAATAGTTATCAAAACGGCATCAAGGAAAAAACTTTCTGCCAATTTTATGTTAAAAAGCATTCGCAAAATTACATCATTATTTTCGTAACACAAAACTTTTTAAAGTCTTTTACAAGAAAAAACGTCATATATTTGTTCATTTCACAGAAAAGTAGTAATTTTGCAAGCGTTAATTATAAAGATTAGTTTAAACTATTTGATTTTTAAGTTTTGATAGAGAAGCATATAATACTCGAAGACATAGATCCAGTGATGTTCTACGGTGTCAACAACGCTCACCTGCAGATGATAAAATCACTGTATCCGAAGTTGCGTATCGTGGCACGTGACAACGTGCTTCGTGTGCTCGGCGACGAGGAGGAAATGGCGAAAGCTGAAGAAGACATAGAGCAAATGCGCAAGCACCTGGCAAAATACAACATGCTCTCGGAGGAAGACATCCTCGACATCGTGAAGGGCAAGCAAACCAAGGCCGACTCAGTGAAGGACGTACTCGTCTACAGCATCAGCGGCCGACCAATCAAGAGCCGGAGTGAGAACCAGCAGAAGCTTATCGACGCCTATGAGAAGAACGACATGGTATTTGCCGTGGGACCTGCCGGAACGGGCAAGACCTACCTCAGCATCGCCCTCGCCGTGAAAGCTCTCAAGGAAAAGACCGCCAAGAAAATCATTCTCTCCCGCCCTGCCGTCGAAGCAGGCGAAAAACTCGGATTTCTTCCGGGTGATATGAAAGACAAGATAGACCCTTACTTACAACCTCTCTACGATGCGCTCGAAGACATGATTCCTGCCGTGAAGCTACAGGACATGATGGAGAAGCACATCATACAGATCGCCCCCCTCGCCTTCATGCGTGGACGCACCCTCAGCGATGCCGTCGTCATCCTCGACGAGGCACAAAACACCACATCCCAGCAAATCCGCATGTTCCTCACCCGAATGGGCATGAACACGAAGATGGTCATCACGGGCGACTTGACCCAAATTGACCTTCCTCGCGAACAGAGAAGCGGCCTGAAAGAAGCACTAAAGATACTCGATGGCGTAGAGGGAATCGGCGTGGTTCACCTGGCACAGAAAGACATCGTAAGGCACAAGCTCGTCACCCGTATCGTCAATGCCTACGACGCATACGACAAAGAACGAAGCGAGGAACGAAAAGCGAAGAATATTTAATCATTTCAAAGTAATAAAAACAATGAAAGCATTAACAAAGACAGATTTCCATTTCAATGGACAGAAGAGTGTTTACCACGGTAAAGTACGTGATGTGTATGACATTAACGACGACATCCTTGTGATGGTCGCTACCGACAGAATCTCAGCGTTCGACGTTGTGCTTCCTAAGGGCATCCCTTTCAAGGGCCAGGTGCTCAATCAGATTGCTGCCAAGTTCTTGGATACCACGACAGATATCTGTCCTAACTGGAAGTTGGCTACTCCAGACCCTATGGTTACCGTAGGTTTGAAGTGCGAGGGTTTCCGTGTCGAGATGATCATCCGCTCTATCCTCACCGGTAGCGCATGGAGAGAGTATCAGAAGGGATGCCGTGAGATTTGTGGCGTGAAGTTGCCAGACGGAATGCGCGAGAACGAGCGCTTCCCAGAGCCTATCATCACCCCTACCACAAAGGCAGACGAAGGTCACGACATGAACATTTCAAAGGAAGAAATCATCGCCCAGGGCATCGTTAGTGCTGAGGACTATGCCGTGATGGAGGACTATACACGCCGTATCTTCAAGCGTGGACAGGAAATCGCAGCCAAGCAAGGCTTGATTCTCGTAGACACCAAGTACGAGTTTGGCAAGCGCGACGGCAAGGTGTACCTCATCGACGAGATTCACACCCCAGACTCAAGCCGCTACTTCTACGCAGATGGCTACGAGGAGAAGTTTGAGAAGGGAGAGCCACAGCGCCAGCTCTCCAAGGAGTTCGTTCGCCAGTGGCTCATCGAGCACAACTTCATGAACGAGCCTGGCCAGACCATGCCAGAGATTACCGACGAGTATGCCGAGAGCGTATCAGACCGCTACATCGAGCTCTTCGAGCACATCACAGGCGAGAGATTCGACAAGGCAACAGAAGATGGCGACATCGCTGCCCGCATCGAGAAGAACGTCAGCGAATGGCTTGCCACACGTAAATAATCAAGAATGTACAAGCAAGAACAAATCAAGCCCTATGAGGGCACAGGAGATAAGGGAAAGTTGGTAGAGGAGATGTTCGACAACATCGCCCCTACCTACGATACCCTCAACCACCGTCTCTCATGGGACATCGACAAGGGCTGGCGTAAGAAAGCCATCAAGCGTCTATTGCCTTTCGCCCCAAAAAAGATGCTCGACATCGCTACGGGCACAGGCGACTTCGCCATCCTCGCCACCCAGTTGCTTCACCCCGACCACCTCATCGGAGCAGACATCTCGGAGGGCATGATGGAGATAGGCAGACAGAAAGTGAAGAAGATGGGACTCGACAAAGTCATCAGCTTCGAGAAGCAAGACTGCCTGCACTTGGGATATGCGGACGAGACCTTCGATGCCGTGACCGCAGCCTTTGGCATACGCAATTTCCAAGACCTTGACCAGGGACTGGCAGAGATGTGCCGAGTATTGAAGAAAGGCGGACACCTCTGCATCGTGGAGCTCACCACCCCCATCAGATTCCCGATGAAGCAACTCTTCCGCATCTATTCGGGCACTGTGCTCCCCATCTACGGAAAGCTCATCAGCAAGGACCAGAGTGCCTACGACTATCTCAATAAGACCATCGCTGCATTTCCACAGGGCGAGGTGATGATGGAGGTGCTCAAGAAAGCAGGATTCGAGAAAGCCGAGTTCAAGCGACTTACCTTCGGTATCTGCACGCTCTATTTTGCAACTAAATAAACTTTTAAAACAAAAATATTATGGACAAGTATGGACTCATAGGCTATCCCTTAGGACATTCGTTCTCCAAGAACTACTTCAACGAGAAATTTGAGAACGAGGGTATCAACGCCCAGTACATCAACTTCGAAATTCCAAGCATCGAAGACTTGACCGAGGTTCTCGACTCCAACCCAGAGTTGAAAGGACTCAACGTGACCATCCCTTACAAGGAGAAGGTAATCAGCTATCTCGACTATGTAAGCCCAGAGGCCAACGCCATCGGTGCCGTCAACGTGATCAGAGTGGAACACAAGGGCAAGGACTTGGTGCTGAAAGGCTACAACAGTGATGTGATTGGATTCACCCAGAGCATCGAGCCATTCATCGAGTCATACCACAAGAAGGCGTTGATATTGGGCACGGGCGGAGCTTCAAAGGCTGTCAACTATGGATTGAAGTCATTGGGTTTGGAGACCGTCTTCGTGAGTCGATACGAGCGTCCAGGCACCATACAGTACGACAAGATTACCCCTGAGGTCATCAAGGAATACAACGTCATCGTGAATTGTACACCAGTAGGCATGTATCCTCATGTCGACGAGTGCCCTCAACTGCCTTACGAGGCCATGGATAGCCACACCTTATTATATGACCTCATCTACAACCCAGACGAGACGCTCTTCATGAAAAAAGGAGCTGCACAAGGTGCTACCACCAAGAATGGTCTCGAAATGCTACTTCTCCAGGCTTTCGTCTCATGGGACTTCTGGGGAGGCAAGGAAGAGATTTAGAGAATGACAGTAACTATTACAGTTCAAAATTCCATAAAATAGAATATTCATATCATCAAAATGAGTAACAATAGATATATGATGCGCGGCGTAAGTGCCGCCAAGGAAGATGTGCACAACGCCATCAAAAACATCGACAAGGGTATTTTCCCTCAAGCCTTCTGCAAGATCATACCAGACATCTTGGGCGGAGACCCTGAGTATTGCAACATCATGCATGCCGACGGCGCTGGCACAAAGTCAAGCCTCGCATACATGTATTGGAAGGAAACTGGCGACCTCTCCGTATGGAAGGGCATCGCACAGGACGCCGTGGTGATGAACACCGACGACCTGCTCTGCGTGGGCGCCGTAGACAACATCTTGGTAAGCTCCACCATCGGACGCAACAAGATGCTCGTGCCAGGCGAGGTTATCTCTGCTATCATCAATGGTACCGACGAGCTCTTGCACGAGATGCGCAAGATGGGAATCGGCATCTACCCTACAGGCGGTGAGACCGCTGATGTGGGCGACCTCGTGCGCACCATTATCGTTGACTCCACCGTGACTTGCCGCATGAAGCGCAGCGATGTCATCAACAATGCCAACATCCATCCGGGCGATGTCATCGTGGGTCTTTCTTCTACAGGACAGGCTACTTACGAGAAGAAATACAATGGCGGTATGGGCAGTAACGGCTTGACCAGTGCACGCCATGATGTCTTCGCTAAGTATTTGGCAGAGAAATATCCTGAGAGTTTCGACCATGCCGTACCAGACGAGTTGGTATATAGCGGTAAGTACAAATTGACCGACGAGGTGGAAGGCTCACCTATCAACGCTGGAGAGTTGGTTCTCTCCCCTACCCGTACTTACGCCCCTGTCATCAAGAAGTTGCTCGATGAGTTGCGCCCCGAGATTCATGGTATGGTACACTGTACAGGTGGTGCCCAGACCAAGGTCCTCCATTTCGTAAGCGACAACTGCAAGGTGGTAAAGGACAACATGTTCCCTGTACCTCCACTCTTCAAGGCCATCCATGACTGTTCTGGCACCGACTGGAAGGAAATGTACCAAGTATTCAACATGGGTCACCGCATGGAAATCTATGTACGCCCAGAAATCGCAGAGAAGGTCATCGCCATCAGCAAGAGCTTCAACATCGCCGCACAGGTGGTAGGACACATCGAGGAAGGCACCAAGTCTTTGACCATCAAGAGTGAATTTGGAGAATTCAATTACTAAGAATGTTAGTGTAAGAAGCAAATGTAAAGCACTAAACATCAAACATTATTTAAATGGACAATAACAACATATTACAGAAATTAGACGGACTTGAGAGCCGTTATGAGGAAGTTAGTACCCTCATTACCGACCCAGACGTTATCGCCGACCAAAGCAGATACGTGAAGTTGACCAAGGAATGGAAAGACCTCGGTGACATCATGGATGCACGCAAGCGATACATCAACTGTCTCAACAGCATCAAGGAGGCCAAGGACATCCTCGCCAACGAGAGCGACCCAGAGATGAAGGAGATGGCTCGTGAGGAGCTCAATGAGAACGAGGCACTCCAGCCAAAATTGGAGGAAGAAATCAAGATAGCACTCGTGCCTAAGGATCCAGAGGATGCCAAGAACGTACAGATGGAAATCCGTGGCGGTGCAGGTGGCGACGAGGCAGCCCTCTTTGCCGGTGATCTCTTCAACATGTATAAGAAATACTGTGAGTCGAAGGGCTGGAACGTAAGCGTAACTTCTGTGTCAGAAGGCGCTGTGGGTGGTTACAAGGAAATCGACTTCGCCGTAAGCGGAACTGACGTTTATGGCACCTTGAAGTACGAGTCTGGCGTACATCGTGTACAGCGTGTTCCTGCTACCGAGACCCAAGGCCGTATGCACACATCAGCCGCAACCGTTGCCGTATTGCCTGAGGCCGACAAGTTCGAGGTGAACATCAATGAGGGCGACATCAAGTGGGATACATTCCGAAGCTCTGGTGCTGGTGGCCAGAACGTGAACAAGGTGGAGTCTGGTGTACGCCTTCGCTACCCTTGGAAGAACCCTAACACTGGCGAGGTGGAGGAAATCCTCATCGAGTGTACCGAGACCCGTGACCAGCCAAAGAACAAGGAGCGCGCCTTGAGCCGTCTTTATACCTTCATCCACGACCGTGAGCATCAGAAGTATGTAGACGACATCGCAAGTCGCCGCAAGAGCCTTGTCTCCACTGGTGACCGCAGTGCCAAGATTCGTACTTATAACTTCCCTCAAGGCCGTGTCACCGACCACCGCATCGGATACACGACCCATGACCTCAGCGGTTTCCTCGGCGGTGACATCCAGGCTATGATCGATGCACTGACCGTGGCTGAGAACGCAGAGAAGCTGAAGGAAACAGAATTGTAATTTTAGTTAGGATACTCATGTTTCCGTTAGGAAACCCCTAACACAAAACTTTTTTCAAAAGATGAACAGAAAAGAACTTGTAGAGCAAATCTTCGCTAAGAAGAGTTTCTTGTGCGTAGGTCTCGACACAGATATCGACAAATTGCCAGAGTGCATTGTCAACAACGAGGAAATCCAGGGTGCAGAGACCCAGATGATTTTCCAGTTCAACAAGGCCATCATTGATGCCACCGCACCTTATTGCGTGGCATACAAGCCTAATTTGGCTTTCTATGAGAGCCGTGGCGTAGAGGGCATGATAGCCTTTGAGAATACCATCAAGTATCTCAAGATACACTATCCTCATCATTTCATCATCGCTGACGCCAAGCGTGGTGACATCGGAAACACCTCAAAGATGTATGCACAGACCTTCTTCAAGGAGTACAACATCGACTCCCTGACCGTGGCTCCATACATGGGTGAGGATTCAGTAAAACCATTCTTGGAGTATGAGGGCAAGTGGGTCATCCTCTTGGCGCTCACCAGCAACAAGGGTAGCCACGACTTCCAGCTCACCGAGGACAAGGACGGCGAGCGACTCTTCGAGAAGGTATTGAAGAAGAGCCAGGAATGGGGAAATGACGAGAACATGATGTACGTGGTAGGTGCCACGCAAGGCAAGATGTTTGAGGACATCCGCAAAGTAGCCCCTAACCATTTCTTGCTTGTACCGGGCGTAGGTGCCCAGGGCGGAAGCCTCCAGGAGGTATGCAAGTATGGCATGATCAAGGACTGCGGTCTGCTCGTCAACTCATCACGTGGTATCATCTATGCAAGCCATGGCGATGACTTCGCCGAGGTGGCAGGTCTGAAAGCCAAGGAATTGCAAGAGCAAATGGTTGAGGAATTGGCGAAGTTATGATGCTTTATCATGGTTGAGGAATTGGCGAAGTTGTAATGCTACATCACGCCAAGAATTTGAACAAATCGTATCAATCTATAAGGATTCAATAAACCTATATTTAGGCGCAAAGTCATACAAAATGTGGCTTTGCGCCTTTAAAATGTATGTTTGTTAGCGAAAAAAACTAAATATTACATTTTTATTACCCTTGTTTGAATCTTTTTTGCTATATTTGCACTCAATTATAGTCAAGAATCGATAGATAAAAACTTTAAGTAAGAGATAAATATGGAATTTACCGCTCAACAAATAGCCCAGTTCGTTCAGGGCAAAATAGAAGGTGATGAGAACGCAAAGGTCACCACTTTCGCAAAAATCGAAGAGGGTAAGGAAGGGGCTATTTCGTTCCTTTCTAATCCTAAATACACCCATTATATTTATGACACCAAGTCGAGCGTTGTCTTGATCGATGAGAACGTAGAGTTGGAGAAGCCAGTAAGTTGCACCCTGATTCGTGTGAAAAATGCTTACGAGTGCGTAGCTAAGCTCTTGCAAATGTACGAGTCTATGAAGCCTAAGAAGACTGGCATCGACTCACTTGCTTTCGTTTCCCCTAAGGCGAAGGTGGCAGAGAATGTATACGTGGGCGCATTTGCCTACATCGGTGAAGGCGCAGAGGTGGGCGAAGGAAGCCAGGTTTATCCCCACGCCTACATCGGAGATGGTGTGAAAATCGGAAAGAATGCGCTCATCTACCCTAACGTCAGCATCTATCATGGTTGTCGTCTTGGCGAGAACGTCACCATCCACTCTGGTAGTGTAATTGGTGCCGATGGATTCGGATTCGCACCAGGTGCCAATGGATACGACAAGATTCCGCAGATTGGTATCGTCACCATTGAAGATAACGTGGAGATTGGCGCCAACACCTGCGTAGACCGCTCTACCATGGGCAGCACTTACGTTCGCAAGGGAGTAAAACTCGACAACCTCGTCCAGATTGCCCACAACACAGACATCGGTGAGAACACCGTCATGTCTGCCCAAGTAGGTATTGCTGGTTCTGCCAAGGTTGGGCAATGGTGTATGTTTGGCGGTCAAGTAGGTATCGCAGGTCATATCACCATCGGCGACAAAGTTTTCCTCGGTGCCCAAAGTGGTGTGCCAGGAAGCATCAAGGGCGGTCAGGAACTCATCGGAACTCCTCCTATGGAGCCTCGCTCTTACTTCAAGTCACAAGCCATCTTCCGTCGTTTGCCTGAAATGTACAAGGAATTGAACGAGCTGAAGAAGGAAATCGAAGAATTGAAAAAGAACAAACAATAACTAATTAAGGATTAACAATTAGCCCGACAGACGGGAAATAATAATTCTCAATTATTAATTATAATAAGCAATGTCAAAACAGAAAACATTAAAAGGTAGCTTCTCATTATGTGGCAAAGGCTTACATACCGGTTTGAGCCTCACAGTAACCTTCAACCCCGCCGCAGAGAATACCGGATACAAAATACAGCGTATTGACCTCGAAGGTCAACCTATCATCCAGGCAGTAGCAGAGAATGTCGTTGAGACCCAGCGTGGCACTGTGCTCGGCAAGGGCGACATTAGAGTTTCAACCATAGAGCACGGAATGTCAGCACTCTACGCACTTGGTATCGACAACTGCTTGATTCAAGTGAATGGACCAGAGTTCCCTATTCTCGATGGCTCAGCCGCCATGTATGTAGAGAAGATTCAGAGCGTAGGCATCCAAGAGCAAAACGCAGAGAAAGACTTCTACATCATCCGTCATAAGATTGAGGTAAAGGATGAGAAGAGCGGTTCTGTCATCACTATACTTCCAGACGAGGAGTTCAGCATCACGGCTATGTGCTCATTCGAGAGCAAGTTCATCAATAGCCAGTTTGCCACCCTCGACAAGATGGAGACATACGCAGAGGAGATAGCTGACGCCCGTACCTTTGTGTTCGTTCGTGACATCATGCCATTGTTGCAAGCCAACCTCATCAAGGGCGGCGACCTCGACAACGCCATCGTCATCTATGAGCGCCAGGTAGAACAAGCTCAGCTCGACCAACTCGCCGACCACCTCAAGGTGCCTCACATGGATGCTACCAAGTTGGGCTACATACAGCACAAGCCTTTGAAGTGGGAGAACGAGTGTACTCGTCATAAGTTGCTCGACATCATCGGCGACATGGCACTGATTGGCAAGCCTATCAAGGGTCGCATCATCGCTACTCGTCCTGGCCACACCATCAACAACCAGTTTGCTCGCTTGATGCGCAAGGAGATTCGCAAGCACGAGATTCAAGCTCCTATCTACGACCCTAACGAGGAGCCAATCATGGACAACATCCGCATTCGACAATTACTTCCTCACCGCTACCCTATGCAGTTGGTAGACAAGGTGATAGCGATGGGACCTACCAGCATTGTAGGCATCAAGAACGTGACCAGCAACGAGCCATTCTTCACCGGTCACTTCCCTGAGGAGCCAGTCATGCCAGGCGTATTACAGGTAGAGGCAATGGCACAATGCGGGGGATTGCTCGTACTCAACCAGTTGGAGGAGCCAGAGCGTTGGAGTACCTACTTCATGAAGCTTGACGACGTAAAGTTCCGCAAGAAGGTTGTACCAGGCGACACGCTCCTTTTCCGTGTAGAGTTGCTCGCCCCTGTACGTCATGGCATCAGCTCTATGAAGGGATACATGTTCGTGGGTGATCAGGTTGTGGCAGAAGCAACCTTCACCGCACAAATAGTAAAAAACAAATAATTTAAGAAATAATAATTAGTTTAGTGCCATAAAATTGGTTTGGAGTCACTTCATGAGGCTTTCACCCGCCAGGCCTATTTCTTAATTATAATTCTAAATTTACAATAAAAAATATGAATCAGATCAGTCCTTTAGCATTTGTCCATCCAGAGGCAAAACTCGGAGACAACAACATCATCGGTCCTTTCTGTTATATCGATAAGGACACGGTATTGGGCGACAACAATGTCTTCCAGAACAGCGTAACCATCAACGTGGGCGCACGTATCGGAAATGGCAACGAGATATTCCCAGGTGCAAGCATCTCTACCAAGCCACAAGACTTGAAGTTCCGTGGTGAGGTGACAACTTGCGAGATTGGCGACAACAATAGTATCCGTGAGAACGTGACCATCTCTCGCGGCACTGCCTCTAAGGGCAAGACCGTGGTAGGAAGCAACAACCTCTTGATGGAGAACATGCACGTGGCTCACGATTGCGTGTTGGGAAGCGGATTGATTATCGGAAACTCAACCAAGTTTGCAGGTGAGGTGACTGTAGATGACAATGCCATCGTTAGTGCCGCCGTACTCTGCCATCAGTTCTGCCGTATTGGTGGATATGTAATGATACAAGGTGGTTGCCGTTTTTCTTTGGACATTCCTCCATACGTGATTGCAGGCAAGGAGCCGACACGTTATGCAGGCTTGAACCTCGTCGGCCTTCGCCGTCGTGGGTTCAGCAATGAACTCATACAACTCATTCATGAGGCTTATCGCCTGCTCTACTCCAAGGGCGTGCTGAAAGAAGGCATCCAGGAAATTAAGAACAATCTCCAGATTACTCCAGAGATTCAGTACATCATCGATTTTGTGGAATCTTCTAAGCGTGGAATCATCAGATAGAAAACAGATTCGTTTGACAGTAATCATGTTCACTTTACAGATTTTATCTTTATCAGACAGATTACCTAAAATAGATTCATGTCACAACAAACAACATATCATAAGAGAATTGCAAAACGCAGATTCTCTTATGATTCCTGATGACACAGAAATTACCGTTAAAAATCCACAGCTATATTTGTCATAAAAGCAAGATCATTCCAAATCAAGATTGACAAAATCTTTTTTAAATGAAGATTGGTCAAAAGTCTTTCCAAATGAAGATTGGCAAGAATGGTCATTCTTAAATATTAATTTAAAACTATCAATTATAAATGAAGACTCTCGTAGTAGTTCTTGGTCCAACAGGCGTCGGTAAGACTGAACTTTGTCTTTCGTTGGCTGAGCACATAGGCTCGCCCATCGTAAATGCCGACTCCCGACAGATATTCGAGGAAATACCGATAGGAACGGCAGCTCCTACCCAAGAACAACAACGAAGAGTACCCCATTATTTTGTCGGAAACCATCACATCCAAGATTATTATAGCGCCGCCATGTACGAGGCTGATGTGATGAGACTCCTCAATGAAGACCTTTTTGTCTCACACGACTCTATCCTTCTAACGGGTGGAAGCATGATGTACATCGATGCCGTTTGCAAGGGAATCGATGACATCCCGACTGTACGTGATGACATTCGAACATGGATGAAAGAACGTCTGGAGAAGGAAGGACTCGAAACTCTCGTTGACGAATTGCAGAAACTCGACCCTGAACATTGGGAAATTGTCGATAAGAAAAATCCACGAAGAGTGGTTCATGCTCTCGAAATCTGTCACCAGACGGGCAAGACCTATACTTCCTTCAGAACAGCAGAGAAGAAGAAACGCCCATTCAACATCATCAAGATAGGACTCAACCGAGACCGAGCCGAGCTCTATGAGCGCATCAACCAGCGAGTACTTATGATGGTGGACGAAGGACTGGAAGAAGAAGCCAGAAAAGTATATCCGCAAAGAGGATTGACCGCCTTGAGGACAGTAGGTTATAAGGAAATGTTCGCCTACTTTGATGGGGATATCGACAGAGAGGAAGCCATCCGACAGATACAATCGCATAGTAGGGAATACATGCGAAAACAGTTGACATGGTTTAAAAGAGATGAAGAAATCAAATGGTTTCATCCCGATAACGTTAAAGAAATCATAAATTATATAGACAGCTGCTTGTAAAAACAAATAATTTTGCTATTTTTGCAAGAGAATTATAACTATGAGCAGGTAAGTTGGTCTGAAATGCCATCTGCCTACGAATCCAATCAAAAAACAATATGAACAAAATCAAGACATTTTTTGCCTGGACATGGCATAAAATCTGCGCCTTCTGGCCATGGTATAGAAACCTATACAGAGGTAGGGCTTGGTACACCAAGACCCTCATCGGATTTGCCAGCTTCATCGTCGCCTTCATCTTGTATTTGGGCGCCGTAGACATCAACCTTTTTTGGCTTTTTGGTAAGTCACCTGGTTATTTCTCAGGCATCATGAACCCTCAGACAAGCGAAGCGTCTGAGATTTATAGTGCAGACGGAAAACTCATCGGAAAATACTTCAACGAAAACCGTACACCTGTTCAGTACGAGGAAGTTAACCCAGATTTCTTCAAGGCTCTTGTAGACACTGAGGATGAGCGATTCTACAAGCATCTGGGCATCGACCCTATCGGTTTGTTTGGCGCTGTGAAAGATGCCGTGTTGCATCATGATGCCCGTGGTGCTTCTACCATCACCCAACAGTTGGCAAAAAATATGTTCCGTGTTCGCTCGCAATATTCTACGGGCTTGTTAGGCAAGATTCCAGTTCTTCGCATCCTTATCGTGAAGAGCAAGGAATGGATTATCGCCGTCAAGCTCGAAACCGTATACAGCAAGAAGGAAATCATTACGATGTATGCCAACACCGTAGACTTCGGTTCCAATTCTTACGGAATCAAGACTGCGGCAAAGACATATTTCAACACGACTCCTGCCAAAATGACCACAGAGCAAGCCGCCGTACTTGTAGGAATGCTGAAAGCGACTACATATTACAATCCTCGCTCAAACCCAGAGAATAGTTTGGCACGTCGTAACACCGTATTATATAATATGGTGACACATGGCGACCTATCCAAGGAACGCTATAACGAGTTGAAGGAAACACCTATCAAGTTAGACTTCAAGGTGGAGGAAAATTATGATGGACAGGCTAAGTACTTCCGTGAGGCTGTGGCAAACTATCTGAAAGACTGGTGTAACGAAGAGGGATACGACCTCTACTCCAGTGGTTTGAAAATATACACGACCATCGACACCCGTATGCAGAAATATGCAGAGGATGCCGCTCGCAAACAGATGAAGCAAGTACAGCAGAACTTCAACAATCACTGGAGCATTCATCGCTCTCAGGCTGGCAGTGGCAAATGGCTTGGCGAAGATCCTTGGCAGGACGAAAACCACAAAGAGATACCAAACTTCATCCAGGGCATCGCCGAAAGACAATCATTCTATAAGGATTTGCTGGCACGCTTCCCAAACAACCCTGACTCTGTGAACTATTACTACAAGGAATGGGTTCACCCTGTAAAGGTATTCGACTACGACAAGGGAACCGTGACGAAGATGATGACATCCGAGGATTCCATCAAGTACATGACCACCTTCCTCCACTGCGCCTTTGTTGCCATGGAGCCACAAACTGGAGAGGTCAAGGCTTGGGTAGGTGATATCGACTTCGATGCTTGGAAATACGACAAGGTAACAGCAGAGCGCCAACCAGGTTCTACCTTCAAGCTTTTCGTATATACCGAGGCTATGAACCAAGGTTTGACACCATGCGACAAGCGACGTGACGAGTACATCTCCATGGATGTATATGACAAGAAGAAACATGAGATGGTGAAATGGACTCCATCCAACGCCAATGGTTCTTTCTCTGGAGACTCCATCCCATTGAAGAGTGCCTTCGCCAAGAGTATCAACTCCGTAGCTGTAAGACTCGGTCAGGAAATGGGTATCAAGAGAATCATCGAGACAGCTCACAAGATGGGTATCCAAAGTCCATTGGACGATGAGCCTTCTTTGGCACTGGGTTCAAGCGATGTCAACCTTTTGGAGATGGCTTGCGCTTACAGCACCATCGCCAACAATGGTATGCACCACGACCCAGTATTAGTGACACGCATCGTAGACCGTGATGGAAAAGAAGTCTACACGGGTCCTTCTACCGCAGAGCAAGTCATCCCATACAAGAGTGCTTTCTTGATGCAACAACTCCTACAGGGAGGTATGCGTGAACCAGGCGGTACATCCCAAAACCTCTGGGGATACGTTGGCGACTATCGAGATACAGAGTTCGGTGGAAAGACAGGTACTACCAACAACCACTCCGACGCATGGTTCATGGGCGTGAGTCCTAAGCTCGTTGTAGGAGCATGGGTAGGAGGAGAATACCGATGCATCCACTTCCGAACTGGAGCATTAGGACAAGGTTCACGAACCGCATTGCCTGTCTGTGGATACTTCTTGCAAGCACTTTTCAAGGATCCTGCTTTCAAGCAATATCATGGGAAGTTCGAAAAGCCTAAGGATGCAGACATCACAAATGACATGTACGTCTGTGCAAGTTATGCTCCTAAGCCAAAGGTAGATACGACAAGAGTGGACAGCACTGCATTGACTGAGGAGATTATCCTCGATGAAAATGGCAACCCTATCGTCCACGAAGTTCCTACAGGGGAGGAAAGCAAAGACAAAAAGGCAAACGAATCTGAGGAAAAGAAAGAAAAGAAAAAATCAAAACCTACAGAGCAAGTAGTCAACTTTGACGATCTGTAAAGACACACTAACGATGGCGCATGATATATCAAATCATAAGCCATAAAAACAAGATACTCAAAAAAAATCGGTGGCTTCCGTTTAATCAAGCAGAAGCCACCGATTTCTATTTCAAAGAAAACAAAAACAACATCATGGCAGAAAAGATAGATTTAGAAAACGAAGAGTTGCAAAACGCTTTGCAAATCATACAATACACACGCCGTTCCCTCTTCCTAACTGGAAAAGCAGGAACGGGCAAATCTACTTTTTTGCGCTATATTTCCGCCCACACCAAGAAGAAACATGTGGTGCTGGCACCTACAGGCATCGCCGCCATCAACGCAGGAGGCTCTACCCTGCATAGTTTCTTCAAGCTCCCCTTCTACCCTCTTCTTCCCAACGACAGCAAGTACAGCGTTCGCAATTTGCGAAACACAATGAAGTACAATTCTGAGAAAATGAAATTGCTCAGGGAAGTGGAACTCATCATCATCGATGAGATCAGTATGGTTCGTGCCGACATCATCGACTTCATCGACAAAATCCTTAGAGTTTACAACCGAAACATGCGTGAGCCCTTCGGAGGCAAGCAACTTTTGTTGGTAGGCGACATCTATCAATTGGAACCCGTAGTGAAAGAGGATGATAGAAAACTGCTGAGTCCATTCTATGCCAGCAACTTCTTCTTCGATGCAAAGGTTTTCTCCCAATTTCAATTGGTAAGCATCGAACTCAAGAAGGTGTATCGACAGAGTGACCCTGTATTTATCAATATTCTTGACCATATCCGAACCAGCCAAGTTGGCAATTCCGATTTGATGAGACTCAACCAAAGGGTAGGTGCCAATCTTGACGAAAGCGACTCGAAACTCGCCATCACCCTGTCGACAAGGCGAGACACGGTTGACTTCATCAACGAGAACAAGTTGAAAGAACTCCCAGGCGACCCTTGCTTATTTAGAGGAAGCATCGAGGGAGAGTTTCCTGAGAGCAGCCTTCCAACCCCAATAGAACTCTATCTTAAAACAGGCGCACAAGTCATTTTCATCAAGAACGACATCGACCACCAATGGGTGAACGGAACCTTGGGTACCATCATCGGATTCGATGACGACCAAGACAGCCGAATCTATATCCGAACAGAAAATGGAGAAGACGTGATGGTAGAGCCTGCCGCCTGGAGCAACATGCGATACCACTTCAACGAGACAGAGAAGAAGATTGAGGAGGAAGAGATAGGAAGATACGTACAATATCCTATCCGATTGGCATGGGCTATCACCGTTCATAAGAGCCAAGGCTTGACATTCAACCAAGTGAAGATAGACTTCACGGGAGGTGTTTTCGCAGGAGGTCAAACGTATGTGGCTTTATCTCGATGTACGAGTTTGGAAGGTATCAGTTTGCAAGAGCCGATACGCCACAATGAAGTCTTCGTCAGGAATGAGGTGAAGCAATTCGCCCGTCAGTACAATGACAGGAACATCATCAACACGGCATTGGTACAGAGCAAAGCCGACAAACAATATCACGATGCATCAAAAGCCTTCGACAAAGGTGACATGCAAGGAGCCTTGGACAACTTCTTCTTGGCCATCCATAGCCGTTACGACATAGAGAAACCTATCGCCAAGCGATTCCTCAGAAAGAAACTCAATGTAGTGAACGAATTGAAAACTGAGAACAAACGTCTACAAGAACTCATCAAGAAGAAAGACGAGGAGAAAAAAAAGCAAGAAAAGTTCCTCATGAAACTCGCCACAGAATATGTTATCTTAGGCAAGGAATGTGAGAAAGAGAATATGAAAGATGCTGCAAGAAACAATTATAAAAAAGCCCTCGAACTTTGTCCAAAACATCCTGAAGCCAACAGAAGAATGAAGAAATTAGAGAAATAGTTGGATGAAGGATTGAGAAAACATGGATGAAGGAAATAAATAAAATGAATGAAAGAATTAGATAAATAACATGCATGAAGGAAATTGACAAAATAAGATAGATGATAAAAGAGGTAAATACCATCACATCATTTTATAATTCTGCAAATCTATAATATAAAGTAAACACATGAAAAAGAAAAGAAGACTGAGAAAAGACCGCATTGGAATCCTATGCGTAATCGTCATAGCATTCGCTTGGTTTTCACTGAGACAGTGCGTACATAGTTGCACCTCAAATGCAACGGAGGAGAAAGACACCATACCAGCAACCCATCTCAACGACTCTTTGAGTAACGCACTGACAGAAGGAACCGCTTATCACGAGATGGACTCCCTGATAGAAAGATACCTGAAACGTTGGGAAATCAATGGCGCACAACTTGTCATCACACGAAACGACTCCCTACTCTATGCTCGTGGCTTCGGCTATGCTGACAAGGAGAAAGGAATCAAGATGGAACCCAATATGGTGATGAGATTTGCCTCGGTTTCCAAACTCATCACGGCAGTGGGTATCATGAAACTGCAAGAGATGAAAAAGGTCCACATGAGCGACAAGGTGTTTGGGCCTCATGGCATCCTCACAGATACAACTTTCAATAATAGTATCAAGGACAAGCGGTATTATGACATCACGGTAGAACATCTCTTGCGCCACCAGGCAGGTTTTACGAATCGTGCAGGCGACCCGATGTTCTCCACCCGATACATCATCATGCAAAATCATCTCAAGACTCCACCTGACCACAAGACCTTGCTGAAAATTCTCTTGAAGAGAAACCTTGGTTTTACTCCGGGCGAGGGCAAATGCTATTCCAACTTAGGATATATGATACTCTCGGAAATCATCACCAAGAAATCAGGGATGAAATACGAGGATTTCATGAAAAAATACGTTCTGGAACCTGCGGGATGTTTCGACATGCACATTGCTGGTACTTATTATAAAGACCGCCGACCAAACGAGGTGAAATACTATATGCACCAAGGCTCTGTCAACGTGTATGAATACAACAACAGTGGAAGGATGGTGCCTCGTTGCTATGGCGAGAATGATGTACCAAGATTGGAAGGTGCTGGCGCATGGTGCGGTTCCGCCGCCGAATTATCCAGGCTGATTGCCAGCATAGATGGTCTTCCACACGTCAAGGATATCTTGAGCAAACAGAGCGTTGATTTCATGACGAAGGAACAACCAGACCATCATTTCTCCATCGGTTGGAATTACACCGCAAAAGGAAAACCTTGGATTCGCACAGGTTCTCTGTCTGGCACTTCCGCCTTGGTATTGAAATATCCTGATGGTCAATGCTGGATTCTGATTACCAACACTTCCACTTGGAAGGGTCATGGATTCTCTAACGACAGCATGGCTTTCTTCGAAAAGCTCAGGGCAAAATACATGGCAAACATGCCTAAGAGAGATTTGTTTATTTAAAATAAGAGTTTATCTGGCAAGACAGGAGAAAGTATTATCTATTCCTGATTTCTTGGATGAAGATAAATATTCTTGGATGAATACAAAAATAAAGAAGCCGTATAAACCTGGATTTAGGTTTATACGGCTTCTTTATTTTGTGCAAGATGCTTACATTGTTTTGTGCAAGATCTTATATTTCATCCTATGCAAGATGCTCATATTTTCAACTCTATCGCTTTACGAACGATATTTCATAGAAATCTTAATCCTTGCGATACCAAATTCTCATCACCTTGCGACGGATGGCAATGATATTCAAAATTGAAACTATCAAGAACAAGCCCAATCCCAAGAGAATGGCTGGCATCATCGTCCCATCCTCTATATCCGGGAACAAGGTCTCGATGAAGTCCATATAGTAGGAACGAAGGAAGAACAGAATCACCCAAGCTATCACTAAGACAACTACATTCAAGCTCATGGTCAGTACTTGATAAGGCTTTGAAACATTGGCTGGACTATAACCGATAAGAAGCAAGTTCTCCAACTTCGATGAGTTCTTCTGTACCAATAAATAGATACTCAACATCAAGATATAGAAACTCAACACCGAGATGACCAAACCGATAATCATCACCATCGAAACCATCATGCGAAGGAAATAAGTGGTTTTCTCTGCATCCAACTTATCCGTCTCCACCTCATATCCATTCTTGTCAAGATACTGAGTGATGTTCTCATCTGCCGGATTGCCCACCTCCATTATCAAACGGGTAGGATCACTATGGTCGTCTGGCGCAAACTCATTGTTACTCCAATCCATGAAAGCCTGTGGCACGAGAATCGTATTCAAGCGAGAAGAGAACCCAATGACCTTACCCTTGAACTCCTCTTTCTTGCCTCCTGCCTGGATGAAAATATGAAAGTCGATCATTCCCATCAAGCCATCACTGATTTTCGGCAAGGAATGGCTCTGAGCAAAGCCAAAGTTATACATATTAATATAGGTGCGAGGCAAGATGATTGGCACTTCCTTGGCTCCTGGCTCATACTTCCAATCTTTCAAAGGCACATCCACGAAACCATCTGGCACACTCTCAAAAAACAATTCCGAATTGAGCACATTGACACCATTTACGCCCATCGAAGCATCCACCTTGTACTCTGTGGAAGTAAACTTGCCTACCTTCTTGACAAACTTCTGGGAAGAGACATCATCTATCTCACTGCCAGAGAATGTGTTGGTACGGCCACTGATCGTATTGCCCATGCCAATCTTCTTGCTCATGATGAGATAATCGGCTTTCATGAAACTGTCTTGTTGGGTAAAGACAGGCAGCACATCTTGATAGAACTGAAAACCAAAGAGAACGATGAGCATACCAAAAAGATTGGCGAAGGCAAAGCCCGCAAACTGAGGTATGCTAATATGCTGTCGCAACAATTTCCAAACTAAATTCATTCTATTGCATTTTATAGTCTTACAACTTTCTCATAATCCAAATCCATGTGTTTGCCAATACTTGTGACAATCACTCCTGCTCCTTGTCGCTTAGCTTCCGTCATCATGATGTCGCCCATGATGCATGAGTTGGTATCATCCAAGTGACTGATAGGCTCATCAGCCAAGATGAAGTCAAAAGGTTGGCAGAGCGAGCGAACCATCGCCACACGCTGCTGCTGTCCGAAAGACATACGCCCAATCTTGGCATCCACCTTATCCGAAATTCCCAAACGTTCAAACCACTCCAAGATTTGCTCTTTCGACTGGAAATTTGTCATCTTGTTCTTGATTTCCACATTTTCCATCGCTGTCAGCTCTGGGAAAAGACGCAACTCCTGAAAGAGATGACTGATATGGCTTTTGCGCATCTCAACCCAATCCTTCACCTTATAAGATGAAGTATCTACGTCATCAAACAACACCTGTCCAGCATAATCGTGGCGATAGCCCAAGATATAGCTACAGAAAGTACTCTTTCCCTTACCACTATTGGCTTCTACCAAATAAAGATGCCCCTTCTCAAAGGTGACATCTTGCTTCCATATCTCGGAATCCAAGTCTGTGCGCTGAGCAAAAACTTGTGGGAGAACGGAACGAAACTTGATTGTTTCCATTATTAATTATGAACTTTTATTTTGTCTATTTCTAAGAATGAAATGCTCACCCAATTTCTATCTATAGAATAATATCAATTCTGAATGTACAGACGCCCCCAACATCTACCAGTATAGTTTACCTTCTTATTGCAAAGTATAGACGATAGAATTCAGATTTCCAAAAATTGGGGAAAGGAAATTTGTGATTGCAGATACAGCATCATTGCCCGTATCAGTCTTCGAGAAGTTGATAACCATCGCCAACTTTTGCCCCACAATCTCCTTTTGTATGTCTTGTGAAATAGGATGATTGGAAGTCTTGATGGAATAAGAAGCCATCAGCTCATCACTTCCGCTATAGAATTGCATATCGTCAGAAACGCCGAAGTAGAACGAAGTCTTACCATCAGAAAAATAGTAGGCATTCTTGCCCCAATCAGCGATTTTACTTCCTTTTGGACATGAACTCTTCCAATAGTCAACATCTGCAAGCCATTTAGAATGAGCTAATTGCGCAGCCATGGTCATCTTCAAGTCTGAATCTGAGAAAGAAGGCATCACGATAGCCATGTCTCCATTCACACTGCGGATGATGTTGTCCATGTCGATGGCAGCATTCAATCCCAGGAGTAATTGCTGAATGCCCTTGTTGCTCTGCATCATCGGCAAGAACTTATTGCCATCCACATTCATGAAGATACCCGCTATGGCATCAGCAGGCATCGACTTCGCATACTTGCCCATGATAGGACGATAGTTCTTGGCAGCATCCTTGAGAGCCGCATCTATTTCCTTGTTGAAAGACAAGGTAGTGCCCTTGATACGAAGCATGCCCTTGTTGACGCTCATGTCTGCCGCAATCACGACTTGAGAGGCATCGGCATCTTTTGGAGCACCCAAAGTAAAAGGAGCCACAAACTTCTCTGGCAATGCATGTGCTTGGGCTACCATCGCCATCGGAGAAGCAATAGAATCCAGGCAATCAAACATAGGAGTGCCCTTGATACCTTGTTCCTCGTCAGCCTTCAGATATTTTACCATCTGTCTCTGCAACTCTGCCTGAGCATCAGCGACAACAGGTCCCATCACCAAGACTGCCTCATCCGAGAAGCCCAATAACCAAGTATTCTTCAAAACCGTAAAATGGAAATCCTTGCGCTCAGTGACAGGCGTACAAATCTTTTGTCCCTTAGCCAATTGATTGAGCCAATCTTCCAAATCGCCCTCATCCTTGACCTTGGCACAAAGTCCCAAGTTACCATCGGCTGACTCGAAGAGATATACTTTCTTCTCTACGTCAATGCCACAATCAGAGACATCTTCCACATGAAGAAGAGACTTCAGAAGAACCGCCTTGTCATTCATATCCCCCTTCTCCGCCACCTTCTGCATATCAATGGAGATGAGCGCAGTACTTCCCGAAGGAATCGCATTTACATAATCTGAACCAGAACAAGAGCTTAACAATATCATACATATTGCCAAACTCAACATCGTCATTCTAAAAAACAACCTTTTCATATCTTCTAAAGAAAATAACATTCGTCTTTTATGGAATAGCCAACACACCTAAACGTTTTAGATGCGTCGAGCCAAGTTGGACATCGCCACAGCCATCAAGCCTGCCGTCTCCGTACGCAACCTACTGGTGCCAAGACTCACCGACTCATAGCCATTCGCCATCGCTAACTTCACTTCATCTATAGAGAAATCACCCTCAGGACCTACCAATATCGTTACATCCCCCTCGTCATCATAAGGTTTCTGCAACTCGGCAAAAAGATCCTTCTTCTCCACTTCCTCGTAACAATGGCAGATGAACTTTCTGCCCTTTCGAGGTGTATTGATAAACTCCTTGAAAGAGACCATCGAATTAACAATAGGCTTCCAAGCCTTATGGCTCTGCTTCACGGCAGAGACGATAATCTTGTCGAGTCTAACGGTCCTGATATTCTTACGTTCCGAAAACTTGCAGTTCAAGAAAGAGAGTTCATCGAAACCAATCTCAGTGGCTTTCTCCGCCATCCATTCGATGCGATCCATCATCTTGGTTGGCGCAATGACGAGATGAATGTGTCCATGCCAAGTATGTTGCTGTGGCAACTTTTCCTTCACCTCATAAAGACAACGCTTGGTAGCCGCCAAGGTAACCTCGGCGCGATAGAAATTGCCCTCGCCATCCATCAGGTTGATTTCATCACCACTCTTGATACGCAAGACTCTCAAAGCATGGAGTGCCTCTTCCTGAGGCATCTCTGTCACATTGCCAGCATCTGGCACATAAAAATATCTTGTTTCTTTCATTGTTCAAGTATTTAGAATATTAAGCTTCCTTTGGATGACGTTTGTTCAACTCATCCCTAAGGTTGGATGCCATCTCATAGTTTTCCGTCTCTATGGCCTTTTCCAATGACATCTTCAACATGTCATCACTCAAGACCGTCAGCGGCAAACCCACCTTAGTGGCTCCCATCTTGAAAGGAACCGACTGTGTGAGCATCAGATGGCGAGACGCATAAAGCGGTGCATTACATACCAACGAGAACAAGATGCCATCACTGCATCTGATAGGATAATGCCTGTCTTGTAAAGTATCGACGATCTCCACATCATACTCACCGTCTCTTACATCCTTGATTACCACCATCAGTTGCTGATAGCTCTGAGACTGCATGATTCCAAACATCACGGTAGGAAGCAAGTTCTTTGTCTCCTTCTTGTCCATCATATACATCTGCAACTCTCTGCTCATCGCTCTTTCGCAAGTGACGAAGAGCTGTCTTTCCATCCCCTCATCCACAAGGTTCAGCAAGACCACATCTTCCACTCCTAATATCTCTGAGATTGCAGTAAGTTTCAACTTAATCTTATCCATTTCAAATTCTTCTATTACACCTTTAGCCCATAATGGGCAATAAATTTCAGTAAAATATTGCTTAACCAAAAACTGCAGAGAGCGATTCCACCATACATAGAAACTCATCATTCTGCCTTCTTTGGTTTAAACATCACAGCAAAAAGAATGCCAACTACCAAAGCATACCCTGCAAAGATAAGCCAGCAGCTCTGCCAGTCACCCATCAGATAGCCATCTTCATTAAACTGGCAGAAGTGATTGATTACCTGACCAGCCAATAAAGTTCCAATAGTGGCACCCAAGCCATTGGTCATCAACATGAACAAGCCCTGTCCGGCAGCTCTCACCTTCGGATCGCACTTTTGGTCGACAAAGAGGCCGCCAGACACATTGAAGAAGTCGAAGGCGACACCATAAACGATGCAAGAGAGCACAAACAAGATGACACCAGGGAAGGCAGGATTACCCAATCCGAAGAAGCCAAAACGAAGTACCCATGCGAACATGGCGATGAGCATCACAATCTTAATGCCATAACGTTTCAGGAAGAAAGGAATCAAGAGGATGCAAACAGCCTCTGCCACCTGAGAGATGGACACCAAGAGAGTCGCATTATTGGCTGCGAAAGTATCAATCATTGCAGGATCGCCCTTGAAACTGGTGATAAAAGGTGTGGCATAGCCATTGGTAACCTGCAAAGACATACCCAACAAGCCAGAGAAGATGAAGAACATAGCCATCTCCTTGGTCTTGAACAGCTTGAACGCATCAAGTCCCCAAACCTCGGCCATGCTCTGATTCTCCTTCTTGATGACCTTGCACTGAGGCAAAGAATAACAATAAAGGAAGAGGACGAAGCTCATCAAGCCCGATACCAGGAACTGGAAGTGGGTGTACTGGAACTTATTGGCATTCTCAGACAACAGGAAAGAGAAACTGCCGTTGTCCCAAGTGGCACAGTTCACGACCCACATCATGATAATGAATCCTACTGTTCCAAAGACACGAATGGGAGGAAAATCCTTTACGGTATCCAATCCATGATCTTTGAGAATCGTGAAGGCTGTCGTGTTTGACAATGCTAACGTTGGCATATAGAAAGCCACACTGATGGTGTAGATGGTCATAAACAAAGACTCGTTTGGTTGAGCCGAACTCTGACCGAGAGCAAACAGGGCACACATAGCTGCACCTGCCAACAAATGGCAATATCCCAACAGACGTTGTGGCTGAATCCACTTATCTGCCACAATACCTATCAATGTTGGCATAAAAATAGAGACAATGCCCTGGATGGCATAAAACCAAGCAATCTCGGCGCCCATACCAGCCTTGCCAAGATAATTTCCCATAGATGTAAGATAAGCTCCCCATACTGCGAATTCAAGGAAGTTCATCACCGCTAAGCGTACCTTTAGATTCATGTTTTCTAACTTTTAGTTTGCTAATATAAATGCAAAGATAATGATTATTCTTGACATAGAATAATTATTTTGCAATTTCTCACTTATAAATAGGTATTATTTAACAAATAATGTGTAATTTTGCACCCAAAACTCAAAAAACAAAGAAAGATGTTACTGAAATTTTTCGCAACTTGCAACAAGATTGGTGCTTTCACCTTAGGTGGAGGCTATGCGATGATTCCCATCATGGAGAGGGAATTTGTCGACAAGAACCATTGGATGGACAAACAAGAATTCATGGATATCATGGTGGTGGCACAGACGACCCCTGGCATTTTCGCCATCGACATGGCAAGCCACATTGGTTACAAACTGAAGGGCGTATGGGGTGGCATCGTGGGTGCCATGGGCATTGCCCTTCCTTCCATCATCGCCATCCTCATTATCGCCATGTTCTTCCAGCATTTTAAGGACAATTACTGGGTGGCGAAGTTCTTCTGTGGCGTTCGCCCTGCGGTAGTGGCGCTCATCGCCGCTCCTTGCTTCAAGATGGCAAAGACCGCCAACATCAACCGCTACAACATCTGGATTCCATTCGTTTGCTGCGGATTGATAGCCTTGTTCAAAGTTTCACCTATTTATATTATCATCATAGCTGGCGTAGCAGGCTGGCTTTACGGCAAATACGTCAAGAAAGAAGGGGAATAACCCAATGGGAAGCCCAACTATTAATTCTTGATTACTAATTTAAAATTGAAGAAAGATGTTGTTTTTAAAGTTATTCCTCATATTCACTAAGATAGGCACCTTCAACTTTGGTGGAGGTTACGCCATGTTGTCACTCATTCACAATGAGACTGTCGTCAAGAACCAATGGCTCACCAATGCCGAGTTTACCGACATCGTCGCCATCAGCCAGTCCACACCTGGTCCTATCGGCATCAACTGCGCCACATACGTAGGCTACACAGCAGTGCTCCACGCCGGTTATCCTCAATGGGCAGCATGGTTAGGTTCGTTCTTGGCATCCGTATCCATCATGTGGTTGCCGTTCATCATCATGATTCTCATCAGCAGATACCTGATTCACCACAAAGACTCCAAGATAGTAAAGGACATCTTCGGTGGACTGCGCCCTGCCATCATCGGATTGATAGCAGCTGCAGCAGTACTTTTGATGAACAAGGAGAACTTCGGTTCACCTACAGACGATCCATTCCTGTTCTGTGTGAGCGTTGCCTTGTTTGCATTTGCATTCTATTTTACAAAAGTGAAGAAGGCCAACCCTATCCTACTGATGTTCATCTGTGGCATCATCGGAATGATTGTTTTTTAAGACATGAAGTGTAGCGATTGTCAAGCCGTCAAAAGGCTTGAAACGTAAAAGGATAAAAAGATTTTAGAAAACAAAATAGATAAAAAATGAAAAGGGCTTGCCTCACGGTGAGCCCTTTTCGCTGCAACGGATGTTATTACCATTTTAAATAAAAATTAATGGTTTTCCGCTGCAAAAAAAAATTGATTGTCTCACGACAACCAATCTTTTATTAACCTTAATAATCTAATACCATGAAAAACACGATGCAAAGGTACTACATTTTTCGTAATACGCAAGTGTTTTGCATGGAATTTGCATAATATTTAATTTTCATTAAATCTTTTTCCGCCCCATTTAAACTTTCTTTGCACAATCAGCGCATTCAATGCCTCTTTCTCCTCTTTTGAGACCAATGGCAAAGAAAGACTGAAAGTCAATGTTTCATCGTCTGGTGAAAGATTTGCAGACACCATAACGGGTTCCACCATACGAAACATCTCCTCATATTTCTCCGTACTCATCGTATCTGGGCGCTGCTTGAAATAACGATCGATTCTCCAAACATCAGCATCAATAAGCGACTTATAAGAGATTTCATGCCAATTTTGGTCATAAAACCTCACATCGCTTTCTTTCTCCGGAGCAGAGAATGTCTTCACGACGCAAAGCACAGAGTCTCCCATCTCCATTGGAAGCATTCTCATCTGCAAGACAGACTGTCTACTTGTCGTCAACTGCAAATAATTGTTTGACAAAGTATCCATCAGACAATTATTTCCCAAGAGATTGCTCACCTCAGGTTTCACACCCATATCCTCCAACTCCACAAACTCCAAGCGGAGATTCTTGCTGAAAGTAGGCAGCAACGAGTCTGGCATAGACACCCACAAGTCTCTCAATGATTTAGCACTAACAGACAAAGTCAGCGACAGAGCCACCAACAATACGATCAGTTTCTTCATGTTCATTCAAATTTATTTAAACAGGAACTTACCATAGCGTATTTGGCAGCTCCACTTGCCTTGATAAGGCGAAACGTATATAGTAAAGAGGCTTCCAATGCCCAAAGGAGAATTACCACCTTTATAAAAAGCTGTGCCTCCATCTTCTTCGTCATAAGAAATCGCATATTTAGAGCCCATCTTCTTTGCCAAAGCCTTCATCTTTGCTACAGCCGCAGCCTTGTTTGCACAAAGAAAATAGAAACGCGCTTGGTTCAATTTTAACGAACCATTGAGTTCCTGAAAACCCAATTCCACTCTGTCGGCTTTCATTCCCTCAAAGTTCTTATTCAAATACACCAATTTGTCTGTAGCCTTTGTATTAGGCTTACCATACTTACTCTCTAAAGCAGTTATAGTTTCTTCGTAAGTAGAGCCAAAAATAGCTCCTTCAACATCCGCACTCTGTTGAGCACTTGCCGACAATGAAACCATCATTGCCAACGCCAAAAATAGTTTTTTCATCTTTTTACTTGATTTTAATTGTCCGCAAAGGTACGGCATTTTTACGAAATCACGAAATTATTTTTCTCGTTTTTTCCTATTTTCCCCAAAAAACAAAACAAGGGAGCCATTCTATCACAGAAAGGCCCCCTCCATTATGAAAAATTAACATTACTATCAACCAAATTTGTTGATTGAAAATTTTATTTACTTAACCTTCTACTGCTGCCTGGGCGGCTGCCAAACGCGCGATTGGCACACGGAATGGAGAGCAGCTCACATAGTTCAAGCCTACCTTGTGGCAGAACTTAACAGATGATGGCTCACCACCATGCTCACCGCAGATACCGCACTTGAGGTCAGGACGAGTGCCACGTCCCTTCTTCACTGCCATCTCTACGAGCTGACCTACACCTGTCTGGTCAAGAACTTGGAATGGGTCTACATTCAAGATCTTCTTCTCCAAGTATACAGGCAAGAAGCTTGCGATGTCGTCACGGCTATAACCGAAGGTCATCTGGGTCAAGTCGTTGGTACCGAAGCTGAAGTACTCTGCCTTCTTGGCGATATAGTCGGCAGTCAAGGCTGCACGAGGAATCTCTATCATCGTACCCACCTTGAATGGAATCTCCACGCCTTCCTTCTCGAAGAGTTCCTTGGCGGTATCACGAATCACCTTCTCCTGCATGTCAAACTCGTTGACGATACCGATAAGAGGCACCATGATTTCTGGATGAGGGTCGAAGCCTTCCTTCTTCAAGTCAATGGCGGCACCGAGGATAGCCTTGGTCTGCATCGCCGTAATCTCAGGATAGGTATTGCCAAGACGACAACCACGATGACCCAACATTGGGTTATGCTCGCTCAAAGAGTTCACACGCTTCTGGATTTCCTCTACAGAGATACCCATCTCATCTGCCATAATCTGCTGACCTGCCAAATCGTGAGGTACGAACTCATGGAGAGGTGGGTCGAGCAAACGAACGTTTACTGGATGACCATCCATTGCCTTCAAAATGCCATAGAAGTCTTGCTTCTGATATGGCAACAACTTCTCAAGTGCCTTCTCACGACCTTCCTTGGTATCAGAGAGAATCATCTCGCGCATCGCCTTGATCTTCTCGTTCTCGAAGAACATGTGCTCGGTACGGCAGAGACCGATACCTACGGCACCGAAGTTGCGAGCCACCTCTGCATCGTGAGGAGTATCTGCATTGGTACGAACCACGAGCTTAGTATACTTGTTGCAAAGATTCATCAACTCAGCGAAATCACCTGTCACCTCAGCTGGCTTGGTCTGAACCTCACCTTGGTAAACCTCACCGGTAGAACCATTCAGAGAGATATAGTCGCCCTCATGGAGCACTACACCCTCTATTTCTACCGTGCGAGCCTTGTAATCCACATTGATGGCACCAGCACCTGACACACAGCACTTACCCATACCACGAGCCACAACGGCTGCGTGAGAAGTCATACCTCCACGAGCGGTCAAGATACCCTCAGCTGCATTCATACCAGCCAAGTCCTCAGGAGAGGTTTCGATACGAACCATCACTACTCTGTGACCATTCTCATGCCACTTCTCTGCATCGTCAGCGAAGAACACAATCTGTCCGCAGGCAGCACCCGGAGAAGCAGGCAAACCACGAGTCAACACCTTAGCTTGCATCTGTGCTGTCTTGTCAAATACTGGGTGGAGAAGTTCATCAAGCTTGTTTGGTTCACAACGCAAGAGAGCAGTCTTCTCATCAATCTCACCCTCATGAAGCAAGTCCATGGCAATCTTAACCATCGCTGTACCCGTGCGCTTACCGTTACGAGTCTGAAGGAACCAGAGGTGACCCTCCTGTACAGTGAACTCCATGTCCTGCATATCATGATAGTGGTGCTCTAATTTCTCCTGAAGTGCATTGAGCTGAGCAAAGATTTCAGGCATCGCCTCTTCCATAGAAGGATACTTAGTGGCACGAGTTTCCTCGTCGATGCCCTGGAGCTTAGCCCAACGAAGCGAGCCTTCCTTGGTAATCTGCTGTGGCGTGCGGATACCAGCTACTACGTCCTCACCCTGTGCATTCACGAGATACTCACCATTGAAGAGATTCTCGCCAGTGGCAGCATCACGGCTGAAGCATACACCTGTGGCAGATGTATTACCCATGTTACCGAATACCATCGCCATGACTGATACGGCTGTACCCCACTCTGCAGGGATGCCTTCCATCTTACGGTAGAGGATGGCACGCTCGTTCATCCAACTGTCGAACACGGCACAGATGGCACCCCAAAGCTGATCCATAGGATTGGTTGGGAAGTCCTTGCCTGTCTGTTGCTTGATAGCTGCCTTGAAAGCAGCAACCAACTGTTTCAACTCGTCAACGTTCATCTCATTATCAAGTGTGATGCCACGTTGCTTCTTCACATCCATGATGATGGCCTCGAATGGGTCGATGTCTTCCTTGTTGACTGGCTTCATGCCGAGCACAACGTCACCATACATCTGCACGAAGCGGCGATAGCTATCGTAAGCGAAGCGCTCATTGCCAGTCTTGCGAGCCAAGCCCTCTACCACCTCATCATTCAAACCAAGGTTGAGGATGGTATCCATCATACCAGGCATAGAGGCACGAGCACCAGAGCGAACGCTGACCAAGAGAGGGTTCTCCACGTCACCGAACTTCGAGTTCATCAAAGTCTCAATATGATTGACAGCCTTCTCAACATCTTCCTTGAGAAGAGCTACAACATCGTCCTTGCCTTTTTCAAAGTATTCATTGCAAACATCTGTTGTGATTGTAAAGCCTGGAGGCACTGGTACACCAATAAGATTCATTTCCGCCAAGTTGGCTCCCTTACCACCGAGCAAGTTTCTCATGTCGGCCTTGCCCTCTGCCTTACCGTTACCGAAGGTATAAACTCTTTTTTCGTCCATAATCGAATAGGTTCTAATTTATTAGTTATTGTTTTGTTTTTAATTATGATGCAAATATACGCATTTTATTCTAAACCGCCAAACTTTTAAGCACATTTTTGCAATCTCCACATTACATTTCTTTTTGTTTACGTACACACGACTAAAAAAGCGACAGTGAATGCAAAGAAATCTTTACAGAAAACAAAAGAAAACATCTAAAGAAGCCAAGAGATCGCCCAAACGGCCTTAAGGGGATATTTATTTACCCTTAAGGAAAAAAATAATTTCCCTTAACACTAAAAATATTTTTCCTTAAGGGTATTTTTGAAAGTGGTCCCCACCCTATTTTTTACGGCTTACCCAACTGTTACAGTTGGTCAATAGCTATTGAATTTGAAAAATCTTTATAAAATCAAGAATATTCTCCTTTCCATATCACACAGTTTGGCTTTTCCATGCTTTATATACAATGCTCTTCAGTTGCTTTATAATAATGCTCACATGTATTTTATATATAATAAGGTGTAAGTTGAGATACCGCCTCTTATGGTTGATACATAACAACATATAGTGCTTCGTAGCGTAAATCTACCTACATTCTGTCAAAAAACTCTGAAATATTTTCTTCTTTTATAAAAAATTACTATCTTTGCAACCAAATTATAAAATTGAATCATGGCAAGAAAACGCAAACCATTACCAATATTAGAAAATATCACCATCGAGGCGGTAGCTGCCGAAGGCAAATGCATCACCCGCGTCGATGACCAAGTCATCTTCGTACCTTTCTGTGTACCAGGTGATGTGGTAGACTTGCAAGTAGTCAAGAAGAAGCATAAATACTGCGAGGCGAAAGTGATTCGCTTCATCAAGAAAAGCGACATCCGACAGCAACCGATGTGCGAGCATTTCGGCATCTGCGGAGGTTGCAAATGGCAGAACCTGCCTTATGAAGAACAAATCAAGGCCAAGCAGAAGCAAGTGGAAGACCAGCTCACCCGAATCGGAAAGATCGAGTTGCCTGAGTTCCGCCCTATCATGGGTAGCGTGAAGACCCTGGAGTATCGCAACAAGATAGAATTCGGATGCAGCAACAAGCGATGGTTTACTTCAGAGGAATTAGCACAACTTCCTAAGAAAGAAGACGATACCGTATCCTCCCTCAAGGAGCGCCACGCACAGAACGCCATCGGTTTCCATATCACGGGAGCTTTCGACAAGATTTATCCTATCAAGAAATGCTGGTTGATGGACAACCTTTGCAATGATATCCGCAACTTCGTCTTTGAGTATGCCGACTCCCACGACTTCACCTTCTACGACCTCCGTGAACAGCACGGATTGCTGCGCGACATGATGATTCGCAACAGCAACACCGGCGAATGGATGCTCGTTTTCCAGTTCCACTACGATGAGGAGGGAGACGAACAGAAGGCACAAGAGTTGATGCAACAAGTAGCTGATAAGTTCCCTCAGATTTCATCACTCATGTACGTGAACAACCAGAAAGGCAATGACACCTTCAACGACTTGGAACTCAGCCTCTTCAAGGGCAACGACCATATCTTTGAGCTGATGGAGGACTTGCGCTTCAAGGTAGGTCCTAAGAGTTTCTACCAGACCAACACGGAGCAGGCTTACCACCTCTATTGCGTAGCTCGCGAGTTTGCACAGCTGACTGGCGACGAATTGGTTTACGACCTATATACTGGCACTGGAACCATCGCCAACTTCGTGGCTCACAAGGCTAAGAAGGTGATTGGTATCGAGTATGTACCAGAGGCCATCGAGGATGCCAAGGTGAACTCTCAGGTGAACAACATCGAGAACACCCTCTTCTACGCAGGCGACATGAAGGACATCTTGACCAACGACTTCATCAAGCAGCATGGCAGACCAGATGTCATCATCACCGACCCACCACGTGCCGGTATGCACCCAGACGTCATCAACGTCATCCTCAACGCAGCCCCTAAGCGCATCGTATACGTAAGTTGCAACCCTGCCACTCAGGCACGCGACCTACAGTTGATGGACATATATTACAAGGTGGCAGCCGTTCAGCCAGTGGACATGTTCCCTCACACCCCACACGTCGAGAACGTGGTCTTGCTCGAAAAGAGAAGCAAGGAGGACATCAAACAGAAGCTCCAGGAAAAAGCCGAAAGAGAAAAGGCTATCGCCGAGGCTAAGGCCGCCAAGGAAGCCGAAAAACTCGCCTTGCAACAAGCAGAGCAAGCCGAGGACTTGACGGCAGAAGAGAAGGAAACCATCCACAAGACTGAAGAGAAGGAGGCCATCCACAAGTCCTAAGAGAAGGAGGCTATCCACAAGACCGAAGCCTAATAAAAAACTAAAAACATAAAAAGTAACAGATGAGAAAGACCATTATCATGGCGCTGATGGCTCTGGCGGTGTCCTCAGCAAGCGCACAAGAGAAAAAGACCATCCAATTGCCTTCATGGCTCAGTGATGTCAAGCTATCGGGTTATGGTATGTTGCAATACCAGTACAGCGGACAGAAGAACGCTGAGTCAAACTCATTCAATGTACGCATGGGACGTATCTCCTTGGAAGGTCGCATTGCGCAAGACTTCTATTGGAAGACGCAGATACAATTCAACGGCAACACCTCCACACTCGGAAACAGTCCTCGCATGGTGGATCTCTTCGCAGAGTGGCAGAAATACGAGTTCTTCAAGGTAAAGATGGGACAATTCAAGAACCCGTTTACCTTTGAGAACCCTATGAACCCTATCGACCAAGGATTCATGGGATATGCACAGAACGTCAGCAAGTTGGCTGGCTTCAGCGATCGTGCAGGCGAACATTCATCCAATGGCCGTGACATCGGTTTGCAGTTGCAGGGCGACTTTCTCAAGAACAGCAATGGACGCAACCTCTTGCACTACCAGGTAGGCGTATTCAATGGTCAAGGCATCAACACCAAAGACGTTGATAACCAGAAGAATATCATCGGTGGCGTATGGGTAATGCCAGTGAAGGGCATGCGCATCGGTGCCTTCGGATGGACTGGTTCGTATGCAAGAAAAGGCACTTGGACCACAATCGAGCCAGACCTCACTTCAAGCGCAATACCTACGCCAACAAAGGAAGTAACCCATTCTGGCATTCGCAAACTCAACCAGAACCGTTATGCCTTCTCATTTGAGTATAAGCAGGATGGTTGGACAGTTCGCTCTGAGTACATCCACTCAACGGGCTTGGCCTTCAGCAAGAGCCTCAACAACTTCAATGACGCAAACGCAAGCGACTGCACCGTCAACGAAAAGATTGGCAACAAGGCACAAGGCGTATATGGTCTCGTCATCGCACCATTGGCAAAACTGCCTAAGGGCAACAAGATTGACATCAAGGCTCGTTACGACATGTATCAGCCTAATGGCAAGACCGACATGATGAAAACCCAGTACGAGGCTGGCTTCAACTTCCATATCGGCAAGAGATTCAGTATCTTGACAGAGTATGCGCTCATCAACGACCGCACTCTCGCCAAGCACAACTATTCAATGGCAGACGCTGAGGTTTGCTTCCGCTTCTAACGAGTATTCAAACCATTTCTCATGTTGGAGGTTCCAACATGAGAAATGGTTTGATGATAAGTAAAGATGATTAACAAGACAACTAGTACACATTATATAAAAGTAAAAGAAATGATGAGTGAATCAACAAACAACCTGAGTATGCATGAACATCATTCGCATACTCATCAGCATGTACCAGAAAAGAAGCATGTGCACCACAGCAGAAGAGCTGGGCACAATCGCACGACCAAAGAACAAAAAAAGAGAGTTATTTATTCTCGCATTCTCTTTTTAGCATTAAGCATCATTGCTTTGGGCATCATTGCGATTATCGCATACGACCATTGGGTGGGTTTGTTCTAAGCCCCACAAAAACTTTTTGAAAAATAATTCCCCAAAAAATAAAATACAGAATTCAAAGCAAAAAGAAATGTACTAAGATCACTTAACTACAGGGTGATACTTAGCACATTATTATTGTTTAAAAAGGTTCGAAGATCGCTTAGAGATGATTTTCAATCACTTAAAATATGATTGAATATATCGCTTAGAACGAATAAGAGAAACCTACGGAAGCATACTCCTTGAACTGCCAATAGCTCTCACCTTCCTCTCGCTTCGTTCCGTCATCAAAACGCGGATATAAGAAGATATTGGTGGAGATATACTTGTTGAACTGGAAGGAAATATTGTTCTCCCACTCCAACTCGGCACGCTCGTAGGTAGTATAACCATAGAGGCGAGTCTTCCATTTCAGGTTGTCCGCCATCTGCCAAGTAAAGTCCACCGTGAACTCAGAACCATAGTCTGTCATTCCATGATGACCTTCTTCCAAACCATATCTCGTGGCGAGCGCTTCCCTGCCCACATACTTCCAGTTGAGAGCCAAAGGAGCGATGTGGGTGCTACCCTTCAATCGATGGTTGAGCCAATCGATGGAGTAATCCATACCGACAGACAGGTTCAGCTTGAAAGGAGACATGAAGTCGGAATATACGAACTTGTCATTGCTCTTCAAGCCCTTGGTGAACTGGGTCTGCGCAATCATCTGAATGGTATAGTACCACTTCTTGGAAGCTTGCAATCCGAGCTTGCCAGTATAGCGCAACAAGTCTTCAGACGTCTTATACTTATGCAACGTGTCACCCTTCGAAGTCTGGTAGCCCAGTCTCAGCTCAAGCTTATTCTCCCACTTCACCTTCTGCTTGTTGTTGTAGTTGGCTTGCATGGTGATGCTACCCAACATCGAGTAATTGCTCTCACCTCCCTTATACCAGTTGTCGCTCACGTAGTTTTGGAGGAATTGCAAATAGTAATCACCCTTGATTGTCCAGAAGTTAGGCTTCTTCACGTAAATCTTGGCAGGGGTGGCCTCTATCTCTATCGGAGCCGGCGCAATATCATCCACAATGTCGAGTTCCGTCTTGCGAGGAGCACCTTCCGAAATAGGTGCGCCCACGACATCCAAGCGCGACTCATTGCCCTTCACCAAGTCGGGGCGTGTGAGATAGATGTTCATCAAAGCCTTATCTATCATCACATCGAGCGAGTCCACTCTCCCCTCAGGGTTCATGCGGAGGAAATGGTTGGCAGGAGCATGATAAAAAGTAAGAGGTGTAAACAAGTTGGAGTATCGAATGTCCTTGACATCCAACTTCATAGAGTCGAGCTGAGACAAAGACAAGGAATCCACACGACCACGAGCCTGGAGCAAAGAATCCTGGTAATTCTTCACCCAAGCAGCATCGACATCACTTTCCTTGACAGGCTTGCCCGACCTGAGAGATCTCAGCTGGGCATGGGTGCCAAACGCCAACGAAAGAGCGAAAATCAAAAAAGTTAATCTCAATTTCATACCTTTACAAAAGCTAATTCGGCACAAAGGTAATAAATAATTCATAAATCCACGCCATTCTTTACAATTATTTTGGCTAATTCATAAATTTATAGTAACTTTGCAACCGATTATTCTAATTTAAATTTTAAACATCGTGGCTGAAACAAAGTACATTTTCGTTACTGGTGGTGTGGTTTCTTCTTTGGGAAAAGGAATCATCTCTTCATCCATCGGCAAGCTTCTGCAAGCCAGAGGCTACAACATCACAATTCAAAAGTTTGACCCATACATCAACATCGACCCTGGTACGCTGAACCCTTATGAGCACGGCGAGTGCTACGTGACAGTGGATGGTATGGAGACAGACCTCGACCTCGGACACTACGAGCGATTCACAGGTATTCAGACAACAAAGGCCAACTCTCTCACTACGGGTCGCATCTACAAGGCGGTCATCGACAAAGAGCGCCGTGGCGACTACCTTGGCAAGACCATCCAGGTAGTACCTCATATCACCGACGAAATCAAGCGCAACGTCAAGTTGCTCGGACAGAAATACCACTACGACTTCGTCATCACAGAGATAGGCGGCACCATCGGCGACATCGAGAGCGCTCCATTCATGGAGGCCATCCGACAGCTGAAATGGGAGTTGGGCAAGAACGCCATCAACGTTCACCTTACTTATATACCATACCTCAAAGCCGCAGGCGAGTTGAAGACAAAGCCTACACAGCACTCAGTGAAAGAGCTCCAGAGCGTGGGTATTCAGCCAGACATCCTCATCCTTCGCACCGAGAAGCACTTGGAGCAAGGAATCCTGAAGAAGGTGGCAAGCTTCTGTAATGTCGACCTCGACTGCGTTATCCAGAGCGAGGACCTGCCAAGCATCTACGAGGTGCCAGTCAACATGCAGAACCAGGGTCTCGACACAGCCATCCTCCGCAAGATGGGCGAGCCTATCGGCGAGAAGCCAGCATTGGGACCTTGGAAGTCATTCCTCGACCGCCGCAACAAGGCCACTGAGACCGTCAACATCGGCATCGTCGGCAAGTACGACCTCCAGGATGCATACAAGAGTATCCGTGAGAGCCTCTCTCACGCAGGTACATACAACGACCACAAGGTGAAGATTACCTTCATCAACTCAGAATACCTCACAGAGGACAACGTGGCAGAGCAACTCAAGGGCCAAGACGGCATCGTCATCTGTCCAGGATTCGGACAGCGAGGCATCGAGGGCAAGATCATTGCCGCTCACTATACCCGCACCCACGACATCCCTACCTTCGGCATCTGCCTCGGTATGCAGATGATGGTCATCGAGTTCGCCCGCAACGTATTGGGCTACAAGGATGCCAACTCCCGCGAGATGGACGAGAAGACTCCACACAATGTCATCGACATCATGGAGGAGCAGAAGAACATCAGCAACATGGGTGGCACCATGCGTCTCGGCGCCTACGAGTGCGTGCTGAAGCAAGGTAGCCGCGTGTTCAACATCTATAAGAAAGAGCACATACAGGAGCGCCATCGCCATCGCTATGAGTTCAACAACGAGTTCCAGCAGGAATACGAGAAGCATGGCATGATGTGCGTGGGACGCAACCCAGAGAGCGACTTGGTGGAAATCGTGGAGATACCAGGCTTGAAGTGGTACATCGGTACACAGTATCACCCAGAGTACCAGAGCACGGTATTGAAGCCACACCCACTCTTCGTCGACTTCGTAAAGACAGCTATCGCCAACAAGAAGTAAGGTTTCGAGGAACCGCCCCCGCATTAAGCGGAAAGGCAAACTTCGATAAAAACCAACATTCCCCTTCAAGCGGAGAAGGAAAGCTGTCTCTCCAAGAGAATAAACAAGTAATAAATAATAATGAACAAAAACAACATTATCGGTTTCCTCCTGATAGCCGTAGTGCTCATCGGATTCAGCTGGTACAACCAGCCATCCGCAGAAGAGCAAAGAGCGGCTTACGTTCAGGACTCCATCGCCAAGGCTAAACACGCCGAGATGGAAAAGGCCAACAAGGCTGCCGCTGATAAGCGCCAGGCCGAGGCTAAGGCTAAGATTGAGGCTGACTCAACCGCCCTCTTCTATTCGGCATTGAAAGGTCAAGCCCAAAAAGTAGTTTTGAAAAACGACAAGGTTGAGCTTACGCTCTCTACCAAGGGTGGTACTGTAGAGAAAGCCGTCATCAAGGGCTATGTAGGTCATAACCTCAAGGTGAAAGATGGTTCTGCTGACGCCAAGGACGTGACACTCTTTGACGGAAAAGACCAAAGCCTCAAGTTCATGTTAGAGGCTAAGGAAGCGAACATCATCACAAGCGACCTCTACTTCACACCTTCCAACGTGACCGACTCTACCGTCACCATGACTGCTGTGGCAGGCGAAGGCAAGACCCTCACCATGACTTATACGCTCGGCAAGGACTACATGCTCCACATGAGTCTCGCCGCACAAGGCATGGCTGGTCTCTTCTCTCCTAACTACAACAAGATGGACATCGACTGGAGCGACAAGGCTCGCCAGCAGGAGCGCGGCTTCATGTTTGAGAACCGCTACACCACCCTCACCTATCACAAGGCAGAGGGAGGCACTGACTACTTGAGCGAAGGAAGTGAGAAAATCGACGAGAAAATTGACGAGACCATCGACTGGGTATCGTTCAAGAACCAGTTCTTCTCAGCTATCATCGTAGCCAAGGACAACTTCGACAAGGATGCTTTCATGACTTCTATCCCTCAGGAAAAGGGTTGTGGCTACCTGAAGCAGTTCCAGGCAAAGATGAAGACCGCTTTCGACCCAACCGGCAAGAAGGCATCTGAGTTTGAGTTCTACTTTGGTCCTAACGACTTCCAGATTCTCAAGAGCACAGAGAAGGAAAGCACTTTCAACAAGGACTTGGAATTCCAGAAATTGGTTTACCTCGGATGGCCTATCGTTCGCTGGATCAACCGTTTCTTCACCATCTACGTCTTCGATTGGTTGAGCAAGATCTTCCCTATGGGTGTCGTACTCATCCTCATCACCTTGCTCCTCAAGCTCATCACCTACCCTATGGTGAAGAAAAGCTATATGAGCAGTGCCAAGATGCGCGTGCTGAAGCCAAAGCTCGAAGCGGCGACAGCCCAGTACAACAAGCCTGAGGACCAGATGCAGAAGCAGCAAGCCATGATGGCTGAGTATGCCAAGTATGGAGTAAGCCCATTGTCAGGTTGTATCCCGATGTTGATTCAGTTGCCAGTATGGGTTGCCATGTTCAACTTCGTGCCTAATGCCATTCAGCTCCGTGGTGAGCACTTCTTGTGGATGAACGACTTGAGCACCTACGACCCTATCTTCGAATGGAACACCAACATTTGGCTGATTGGCGACCACTTGAGCTTGACTTGTATTCTCTTCTGTGTGGCCAACTTGCTTTACTCATGGATGACCATGCGTCAGCAGAAGGACCAGATGGTAGGTCAGCAGGCTGAGCAGATGAAGATGATGCAATGGATGATGTTGCTCATGCCATTGATGTTCTTCTTCATGTTCAATGACTACTCATCAGGTTTGAACTTCTACTACTTCATCTCATTGTTCTTCAGTGCCGCCATCATGTGGACACTCCGCAAGACCACCAACGACGAGAAGCTCCTCGCCATCTTGGAAAAGCGCTACCAGGAGAACAAGAACAACCCTAAGAAGGCAAGCGGCTTGATGGCTCGCATGCAGGCCCTACAGGAATTGCAACAGCAGCAACAGGCAGAGATGGCTCGCAAGAAGGCTGAGTTGGACGAGAAGAAAAAGAATCTCGGAAAATAAAAGGCTCTATTTTCGAATGCAAAATGCCATTAGATTTTGCATTCGAATGCATTCAATATAAGAAAAGCGGTATATCCTGAATTTGGATATACCGCTTTTCTTATATTGAAAGAGTGTCTGCGAAATCATATTGTAAGAATGCCGCTCAAAAGATTCCGGAAAGACATCCCGAAAACTTTTATTTCTTCATCACCGGCTCGCAAGTCAAGTCAACGCCCAATTTCTTGAAGATGCGCTGGTCGACATCACTCAGCATCACCGTACAGTGAACTTGGCAACCACGGAGCTTTGGCAGTTGTTCCAAAGCCTTCTTGCAGTTCTCATCGTTCTCTGACAACACAGACAGGGCAACAAGCACCTCATCGGTATGGAGACGAGGATTGTGACCTCCCAAATAACTAATCTTGGTATGCTGTATAGGCTTGATCATCGACTGAGGAATCAACTTCAATTCATGGTCGATGCCAGCCAAATGCTTCATCACATTCAAGAGCAAGGCAGCACTGCAACCGAGCAACTCACTGCTATGACCGCAGATGATGGTGCCATCCTCCAACTCGATGGCTGAGGAAGTATGCCCCGTCTCCTTCTTATGATTCTTGGCTGCTACCGTCACCTTACGATAGTCGGTGGTAATCTTCGCCTGGTTGAAGAGCATCTGAATCTTGCTGATCTCAGCCTCGTTGCAAGCGCCCATCGCCAACTTGTTGGTGGCAGCGTAATAGCGTCGGACAATCTCGTTCTTGCTTGCCTCGCAGCAAACCTCATCGTCGGAGATGCAGAAACCCACCATATTCACGCCCATGTCAGTAGGCGACTTATAAGGATTACTGCCATAAATGCCCTCAAACAGGGCATTGAGCACAGGATAAATCTCAACGTCACGATTATAGTTGATGGCAATCTTGTTGTAAGCCTCCAAATGGAATGGGTCGATCATATTGACATCATTGAGGTCGGCGGTGGCAGCCTCGTATGCGATGTTGACAGGGTGCTTGAGTGGGAGATTCCAAACAGGGAATGTCTCAAACTTGGCATATCCGGCACGCACGCCACGCTTGTTCTCATTATACAACTGGCTCAAGCAAACCGCCATCTTGCCACTGCCTGGACCAGGAGCGGTCACGATAACCAATGGACGCTCCGTCTCGACATAGTCGTTCTTGCCAAAGCCCTCATCAGAAGCGATGAGTTTCACGTCATGAGGATAGCCCTCAATCAAGTAATGGCAATAGGTCTTGATGCCATCACGCTCCAAGCGCTGCTTGAAGGCAATGGCGGCAGGCTGGCCATTATAATGAGTGATGACAACCGAGCCCACCATGAAGCCACGATTTTGGAACTCACCACGCAGGCGCAATACGTCCTCGTCGTAGGTGATACCCAAGTCGGCACGCTTCTTATTCTTCTCTATGTCGGCTGCACTAATGACGATAACAATCTCTATGCTATCGCTAATTTTCTGGAACATGCGCAATTTGCTATCAGGCAAGAAACCTGGCAAAACGCGACTGGCGTGATGATCATCAAAAAGCTTGCCTCCCAATTCGAGATAAAGTTTTCCATCGAATTTAGAGATTCTCTCCTTGATGTGCTCTGATTGTATCTTCTGATACTTCTCGTTGTCAAATCCTATCTTCATACTATTGAAAAAACTAATTCGAGTGCAAAAGTACAAAAAAGTATTGAATTGACAAATAAAGACTACACAAAAACTGAAAAATAAATACACAAACACATATAATATATTATATGGGAATAATAGAAAAAGGGCTGAGATAAAAAGGAAAGGCTGAGAAAAAAAAGAAAGGAGGCTGAGATAAAAAGGAAAGGGGGCTGAGAAAAAAAAGGAAAAGGGCTGACTAAGAAATTAGCCTGCCCTCTTCGGAATCCCAAACATTTAAAAGTTAGAAACTCGCTTTACCTGCATTCACATCTTTATGCGAAGAGGTAAGCCACAACCAGCCCGAAGGCTAACGCCCAAATCTGAACGTTGTAATTCTGATTCATCGTCATAGTAGAACACATTTTACACATTAGACATTTTGTAACATTTTATTCATAAAATAAAAGTCACCCTTAATAACACACTTAACGCAACATATCTGTTATATACGAGTTAGAAATTGTCACATCCTATTATATAGTAAAATCTCTCCACCTATCAAGAAGAGAAACATCAAGAACAGGAATATATAGAGTTGCTCATTCTTGATGAAATCCCAAAACTTAACTGGTTGGCGACGACATCCCCCACGCGTGTGGTTATAATCATTCCAGATCAAATAGCCCGCACCGATGGCAATGACGACTATCAACATGACGCCAACAATATCACCTATGTTATTTAAAGCAAAGAGATTTTTTTCTTCCATAGCTATACATGTTTGATAATACCATTACTAAGAATTTTCTTGCGCAAATTTAGTAATTTTTTCGCAAAGTAGGTGTTTCATTCCTTCACAAAATAGTTTCATTCCTATAAAATAGGTGTTTCATTCCTACCAATGAAACACCTATTTATACATCCTTTAAACGTTCTTTACATATTTTTACACATATTTTTTTGCTTTTTGCTTCTTGGAAGCTGAATAGAAGTTGAATGTATTAGAGTCTAAAAATCACAAAGAATCGACCCATTGACGAGGAGTCAAGCCCGTTTTCGTCTTGAAAATCTTATAGAGATGCGCATGAGAAGAGAAGCCACATTCGTTAGAAACCGTGTCATTATTAAAGGCAGGATTCTCCGACAACATTTGCTTGGCGGCATTGAAACGGATGTCGCTGAGCCAAACCCTGAAGGTCGTCTTCAGATGTTTCTCGAAGTAGAAGCTCAAGTCTTCTTTCGACACATTCATCTTCTGACAAATGGAAATCAAGTTGGCAGTACTGTCACGATAGCCACGCATCTCACACCATTCATTCAATGTCTTCTCGATGTCTTCCACGCTCATCTTATGTTTATTTTTTTTACCACAAGATTTCACCCCGCTTTCAATCTCTTCAGCACACGCAGCAACCGCTTCATCTGTCTCCGTTTCCAGAGCGGACTCCTCATCCACCTCCTCAAGCAAGAAATCGGAAGGAGTGACATTATAGCCATAGCCGATATAGCTCATCGTATAGACAATGAGAGAAAAAAGCATAAAAGGTCCAAAGACAAGCAATAGCGGACGATACATGATGGCAACGGTTAGCACCATCGCAGAGGCTGCCATGAGAATATAGCAAGCACCCGTATAACTGTCGTAAGGCAACAGGTCGGCACCAGAATTTTCCTCCATAATCTTTCGATGACGCCGTATCTCCATGGAAGTGACAGCGATACAATATACCAAGTTGATGCCAAACAGTGCCATCATGACATAGAGCGCATCACCTACATCCAAGCTTCCCAAGAGCATAGAACTAATGCCAAAGACAGCTGCGATAACGAGATAAATGCCCAAGCACACAAGCATGAAGCGCTTGAGCCCCGTTGCCCTACTGCACACCACATTGTAAACTGAGAAAGATATCAGGCTGGCTATCGGTGTATAGAAGAGAATGTTGACAGCAGCACCCACATCATCGTTGTGAGCCCTAAGCCCATGCGTCATCTGGAGCAGGAAATGGAAGGCCAACGCCGCCATGGAGGCAGCAATGAGCCAACGGGAAACCTCATAACGCTTGTTCAGCCAACGAATCTGGAAACGAGCAAGCGCCAAGATGATTGCCAAAATCGCCGTGATAATACAGCAGGCGAATTGGAGCATATATAATTTATCCATATATCTTTGTTTAGATTAATTTTCAACAGACAAAGATACATCATTTTCAACAAATAGCCAAATTTTAAGGAGAAAGTTTTGCCATCACGCTGAAATTTCATAACTTTGCATTCGAAATTGCAGAAAAAGCATCCTTCACAGAATGCAACGAAGATTCGAATACACAACAAATAAGCATAAAAACATAACAAATAATTATAAAATATGATTAAAGCAATGATTTTGGCTGCGGCTGCGCTCACCATGAGTGCTACTGTAGTTGATGCACAAACTATGATTCAGAAGAATGACATCAAGGTGGAGAACCACCTGATGACCCCTGAGGCTCTCTGGGCGATGGGACGAATCGGAGGCACCGCCGCTTCGCCTAACGGCAAGCAGATTGTCTACCAGGTAGGTTACTACAGCGTAAAGGAAAACAAGAGCCACCAGATGCTCTTCATCATGGATGCCAACGGCAAGAACCAGAAGGCTCTCACCACAGATGCCAAGAGCGAGAGTGACGCTGCATGGATCAACGGCGGACAGAAGATTGCCTTCCTCCGTGAGGGTCAGCTCTGGAGCATGAATCCAGACGGAACCGACCGAAAGCAACTGACCAAAGACGAAAAGGGCATCGAGGGCTTCATCTTCTCACCCGACGGCAAAAAGGTCATCCTCATCAAGGAATTGCCTTACAACGGAACTATCAAGAAGAATCCATCCGACCTGCCTTTGGCTACTGGTCGCCTCGTTACCGACATGAACTATCGCCACTGGGATCACTACGTGGAGAGCATTCTTCATCCTTTCGTAGCCGACGTGGCAGAAGATGGCAGCATCAATGAGGGCGAAGACATTCTGAAGGACGAGCCATTCGAGTGCCCTATGGCTCCATTCGGTGGCATCGAGCAGTTGGCTTGGAGTCCAGACAGCAAGTCCATCGCCTATACATGCCGCAAGAAGGAAGGCGTACAGTATGCCATCTCTACCGACTCTGACATCTATCTATATAATATAGGTACGCGCGAGACCAAGAACCTCTGCAAGGAGGATAGCTATGTAGAGCCAAAGATTGATGCCACCAAGAGCATGAGAAACCAGGCTGTCAACGCACCAGAGAACTTGAAAAACAATCCTGGTTACGACACCAACCCTCAGTTCTCTGCCGATGGCAAGTACATCGCTTGGCAGAGCATGGCTCGTGATGGATATGAGAGCGACCGCAACCGCCTCTGTGTCTATGAGCTCGCCACTGGCAAGAAGAACTATGTCACAGAGAAGTTCGATTCCAACGTAGAGGGCTTCACCTGGAACAAGGACTCCAAGAGCTTTACCTTCATCGGTGTATGGCATGGCACCTTGAATCTCTATCAGACCAACTTCAAGGGTGAGGTTAAGCAGATTACCAACGACTGGGCAGATTACGGCAGCGTTTCTCTCGCCAACCAGGGCAACAAGATTCTCGCTACCCGCGCCAGCATGTCACACCCTACCGACATCTACATGGTTACTCCAGGCAAGGATGCCAAGAGCACAAAGGTGGAGCAGTTGACCCATGAGAACGACCATATCCTCAGCCAGTTGAACCTTGGCAAGTGCGAGCAGCGTTGGGTGAAGACCACCGATGGCAAGGAGATGTTGGTATGGATTATGCTGCCATCCAATTTTGATGCCAACAAGAAGTACCCTACTCTCCTCTTCTGCGAGGGCGGTCCTCAGAGCCCAGTGAGTCAGTTCTGGAGCTATCGCTGGAACATCCAGATTATGGCTGCCAATGGTTATGTAGTGGTATTGCCTAACCGCCGTGGCCTCCCTGGTTTCGGCAGTGAGTGGAACGAGGAAATCAGTGGCGACTGGACTGGTCAGTGCATGAACGACTATCTCTCTGCCATCGACGATGCAGCCGAGAACTTGCCATACGTAGACAAGGATCGCTTGGGTTGTGTAGGTGCCAGCTTCGGTGGTTTCTCAGTTTACTATCTCGCCGGTCATCACAACAAGCGTTTCAAGGCATTCCTCTCTCACGATGGTGCCTTCAATCTCGAAAGCATGTACACTGATACCGAGGAGGCATGGTTCTCCAACTGGGAGTATGATGATGCTTTCTGGAACAAGGACCAGACAGCCAATGCGAAGAAGACCTACGAGAACAGCCCTCACAAGTTTGTGGATCAGTGGGACACCCCTATCCTCTGCATCCATGGTGAGAAAGACTACCGCATCAATGCCAACCAGGGCATGGGTGCCTTCAATGCAGCCCGCATGCGTGGCATTCCAGCAGAGCTCCTCATCTTCCCTGATGAGAACCACTGGGTATTGAAGCCACAGAATGGTATCCTCTGGCAGAGGACCTTCTTCGGCTGGTTGGACAAGTGGTTGAAGAAATAAAGTTCGACATCCAAAGAAGTAAGATTAGCTTTAAGAGAAAGTAAGCTTGGCTTTGAAAGAAAGTAAGATTGACTTTAAAAGAAAGTAAGATTGACTTTAAAAGAAAGTAAGCTTGGCTTTAAAAGAAACAAGCTTGGCTTTAAAAGAAACAAGCTTGGCTTTAAAAGAAACAAGCTTGGCTTTAAGAGAAACAAGCTTGATTCTCAAAGAAGCCAAGCCTCCCCAAAAATTAGAATAAAATTCATCATAAAGGAAAGGTCATAAGGTAATCCAAGCCTTATGACCTTCTTTTTTATAAAAAAGGACTTGAAAATTTGTGAAAATAAAAAAGATTGATTATATTTGCAGCATGATTTCGATGATGTCCGAACAAAACACATCAACCTATGCGAAGACTCACGAAAGCGAAACTATCAGTCGAACTTAAAAAAGTAACAAATGGCAAATGCAAAACAAGAAAAATTGAAATTGAGAAAAGAGAAGAGGTCAGACTTCTTCTATTCGCTTGCGAAATATGTCTTCGTGGGTGATGTTGTAGGAGGTTTCTCTCCTGTAGTGTTGGACATAACAAAAGAAATCAACTGGTATGCAATCTTAATTGGGCTATTGGCCATAATTATTTTTGTAATAACTGGTGACAGAGTTTTGAAATATTAAAATAATAAGGAAATGGATCAATTAGGAATTTTTTGGGCTATCCTCTGCGTATTAGGAGGATTATTCCTTGCATGGACATACACCGATAGCTTTAAACGTTGGAACAACAAATAAGAGATGACACAGCATGGCTCTCCTATTGAAATAATACTCATCAAAAAAGACTTGGAAAGACAAGATATTTCTCCATCTTTCCAAGCCTTTTCCGAAATGACTTGATTACACATGCCAAATGACTTGATTACACATGCCAAATGACTTGTTTACTCATGCAAAATGACTTGTTTACACATGCCAAATGACTTGATTACACATGCCAAATGACTTGTTTACACATGTCAAATGACTTGTTTACACATGCCAAATGACTTGATTACTCATGCCAAAAGACTTGATTACACATGCCAAATGACTTGATTACACATGCCAAATGACTTGATTACGCATGCTAAATGACTTGATTACGCATGCTAAATGACTTGTTTACGCATACAAAACGACTAAGAGAAAATAAAATATAAAAGGGAATCCTCACGGACTCCCTAATACATATTATACAAAAACATTATGAATTTTTATTTAATTAGCGAACAAGATTCTTTATATACTAATCTACATTTTACTAATCTAACTTACTAAGTCATGGCAAAGCCTACAAAATTGTTTTGAACCTACTCAATTATCATTTCACAGCTAAACCTGCTTAAAAGCTATTTATCTAAAAGTTTCAAATCAGCCATAAGTTCAATCACTTATAGGTGAAGCCTCTGCTTTTCACGTTGCAAAGATACAACGATTTTTTGAATGCTGCAATACCTAAAAATGGGGGTTTATGCATAATACCTACTTATTAGGATAGGAAAACGCTACTTTTTTGTTAAAAATCCAAAGAAATAATAGGAATATAGAAGATTTTCATCACAAAAAAGCCAAAATCGTAAGATAAAACAACTATTCAAAAGAAGGACAAGACTATATAGAAAGAGGAGAAGGCTATATCAAAAAAGAACAAAAGCGACATCAAAGAAGAACAAGGCGGCAGCAAAGGAGAACAAAAGCGACATCAAAGAAGAACAAAAGCGACATCAAAGGATAGTAAGGAATACCATTAGATGGTTCACAAGAAATTCACTATTTCTTGCGAACCAATGATGAGCCTTCTACCTTCTTGTTTCCGGAAACTTGGACGATATAGACACCAACTGGCAATCGAGAAACGTCCAAGGAATAATGTGTACGCCCAGGTTGCATCTCTTCATCCATCAACTTAATGCCACCCGTATTGTATACCGATACATGGAATGCAGCAGAAGGCATATATTCAAAATCCACAAAGATATGGTTTCCACTCATGCCTATATGCGCATCACTTGGTTGATGCTGACTGATTTCCTCAATACCATCCACCTGCAATGCCGCCAACAATCCACGATAGACATCTATCGCACCATATCCCCAATAATTATTAGGAATCTCATGCGCAGAATCCAAAGGCTTGCTCGTCTTGCGGATAATCTCCATCACATCGTTTCGATTCAACCGAGGGTTCGCCTCTAACCACAACGCAATGGCGCCTCCTACAACTGGTGAAGACATCGAGGTTCCTGCATTATTGTTCCAGGCATAGGTACGCCCCCGATATTCAAAACGAGCCACATCAGACTTGATCACATCACCTGCATCTGGATGATACTCCTCATAAAAACTACTATAGGAGGACAACACATTGCTACCTGGTGCGACGACATCAGGTTTGACGCGCTCATCAAACGTAGGGCCTATCGAGGAATAGAAAGCCAAGCTACCTATCGGTGCATCGATCACATTCACCTTATTGCCATTCGTGTCAACGGAATATGTATGGTTGACCGTAGCACCAACAGAGATGACACTCTCCGCACAAGAAGGCGAATTGATACTATGCGTATACTCAATATCCGCCAAACTTGGGTCGGTAGAATGAGCATACATGTTGCCAGAACCGTGATAAATCTCGACGTCAGCTTCCTTTCCCATCACTTGATAAGAAAGATAATTATAAGTGCCTATCATCTGCTCTGGATCAACATAACCCTCCTCATCAACATCAGCCTTCTTCAACAACCAATCGTAGCAGATTTCTTCAGGATGATAGCACGAAGGATAAGCCCCTATCATCAGCACATACCGTTTTCCAGCCACTTCCATGGTGTCGATATACGTAGAATCTGGCTGAGACAAGACTTCATCCGTAGAGACATCAAAGCTCGTAGGGTTCAATCGTCCCTGATAAATATTGGTACGCATGACAAAGGAGTCCTTCGACTTAGCGATATGATAGACATATTTATTAGGACTGTTGACAAAGAATCCCGCGCTCTCCTTGCCCAAAGGTTTATGCGAATAATAAGGCAGATGGCCATTATTGCCCGCAGAAGAAACAATGATGTGACCAGGAACACTCGTCAAGCTATCCAATATCTCATTATAAAGGATGTCGCCTCCCTCAAAGTCTTGGTTAGCCCCCTCACTAAAAGAAATCACACAAGGTTTGCCTACCCTGTCTGCATAATCGAAGATGTACTTGAACCCCAAGGCATCCATGGCATAAGTAAACTTATATCTCTGCAAAGAGTCTATAAGTGCCTGATTCTCAGTAGTTGCATTCGCCACCAAACAGATATCGCTATCGTATGCCACGCCATGATACTTACCAGGAACCGTCATCGAAACACCCTCGCAGCCACTACCAGCGGCAATGCCCAAGGTATGCGTGCCATGCGTCTGGTCATGGCCATCTCTTGAGCAACCGATGGCCAACAGTGCCTCCTTCCCCACGTAATCACGCCCCACTGGGAGAACGCTTTGCAGAGTATCAGATGAGATTTGATCCCACAAAGCCTTGATGCGATATTCCGTCATCTGATGATTATAGAAATTGGGATGAGTAAGGTCGAAACCTATGTCCATGATTCCCATCACGACACCTTTCCCAGTATATACCTGTGGGAGATTGCGCCCTTCATAAACAGGCACGGCATTGGACTGTATTACCGCAGAATCCATCGTACACGAGTTGCTCATGTTAGCTTCTATCCGCTTGATTCCTGGTAACATAGACAGCGATGCCACCTTCCGCATCGGAACAAAGGCGATGCAGATATCTCCCCATTTTGCCAATATCCTACAACCATTCTCACGCAAGAGTTGTTCGCCATCACCAGAAACCTTTACGAAAGCAGTGGTGACGGGAGAAGAACGATACGCTTGTTTGCTCATGGTATGACGGCGATGGTCAGCCCGCTCTTGCATCACATATTGGCGAAGCATGGGTGACAACTTAGACATACGTGCCTGCTGTGCCAAAGCAGCCTGCACGAACAAACTATATAAAATGATAAAACACAAAATCTTTTTCATGGGCGCAAAGATAAAAGAAAAGTTGGAAATAAGCAAATATTTGGAAAGAAAAAGTGTAATAATGCATTATACAAAAGAAAACATCTTACAATCTATACAAAAAGAAAACATCTATCAATCTATATAAAAAAGAAATACCTATCAATCAATGCAAAACAAAACATCCGACAATCCATGCAAAAACAAAACATCCGACAATCCATGCAAAACAAAACATCCGACAATCCATGCAAAAACAAAAAAACTGTGTGCAAGTTTGACCCGACACACAGTTTCTTATAAAATATCTCTCTCTTGTATTATTTCACTACGAGAAATCCTCTTTCGAGGAAAATCAAGAAATCCCTAAGTCAAGAATTACTTGATGACACCACGGTTCTTGAGAGTAGTGTTGAGCAACATCAAATAGTTGCGATACTGCTTGTCGTTCAAGATGGTGTGCATGTACTTCAAGTCATTGTTGATGGCCTTCTGAACCATAGCTGAACGCTCCTCTGATGGAGCAACTGCTGCGTTCATCATCTCAGCAGAGAAGTTCTTGTGAACGTCTGCTACAGCCTCAGCCTGATCGATGTTAAGGCTCAATGCGTCAGCCAAGCTACCCATGTTGATATTCATGTTGTAAGCTGCTGTTGCTGCTGTTGCACTTGCGTTCTCATCTGCTGCAAAAGTAGTTGTCATACTCAACAATGCTACTGCCAAAACTACTAACTTCTTCATAATCTTTTTACCTTTCTTTACTTTGTGAGCTATACCTAATAAATGTCACTCAATATTCCGCAAAGCGAAAAGTTGTGAAGTGAAACACTTTATTTTGTTAGGCAACGTCCCTTGCTCGAAGGAACAGGCTCGTTTTACATTATCCTAAACTGTCTTTTTATTTTTGACACTGCAAAGGTACGAACTTTTCCGTGTGTACGCAAACATTTAGAGCGAAAAAAGCGTTTTTCGCTTCTTTTTTTGATATAAATCAACGGAATAGGTTACAAAATGGTTACAAATCGTTATTTTCACAAAGAGAAGCATTTCAAAACGTAAGAAATTGCAAAGTTTACATGACAAAAGGAGAATCGAGAGGCTTTTGACTAAATACCAGGAGAGTTGAGACTAAAGACATAGAGATTTTTGACTAAGTACAAAGAGATTTTAGAAGAAGTATCAAGAGATTTTTAGAAGAAGTCAACGTGTTTTTAAGAAAATATAGCGATTTCCACACATTTCTTTGCCGAATGTCGATTTTTTATTGTACCTTTGCATACACTTATAACCCCTTTATATATATAATAAGGTATATGGAAGAACAAAATCACATAGACAAGGCTTTAGCCTTCATGGAAAGCTTGGAGAAACTCGGCGTCCAACTCAAGGCTGCCGAAGAGCATCAGAAGAATCTCCTCGCACACTTGCTGGACCTCAAGAAGGAAGGCAAGACCGACACTGATGAATACGCTCATCTCACGCAACAGAGCAAAGGTCTGCAAGACCTCATCGACAAATGGCGACCTATCTACCAGGAACGTCTCGAAATGGTGAAAGGAATCCAAAGGAGAAAGCGCACTCGTAAGTAATTTGCTGTCAACTATCAGAAACAGCCAACTCTGATCTTATTTTAGTATAGATTGAGTTTATTCGGATATAGATTGAGTTTATTCGGATATAGATTGAGTTTATTCGGACACAAATGAAGAAATAATAATAAAAAACGAAATAAAAATGGAAACAAAAAACAAATTTATCGTATTGTCATATTCACTTTATGACACTACAAAGGGTGATGATGGCAACGAGGTATTGATTGAGAAGACTGCCGACGAGCGTCCTTTCATCTTCGTAAGTGGCATGGGCGCTACCCTCCCTTCTTTCGAGGCTGAGGTAGTAAACTTGGAAAAAGGCGCTGAGTTCGACTTCGAGTTGGAGCCAGAGAAGGCTTATGGCGAGCACATCGCAGAGCGCGTCATCGATCTCGACAAGCAAATCTTCACAGTAAACGGTCAGTTTGACGCACAGCACGTACAGGTTGGCGCAGTCCTTCCATTGCAGAACGAGGATGGCAACCGTTTCTTGGGTATGGTTCTCGCCATCAGCGACGACAAGGTAAAAATCGACCTCAACCACCCATTGGCAGGCAAGAAGCTCAACTTCTGCGGTGAGGTTCTTGAGAACCGTGAGGCTACAGCAGAGGAAGTAGCTCACATGGCAAAGCTCTTGAGCGGTGAAGCTGCAGGCGGCTGCGGCGGTAACTGTGGCGACTGCAAGGATGGTGGTTGCAAGGATGGCAACTGCGGAGATGGCGGTTGCGAGAATTGCGGCAAGTAATCATTCCACAATATAAGATGGGGCTTCACGCCCCATTTTTATTATAACGTAAATTTCTTATAGAAGTCCTTGGGTATCAACTCTTTTTTTTTGGAAAAGTGACCAATGAGCAAGGATAGATTTACTAATTTAATTTAAGTCATATCAGAAAATGAGAAATACTTTTGGCAATCTCTTCACGCTGACGACCTTTGGCGAGAGCCATGGCATTGCCGTTGGCGGTGTTATCGACGGTTTTCCTGCCGGCATCGAAATCGACATGGATTTCGTGCAGAGCGAACTGAACCGACGTCGTCCAGGCCAGAGTCATATCACAACCTCTCGAAACGAGGCTGACAAGGTGGAATTCCTCAGCGGAGTCTTCGAGGGAAAGTCTACGGGCACACCTATCGGCTTTGAGGTTCGCAACACCAACCAGCACTCTCAGGATTACGAGAACATGCGTTGTCTCTTCCGTCCTTCCCATGCCGACTACACCTATTATGAGAAGTATGGCATTCGTGACCATCGTGGTGGAGGCCGTTCTTCCGCCCGTGTCACAATAGCTCGATGCGTGGGTGGAGCCTTGGCTAAGTTGGCACTCAAGCAGTTGGGCATCAGCGTGACGGCATATACTTCGCAGGTAGGCAGCATCGCCTTGGACAGAGATTACCACAAGTATGATCTCAGCACCATCGAAGACAACATCGTTCGCTGCCCAGACCAAGAGAAGGCGAAGGAGATGGAAGACCTCATCGCAGCCGTCAAGGCGGAGGGAGACACCATCGGAGGTGTGATCGCCTGCGTCATCAAGGGATGTCCCGTGGGATTGGGCGAGCCGGAGTTTGACAAGTTGCACGCACAGTTGGGTGCAGCGATGTTGGGCATCAACGCCGTCAAGGGATTCGAGTATGGCGAAGGATTTGAGGGAGTTACCACTCGTGGAAGCGAGCAGAACGACGTGTTCGTACCAGCTGGAGTTGAAGATGAAAAGTCTAAAAATTCGCTAAGTTCTTCTACTTCGCAGGATTTTGCAACGACTCCTACTGATGGCAAGGACATCACAACGAAGACCAATCATAGCGGTGGCATCCAGGGTGGTATCAGCAACGGACAAGACATCTACTTCCGTATAGCTTTCAAGCCTGTGGCAACCATCCTTACCGAGCAACATACCGTCGACCTGGAAGGTAACCCTACCCTCTTGAAGGCACGTGGTCGCCATGACCCATGTGTATTGCCTCGCGCAGTGCCAGTAGTAGAAGCAATGGCGGCAATGGTCATCCTCGACAACTACCTCTTGAACAAGACGGTGAGATTATAAAGAAAATAGGCTTCATCACGAGATGAAGCCTATTTTCTTTAATGTAACAAATGATTTTTCAGAGATTTTCCTTGGTATATTCATTAGAAAGTCGTACATTTGCAGAAAATAACTATCAAACGACACAAACATGACAGAACTAAGAGATAGACTCGTAAGATTTGACTGGGCCATCAAGCGATTACTTCGCCAGAAGGCGAACTTTGGTGTGCTCGAAGGTTTTCTCACCGTATTCCTCGGGGAGAAAGTAACCATCGTGGATATACTGGAGAGTGAAAGTAACCAACAAGAAGCCGACGACAAGTTCAACCGTGTGGATATCAAGGCGAAAAACAGCAAGGGAGAAATCATCATAGTAGAAGTACAGAATACCTCAGAGGTATTCTACTTGGAGCGCATTCTCTATGGTGTGGCAAAAGCCATCACGGAGCATATCAGCTTGGGCGATTCTTATGAGGAAGTGAAGAAAGTTTATTCCATCAGCGTACTCTACTTTGACTTAGGCGAGGGTGACGACTACCTCTACAAAGGCCAGACTCATTTTAAGGGCATCCACACGCAAGACGAATTGAAGATAACCACCAAGCAACGTGATGCCATCATCCGCAAAGCACCAGAAGAGATATTTCCAACCTATTACCTGATTCGAGTAAACAACTTCGACAAGGTAGCCGTTTCACCTATGGAGGAATGGATGCGTTACTTGAAAAAAGGAGAAATCAGTGCTGACGCAAAGGCACCTGGCTTGCAAGAGGCACGAGAGAAACTACTCTATTATCAGATGGACGCCGCAGAACGCCATGCCTATGATGAGCATCTAAATGCCGTTATGATTCAGCACGATGTATTAGGCAATGCCAGAGCAGAGGGACTCGCTGAAGGAAGAGCTGAAGGAAGAGCTGAAGGAAGAGCTGAAGGAAGAGCTGAAG
>SAMEA104315437__coassemble_142_pt1 | contig 81028 bp, 60 predicted proteins | sample SAMEA104315437__metabat2_high_PE_043 | metagenome-assembled genome bin SAMEA104315437 (sample SAMEA104315437) | gut metagenome | biome: Monkey gut; feature: monkey-associated habitat; material: faeces | place: China | collected 2013 | reverse complement strand
ATGCTGTTACTGTTTTTTTTGAATTATGCAAGGTATAAATGCGGAGACGCTTACAAAGTATCACGATTTTAGCAAAAGCATCTGCAAAATCTAACATTTTATGCTTCAAAGCATCTATCGAAATCAGCAAAAATCACTCTACCATAGTTCTGTAATGCCCCTTTCATTGGGCACTGATGCCCCTCAGTGCGGGCAATCGATGCCCATAAGGAGGGCACTCAATGCCCACAGTGCGGGCAATCATGCTACTCTGCCATACACTAAAAAAGTGGGCGAAAAACCAAACGGTTCTTCACCCACTTTATCTATTTTATCTTTCGCATCACTCTGATGCGGAAGCATTAATCAGCCAACTTAGCCTTCAAGAACTCACGGTTCAAGCGAGCGATGTTAGCGATGGTCTCGTTCTTAGGACATACAGCCTCGCAAGCGCGGGTGTTAGTACAGTTACCGAAACCAAGCTCATCCATGCGTGCAATCATCTTCTTAGCGCGAGCAGCAGCCTCTACACGACCCTGTGGGAGAAGTGCCAACTGGCTAACCTTAGAGCTAACGAAGAGCATAGCAGAACCATTCTTACATGCTGCCACACAAGCACCGCAACCGATACATGTAGCGCAGTCCATAGCCTCATCTGCATTCTCCTTTGGAATCAAGATGGCGTTGGCATCCTGAGCCTGACCGGTACGGATGCTGGTGTAACCACCTGCCTGGATAATCTTGTCGAATGCTGAACGGTCTACCATACAGTCCTTGATGATAGGGAAACCAGCAGAACGCCATGGCTCTACGGTGATCACGTCGCCATCGTTGAAACGACGCATGTAGAGCTGACAGGTAGTAGCGCCACGCTCTGTCTTACCGTGTGGAGTACCATTGATGTAGAGAGAGCACATACCGCAGATACCCTCGCGGCAGTCGTGGTCGAATACGAAAGGCTCCTGACCAGCCTCGATGAGCTCCTCGTTCAAGATGTCAAGCATCTCAAGGAATGAGGTATCATCTGGGATGTTCTTCATCTCGTGTGTATCGAAGTGACCCTGTGCTGTAGGACCGTCCTGCTTCCAATACTTAACTGTGAAACTTATATTTCTTGCCATTGTCTTGTTCGCTTTTTAGTTCTTGTAATTTCTTGTCTGTACCTTAATTGCCTCATACTCGAGAGGCTCCTTGATAAGCTCTGGTGCCTTGGTGTCGTCACCCTGGTACTCCCAGCAACCTACGTAGAAGAAGTTCTCGTCATCACGCTTAGCCTCGCCTTCCTCTGTCTGGTACTCCTCACGGAAGTGACCACCACAGCTCTCGTTGCGGTGCAATGCATCATAAGCGATCAACTCGCCCATCAAGATGAAGTCACGCAAGTGGATAGCCTTATCCAACTCTACGTTCAAGCCTTCCTTCTTACCAGGGATGAAGAGGTTCTTGTTGAATTCCTCGCGGAGAGCCTTCATCTTCTTCAAGCCTTCCTCAAGACCTTCCTTGGTACGACCCATACCTACGTGCTCCCAAAGGATGTGACCCAACTCCTTGTGAATAGAATCTACAGAGCGCTTGCCCTGGATACCCATCAGGCGGTCGATTTCCTTCTGAACACCTGCCTCTGCCTCTGCGAACTCTGGGAGATCGGTAGAGAGCTTTGGCCACAATGCCTGGTCGGCCAAGTAGTTTTGGATGGTGTATGGCAATACGAAGTAACCGTCAGCCAAACCCTGCATCAAAGCAGATGCACCCAAACGGTTAGCACCGTGGTCAGAGAAGTTACACTCACCAATAGCGAAGAGACCTGGGATAGTGGTCATCAACTCATAGTCTACCCAGATACCACCCATTGTATAGTGGATAGCAGGGAAGATCATCATTGGGTTATAATACTTCACGCCGTTGATTTCGTTAGCGAGCTCACCTGGGTTCACGTCTGTAATCTCCTCGTACATATCGAAGAGGTTGCCATAACGCTGGAGGATTACGTCGATGCCGAGACGGTTGATAGACTCAGAGAAGTCGAGGAATACGGCGAGACCAGTGTTGTTAACACCGAAGCCCTTGTCGCAACGCTCCTTGGCAGCACGTGAAGCCACGTCACGAGGAACCAAGTTACCGAATGCTGGGTAACGACGCTCCAAGTAGTAGTCACGGTCTTCCTCAGGGATATCAGAACCCTTCTTGGTACCGGCCTGCAATGCCTTGGCATCCTCAATCTTCTTAGGTACCCAGATACGACCATCGTTACGGAGAGACTCTGACATCAAAGTCAACTTACTCTGGTTAGTACCGTGAACTGGGATACATGTAGGGTGAATCTGTACGTAAGATGGGTTAGCGAAATCAGCACCCTTGCGGTAGCACTGAACGGCTGCTGTACAGTTACAACCCATAGCGTTGGTAGAGAGGAAGTAAGCGTTACCATAACCACCAGTAGCGATAACTACGGCGTTGGCAGAGAAGCGCTCCAACTCACCAGTGATCAAGTTCTTGGCGATGATACCACGAGCGTGACCGTCAACGATAACTACATCCTCCATCTCGTAACGAGTATAGAGCTTTACCTTACCAGCCTCTACCTGGCGGCTCAATGAAGAGTAAGCACCGAGGAGGAGCTGCTGACCAGTCTGACCCTTAGCATAGAATGTACGAGATACCTGAGCACCACCGAAAGAACGGTTAGCCAACATACCACCGTACTCACGAGCGAAAGGTACGCCCTGAGCTACACACTGGTCGATGATGTCGTTGCTCACCTCAGCCAAACGATAAACGTTAGCCTCACGAGCACGGTAGTCACCACCCTTTACTGTATCATAGAAAAGACGGTAAACAGAGTCACCATCGTTCTGATAATTCTTAGCTGCATTGATACCACCCTGTGCTGCGATAGAGTGAGCACGACGTGGAGAGTCCTGGATGCAGAAGTTCAAGATATTGAAGCCCATCTCGCCAAGAGAAGCGGCTGCAGAAGCACCTGCCAAACCTGTACCTACGACGATGATGTCGAGCTTTAACTTATTCTTTGGGTTAACCAAACGCTGGTGAGCCTTATAGTTGGTCCACTTCTCAGCAACTGGTCCTTCAGGTATTCTAGAATTTAATGTTTTTGCCATAATCTTTTTTAATACTTAAATGATTACATTGATTAAGCTGCGCAGCACAAAGATGGAGCACAACCGATAGCGAATGCCAATACGACAACGATGAAGAGGAGAATCAAGATGGTAGTATATACCATGCCGATTACCTTCCAACGGCAGAACCAGATCTTGCCGCTCCAACCGAGTGTCTGAAGAGCACTCCAGAAACCGTGAGTGAGGTGGAACCAAAGAGCTACCAACCAGATGATGTAGAGAACTACGAATACTGGGTTAGCGAAGGTGTCCTGGATGAAAGCGAAACCATCTGCTGGGTTGTGAGCAACTGACATACCTGTCAACTCAGCAAACATCATGTTGAACCAGAAGTTGAACAAGTGAAGCAACAAACCGAGAACGATGATGATACCGAGCACCAACATGTTCTGACTTGCCCACTCTACCTTCTCTGGCTTAGCTGTTACCTCATAACGCTGGTTACCACGAGCACGACGGTTCTGTGCTGTCAGGATGAAAGCGTAAACGATGTGAATCACAGCCAAAGCAGCCAAACCTAATGTTGCAGCTACGGCATACCAGTTTGCACCCAACAACTCGCAAATCATGTTGTAAGCCTCTCCTGAGAAGAGGGCAGCAACATTCATGCAGCAGTGGAATGTCAAGAATAGAATAAGTGCGATACCAGTTACAGACATCACTACCTTTCTACCAATAGATGAATTGATTAACCACATAAATGATTGATTTTTAAATATTTAACTGTTTGAAACTAATTATTATTTCTTCTGTTCATTCGTCTTCATCTTGCACTTGCAATATACCTATTTTTGGAATATGCAATCCCCATTTATAGGTATATTCGCATAAGTCTGCTGCAAAATTACTATAAATTCGTGATTTATCAAAAAAAAAATGCTAAAATTTCAATTAAAATTCTTACTTTTGCCGAAAATTAGAAAAAATATAGATTATGATTTTCAAGTATGACGTACTCGTTATAGGAGGTGGACATGCCGGATGTGAGGCCGCCGCAGCAGCTGCCAACATGGGTGCCAAGACCTGCCTTATAACGATGGACATGAACAAGATTGGTCAAATGAGTTGCAATCCCGCCGTGGGTGGCATCGCTAAGGGACAAATCGTACGCGAGATAGACGCCTTGGGTGGACAGATGGGTATCGTAACCGACAAGACTGCCATCCAGTTCAGGATGCTGAACATCGGAAAAGGCCCTGCTGTATGGAGTCCTCGCGCCCAATGCGACCGCGGCAAATTCATCTGGGAATGGAGAACCATCCTCGACCACACCGACAACCTCGACATCTGGCAAGACCAAGCCGATGAGCTTTTAGTGGAAAACGGAGAGGCGATTGGCGTTCGCACCATTTGGGGCGCAGAGTTCTTTGCCAAGAGCATCATCATCACAGCTGGCACCTTCCTCAATGGTTTGATGCATGTGGGAAGAAAAATGGTAGAAGGTGGTAGATGCGCCGAACCTGCCGTCCATCATTTCACGGAGAGCATCACTCGCTGGGGCATCACTTCTGCAAGAATGAAAACAGGAACTCCTGTTCGCATCGACAAACGAAGCGTGCATTTCGAGGACATGGAGGAGCAACCTGGCGACAGCGACTTCCATCAGTTCTCCTACATGGGCGACCACCGAGTATTGGAGCAATTGCCTTGCTGGACATGCTATACTAATAAAAAGGTACACGACATCTTGAAAAGTGGCCTTGCAGATTCACCTTTATATAATGGACAGATTCAGAGCACTGGCCCTCGCTATTGTCCAAGCATCGAAACCAAGTTGGTTACTTTCCCCGACAAGGACCAGCATCCACTCTTCTTGGAGCCAGAGGGTGAAGACACCAACGAGATGTACCTGAACGGTTTTTCATCAAGTATGCCAATGGACATCCAGTTGAAGGCACTCCATGAGATACCCGCATTGAGAGACGCAAAAATCTATCGTCCTGGATATGCCATCGAATATGATTACTTCGACCCTACCCAACTGAAGCATTCTTTGGAGTCGAAAATCATCAAGGGACTTTTCTTCGCTGGTCAAGTTAACGGAACGACTGGTTACGAGGAAGCAGGAGGTCAAGGCACCGTAGCCGGAATCAACGCCGCCCTCCACTGCACAAGCGACAAGACTTTCGAGATGCAAAGAGACGAGAGCTACATCGGAGTTCTTATCGACGACCTCACCACGAAAGGAGTTGACGAGCCATATCGCATGTTCACCTCAAGAGCCGAGTATCGCATCTTGCTCAGACAAGATGACGCTGACGCTCGCCTCACAGAAAAAGCATACGAATTAGGAATTGCCAAACGCGACAGATACGATTGGTGGATGGAGAAGAAAGATGCCATCGAAAGAATCATCAGTTTCTGTCAAAACTATCCAATCAAGAAAGACGACATCAATCCGAAGTTGGAAGCACTCGGCACTACTCCACTGAGAGCTGGCTGCAAACTCATCGACTTAGTGGCACGTCCTCATCTCAACCTCAAGAATCTTGCAGGAATCATCCCTGAGTTGAAAGAAGCGATCAATGCGCCACTTAACAGAAAGGAAGAGATTGCAGAGGCTGCCGAAATCAAAATGAAGTACAAAGGTTACATTGATCGCGAACGAATGATTGCCGACAAGATGCATCGTTTGGAAAACATCAAGATCAAAGGACGCTTCAAGTACGGCGAGCTTCATGAGATTTCAACAGAAGGAAGACAAAAGCTCGAAAGAATCGACCCAGAGACCTTGGCACAAGCGAGTCGAATCCCTGGTGTATCCCCAAGCGACATCAACGTCATGTTAGTCCTGCTCGGAAGATAGAACGAATAAAAGAAACGAGCAAAAGAAAATCAAAGGCAAAGCTACGTAAAGCCAAGCCAAAACAGAGAAAACAATCGATGGAAAGCAAGGGGAAAAACTGAGAGAAAACAGAGGGTAAAGCGCAAGCAACGCCCTCTCGTTTCACGGAGCGAGACACCAATAAGCCACGACCAAGAGAAAGAATGTTTCACGTGAAACAGACAAAACATAAAGTCTCTGAAAACTAATTGGTTAGACAGTGTTACATAAATCAATTTATGGTTAAAGTAAAACTTCAAAAGCACGTGAAACATTCGAGAAAATCAGCCCCGAAATATGACAAAAACATTAACAATTAAAACGCTATAAAGAAATGAACAATCAGCTATTATTAGACAATCTGCGTTGCATTCCAGATTGGCCTATTAAGGGTGTTAACTTCCGTGATGTTACCACCCTATTCAAAAATCCAGCATCTCTCAAAGAGATCAGCGATGAGATGTACGAACTCTACAAAGACAAGGGAATCACCAAGATTGTAGGTATCGAATCTCGTGGATTCGTGATGTCCTCCGCCCTCGCTATTCGCCTCGGAGCTGGCGTAGTTTTATGCCGCAAGCCAGGCAAACTTCCATGCAAAACAGTACAGGAAAGTTACGCAAAGGAATATGGTATCGACACCATCGAAATCCATGAAGATGCCATCAACGAGAACGACGTAGTACTACTCCACGACGATCTTCTCGCCACAGGCGGAACCATGAAAGCAGCATGCGATTTGGTAAAGAAATTCCATCCTAAAAAGGTATACGCCAACTTCATTATCGAGCTCGTAAACGAGAACTTCGAAGGCAGAAAGATCTTCGATGAAGATGTTGAAGTATCAACTTTAATGCAGTTGTAAGCAATAAAAACAAGTCAAAAACTGACGCAAAAATCAGTAGAAAGACTAAGAAATCAACAATACGCCTTGGGGTTTCACGTGAAACAACAAGGCGTATTTCACCTTTTAAAAAGACGATTTAAGATGACCAAGCAAGAGAACGAGGAAAGAATAGCCAAGCTAAAGAACATAGTATTAAGTATGCCTGAGAAACCAGGAAGCTACCAATACTATGACGAAAACCACGTCATTATATATGTGGGAAAGGCAAAAAACCTCAAAAGGAGAGTGTCTTCTTACTTCCACAAAGAGGTAGATAGATACAAGACAAAGGTGCTTGTATCCAAGATTCACGACATCTCCTACACCGTCGTAAACTCCGAGGAAGATGCACTTTTGTTGGAAAACAGCCTGATCAAAAAGTACAATCCAAGGTATAATGTATTGCTGAAAGACGGCAAGACATACCCATCTATTTGCGTGACAAACGAGTATTTTCCACGTATTTTCAAGACTCGCCATATAAATAAAAAGGTGGGAACTTTCTTCGGTCCTTACCCTCATATTGGCAGCATGTACGCCGTTTTGGAGGTCATCAAAAAGCTCTACAAGCCTCGCACTTGCCGCTTTCCCATCACCAAAGATGGCGTTGCTGAGGGTAAATACAAACCTTGTTTGGAATACCACATCCACAACTGCGGTGCTCCTTGCATCAATAAACAGAGCTACGAGGAATACCAAGAAAACATGCGCCAAGCACGTGAAATCCTAAAGGGAAACACGAGAGAAGTAGGCAAATATCTCTATGACATGATGATGAAAAATGCCGAATTATTGAAGTTCGAAATCGCTGAAGAATACAAGAAAAAGTACCAATTATTGGATGAATTTGAAGCAAAAAGCGAGGTGGTAAGCCATACAATTACCGACGTAGACGTCTTCACAATCGTCAATGATGACGCCAACAGGAATGCCTTCATCAACTATATACACGTGAAAAATGGCACCATCAACCAGAGCTTTACATACGAATATAAACGCAAGTTGGAAGAGAGTGATGAGGAACTTCTCATCACTGCGATACCAGAAATCAGGGAGCGTTTCCATTCCACTTCCAAAGAGATAATCGTACCTTTCGAGATGGAATGGAAACTGAAAGATGCCACTTTCTTCGTACCTCAAAGAGGCGACAAGAAGCACCTATTAGACTTATCGGAGATGAACGGAAAGCAGTATAAGTTTGATCGCCTCAAGCAAGCCGAAAAGCTCAATCCTGAGCAAAAACAAACACGTCTGATGAAGGAATTGCAAGCAAAGCTGAAGCTTCCAAAGCTCCCATACCAGATAGAATGCTTCGATAACTCCAACATTTCTGGTACAGATGCCGTGGCAGGATGCATCGTATACAAAGGCATGAAACCATCACGGAAAGACTATCGCAAATACAATATCAAGACCGTGGTAGGTCCAGACGATTACGCCTCTATGCAAGAGGTGGTAAGGCGTCGATATAGCCGCATGATTGAGGAAGAAACGCCTCTTCCAGACCTCATCATCACAGATGGTGGAAAGGGACAAATGGACGTCGTAAGGGAGGTTGTCGAAGACGAATTGCACCTTAAAATCCCGATTGCAGGACTTGCCAAGGACGATCGTCACCGCACCAACGAATTGCTTTATGGCTTTCCTCCCCAAATCATCGCCCTACCGCCCGAAAGTGAGCTTTTCAAGGTGCTCACCCAGATACAAGACGAGGTACACAGATACGCAATCACCTTCCATAGAGACAAACGATCCAAGCACGCCCTCCACTCCGAATTGGACGACATCAAGGGCATAGGTCCTAAGGCAAAAGAAGCACTTCTCAGCAAGTTTAAAAGCGTAAAGAAGATGAAAGAAGCAAGCTTGGAAGAGTTGACAGAGGTATTAGGACAGCACAAAGCAGCCATTCTCAAAGGGTATTTTGAGCAAAAAAAGAGCACAGAGAACCAACTTGATTGAGCTAAGCACAGAGAACCAACTCGATTGAGTTAAAAGACACCCAAAGGCAAAAACAAAGCATCAAAGGCTGTGGCAGAAAATATTCACGCATAAATTTTGAAAATATTTCCCTATAAGAATGGTAATATGAAATAAAAAGCGTATATTTGCAAATGAATGTGTGCCGACAACAGCCTACACATGATAACAAAGACTAAAAAGAAGACTATATGAGAATCGTAATACAACGTGTAAGTCATGCCTCCGTCACCATTGAGGGAGAGGTAAAGTCAGCCATCAAGCAAGGCTATCTCATCCTTTTGGGAATTGAGGAAATCGACACTTCGGAAGATGTCGATTGGCTTGTAAAAAAGGTAATAGGATTGCGTGTTTTCGATGATGAGAACCACGTGATGAACCGCTCCATCATGGACATCAATGGCGAGATATTGGTCATCAGCCAATTCACCCTCTTCGCCAGCTACAAGAAGGGCAACCGCCCAAGTTGGTATCGAGCTGCCAAGCACGAAATCTCCATCCCGCTTTACGAGGAGTTCTGCAAGAAGCTTTCAGAAGCCCTCGGAAAGCCTGTAGGAACAGGGGAATTTGGCGCAGACATGAAGGTTGAATTACTCAACGATGGTCCTGTAACCATCATGATGGATACACATAATAAAGAGTAAAAGAAGGCCTATATATTATTCCGAACTCAGGTTAGTAAGAACATAAAAGCTTCACCTATCAAAGATAAAAAAGATGAAAACAAAGGACATAATAACAAGCATCTTATTTGCTGCATGGTGCATCATCAGTTTAATCTATAAACTTTGGTGGCCAAACAAGATATTGGACTATGGCGGAATCGTCTGTGGCGTTGCCATTTGGTGGTTGTGCAGCTTTGGCTTTAAAAGCGAATACAAATGGCTGGTAGTATTAAATTATATCTGGCTAACATTCATAAACATCTTGTTTATATGGTACACATACGACTTGATTATCGAAATGCAATAACAATCAAACACCTATCAAAATGACAATAAAAGAAGCACAAGATACTGTTGATCAATGGATTAAAACATACGGAGTACGCTATTTCAGCGAGCTTACCAATATGGCTTGCCTCACAGAGGAGGTAGGCGAATTGGCTCGTGTCATCGCCCGAACATACGGTGACCAAAGCTTCAAGAAAGGCGAGAAAACGAATCTTGGCGAGGAAATGGCAGACATCCTCTGGGTATTGATTTGCTTAGCAAACCAAACTGGCATCGACCTCACTGAAGAGCTCCAAAAGAGCTTTGAGAAGAAGACAAAACGAGATGCCGAAAGGCATAAAAACAACCCCAAATTAAGCAATAAATAATACATTTTTAAGGATGCACTTCTTCACAAAACAAGGATGCACTTCTTCCAAGGCAAGAATGCGCTTTGTTAGTCAGCATAAAAGCGCATCATTACCCAACATAAAAGCGCATCATTAACCTGCATAAAAGCGCATTATTAAATTAGCTATCAAACAAGAACATTAACAACACAAAAATACATTAATATGAGTAGCATTAAGGAACAAGTTCTTGCTCAGCAGCAGGGGCAATACAACGAGAGTGACGACAAGTATTTGGCAGCTCTCAAGCAGTACAACACGAACCTCAACGACGAGGAAGTAGCAGCAGAAGTCAAGAAGATTCTTGATGAGAAAGTGGCTGAAAACGAGACCTTGGAAGTCAAGAAATTCCTCTTCGGTAGCGTAGAGTTGACCTCACTTCACACTGAGGATACAGAAGAAAGCATCCTCAAGATGATCGAGAAGGTAAACCAGTTTGCCAAGGATTATCCAGACCTCCCTCACGTTGCCACCGTATGCACCTACCCTAACTTCGCCGGCCTTATCAGCCAAAGCTTGGAGGTAGATGGCGTAGAAATCGCTGTCGTAAGCGGCAATTTCCCTTCTTCACAGACATTTATTGAGGTAAAGGTAGCAGAGACAGCCCTCGCCATCAAAGACGGTGCCACAGAGGTCGATATCGTGATGCCTGTAGGCAAATTCTTCAGCGAGGATTACGAAGGCGTATGCGACGATATCCAGGAGCTTAAGGAGACTTGCGGAGAGCACAAGATGAAGTGCATCTTGGAGACAGGCGACTTAAAAACTTGCAGCAACATCATGAAGGCCTCTATTCTTGCCATGTATGCTGGCGCAGATTACATCAAGACTTCAACGGGCAAGGAGAAGGTTTCAGCTACACCAGAAGCCGTTTACGTGATGTGCAACGCCATCAAGGCATACTACGAGAAGACTGGCATTCAGATTGGTTTGAAGCCTGCAGGAGGCATCAATACCGTACATGACGCAGTGGTATATTACACTATCGTAAAGGAAGTCTTGGGTGAAAAGTGGTTGACCAACCAGTGGTTCCGCTTGGGTACATCTCGCTTGACCAACCTTCTCTTGAGCGAAATCCTTGGCAAGGAAATCAAGTATTTCTAAACCATTGAATCATTAGAAGAAATACAAAAGAGAGAAATCTTCTTTTCGATAAATGAGAAAAGTGAAACAAAAACAAAGGAATGTCCATTTCCGCAAACGAGAAAAGTTCATTTCTTAATAAAAAGTAAGGGTCTGATTCTCAAGCATTTGGAATCAGACCCTTTATATTACATCCCCCAGTCGAATTCTTTATAATTTTATAGAAGGGAATCAATTTTCTTATATTTCAACTCTTATTTCTTCCTTTCAATAACGAAATCCAAATAAGACTTCAAGGCATTGTAAATCTCCTTATCCTCCACATATGTTTCAAGGAAGTTCATGGCTTCTGCATGAAAATCCCACATACGCTTATCTGCATATTCGATACCGCCATGAGCCTTGGTAAAAGCAACCAACTGATTGATTTCCTCCTGGGTAATCTCACGCGATTTCACCTTTCTTGCCAAATTCATCATTTCCTCGTCACCAGTAGATTTCAAGGCATAGATAACTGGCAATGTAAGCTTGCCTTCCACCATGTCATTACCCGTAGGCTTGCCTATCTCCTTTGAGTCATAATAATCGAAAATATCATCACGTATCTGAAAGATAATTCCCAAGTTCTGTCCGAATCTCTTCGCCTCTTCCACCTCAATGGCAGAAGCATTGGCAGACATAGCACCAATACCTGCACAAGCCTCAAACAAGGCGGCAGTTTTCTGCTTAATTACCTGATAATAAATGTCTTCCGAAATTTCTGCATTACTGATACTACTCAACTGAAGTATCTCACCATTTGACAAAATACGTCCCAACTCAGCCAAATAACGCACAATTTCTTCTGAATGAGAGAAAGACACATGCAGCAAAGCAGTAGACAAGATATAATCGCCCACCAACACAGCCACCTTATTATTATAAGTAGCATTCACACTCGCCTGGCCACGACGCTCACCGCTCTCATCCACCACATCATCATGAACGAGAGAAGCCGTATGTAGCAACTCCAATCCCACTGCTGAATGCTGCGTTACATCAGTTACCTTGCCAAAATTGCGTGCTATTAGCAAGATTAGCATCGGGCGCATTCGCTTGCCAGCGCGCTGCCTGATATGGTCAAGCACCTGGGAAAGAAGACCGTCACTATGAGTCAAAGACTTATTGAACAAGTCGATAAAATCTGCCAACTCTGCCTGTATAGGCTGTTTGATAAGTGATAAATAATCCATTATTTATGAGTAAATTCTACTTAATTTCTGAAATTTGTTACAAAATTAATCAATTCTTTGCAAAATGTGGCAAAAATTTAGTAATTTTACACCATAAAAATGATAATTATGGAAAAATTGTTCCTTTTAGACGCTTATGCGCTGATTTATAGATCGTATTATGCATTCATGAAAGCCCCTCGAATCAACTCAAAGGGACTCAATACGTCGTGCATCATGGGGTTCTGCAACACCCTCAATGAGATACTCACCAAGCAGCAGCCAACTCATATCGCCGTTGCTTTCGACCATGGAAAGACCTTCCGACATGAGGCCTTTCCTGCCTACAAGGCACAGCGTGAGGAGACGCCGGAAGACATCAAGCTCTCCGTGCCAATCATCAAAAACATCTTGGAGGCATACCACATCCCTATCCTACAAGTGGATGGCTTCGAGGCAGACGACATCATCGGAACCGTTGCCACCAAAGCTGGCGAAAAGGGTATCGAGACCTATATGCTGACTCCCGACAAAGACTATGGTCAACTCGTCAGGGAGAACGTCTTCATGTTCCGACCTCAGCATGGAGGTGGCTATGAGAAATTGGGTTTGGAGGAAATCAAGGCAAAGTATGGCATCTCTTCCCCACTCCAGGTCATCGACCTCTTGGCTTTGATGGGTGACTCCGCCGACAACTTCCCTGGATGCCCAGGCGTTGGCGAGAAAACTGCCGTCAAACTCATCAATGAATTTGGAAGTGTTGAGAGTTTGATCGAAAACTCATCCAAGGTGAAAGGTAAACTTCGCGAGAAAGTGGAAGGTGCCGTGGAAGACATCAAGATGTCGAAGTTCCTCGCCACCATCCGAACCGACGTACCGGTCACTCAAAATTTGGACGACTTGAAGTTGGCGGAACCCGACAAGGAGAAATTGGATGAAATCTTCACAGAATTGGAGTTTAAGTCCTTCGCAAACCGAGTTCTTAAAAAAGCTCAAAAAGTTCAAACAAAGCCTACAGGAGAACTCGATTTATTTGCGCCACAGCAAGCCGATGGGCAAGAAGATCAAAAAAACGCGAGTTTTGAGACCATTAAAAGTGTAGCTCATAAATATAAACTCATTGAAACAGAAGAAGATGCGAGAGTACTTTATGACTTTTTAATTACAAAACAAACTCTCAGTTTAGATACAGAGACGACTTCTACCCACCCTGTAGATGCCGAATTGGTAGGTTTGAGCTTCGCCGTAGAGGAAAAAGAGGCTTATTACGTAGCAATCCCTTCAAAACGTGAAGAAGCCTTAAAATTCGTAAATATCTTCAAACCACTCTATGAGAACGAAGAAATTCTTAAGGTGGGACAAAATATCAAGTACGATTACGAGGTGCTAATGAACTATGGCGTGGAAATCAAGGGAAAGATGTTCGACACCATGATCGCCCATTACCTCATCCAGCCAGAGCTGTATCACAACATGGATTACTTGGCAGAGGTATACCTCAACTACCAAACCGTTCACATCGAGGAACTGATTGGTCCGAAGGGTAAGAACCAAAAGTCAATGCGCGACCTCGCTCCTTCTGATGTGTATGAGTATGCCGCCGAAGATGCCGACATCACACTTCGCCTGAAGAACGTGCTCGAACCAAAATTGAAGGAACTCGAATTGGAGGATTTGTTTTGGAATGTCGAGATGCCGCTCGTGCCTGTATTGGCAAGCATGGAGATGAACGGAGTGTGCATTGACACCAACACCCTAAAGGAGACCTCAACCAATCTGACCAACAGGTTATCCGAGATAGAGCATCACATCTACGAGTTGGCTGGCGAGTCGTTCAACATCGCCTCCCCTCGCCAAGTGGGAGAAATTCTCTTTGGCAAGATGAAAATCGTGGAGAAGCCTAAGAAGACCAAGACAGGACAATACGTTACGAGTGAGGAAGTGCTTCAGCAACTCCGAAGCAAGAGCCCTATCATAGATGAGATACTGAACTACAGAGGTTTAAAGAAACTCTTGGGTACCTACGTGGATGCCCTTCCGAAGCTCATCAACCCTCGCACCGGACATATCCACGCTTCCTTCAACCAAGCCATCACCGCCACAGGTCGTCTTTCTTCGAGCGACCCTAACCTACAGAATATCCCAGTGCGTGATGATGATGGCAAGGAGATACGACGCTGCTTCATACCAGAGCCAGGTTGCCAGTTCTTCTCTGCCGACTACTCGCAGATAGAACTTCGCATCATGGCGCATCTGAGCGAGGACAAGAACATGGTGGAAGCCTTCAGAGAAGGAAGCGACATCCATGCCGCCACAGCCGCCAAGATATGGCATGAGGACATATCACAAGTCACTGATGCTCAGCGCAAAAAGGCAAAGACAGCCAACTTCGGAATCATCTATGGCATCACCACTTTCGGTCTTGCCCAACGCATGAATATCGAGAATAAGGAGGCGAAGCAAATCATCGAAGATTACTTCCGCACCTTCCCTGGCGTGAAGGCATATATGGAGAAGTCGAAGGAAATCGCCCGTGAGAAGGGGTATGCCGAAACCATCTTCCATCGCCGCCGCTACCTGCCAGACATCAACAGCCGAAATGGTACGGTACGTGGCTTTGCCGAGCGCAATGCCATCAATGCCCCTATCCAAGGTTCGGAGGCGGACATCATCAAGGTAGCCATGGTGCGTATCTTCAACCGCTTCAAGGCTGAGGGCATCAAGAGCAAGATGATTATCCAAGTACACGATGAACTTAACTTCTCCGTTTATCCAGAGGAGAAAGAGAAGGTCGAGAAGATTGTGGTCGAGGAGATGCAGAATGCCTACCACCTCAGTGTGCCATTGGTGGCAGATGCCGGATGCGGAAAGAACTGGCTCGAAGCTCATTAAACGAAATGCAAAATGGAATTTTAAGAGCTAAAAAATAAGATTCGAGAGCTAAAAAATAAGAACTAAAGTAAGGAATTTAGCTTTACTCTATAAAATAATGCCTATACCTTTCTGATTCAAGAAAAGTATAGGCATATTTTTTAGTGCAACGCTGCAACGTTGCAACGCATAATACAGCAAACGTTATAACGCAAGGCTGTAAACGTTGTTTTACAACTTCTTGATTACCGCCTCCATCTGTTCTCCCAAGCCGATGGTATATCCTTGAGAGACATAAACCACACGGTTGAAAGTATCAGAGATGGTGAAAATCGGAGAGAGTGTAGCATTCGTAAGTTTCATATTTTCAACTACTTGCTTACGGATTACGCCATCCGTGTCAATACCGAATATGATGTTCTTAGGCAAACCAGGGAACTCAGAGATACGGAACTTTTGAGCAGCCGCCTCATCCTCGAACAAGAGGACGATAGGACGATTCCATTTCTCAAAAGCCTTCGCCACCTTGGCGATGTCCTTCAAGGCATGGTTGGTAGGTTCCTGCCCTACTCCTATCAATCCCATGATGAAATAACCACGACCGGTTTGACTCAAAAGGCTTACATTTGGAGTGCTACTTACTATCACAGAGCCCTTTTCTACTTTCTTCTCTCCAAAAGTCGTTGCCTCTTTACTACCCAATATTTCATTGGCATCCAAGAGGGTAAACTTCGACTCAGAATCGAAGTTGCCAATCACAGTCACTTCCGTCTCAGAATTACGCAAATGGAGGTCTACCTCGGTTGTTTCGCCATGTTTCACATGAAACAATTGAATTTCCGACAACACGCCACCATTCGCTAAGCGAGTGCCTGACACCAAGGCATAATCACCTTCGTCAAGTTCCACCTCGCCCTTGAAAGTATTGCTCCATGTAATGCCTTCCTCAGGATACTCCAACAAGGAAGTAGAGCCATCAGGATTGATACGAGTAAGCGTAAAATGACTGTAATATTTAGGGTCGTCAACTACCTTATTCGCTTGATAATCAAGCTTTAGGAAGCCCTTAGGAGAGACTTTACCAGACAACCTCGAAGAAGATGCTTGAGAAAAATCTTGAGATGTTACAGAAGAAGTCTCTGCATTTTTCAAAGAGTTGAAGGTGTTCTTTTCATTAGAACTTAAAGGCAAGTTTTCCAACTCAGGAGAGTCGAAATCCACATCTATCCATTCGCCACCGCCTTGCTTGTATTGTGTCTTCTTGGTCACAGCATCTACTCTCGCCTCAATGCCCAAGCTGCGAGCCACATCCACGAAGAAAACCTTGCGCGAGCGTTCATCCGTCAAGCGAGCGTTCCATACCCCAATAGGTGTCTGGGCGATTTGCAAGGCTTTCTTGTCGGGGTTGATGCGGATATTTTTCTTCACCCATACAACCAAAGCTTCTGGATTTTGCTTAAACAATTCTGCCATCGAACTTGACTTCAACTTCTTACTGTATTTCAATCCCAACTGCCCACAAAGAGTTTTCGAACATTTCTCTGCCGCAAAAGTTTTCTCAAAGAATTGCTTGAAAGGCGTAATAATCATCTCGTTTTCCACACGTGGGGAAAGTTGGTCGCTCTTGGCATTGAAGTTATCCTCCAAAATATCCATCTGCATATCTCGCAAGTCCTTATCACTCAATGTACTAAGAAGCTTTGAGGCACGAGATAAATCATTACGATGTCTCTTTAAGAAGTCGAAGATAACAGCATGGTTTCCGCTTGATTTCTGCAAGAAATCCACAAGTTTACAAGCAGAGTTGGAAACCATCAAAGGCACTGTAGTGCCACAATTACCCAAGATAAGTTTGGTAGAGTTTTCAAGGAGAGAGTCCCAATTTTCCACAGAAACCAGCTCATCCTTAGGCATCCAAATCCCCACTCCATTTCTTGTCAAGAACTTTTCTTCCACAAGCCCGTTGTCAACCAATGCCTTCATGGCCGCCTCCTTATTCAAGAAAGTGGCAAGATAAGCGTGGCGGATGGAATCCTCGTAGGCGAATCGCTGCAAGTTCTTGGCTCTCATCTCCGCTGATACCTCTGGGATATTGGCTTTCTCAGGAGGAGGAACTATATCAAAAGAATCGCAGAAGAATGTATTGTGTGATGCCAACAAGTCATTGTCAGATGAAGGCGACGAAGAGGATGCCATTGCATTTGAAGGCTCTCCTACTATGTGATTCAACTTCACCACTATCTCCTTGTCCTTGCCAAACGAAGCCTTGGCAAAGCCATATCGTCCATCCTTCGATGCCCAAACCATCATGTCGCCCTTGCCTGCCGAAAGGAAAGTCTTGCCATCTGAAGCCGTGTATTTTGTCACGACACTGCAATATTCGGCATAGTTGTAAATCTTGAAATCCACTCTCGTTCCATCCATGGGATGACCACTTTCATCCACGACAGAGAAATCGATGCGAGCAGAAGAGCCATAGTTGTCTATCAGGTTGATTTCCGTATAGTTAGAGGTACGGAGCATCACCTCCTCCGGACCATTATAATCACCGAAAGCCTTGGTGTGCATCAGCATGGCACGAGAGGCTGGGGCATTAAACCAAGCGAGGTTGAGCACCGCCTCTGGCTCACAAGCTCCTAAGAAATACCACTTGCCATCTGCCCAAGCCTCCACCCAAGCATGGTTGTCGTCGGTATGCGCCCAACGAGGGGTGTACACCTGTCGAGCTGGTATGCCTATCGCCCTCAAGGCAGCCACGGCGAAAGTACTCTCCTCGCCACATCGTCCGTAAGCCGAACGAATGGTGGCGAGAGGTGCAGAGGTACGGCCATCGGATGGCTGATAGGTCACCCGCTCATGACACCAGTGGTTCACCTCCAAGATGGCGTCCTTCATGCTCATGCCCTTCACTCGCTCCTTCAACTCTCGGTAGAACACCTGTCGGGAGTCATCGAGGTTTTCATTGTTCACACGTATCGGCAATACGAAATGGCGGAAGAGCAGCTCTGGCACTTCCCCGCCCCAGCTCATCTCCTTTCTTGCCCGAAAAGAGGTACGTATATTCTGCAAGAAAAATGCTGTAGGATAGTCGGTTACGTCAGCCACAGGCATGTAGGCATAGAGGAAGCACAATGCCTCCTTCTCCTCACTATCAGCCTTGCTATCCTGCAAGGTTTTCACGTCAAAAAACTTCTCACCCACCAATGCCATCTTCTCCCTGAAGGCATTCTCCACCTTCGAGCGATAGTTGGCATCCGTGATGAAATGTGCCTCATCAGCCATCGCCACTTGGAAAGAGGCGAAAAGCAAGAGAGCAAGAGTCATCAATTTCTTTTTCATATTTCTCTGATACATATTATTTTCTATCTAAGTTCAAAACCAATATTTCTATCTAAGTTCAACTAATAATGATTAGCATTTCAGTTTTTTCATCGAAAATCTGCTATTTATCCATCGAAAACTACCCTTGCGCCAACAGTTTCTTGTCCATTAGAAAATCCAATAATCCAATTGTCAAAACACCAAGATCGTCCTCCTTACGATGAATATCATCACCAACAATCACGACTTTCCGAAAATGGTCATTAATAGACAATAAAGGTCGCCTCTCTTGTGCCTCCTTTTCTGGTGTCGGCATGTGAAAGGCTGACTGGATATACACTCTGTATGGTGGACGATTTACCACAAAATCGACTTCCAGTTGTCTTCTGACAAACTTGCCATTTTCGTCCTTACCACCAATCTCCACCAATCCAACATCAACGTTATAACCACGACTGCGAAGTTCATTATATATGATGTTTTCCATTATATGCGTTTCTTCTTGCTGACGATAATTAAGAATGGCTGCACGAATGCCGATATCAGCAAAGTAATATTTCGCTTCCGTCCCTATATACTTTCTTCCTTTCACATCATAACGAAGAGCTTCTTCTATCAAGAAAGAATCTTTCAGATAATCAATGTATTGCTTGATAGTATCTCTTTTAATGGAAACACCTTGTACCGACTGAAAAGTATTGGCGATTCTGGTTGGATTAGTGGAAGAACCTATGCCAGAAGCTAACACACGGACAAGCTCACGCATTCCTTCAGGATTTCGCAGATGATTGCGCTCTATCACATCTCGCAGATAAGTAGTTTCGTACAATCCACGCAAATAGTCCGTTTTCTTTTCTTCCGTCTCCAACAAGGCAACTTGTGGTAATCCTCCAAATGTATAATAGTCTATCCAGGCCTTCCGTATGTCGCCCCCAATCCCCTTGAAATATTCCTCAAAGGTAAGCGGCCAAATACGTATCTCATCGCCTCTGCCACGAAACTCTGTTACCACATCGCTTGACAAGAAACGAGAATTGGAGCCGGAGACATACACATCCACATCTCTCATATGCGTCAAACCGAGAATAACCTCTACAAATTCCTCCACCAGTTGTACCTCGTCCAAGACCACATAATAAGGATTACCATCATGTCTTACCTTCGAGTCAATATAGCCGAGCAAAGCATCTGGTTTTCTCAATCGACGATTACGAAAATCATCAAGCTGTATTTCTATGATATGGCTATCTACTACTCCATGCTCTAACAGCCATCTATGCCAAATGTCAAACAGAAGAAAAGACTTTCCACATCTTCTCACACCTGTTATGATTTTCACAAGTCCGTTTCCCTGACCTGCGATAAGTTCTTTCAAATATTTTTCACGCTCAAATATCATTTAACGGTACTTTTTTTGATATTAGTATCACATTTTACCCCGCAAAAATACAATTTTAATCTGAAAAACATTGCTAAAAACTCAAAAAAGTGCATTTCATTCTATGAATTATAACATTTCTTTTATCTTTAGTAGATTGCAAAGATCTGCTTTATTCCACACAAAAGCAAAGATGACCTACACAAAAGTAAGCAAATAAGATAAAGACGCCACTTTGCTATTACAGCATAACTCTCCCTTTAGAAGTTGGTCACAAACTCGCATTTGCAATGAGTTTGCGACCAACTAACCTCTACCCCCTCACCACACTCTTCAATATCCACTCCTTGAAGAATGGATCTTCGATTTCGTATTGCTCGGTGCGGATGATATATCCTTTCTTCGACAAACGAAGGGTAGCACTCGTAAGGGTGCTCGTTGGCAACTTTCTGTCTTGCACAGGGTTGCTTCCCTCAGAGATGACAACCATCACATACTTGTCTGTCTTGTTGAAATTCAGCCACAAACGCTCATAATCCAAATCATGAATGGCGATTATATCCTCTATAGAGGAACGAATGACATCCTTTTCTGGATTGCCTGCAGACAAATTGTTCCATACGGCAAACGCCAACTCCTGGGTATAATAAGGGTGACATCCCGTAAAGGATAAAATTTCATCTGTCAAGGTTTCGGGTAAAAGACCTGTTGCAGGAACTTCAGCTATCGTCCCATTTGAATCCATTTCATTCCCCAGACAAACCTTGGCAAGTCGTTCCATGAAAAACTCCTTAAAATCCTCGTATGGTATTTTGCTCAATCGCATAAGCATGCCGAAATGATAGAAAGGCGACTTGCTTCTCCTTGAGAATCGCCTTCAATAACTTTGCGGCAAAATCCTCCTTGCTCAAAACGGATTGCATGTTGAGCCAGAGAAAGGACGCCCCGTCTCACTGACGGCTTTCTTGACAAGACTCGATTTACCAAAACGGCGCGGCGACATGAGAATGAGATGATTCTCACTCTTCAAGAATTGCACGATATAGTCAAGTTCCTTCACCCTATCAGTGAAGTATGGGGCATCTACCAACGACCTGGATTTAAAGGGATTTTCCATAATCGAAATTTTTCGTAACGAAATTTTTCGCAAAGATAAGAAATCTTATTCAGATTGCCAAAAGATAACGAGAGATTTTTCACTGTAACGCTGTAACATTGTAATGTTTCCCTATAAAATTGCTGCAACGCTCACATTCTCAAAATGTGTCGCAATCTCAAAAAAATATAGATTGCGACACTTTTCTCACTCAAAACTTGTCGCTATCCCTGTTTTTTTGTAACTTTGCGAAAGTTTATCAATCCAAGGAGGTTGCACTTCTAACACCTTCTTGAAAACATCATCATTCATTAAACAATGAACAGAAAAGACTTCAAATTTGAAATATGCGCCAACAGCGTGGAGAGTTGCTTGGCTGCACAGGAGGGCGGTGCCGACCGCGTGGAGCTATGCGCAGGAATACCAGAGGGCGGCACTACCCCATCGTATGGCGAGATAAAATTGGCTCGCAAGTTGCTTACCACCACCAAACTGCATGTCATCATCCGACCACGTGGCGGTGATTTCCTCTACACGCCACTCGAAATAGAGCGCATGGAGGAGGATATTCGCCTCTGCAGACAGTTGGGCGTGGATGGCGTGGTCATCGGATGCCTCACCGAGGATGGAGAGGTCGATATGGAGGCGAATCGCCGACTTATCAATGCCGCCAAGGGGAATATTCCACAAGATGAGGTAAAGAAAGACTCTGAGAATGCCCTAAAAAGCCGTTTATTTGTCCCAGAAAACATTTTTGCATCTCAACCTATGTCAGTTACGTTTCACCGTGCTTTCGACCGCACAGCGAATCCTATGAAGGCCTTGGAGGATATCATCGCATTAGGTTGCGACCGCATCCTCACATCCGGACAGCAACCAAAGGCGATTGATGGAATCGGCTTGCTCGCTAAACTTGAAGAAAAAATCCATGAAATGGATAGAGAAAATTCTCAAAAACAAGGAGAAAAACTAAAAAAAGGAGAAAAGCTAAAAAAAGAAGAGAAAAGCCCTATGACAAAAACCATCAAACTCTTGGCAGGAAGCGGCGTGAATGAGGACAACATCCGAGAGATTTTCGATGCCACAGGCATACATGAGTACCATTTCTCCGCAAGAATCAATGTGCCAAGCCGCATGAAAAACTACAATCATGAGGTATATATGGGCGCAAAAGGGGCTGACGAAACCAATTCGCTCGTTACTTCTGTTGAAAGAGTAAGAAAGACCATCGAGCTGTTGACACAACAAGATTAAGGATACTACACGACAAGATAAAGGGAGCTTGATTCATCATCAACTATCTGATAGACAGATAATTCAATAAGTTTAAAAGCTATCGATTCAAGTCAAATGATGAGAACAAAACCATGTTGAGTATACGAGTCAAATTGCGTTGCAGCGTTGCAGCGTTTCAACGCTGCAACGCATATCGTAAAATATGCTCCCTATATGACCTCTCTTCATTGCAAGGACGGTTCACCATCCAACGTGCCTTAAACGGCATCTAATACTTGACATATTAGACGGCTAAAATCACAATGCGATTTCTACGACCTTATCCACATCCGTTGGCACCTTGTCGAGCGTCAGCACCACGCCCCCATCACACTTCTGCACCTTCACCGCCTTCTTGCTCACGAAGTCGAAAGCTTTCTTCACCTTGCGATTTCCCATAGGAAGGAAGAGGGACTTATCATTCAGCTTCAAGATATGCACGAAGAGGCGATTGCCCTTCAGGGTAGTTACTCCCCAGTCGTGAGGAGCCACGATGCCGCCACGAGTGCCATAAATGGTTTCGCCATAGGTCTTCATCCATTCACCCATCTCCGCCAATCGCTCCAATGCCACGGCAGGAAGTTCTCCATTTGGCTGAGGACCGATGTTCATGAGCAAGTTGGCATTCTTGCCAACCGCATTCACGAGATAATGTATCAGCGTCTTGGTCGATTTGTAATCTTGGTCGGTTATCTTGTAACCCCACATGCCGTTCATCGTCTCGCAAGTTTCGAGCGGCAAGCGGCTGATGTCTTGTCCTGAAAGCCCCGCCTTGTTCTCGCCAGGGAGGTCACGCTCGAAGATTTGGATGTCCTCTCCCTCGAAAGGCACCTGATGATGATTGTTGCCCACCAAGCAAGCTGGCTGCAAGCGGTGTATCAAGTCATATTGCCCAGGAAGCTGCCAGTCGAAGCCAGGGTTTTGATCTTGATCCCACCAGCCATCAAACCATATCGCCCCTATCTTGCCATAATTCGTGAGGAGCTCGGTGAGCTGGTTGTTCATGAATTGATAGTAGCTCTTCCAATCGCCCTTCGGATTCGGACGGCCCGTGCCACGCCCCGTTCTTCCCCACACGGCATCCTCGCGATACCAGTCGATGTGAGAGTAGTAGAGATGCAAGCGAATGCCTTGCTTGTGGCACTCATCGGCGAGTTCCTTGAGAATGTCGCGATGGAAAGGCGTGGCATCCACGATGTTGTAATCGGAATATTTCGTCTTGAACATGGAGAAACCCTCATGATGGCGAGTTGTGAAGCAGATGTACTTGGCTCCCGATGCCTTGATGGCAGCCACCCACTTGGCGGCATCAAACTTGGAAGGATAGAAGCCACCCGCCAACTTGGCGTATTCCTTGTAGTTCAAGTCCTTGTTGGTCATCGTCCATTCGCCCGTGGCAAGCATACTGTACAATCCCCAGTGCAAGAAGATGCCAAACTTATCATCCTGAAACTCCTTGCGGGATTCCAAGTTCTCTGGTGTAGGTTGGTAGTGCTGAGCTTGAGCCGTCAAGCCAACGCAAGCCATTGCAAGGGCAATGGCGATAGTCTTCAAATTCATTCTCATAATCGTTTCATATAGCTATTACGCCACAAAAATACAACATATTCGGCATATATCATTGGGAAAGCACTCCTTTTAACATCATTTTTTCCAAAAAATCAGCTAAATCAGCTAAAGAAACACTCAAAACCTACCAAATGAATCATGAAAATCTATCCAATGATTCATCATACAAAAGCACTTATTCCCAACCCTTTATTGCATGACTACACGATTATTTTTCAGCCCCCATATTTTTTTCTTTAGAACTTAAATATAACGTGAGATTTTCTTGCATAAACCAAATAAAATTTGTACCTTTGCATTGTGTTAGAACAATTGTGAAAGATGAACAAACAAACCCTATATATTGCCCTTATCGCCATCGCCTGCCTCATCGCTGGAGTTGGAATTGTCATGGCCTTCCAACAGAAAGACAAGACTTCAACTACCCAGCAACCTACAAGCCAAAACATAGCAAAAGCTATCTCACAACTCGCCAACCAACAAGTCATCGAGAAGAAAAAAGAAATCGCCAAGAAAGACTCCATTGAGAAAACCATAGATTACACCATAAGCGGAACCCTTCGTGACACCGAGGGAAAAGCCATGGCAGACGTCATCGTGAGCGACGGCTACACCTGCGTGAAAACCGACTCCATGGGGCATTACGCTTTCAAGAGAAACCGACAGGCAAGGTTCATCTACTACTCCGTACCTGCCGACTGCGAGGTACCTACCCACTCCGCCACCGACCGCACCGCCTGCTTCTACCTCCCTATCAGCGAAGACAAGAAGACGTACGACTTCACCCTCACTCGCCTACCCGACGGCAAGGAGAAGAGCTACAAGATGATCGTCATCGGCGACCCACAAGTGACCAACGCCTTCAGCCCTTACTACACATCTCCCGATGACAACCCTGTGAAGAAAAGCGACGTGGAGAGATTCACCACGCAAACGATGAAGGACATCAAGCAAACCATCAAGGAATTGCCAAGCGGAACACCCATATATGGCCTCAGCATGGGAGATGACGTACAATACTATGGCGGTTACAATGCCCAGTTGGAGCGACAGATACGCGAGTCGTTGGGTTCTTCGGAGATGCGCCTTTTCTCCGTCATAGGCAACCACGACCAAGACGGCAAATCGCTCTACAAGCGCAAGTGGGAGGACAGCTTCGGCCCTACCGACTTCTCCTTCGACCGTGGCGACGAGCACTATGTATGCATCAACAACTGCTTCTTCCACCGTGGCATGTCATACTATTCGCCAGGCGAGCTTCACCAGTCGCAAGTGGAATGGCTCAAGCAAGACCTCGCCCTCACCCCTAAGGACAAGAAGGTGGTGCTCTGCTACCACATCCCGTTCACCTTTGGCAACGCCCCTTACGAGAAAGCCAAACCAGTGGGCATAGAGAGCGAGAAAGGACATTTCACCTCCTCTCGCCTATCCTCCCTCCTCTCGCTCTTGGAGCAATTCGAGGGCGGCTACGAGCTCTTCTGCGGACATACCCACTTCGCCATCAACCACGAGATAGAATACGAGGGAAAGCACCTCATAGAGCACTGTCATGCCGCTGCCTGTGGCAACATCTGGCAGTCGAACATCAACATCTGCGGCACCCCGAACGGCTATTACGTGTATACCTTCATGGGCACCCAACTCACCGATTGCTATTACAAGGGCACCTTCTGGGATGCCAAGAAGCAGATGACCCTCTTCCGTGCGCAAAGCGACTTCAATAGCGAATCGTATGCCACCGATTGGAATCTGCCGAAAGACAAGAACGTACTGATAGCCAATGTCTTCAATGCCGATTCACATTGGCGCATCGTGGCCGAGGAAGATGGCAAGGAATATCCGATGCATCGCATCAGCAGCAAGGGTCAGGATGCCTTTGCCGCAGGTTATCACCACAAGTACAGCGAGTCGGTATCTTATCGCTTCGTGAGCAAGGGAAATGGCTATCTCATCATGAATCATCTGTACTATTACGTGCCGAAGAACCCGAACGCCACGATTACCATCAAGGCTTCCAATCCATACGGTCATACCTATACGGCAACGAGCCATGAGGCTATCAGCGAGCCTTTCGCCAACTTCGCCCATTACTACAAGCAAGAGTACAAGCCGTAAATGATAGGTTGGGAAGGATAGTTCAATCTGCTTCCATTATGCTTAATCAATCAACCTCTACTATACTTATTAGTTAATCGTCTTTCTCTATGTTTAATTGGAGTTTGATGTTCGGATGTTCTTGCTTATCTATCAGATATGCCACATTCCACCTTGTAATCACATCAGAATAGTTTTGCTTGATATTGATGCTTAATACATAGGGAGTAAAATTGGTATCCAACGAGGATTTAAACTCGCTAATGCCACTAACAACCATACCTTGCACATAGATAAGCGAGAAACGGTTAAAAGCAATCTTTGCAAGTTGTTTATCTTTTGGTATTTTAGCATTCACCTCTTTGAAATATCTTTCAAAATCTGCTTCCGTATTTATCACAAGAATCTGATTGTCTGGTGTTTCCACCTTTATCTCATTGGGAATGTCATATCTCTTACATGAGATGAAATCATCTTTCGAACAACTACATATAAAAATAGCTGTTATAAAACAAATGAGTATAAACAATAACTTTACTTTCATATCCACCTTTTTTTATGTATTTTACACATTTCCTAAACTTAATCAGCTGCAAAAATACACATTTCCTAAGTTTTAAGAAATATTTGCACTAACTTTATACGCTTATAAAGCCCGCATGATATTGGCAGGAGCCCTACCCGCTTGCAACTCTCGCTTCATAAAATCCATTGCAGGAGCCACATGGGTATAAAATTGATAATACCCACGACAAAGATAATTCAAGCCCCACTCGCCATACCTATCCACCTCAAAACGATTCTTGGGGCACTCGCCATGACAGGCAAACTCCATGTCGCACTCCTTGCATTGACGAGGCAACGAGGCATGCTTGAGACGGCTGAACGCTTGTTGCTTCTCACCATAGAGCATCTCTATCAAGGATTTTTCCATGACATTGCCCAATTTGTATTCAGGAAAAACGAAATGGTCGCAAGAATACACATCACCATTGTATTCCATCACCCCCGCATGGCCGCATTCCTTGCCATAAGCGCAAATGCCAGGGGCTACCCCTACCCAATTCGCCAAGGTGCAATCGAAAATTTCCACAAAGATATGACCTACATCGTGGCGCACCCATTCATCAAAAATCGTACAAAGAAAATTACCCCATTGCTCAGGAGTTATAGAAGAGTTGGAAAGGGCTGTATCTGTTCTCAATCTTGCTAATTTATCATCATTGTCAGTCAAACTTGCCAATTCATAATCTTCCGCTTTAAAACCTAATTCATCCTCTCTATTTCTCAAGCTTGCCAATCTACTCCCCTCTTTTGTTTTCACAATTCTCTCAACAATCGGCGTAAACTGCAAGTATTGACAACCTATTTCTTTGAAGAAATGATAGAACTCCAAGGGATGCTCCACATTATAATCATTGACGACCGCCATGGCATTCCACTCCACATGGTGTTTTTTCAAAAGTTCAATACCATGCATCACCTGCTCCCATGAAGGTTTGCCTGATGCCGTATGGCGATAATGGTCGTGCATATCCTGCGTGCCATCAATGGAAATGCCTACAAGCCAATGATTTTGCGCCAAGAACTCACACCACTCGTCCGTCAACAATATGCCGTTTGTTTGAAGCACATTGTCTATATGCCTGCCACAAGCATACTTCCTTTGCAACGCCATCGCCTTCTTATAGAAATCGAGGGGGCGCATGAGGGGTTCTCCTCCATGCCAGGTGAAGAGTACGCTATCCATCGTCTGTGCCTCAATATATTCCTTGGTGAAATACTCCAACATCTCATCGCTCATCAGATGGTGGTTGCCATCCTCATAGAGATGCTTTTTCTCTAAGTAATAACAATACTCGCAAGCCATGTTGCAATGAGAGCTTGCAGGTTTCAGCATCACGTACAATGGCTTTGCAAAAGGAGTCGCCGTTGTTTTTTCCATTTCTTTCTTCTTAAAAAAGTTCGGTCATATTATCTCTTTCTTATTCATCCACTTGCTGGTTCTTACGGTAAACTGCAAGTTTCTTCTTCAACTCACGCTCCACTTTCTGCATCCCTTCCTTGCCATAGAGGTTATGTAGCTCGTTAGGGTCGTTCTTCAAGTCATACAACTCGTAGTAATCGACATCGGCGTCATCCGTGAAATAGTCGATGGATTTGAGATATTGGAAACAGCCATATTCCGAAGTACCCGGTTGTCTTTGGTACTTGTTCTCCTCAACGGCTCTCTCACCGCCCTTTCCATAGAAATGAATCAACTTGTAGCGGTCGGTGCGAACACCATCATGCTTGCGAACAAGATGATAGGTAGGGTAGTCATAATAGTGATAATATAGGCTATTGCGCCATTTCTTCACTGGCTTCCCAGCGAAAAGGGGTTCCAAGGATGTGCCAGGCATATACTTCGGTTTATCCACACCAGCGACATCGAGGAAGGTAGGCGCAAAGTCGATGTTCTGTACCATCTGATTACATTCGCTTCCCTCTTTCACTTGCTGTGGATAACTGATGATGAGTGGGGTATGGAAAGACTCCTCATACATGAATCGCTTATCAAACCATCCATGCTCACCCATGTAGAAACCTTGGTCGGAGGTATATACTATAATGGTGTTGTCGGTCAAGTTGTGCTTGTCGAGATAATCCAAGAGTCTGCCCACGCTCTCATCCACAGAAGCGATGACAGCCATATAATCTCGGATATAATTCTGATATTTCCATTCGGTCAACTCCTTGCCTTTCAGATTCTTGCTCAAGAACTCTCGGTTGCGAGGCATATAGTAGGCATCGATGGCAGCACGCTGCTGAGGTGTCATGCGGTTCATCTCTCCCATCAATCCTGCGTATGAGTCACGTCCCTCAGCAGTCGATGGGTCATACATCTCTGGCACCTTTAAGTCACGTACCATCTCCATGTATTTGTCTATCGACATCTTTTGGGTGTGGGCGGCAGAGCCACGAGTGGCATAGTCATCCCAGAAAGTTTCTGGCAGGGGGAAATTGACATTGGCATACTTGCTGACATATTTGGTACTTGGCATCCAAAGACGATGAGGTGCCTTGTGATGTACCAAGAGGCAGAAAGGCTTGTCTTTCTGTCGATGTTCGAGATAGTCGATGGCATGGTCGGTGATGAGGTCGGTCACATAGCCCATCTCTTGCTTATAGTCGCCATAATGACCTGTAGAGGCAAAGGTAGGATTGTAATATTGTCCTTGGTCATTGAGGATATGGAAGAAGTCGAATCCTTTCGGACGGCAAGGAAGATGCCATTTTCCAACCACAGCTGTCTCATAACCTGCCTTCTGTAGCATTTCGGAGAAGAATGTCTTGGTGGTGTCAATGCCTTCTGCCAATTGTCGCTGTCCGTTTTGGTGGCTATACAATCCTGTCATCAAGCAAGCACGGCTTGGAGTGGAAAGTGAGTTTTCCACAAAACAGTTATTAAACTTCATGCCCCTACTTGCCAAGCGGTCAATGTTGGGTGTCGGTGCCAACTTGGAGATACCACTGCCGTATGCACTGATAGCTTGCATGGCGTGGTCGTCACACATGATATACAGAATGTTAGGACGCTTGCCCGATTCTTGTGAGAAAACAGACAAAGGCACTACTTGCAATACTGCCATTGCAAGCAAAGAATGATTAAAAGGGTAGTTTCTTGCCATATTATTTTCAAGCTGTTAAGATAGTAAAATAAGATAATAAAAAATGTGGAAAAGATAGTAAAAGAGGATGCGCCTTGCGACACACCCTCTTGTCGTTGTCAATAACATCATCTAATACTTATATGAATATATAGTAGCAATGACATTATATATGATATAACCTATTACCAATTATCTGTGTAAGTTAGGGTTCTTCTCAACCTCGGTAGTTGGGTATGGGCAGTAGATAGATTCGTCACCAGCCCATGTCGTCTTCACTACAGAGACGCTTTCCTTTGCCTTGTATACAGTGCCGTCTTCATCGGTGTGAACCACAATCTCCTGATTGGCAACACGGTAGTCGAAGTTCTTCTTGAGCTCGTTCATACGAAGCTCGTCAGCACGGCGTGTCACCATCTGTGTCCACTGACCAGCAACTTCCCATCCATGCTCGATGTAGCAAGCCTCAGCAAGCTGTTCTGCTGTCATATTGTCGATTCTTACTGTAGTACCATCGCTAAGAGTTACATTCTCATAGTCGGTGACGGCACGTTTGCGAACTTGTCTCAAGTACTCCTTAGCCTTGCTCAAATCGCCTCCAGAGCGAGCTGCACTCTCAGCATACCAAAGAAGAACCTCTGAGTAGCGAATGAGTCGATGACGACGACCATCGGTCATATTGGTGTAGTTAGGCTCCAAGTAATTGTAAGGCTGTGAAAGCTCTACATTTGCATCATTAGGGTCACAGTTGGTCGTGTAGATGGAGAACATTGGATGATAAGCTGATACATAAGCACATCCCTTTGGAGTCTTCAACTCGTCATATCCAGTTGCAGTCTTTCTCCAAGCACCTCTTCTTTTCTCACCAGTTTCATTGTTTTGTTTTATCAACTTATCAATTTCGTCTGGTTCTTTTTTACTCCATGTTTTTTCATCAACTTCTTTCCATTCGTCTTCTTTGGCGATTTCCCACCAATAGCGAGCACTTGTAATCTTGGTTCCGTCCTGGAAAGTTACCTTTGGTGCATAGATGGCATCCTTGCGAGGTCCCTCTGGATATCTCTTCCAGAAAGCAATCTCACCCCAAGAGTCTCCCCAACCACCGTCTCCGAGGCCTTCGAAACGGTTACAAGAGGTAAGCTCTGAGTCATGATCCCAAGAACCATTATTCCAGTTGTTGTCGATACCTACAAGAGTTTCCTTATTGTAGTTGTGAGCGATGGAATATACATGGCTCCACTCATTGTCGAGATAGAAGCCATAGCTATTATTATTGTCAATCACAGCCTTAGCTTTTTCCGCCGCCATCTTATAATACTCTGTACCCTTGTTGAGAGGATAACCAGCCATGGCCATATATACAGCAGAGAGTGTTGCCTGAGTAGCTTGCTTGGTCACCCAAGCATCTATGCCATCATGATTACGAGGTGCAGCTGAGTAGCTGGTAGGAAGCATTGACTCTGCCTTGGTCAAATCTTCTACAATCAAGTTATAGACAGATTCTACGCTTGACAACTCGCACTCTTGCGCAGAAGCACTTGTTGATGTAATCAGTGGGAGAGGACCGAATACACGAACGAGATAGAAGTAAGCGTATGCACGCCAATAGTGAGCATTACCTAATGCAATGTTAACTTCTGTCTCTGACACAGGAGTACGACCAGCACCTTCAATAATGAAGTTGGCAGCTTTGATAAGCGCATAGTGCTGATCCCAAGCACCTGTCACACCCTTGTTGGCACCATCCGAACTAAATGCATCGAGAGCAGCTACCGCCTGCTTGTTAGAACCTGGGTTGGCTGTCATGTCATCACCTTGCCACTGTGGATACATAGGGTTAGTCCAACTCTGTGTCTGGTTCAGCTTCTCATACAATGTATTGACACTGGCATCAAGCTCTGCCTGATTGTTGAAGTAATTGTCTTGGAACAATTGTCCCTTAGGCTCCTCTGTCAGGAAATCACTGCAAGAAGTGGTTGTCGCAAGCAATGAAGCTGCGAGAAAACAGCCTAAATATATCTTTGTTTTCATATTATTCAATGTTTAGGTAATTAGACATACTTTAGAAATTCATACGGACACCAAAGGTGAAGGTACGTGGGTTAGGATAAGCACCCATATCGAGACCATTGTCGTTATCAACACTATTCTCGCTGAATGAAGCACCTGCTGGATCCATACCCTTATAACTTGTGATAGTGAACAAGTTCTGGCAAGAGAAGGTCAGACGGAGATCGGCGAACTTAAGCACTGAACGTGGGAAAGTATAACCGAGGCTGATATTCTCGCAACGGAAATAGTTGGCACTCTCAAGCCACTTGTCAGAGTTGCCGTATGTCTTGTTCTCAGCACCCAAAGTTGGCATTGTAACACCTACGTTAGCGAAGTAATCCTTGTCTGTAACGAACATGGAAGCACCTACCTGTGAGTTCATTGCATAACGAACGAGGTTCAAGCGCTTTGCACCAAATGCAGCATTGCAGAACATATTGAAATCCCAATTCTTATAGGTAACACTATTGTTCCAACCCAAAGTGAAATCAGGATTTGAGTGACCGAGCACGAAACGATCGGTACTTGCATCAGGATTTGCTGTCACTGTGCCATCAGCCTTATAATAGGTATCAATCCACTGACCTTGCTCGTTCTGCTGCAAACCTGCCCACTTGAAGCCATAGAATGTACCAATAGCCTCACCTTCTGTGATGATAGTACATGGATCAACTGTACCAGGAGAAGGACTTGAGCCATAAAGTCGTGGGTTCTCTGCTGTCAACTTGGTAACTTCATTCTTCAAGTAGCTGGCATTGAGGGTAGATGTCCACTGCAAGTCTTTTGACTGAAGAATCTGGGCAGTGATGTTGATATCCACACCCTTGTTACTAACTTCACCAGCATTTGTCCAATAACCTACATAACCTAAGTATCCAGTTGTAGTTTGACGAAGAAGGGCATCCGTTGTCTTCTTCCAGAAGAAGTCAACACCAAGGCTCAAGCGATTCTTGAGGAAACCAAGGTCGAAACCGAGGTCAAATTGATTTACTTTCTCCCATGTCAAATCTGGTGTGGCGATACCACCTGCCCAGTAACCGGTGTATGTGGTCTTGGTACCATAGTTGAAAGAGGTAGAACCCAAAGTTGCCAATGTTGAATATGGAGCAATGTCTTGGTTACCAATGATACCCCAGCTTGCACGAATCTTCAAGTAGTCAACTGCATTCTGCAATGGCTCCCAGAACTTTTCGTTAGAAACTGTCCAAGCACCTGCGATAGATGGGAAGTAACCCCACTTCTTGTTGGTGAAACGGCTGGAACCATCAGCACGCATGGTACCTGTCAACATATAGCGATCAGCATAGTTGTACATCACACGAGCTACACCAGAAAGCATGGTCCACTTACTGTAACCATTGCTTGCATCACGTGTCGCGGCATTCTTAACATTCCAGTAACCTACGAATTCCTGTGCAAGGTCGTTGCCAGAGATACCCATGCTGCGAGTTTCATTGCTGGTTGCCTCCCATACGCCTGTGGCTGTCAAGTTGTGCTCACCCCATTTGCCTACGTATGTCAAGTTATTGGTAGATTGGAGAGCCATAACCTGTGAGTTACTATTGCCCATGCTTGATGAACCCAACAACTTAGCAGAAGTAAAGCTATAGCCTTTATAGTCGTTGTAATCGATACCATTTGTGGTGGTGAAAGTCAAGCCTGGAAGGATGTTGAACTTCAAATCAACATGACCTGTTACCATGTTACGATTGCCATCGTTGTCACGACCATGCATCAAGCCATAAGGGTTAGATTGAATACTATTATATGGGTCCTTATTGTAGTTGCCTGATTCCGTGTACATCTCCATGGTAGGAGAGTAGTTCAAACCTACCCAAATAGGGTTAGATTGATTCTGGGCGAAACCTGTTCCTCCGTGTGTCTCTGTACGAGAGAGGTTTGCATCAGCGGTGAGTTCCAACCACTTGAAAAGCTTGTTATGGATGTTCAACTTCACGGCATAACGCTTTGAAGAAGTATTGTCCATCACACCAGTCTGATCCATATAGTTGGCAGAGAAGTAGGTCTGTGAATTTTCACTACCCTTGGTGACAGCCACCTTATAGTTCTGTGTAACACCTGTATGCAACAACTCATCCATCCAGTCGATACCAGGATTCTTTCCACTGATATAGTCCTCAAGTGCACTACTGTCAACACCTTTATATTGTACCAAGGCGTTGGCATACTCCTGTGTGCCCATAGCCTCTGGCACGTTGTAAGCATTAGAGAAACCTACAGAAGCATCGAATGTTACCTGTGTTACACCAGCTTTACCGCTCTTGGTTTGTACCATGACAACACCATTGGCACCACGAGCACCATAAATAGCGGTAGAAGAGGCATCCTTCAAAACCTGAATGCTTTGGATATCCTCAGGGCTAATACCCTCAAGACCCGTCTGGCGAACGATACCATCCACTACATAGAGAGGGTCATTGCTCTTGTTGACAGAACTGGCACCACGTACACGAATCTTCATGCTACCACCAGGAACGCCACTTGACATTACCTGCACACCAGACATACGTCCGTTGAGGGCATCCTCGATACGAGCCACAGGCTGATCCTTGAAGCTCTTGCTGTCCATGACTGCTACAGATCCAGCCAAATCGGCTTTCTTTACTGTACCATAACCAATAACAACAGTCTCTTCGAGCATGTTGGCATCATCCTTCATGGTTACGCTTAATGGGCCACCATCCCAAACCAAAGTCTGGGTCTTATAGCCAATATAAGAGATTGTAATCTTACTTCCTTTCTTGACGTTCTGGAGGGTAAACTTACCATCAAGGTCGGTAATAGTACCATCCTTGCTTCCTTCAACTCTTACAGTAGCTCCAATCACAGGATCTCCATAAGGGTCAGTTACTGTACCAGTACAGGAATTTTGTTGTTGCGTTGCTGTAGCAATAATTGAACTGCTTGCCAACGCAGGAACGGCACAAAGAGGTGACATCGCACCCAAGAGAGCCGCAAAATAAAAATTCGCTCTTTTGTTCATAGGTTTATTGTTTACGTTAGTTATTATTTTTCTCGTTTTTTATATATTACTTGTAGATTTTATACTACTTGTAGATTTCAAAAATTCTTTTCTCGTACATAATGTTGGCTATTCTTTAGAATGCTGCCACATTATTGATGCAAGGACAGCCTTTTGCATCATCGAAGACGATTCTCAAGCCATTGGTCTTGATCTTGTCGAAGCGAAGAATTCGCTTGTAGCCGATGGTGGTCGTCTCTTCCTTCTGCTGTAGCTTCACCCAGTTCTTACCTTGCAGGTAATATACAGAGAAGGCTTTCACTCGCTGTCCCAATGGGATGTACTCCTGAAGCATCAGGCGAGAGATTTCCTTGGCCTTTGGCAGGCGGAACTCGATGCTCGCTCCCTTTCTCTTGTTGGATGCCCAGTAGGTATCATACTGATTATCAGTGATGTACTTGCCAGTATGCTTACCTTGGCTGGTGTCTGTCTTTGGGGTGATTCCCTTGAGAACATTGACAGCTAACTCTTGCTGAATCTTCTTGTGGAAGTTGACCGCATTGGCTGAGTCGATAGGGTGTATCAAACCATCTTTATCCACAGGGAAATTGAGAAGAAAAGTGGCATTGTGACCGACACTTCTATAATAGAGGTCGCAAAGCTCATCTACGGTCTTCACCTTGCTGTCTTCACTTTCGTGATAGAACCATCCCGGACGGATGGAGACATCGCATTCAGCTGGTGTCCACTGGTCGCCGTCTTCCCAACCATATTGCAGTTGCTTGTAGTTAGGGTAGCCTGGATAAACGGTGTTGGAAGGAATCATCGACCAACAGGTTTCGCCTGCAAATCCACTTTCGTTGCCTACCCATCTGCAACCCGGACCTCCGTCACCGAAGATAGTTGCCTTAGGTTGCAAACTATCCACAATCTGATAGAGCTTAGGAAACTGGTAGTAGTTTCTTCTGTCAATGGTGCGCTTCTCTTGTGCGCCGCCATACCAACCATCACCACCGTTGGCTCCATCAAACCAAACCTCGAATACCTCGCCATAGTTGCTGAGCAATTCCTTGAGTTGTCTCTGGTAGTAACCTACGTAATATTCAGAGCCATAACTGGTTTGGTTTCTGTCCCAAGGCGAGAGATAGACACCGAATTTGAGACCGTATTTCTTGCAAGCCTTGGAAAGTTCTCCCACAATGTCGCCCTCACCATTCTTATAGGGAGTATTGCGGATGCAATAGTCGGTGGTGTGGGTAGGCCAGAGGCAGAAGCCATCGTGGTGCTTGGCGGTGATGATAACACCTTTCATGCCAGCTGCAGCAAGTGTCTTTGCCCATTGCTCGCAATTCAATTTCTTGGGATTGAATGTCTTCACGTCACTATTTCCATAGCCCCATTCCTTGTCATTGAAGGTGTTCAAGCCGAAGTGGATGAAAGCGTAGGTTTCCATCTTCTGCCATTCCACTTGCTTGACAGTTGGAGTAGGGAGCACAGGTTCCACTTGCAAGGATTTCCTTTGTGCCATATTTGCCGTGACTGCTAAAAATAGCAGGATGGCGGTTAATAGACTTTTCTTCATGTCGTTAAGGTCAGATTTACTAATTTTCTTCTCGTACAAAATATATCTTTAAATGTTCATGAGATGATGTCTTGCCATCAAACAAGCCCCCAACACTCCAGCTTGTCCCTTGAGGTCGGAAGTAACAATCTTCGAATCCTCATTCATGACGTTGAGAGAGTACTTCTTGATGCCCATGTTCACTGGCAAGGTAAGGTAATCACCCGTGGCAGACATTTCACCTCCGATAACCAACATCTCTGGGTTGAAGATATTGATGACACCCGCCAATTGTTTGCCAAGCTCGTCAGCCACTCTTTGTAGAGTTGCAAGGCTGAGCACATCTTCCTTGGCGATGGCGTCGAGGATGTCTTGCAAGCTCAAGTCTTCATGTCGGTTTACCACCTTATCTGAGAGAACCGATTGCTTTCCAGCCAAGAGTTGTTGCATCAACTTTCTCTTGAGTGCTCTACCAGAAATCTCGGTTTCGATACATCCAATCTTTCCACAGTGGCAAATGATGTCGTTATTGTAGCCTGGCATGTGACCGAACTCTCCAGAATATCCCGACTTGCCATAATAGAGTTTGCCATCAATGATGATTCCAATTCCGATACCCCAACAAACATTGACGAAGATGACATCTTTCATCCCCTTGCAACAACCCTTGACAAACTCACCATAGGTCATGCTTCTTGTATCATTCTCTATGCAAACCGGCAAGTCAATGAGCTTGGAAATGGCTTCCGTGAGAGGTCCTTCAATAAAGGTGAACATATTGTATGCCTTACCTTCAAAAGGATTGACACGCTCTGCTATGTTGACACATACATAGAGAATCTCTTCTTTATCAATAGGGAGGGTCGCAATGAAGTCATCGACTATCTTGCCAAGCCTCTCTAAATTCTCTGGTGTATTCTCATAACGATAAGGTACCCTCGTCTTCTTGACTATCAGGTTACCACAGAAATCCGTCGCTGCCAAAGCCAAGCAATCCATCTCTGGGTTGACACCTACAAAATAACCTGCTGTAGGAACCAGATCATACACCATAGGGATTCTTCCCGCAGAGTTGTCTTTCTTGCCCACCTCTCTGACGAGTCCCATAGACATCAGCTCATTCAGCGCATTGGTTGCTGTAGGAAGACTTACGCCTACACTCTTGGACAACTCTGGTATAGTACAGGCTCCTCGAAGCAAAAAGTCCTCCATCAAGCGTCGCTGAACAGAAGGCTTTTTATTCAACTTTCTAATATATTTTATTATATCTTTTGCCATAACTAATATTTTTTATTTGCAAAGATAAGTTTTTTATAAATAGCTGCAAGTTTTTTATAGTTAATAAATACTAAAAGCGAAAAAATAGTTCTATTTTACGCTTCATACACAAAGAAAACGCTCCCTATACCTTATTATATATATAAGGGAGAAGAAATCAAGAAAGAGATTTTTCAAAAGAGGCAATTCGTCTCCAACAAAGTCACGAACCAGAATTATCAAAAGTGACGTAAATGCCTGATTTCTTGTACAAAATACAATTATTCCGACAAGAAAATGAGCAAAGAAATATAAAAAAAATGGGCGTTTTAGATTAATTAACCGAAAAAAAGATGAAGTAATTAATAAAACACCTATCTTTGCAAAATAAAATATTTTAATAACAAAGCCTATAAATTTAAAAGATATTATTATGCGCGTACTAATTGAGAAAGATTACGAACAGCTTTCAAAATGGGCTGCTAATCATGTCATCGAGACAATCAACAAGTTTCAGCCATCCGCTGAACGTCCTTTTGTTTTAGGTTTGCCTACTGGTTCTTCACCAATGGGCATGTATGCCAACTTGGTGAATGCCGTGAAGGAAGGTAAGGTTTCTTTCAAGCATGTCATCACTTTCAACATGGATGAGTATGTAGGGCTTCCAGAGTCTCACCCTGAGAGTTACCATTCTTTTATGGCAACCAACCTATTCAACCACATCGACTGCCCTAAGGAAAACATTCATATCCTGAATGGCAACGCCGAAGACTTGGAGGAAGAGTGTCGCCACTATGAGCAGATGATAGAGGATGCCGGAGGTATCGATCTCTTCATCGGTGGCATTGGCCCTGATGGACATATAGCTTTCAACGAGCCTTTCTCTTCGCTCACTTCACGCACTCGTGTCAAGACCCTCACCACAGATACCAAGATAGCCAACTCTCGTTTTTTCGACAACGACCCAGAGAAGGTGCCAAGCTTGGCATTGACCGTAGGGGTAGGCACTGTAATGGATGCCAAGGAGGTTATGATTCTTTGCAACGGACACAACAAGGCACGCGCTTTGCAAGCAGCCATCGAGGGTCCGGTCACACAAGCTTGGACCATCAGTGCCCTCCAACTCCACAAGCATGGCATCATCGTTTGCGATGAATTGGCTACCGATGAGTTGAAGGTCGGCACCTACCGCTATTTCAAAGACATAGAAAAGAACAATCTCTAAAAAACAGTATATATTATGAGGCTGAATTTAAGTTCGCAAATCGTACTAAACAAAGTACCCATCGAATTCTACAAGCCTAAGACGACAGTAGAATACTCTGAAATCTCCAGAATGGAGAAGATACAAACAGACATCTTTGCCTCCATGGGCGAAGGTGCAAGCCATGTAGCTGATGCCATCGAGGCTGGCATTAAGGCCGCCCAACATGAAGGCAAGTTCTATGTGATGGCCCTTGGCACTGGCTCTTCCTTGACCCCTGTCTATGAAGAGCTGACCAAGCGCTACCAAGAGAAAAAACTGAGTTTCCGCAACGTGGTGGTATTCAACTCCTATGAATATTATCCATTGCAGAAAGATAGCTCCATCCGCTGCATCAACCAACTGAAAGAGCGTTTCCTCAACCATGTGGATATTTCCGAGCAGAACATCTTCTCCTTAGATGGTTTTGTGGCACAGGAAGCCGTACAAGATTGCTGCCGCCTCTACGAGCAACGCATCAAGACATTTGGCGGTTTGGACATCGCACTCCTCGGCATCGGTAGAATGGGAAATATCGCTGCCAACGAACCTGGCTCTGGCATTCAATCTGTAACCCGCCTCATCTTGATAGGAAACACATCGAGAGAGGAAATGGAAAACAGCGGCAAGACCAAGGAGACTGTACCTCCATGTTCCCTCACCATGGGTATCGCAACCTTACTTGCAGCTAAGGCCATCTACCTGACCGCCTGGGGCGAAGAAAAAGCAGAAATCATGCAGAAGGTGGTAGAAAACGGCATTACCGACGCACTTCCTGCTTCCTTCCTCCAGACACATCCGAACGCACATGTCATACTCGACTTGAGTGCCGCTGGACGCCTGACACGCATTGAGCACCCTTGGCTCGTAACCTCTTGCCAGTGGACAGACAAATTGGTACGCTCCGCCTTGGTATGGCTCTGCCAAAAGATACATAAACCTATCTTGAAGCTGACCAACAAGGATTACAACGAGAATGGCTTGAGCGAACTCTTGGCACTCTATGGCTCTGCCTATAATGCCAACATCAAGATATTCAACGACTTGCAGCACACTATCACGGGATGGCCAGGTGGAAAACCGAATGCCGACGACACCTATCGCCCAGAGCGAGCAAACCCATACCCAAAGCGTGTCATCGTCTTCTCCCCACACCCTGATGATGATGTCATCTCCATGGGAGGAACCATCCGCCGCTTGGTACAACAAGGACACGACTTGCACATCGCATACGAGACATCCGGCAATATCGCCGTGGGAGACGAGGAAGTAACGAGATTCATGCACTTCATCAATGGCTTCAACCAGATATTCGCCGACTCCAAGGATAGTGTCATCTCTAACAAGTACAAGGAAATCAAGCAGTTCTTCGCCCAGAAGAAAGAAGGAGACTTCGACACCAAGGACGTGTTGACCATCAAGGGCTTGATTCGCCGCGGAGAGGCTCGCACTGCATGTACCTACAACAAGATTCCTTTGGATCATGTCCACTTCCTCGACTTGCCTTTCTATGAGAGTGGAAAAATCGAGAAATTGCCTATGACCGAAAAGGACGTGGAGATAGTAAGACATCTCCTGCAAGAGGTAAAGCCTCATCAGATTTATGTGGCAGGCGACCTCGCCGACCCTCATGGTACCCACAAGAAATGCACAGATGCCGTATTGGCAGCCATCGACTTGGAGAAGGAAGCAGGTGCCGAGTGGCTCAAGGATTGTCGCATCTGGATGTATAGAGGAGCTTGGGCAGAGTGGGAGATTGAGAATATCGAGATGTGCGTGCCTCTTAGCCCTGAGGAATTGAGAGCCAAGAGAAACTCCATCCTCAAGCACCAGTCACAAATGGAGAGTGCTCCTTTCTTGGGAAATGACGAGCGATTGTTCTGGCAACGCGCCGAAGACCGCAACAGAGGAACAGCTCAGCTCTACGATGGTTTAGGATTGGCATGCTACGAGGCGATGGAAGCATTCGTGGAATACAAGCCTTTGTAAGATTTACCTTTCTTTTAAGAAACAACTTTAGGTGTCCGTTCTTATATTTAATTTCGGACACCTTTTGCCTATTATTCAACACCCAGTTTTCTAACCAATTTACACATAATGAAGAAAATTCAAAAATTAGTTTCACTGATTGTTTTTTCCATGATATTGGGAGGTATGCCAACACCCGCAGTTGGAGCCGACATCAATATCATCCCTGTGCCTGTAAAGACACTGCGACTCTCGGGAGAATTCACCTTACCACAAAAGGTGAACATCGCCTATAATACGACAGAAGGAAAGACCATCGCACAATACCTTGCCGACAAACTGAAAGCCTCCACAGGATATGAGGTAAATGTGGGCGGCAAAAAAGCTAACATCACCATTCAGATTTCTCCTTCCTTGAAAATGCCAGAGGAAGGCTATCGCCTGAATGTTTCCTCCAAAGGTGTGACCATCAAGGCTAAAACTGGCAAAGGAGCTTTCTATGGCATGCAGAGTTTCATGCAACTGTTGCCTGCAGAAATAGAAAGTCCGTCAAAGGTTGCCAACGTGAAGTGGGTGGCACAATGCTGCAATATAGAGGATGCACCTCGCTTCGGGTATCGTGGCTTCCACGTAGATCCTTGCCGCCATTTCATGACAGTGGAAAACGTGAAGAAGGAAATAGACATCATGTCGATGTTCAAAGTCAACACCATGCACTTCCACTTAACAGAAGACCAAGGTTGGCGTATTGAGATCAAGAAGTATCCTAAGCTCACTTCCATCGGTGGTTTCCGAAAGGAGGGAGATGGTTCCATCTATGGTGGTTACTATACCCAAGAGGAAATCAAGGACATCGTAGATTATGCTGCCAAGCGTTATATCACCGTGATTCCAGAAGTTGACATTCCTGGCCACATGATGGCTGCCATCGCCGCCTATCCAGAACTTTCCTGCAAGGGAGAGGCAGGCTCCCCAAGAATCGTATGGGGCGTAGAGGACATCGTCTTGTGCCCTGGCAAGGAAGACATGTTCCGTTTCTTGGAAGATGTATTTAGCGAGATGGTGCCTCTCTTCCCTGGTAAATACTTCCATATCGGAGGCGATGAGTGCCCAAAGACAAGTTGGAAGAATTGTCCTGCATGCCAAAAGCGTATCCAGGATGAGGGCTTGCAAGCCGATGGCAAACATACTGCCGAAGAAAGACTGCAGAGCTATGTCATCAGAAGAATGGAAAAGGTATTGGCAAAATACGGCAAGAAAATCATCGGATGGGATGAGATCTTGGAAGGCGGATTAAGTCCCGATGCCACTGTCATGTCTTGGCGAGGTACACAAGGTGGCATTGACGCTGCCCTACAAAAGCATGACGTCATCATGACTCCTGCGTGGGGCGGTGGCCTTTACCTCGACTATTACCAGGGCGACAGCAAGATTGAGCCTATCACAATCGCAAGTTCTCCAGTATACCTCTCACAGACATACAACTACAACCCTGTGCCAGATACCCTGAAAGCCTTGGGATTGAGCCAACATATCTTAGGCGTGCAGTGCAATAACTGGTCGGAATATATGTATTCCAACGCCAAACGAGAATATCAGATGTATCCTCGTGCCTTGGCACTTGCCGAGATTGCATGGTCTCCTCTAAACCGAAAGGACTTCAAGGATTTCTGTCGCCGCTTGGATGCCAACTGCGCAAGATTGGACGAGCATCGAGTACGTTACCACATCCCATTGCCAGAACAACCTTATGGTTCGTGCGATAAGGTAACCATCACTCGTGACACCATCGTAACCTTTACAACCTCACGCCCGATGAAGATGGTATATACCTTAGACGGAACAGAGCCTCAGCCAAATTCCACCACCTATACCACTCCTATCAAGGTAAACGGCAATGCCATCATCAAAATTGCCACCGTCTTACCTTCGGGAAAGATGAGTAAGGTGAGAACAGTTGAAGTAGAGAAACAAAGTTATGCACCTGCTACAGCCGTGGCAGTTCCACAACAAGGCTTGAACATGCGTCGTGTAATGGGCAACTATCTCCGTGTGGACGAGCTCAACTGGACAGACTCTCTCTGGCAACAAGCTGTCATCAGTGAACCAAATGAGATGAGTATCAAACGAGCTGACGATGCGGCAACACTTCGTGGAGCCAACAACTATGCCGCCATTGCCGAAGGATATATCAACATACCTGAGGATGGGGTATACTACCTGTCTTCTCGCCTTGACCAACTTTGGATAGACAACAAGTTGGTTATCAGCAATGAGGGCGAAGTAAAGGCTACCTCTTCCCACGATACATCATTGGCTTTGGCAAAGGGCTTGCATCCAGCAAAAATGGTTTTCTTGGCAAATATCATTGGCGGATGGCCTGGCTGGTGGAGTGACCTCTCGATAGAAATGAGAAAGGACACGAACAAAAAGTTCGAAAAAATCACAAAAAGCATGTATTTCCATTAACTTTCCCAACAAGTATTAAAAATGACAAACAAAAAAACATTCCTACATATTTCGCTCTTGGCAGTTTTATGCGTGGCAAGCAATGTTACTGTAAAAGCACAGAATGAGACCCGCTGGCACAATGTGGACATCAACCAGCAGAACCGAGAGCCACGACGTGCCTCCTTCTTCGCTTTCGAGGATTTAAACAAGGCACAAGGCTTTGACAAGAAGCAATCATCCAACTATCTCTCCATGGAGGGAACATGGAAGTTCAACTTCGTCAAGGACCACAACAAACGTCCTTTGAATTTCTTCAAAACTAACTTTGATGATAGCTCATGGAAGGACTTCCCTGTGCCTGGTCTGTTTGAATTGAATGGCTATGGTGACCCTACCTACAAGAACATAGGTTACGCTTGGGCTACTCAGTTCGACCCTAAACCTCCATACATCAGCGAGACCAATAACTACACAGGTTCTTATCGACGCACTTTCGAACTTCCAAAGGATTGGAAGGGGAAGGACGTATATTTCCATGTGGGTTCTGCCACCAGTAACCTTACCCTTTGGGTGAACGGTAAGTATGTGGGGTATAGCGAAGACAGCAAGGTGGCTGCCGAGTTCAATATCTCGAAGTACTTGAAGCCTGGCAAGAACTTGATTGCCATGCAGGTGATGAGATGGTGCGATGGTTCTTACTTCGAGGACCAGGACTTCTGGCGCTTGACAGGCATTGCCCGTGAGGTATATCTCTACGCTCGCCCTAAGGCGCATGTTGCCGATATTCGTCTCAACGCAGGATTGGAGAACAACTATCAAGATGGTGTCTTGGATTACCAAGTATCTCTGGTAGGCGGCAATTCCGAGGTATCTGTTTCCCTATGCGATAAGAACGGCAAGCAGGTGGCTTCCGCCGCAGGTGTGAAAGGCGCCATCAAAGTGCCACAGGCAAAGGCGTGGACAGCTGAAACCCCTAACCTTTATCAGGTATTTGTCACTGTCAAGGGAAAGCAAGGGGTAACAGAGGTAATTCCACAGAAAGTGGGCTTCCGCAATGTGGAAATCAAGAATGCACAGCTCTTGGTCAATGGCAAGCCTATCTTGATAAAGGGTGCCGACCGACATGAGATAGACCCTGATGGCGGTTATATCGTCAGTGTGGAGCGCATGATCCAAGACATCAAGATTATGAAACAGCTCCACATCAATGCCGTGAGAACCTGCCATTATCCTGACGACCCTCGCTGGTATGACCTTTGCGATGAATATGGATTGTATGTCACAGCCGAGGCCAACTTGGAGTCTCATGGCATGGGATATGGCGAAAAATCCTTGGCTAAATTCCCAGAATATCTCCAAACACACATCGAGCGCAACGAGGGCAATGTAAAAACCTTCATCAACCATCCTTCCATCATTGTATGGAGCTTGGGAAACGAGGCGGGTTACGGCATCAACTTCGAAAAGACATACGACTGGGTGAAGGCATACGACAAAACTCGCCCTGTACAGTATGAGCGTGGAGGTTACGACAGCAAGACCGACATCTACTGCCCGATGTACATCGACTACGAGGAAAGCGAGAAATACTGCCAAGGCGATGGCACCAAGCCATATATCCAATGCGAGTATGCCCATGCAATGGGAAACTCTGAGGGTGGCTTCAAGGAATACTGGGATTTGATTCGCAAGTATCCTAAATACCAAGGTGGCTATATCTGGGACTTCGTAGACCAAGGTCTTCGCGACAAGAGCCCTATCACCGGAAAGGAAATCTTCACATACGGTGGCGACTATGGTCGTTATCCTGCCAGCGACTATAACTTCAACTGCAACGGCATCATTGCACCAGACCGCCGTTTGAATCCTCATGCCTATGAGATTCAGTATTATCATCAGAATGTATGGATTCAGGACTTCGATGCAAAGGAAGGTTCATTCAATGTCTATAACGAGAATTTCTTCAAAAACATTGATGACCTGAGTCTCACGGCTACCATTTATGCCAACGGCATCAAACTATCTTCTGTAGCAATCAATGACACTAAGGGAATTGCGCCACAAGCCACCAAGAAGATAAAGAACGAGGGCTTGAGAAATGCGATTGCAGAGGCAGAGCAACAACATGCAGGAGAAGAGATTACCGTCAACTTCGCCTTCGTCAGCGATGGCAAGGAACCATTGGTAGACAAAGGGCAGGTGATGGCTCGCCAACAGTTTGTGGTAAGCGAATATCAGTTTGACAAGGTAGACACCCCTAAGAGCAGCAACATTGACATAGAGGAGACCAACAGTTATGTGAAGGTTTCCGCCGAAAGAATGACCGTTACCATTGGCAAGAAGACAGGTATGATTGACTATCTCGACATCGACCAAGAGCCAGTATTGAAATTCCGCAAGAGCATCAAGCCTGAATTCTGGCGTGCTCCTACCGACAACGACTATGGTGCTTCCTTGCAAAAGGAGATGAAAGTGTGGAAGAACCCTGCGATGAACTTGAAGTCATTCGACAAACAAGTTTTGAAGGATAGCGTAGTGCTTACCGCCCTCTTCGACATGCCAGACGTAAAAGCCCAGCTCACACTCCGATATCGCATCAATGCCGCTGGCGAGGTGGCTGTGACAGAGAAGATGGTGACCGAAAAAGATGCCAAGGTAGCCGACTTGTTCCGCTACGGCATGGAACTGCAGATGCCAGCAAGCTTCTCTAAGTTGGAATACTATGGTCGTGGCCCAGAGGAGAACTACATCGACCGTCATTCTTCTGCCTTCATCGGCAAATATGAGTCAAATGTAAAGGATGAATATTATCCATACGTTCGTCCTCAAGAGAGTGGCAACCATACTGACATTCGCACATTCTCCATCTACAATCCTACAACAGGGAAGGGCATCACCTTCGAAGGCTATACGCCAATGGAGTGCAGCGCCATTCCGTACGCCATTGAGGACTTGGATGCTGGCATGGAGAAAGAACATGAATGGGGACAGCATAGTGGCGACTTGATAGACAAGGGGTTGGTACAGTTGCACATCCAGCAACGCCAATATGGATTAGGTTGCATTGACAGTTGGATGTCAAAGCCTATGGAAAAATATCGCATGCATTATGGAGACAGGGAGTTTAAGTTTGTCATCAAGGCAAAGTAAACTCCAAACGAATCACAACAGAAAATTACAATTACAAAATAAGCGGTGTCCCTCTGAGTTGCAGAAACACCGCTTATTTTACCATTCACTATAGCTCGGACTAAAAAATAGCCAAAAACAAGGGCAATAACACAAATGAAGGAATAAAATGTGATTGCCAGGGTACTGGTGATAACGAGAACTCATCTATTGGTTGTTCTTGTGGCTAATGAAGATAAGCAAATATAATATTCTGGTAAAATACAACAATCGTAGTTTTGTTTTTAACCAACTACGATTGTCTTTGCTTGAGCTTGACAACGAACTTGCTCAAGCGATAGAATTATGAGATTCAATTCCTCAAGAACAAAAAGCAACCTATCCAATGCTGTCCAGAAAATATGTTAGAACAAGTAAAACAAAAGGTTCTGCTATATTTATTTCAATCAGGTGTTTTGAAAAATTAATTTAAACTATAATATGATGAGAGTTTTGCTATTTATATTTTTTTCCTTTCTGCCACTATTTGCCTTTGCTCAACAAGGTGATTCTGCAAAAATGGAGAGAACCATTATAATGAAAGATACAACTTTGCATTTAAATGAAGTTGTCATAAATGGATCACGTATTTTACACAAAGTTGATAGAGATATAATCATACCAACTAAGAAAATAATTAGAAATTCAACAAATGGCTATGATCTTCTAAGAAAGTTGAAACTTCCGAATGTTGAAGTTAGCGAAGTTCATCAAAGTATTTCAAGCTATCTGGGAAATTTGCAAGTTCGTATCAATGATGCTAAGGCAACAGTACAAGACATTCTTGCTTTACAACCTGACGAAGTGACCCGTATAGAATACATTGACAATCCTGGAGTAAGATATGGAAGTGACAATTTAGCTATAGTCATCAATTATATAGTAAAAAGAAGATATGCTGGTTATGTGGGTAGTGCAACTACCACACAAGCGTTTACAGAAGGGTTTAACAATAGCAATGCCTATTTCAAGTATAACTATAAAAAATCGGAATTTAGTGTAGCCTATGGATTAAATTATAGATATTATGACAAAAGAAGAAGTGACAGTTACTCTGTTTACTATCAGCCTAATGGAACTGAACGTTGCTTGAACTATGTTGGTCAAAATGCAGAAATGACATATAATTCTCATAACATGCAGTTTGGCTACAATCTGTCTACGCCTGAGAAATATTCTCTAAATATCAAATTTGGGTTTGATTGGACAAATGCGCCTTATAATTACAAACTCCAAAAAGTTGAAGAAACAGGCAAACCTGATATTTTGCTATATACCAAAGATTTTGGTAATTCTAAGAATCCGTCCTTGGACATATATTATAATGTCAATTTGCCTCAGAAACAAAATCTTACCATTGATATTGTAGGCACTCACCTTGGAACAGATAATCATCATCACCAAAATGAGTATTCTTTGTTATCATCTATAGACGAGACCCTCACCTCCAATCCATTGCATAATTATGGCTATGATGTGGATGGCAGTAAATAATCTTTGATTACAGAAGCAATTTATTCAAAGATTTTGAATAAATCATTATCTTTTTCTGGCGGAACTAATTATAGCGTGAGTCGAACAGATAACAAATATTCTGGCAGCCAGAATGTAACAACCATCTTAAATTCTAACAACTTATATCTTTTCACCCAAATACAAGGGAATTTTAAGAGACTTCTTTCCTACCAAGTTGGAATGGGAGCCAACTACATTTCTATCCATCAAGGCGACGTTGGATTTAACAAATGGATTTTTATACCAAAATTTTCTATGTCTTCCACTGTTATCAAACATATTCGCATTAGACTCTCTGGCAATATTTCCCCTCAAGTTCCGAGTCTATCTCAATTGAGCGAAGTTCGTCAGCAAAGTAGTTCTATGCAAGCTAATGATGGTAATGAGTTACTCAAGGCAACGTCTACATATAACACAGCCCTCAATTTTGCTTGGAATCATAAACTTTTTGATTTAAATTGGGGTGGTAGCCTTGGTTATACGCCCGATGCGATTATGACAAGTATTATACCGCAGCAGCAAGCTTCTGGTAATTACTTGTATGTTTGGAAGCCTGAGAATCAAAAAAGTTTCACCAATTATTTTGCATATAGCAATTTAACTTTACATATTATTAAGGATGTATTTGATATTCAAGGCGAGCTTCATTATCAGCATTTGAAGAGCCGAGGACTCGACTATTCCCACGATTTTGAACCATTGCATTATGGAGTATCTTTGTCCCTGTTATTGAATAAGTGGTATTTTGAATATACTCTTGGAAACGCTTGGGAAACTCTTTATGGAGAAAGTAGAAATGCAGGAGAAAACCAATCTGACCTAATGATTTCTTATCGGAATAAAGGTTTTCGCTTGGGACTAAGTTGCCTTCTTTTGGGTTATCCTAAAGGTTTTGATTACAAGAGCAGTACTCACAGTAAATATTATGTCAATAAAAGTAATACTTATATTAAAAACAATGGAAATATGGTGATGTTCACATTGGGCTATACTTTTAATCATGGAAGAACCTATAAGACTGAAAGAAAAAAAATAAATAATAGTGATACAGAAACTGGTATAAGATAAATCTATTATCTTTTTCACCATTTCTCTTTCATATATTTGACAAATCGGCATATTTTATGTACTTTTGCAAGAAAGTTATAAAATGATGAAGAAACAAGCAATATATTTACTCCTCATGATACTTACCTTATGCTCTTGTATGGGCAACAAGAGATACGATGCCTTGATGCATCGTGCCGATAGTATCATGAACATAAATGACGACTCCGCAAAAGTCGCCATACAGATGTTAGATAGCGTAAAACCACAACTCTCAGATTTCACCAAAACGCAAAGGATGAAATACGAATTGCTTTATCACAAGGCAATGAACAAGGCTGACGTGCCTTTTACATCGGACAGCATCATGAAAGAGGTGGCTGATTACTACGAGCATCATGGTTCTGCCAATGAAAGGATGTTGGCTTATTATGTCTTGGGATGCGTATACAGGGGACTTCATGAAGCGCCCTTGGCTTTGGAGTATTACAACAAAGCAACGGAACAAGCTGATACGACTGCTGCAGATTGTGACTATGCAACTCTTTATAGAGTCTATAGTCAAATGGGATTATTATTTGATAAGCAATTTTTGCCATTCAAAGAAATAGCAGCTTACAACAATGCCGAAAAATACGCATATTTAGCTAAAGATACTTTTAATGCTATTGTCAATTTTCAAAACAAGGAAGCAGCCTATATATACTTAGGTGAAGTTGATTCTGCAATCAATGTTAATTTACAAGCAGCTAAATTATTCAAACAAAATGGAGATAGCTATGCAGCAGACATTGCATTTGGCTCCAATTACAAATATTATATCGAAAGACAAGAATACCAAAAAGCCAAAGAAGCATTTGAAACTTATTTGGCTACTGGCTATGATGGGAATACCAATTATGAGGATGCCAAGGCTTATATCTTATATGAAAGAGGCTTATATTATACGTTAACCTCTCAGTTAGACTCTGCTTATATTTGCCTCAAAGAGGGTCTAAGATTAAGTAAATCGTATGGTAACAAAGCCGCAACAACAAATGCCTTGGTTCAATATTACTTAAAAGCAAAGCAACCAGCATTAGCTGCCGAATATGCTTTGGTCAGTTCCGCATATAATGATTCAAGCTTAGTTGATTCAAGAAAAGATCAGTTGCAACAAGTACAAGCATTGTATGATTACAACAGACATCAAGAAATAGCAAGAAAAGCAGAAAAAGAAGTTCAAACAAAAGCTCAAATTATATATATCATTACAATAGTTAGCTTAGTTGCTTTGTTTTTAATAAACTACATGTACAGGAAAAACTTAGCATTGAGGAAAAAAAAATCTGCAGCAACTAAAATTCTATATGAAGATCGTTTGCTAAAATACAAAAGATTAGAAAGAGAATTATCTTTCTTAAAAGCTCAGAATGACAAAAAGCTATTAGCTGCCATTCAAGAGAAAGAAGTTGCGATAAAAAAGCTAAATGATGAGATGAAGAAACTTAAAGAAAAGAATTCTACTTCTTCTCTTTCAGATATAGAAATTTCTCTACGAAACACTACAATTTATAAAAGAATACAATACATAGAACTTCACCCAAAAGAAACCATGCAAGATGGAGATTGGGAAGAATTAGAGGCAACCATAAAGGAATATACGCCTTCACTGATAATAATTTTCAAAGGACAAGTTGAGTATAATTACTATCACATTTGCCTCTTGGTTAAATTAGGTTTTACAACTTCATCAATAGCCAATCTGATTGGGATTTCACAAGCAGCAGTATCTGCTGCAAGAAAAAGAATGCTTGAAAGATTCTGCCATAAGACAGGGAAACCTAAAGACTTTGACGAGTATATTCGCCAACTTTCATAGAAAAGAGCGTTGTTAATTTTTAGTTAATTATTTATTAACAAACTAATACATAGGTACTTACAACGTTTAGTTAATTTTTAGTTAATTTTAAATTGAGATTTTATTTGGAGGTTTCGTTTCAATGTTGTACTTTTGCTGCCGATTTAAAAATATCGTAACAATGAAAAAGTTAACATTAATAATTATTGGGGGGGCATTGTTTTTATGCCCTATCCATCCGAGGGCAGCCCCGTATGTCTTAACATTCAACTCGGTCAGTCCTAACCAAAAGCATCCCAAAGGGAGTAAAGCCCCCAAACACCCTTTGGTCGTTGATTTGGCCGACCACACCTTGACCTTGCCAAAGCAAGTGACAGGTTACACTCTTGAGTTAGTAAACGAGGAAGGAGAAGTCTACACCTATTATATTATAGATACAGTCTTCACGATTCCTCAGGAGTTGGACGGAACACTTGGTATTACCATATCCAATGGAGAAAGTACATACCAAGGCACTATCGAAGTTCACTCTTAATAAGTTTAACCAATAACAAAAAAACAACCAAAATGAAAAAGTTAATGATGATGTCAATCTTCGGATTGATGGCTATGGCTGCAAATGCACAGCAGCATGTAGGTACAGTATTACATACATCATGTGGAAAAGATGTTATGACCGTTCCTCCAGATCACTTTAAAGAAAGTGCTGAATATGTTGACTACCTAACAGAATTGAACGACATATATTGTGGTGAAGAGAAAGGTTGGACAGCAGAAGCACGCTATAAATAACATTAATTCATTTTTCATAGGCAAGAGACTCAGGTCTCTTGCCACTATCTTTTTATACTATGTGGAGAATTTTTTTAACACTTTTCTTAGGTTTATATATCTATAGTTCAAAGGCCCAAGGCTTGCTCGACAATAGTTCTTGGGCAAACGAGCCTGCTAAATTAGCAAAAAGCATAAAGCTTGACAACAGTATATTGCAATGTATTTACCATTACAGCATCATAGACAACGAAGTACAAAATATCAGAGAATATGATGTCATTGTGGAAATTGGTGACTCTATATGTAAATATGAATGCTACCAAAAATTTCGTTTAGACTCGGCTATAACTACTTTGGGAAGTGTCACAAACAAAGAATATTTTGCCCTTTCTCAAAAATACACTCCAAGTTTTAGTGAATATCTCATTCAAAATTTGAACACGAGAAACTTAGATTACTATGGTCGTATCTCAATAGATAACTTTACCTACAAGGAGACGATTCCTAACATCGACTGGGAACTGGAAGATAGCACAAAAACTATTTGTGGCTATTTATGCAATAAGGCAACTTGCAACTTCCGTGGTCAAAAATGGACAGTATGGTATTGTGACATTCCAAAAAGCGTTGGACCTTGGAAACTGAATGGTCTACCAGGATTGATTTTGGAGGCAATAACCGAGGGGAAAGACCATCATTTTGTAGCAACAGCCATCAGAAAATCCAACGCTCCTATTACTTATATAGAAAAAGACTATTTCAAAACGACGCGTAATTATTACAATAAATCTCTATTGGATTACAAATCAAACCCAGGAAAGGCTTGGAAGAACACCCCATTGGCTCCCAAGGACATGAATGGAAAAGCAATGCCTATTCCAAAAAGAAAGCTATTCTTCAACCCATTGGAAAAAGAATGAACCTAAAAGGAAAAATTACCATAAGTCTCTGTTTGCTGTCATTGACCTTGTCCGCACATGCCCAGTCCACCCTTTCTGGTGTGGTAAGGGATGAGTCGGGCAAGGCCGTCAGCAATGTGATGGTCAAGGCTTACAATCCCCGCAAGCGGCTTGTAAGATACACCCAAACCAATCGACAGGGTGAGTTCCGCCTTGCCACGACCGAGCGTGACTCCATATCAAGCCTCACACTCTCATGCCTCAGCTACAAGACAAAGACCATCTTGCGCCAAGACTTCAACAAGCTCAAAAGCATCGTACTCAAGGATGATGCCATTAACATCAAGGAAGTGGTAGTGAAGAGCGTGCCAATACGTGAGTCGGGAGACACGCTCGTCTACAGCGTCAACGCATTCAAGAAAGGATCCGACCGCACCATCGAGGATGTCATCAAGCGACTGCCTGGCATCAGCGTCGACAACCAGGGAAGCATCTACTACCAAGGGGAGCAAATCAATCGGTTTTACATCGAAAACATGGACATGCTCTCCGGCAACTACAAGCTTGCCACCAAGAACATCAAGCCCGATGACGTCAGCTCGGTGAGCGTATATGAGAACCACCAGCCCGTGAGGGCACTCAAGAACACCTCGTTCTCCAACAAGGCTGCCCTCAACCTGAAAATCAAGGAGAACCGCAAGCTGAAACCCATTGGCTATCTCGCTCAAGCCTTGGGATACGATGACGAGACGCTATGGAGAAGCGACGTCTTCGCCATGGAAATCAACAAGAAATCGCAACAACTCCTCTCGCTCAAGGCCAACGACATGGGCGAGACATACAATACATCCAAGCCTTTCGGATGGGAATATACCGACGACTTCTCCTCCTTCGTCTGGGATGGAATCAGCATGTCCGCACAAGACTTGCCAAGCGTATCGCTCAATAGGTATGTAGACAACAAGTCGGGAGAAGGCTCCCTCAACTCCTTGTTCAAGCTGAGGGACAAGCAAACGCTCACCCTCAATCTGCGATATGCCGGTGACGCCTTGCACTACCAGAACGAGAAGCATTCCTCCATCTTTGTGGGAGACGACCAATACCAAGACATCGACGAAAAAGTAAGGGCGGCGGTGTATTCCAACAACCTGATGGGTAAGATTAAGTTGGAGAACAACACTGACAAGCTCTATTTCTTGGACAACCTTGACTTCAACGCCATGTTCTATCACAAGAGATACGGCATAGAGGACTACTATGATGGCGTGCAGAAACAAAAGTCGGGCAACTATCAGCTTTCCAATCAATTTAGCACGGTCGTCAACATGGGGAAAAGACAATTTCAGTTCCGCTCAAACATCAAGTTATCCAATACCCCGGTCAACCGCTTGGCCTCCATTCCCTTTGCCAACGGCAAGAACATGATCCAAAGCTTGGAAGAAAGCGTTTTCCAGACAAACGAGCATACCTCCTTTAGGTGGGGATTCGCAAGATTGTTTCAGATGGGCGTCAGAATAGACTTCGAGTCGTATTACAACAAGATTTCCCTGGACAGACAGGCTGCGGAAGGGAACTTAGGCAACACTTTCAGCGGATACCTGCTCAACACAAGCGCAGAGCCTTACATTCAGGCGAGATGGGAAAAGGTGACATGGGAAGTAAAGGCACCCCTCTCGCTCCTCAACATCAACTTCAAGAACAAGGGAGAGGACAAGCTGCTGAGACTTGACAAGACCTATGCCAATGTGAGTACCTCACTCTCATGGAACATGCTGAAAGGAACGAAGCTATGCGTGTTAGGCGGCTCAAGATGCAACTTCGGAGACATTTCCAACTTCGTCACATCGCCGATATATTACACCTACAAGGATGTCACGACCAAGGGCACGGGAGACCTGAGCAACCGCAAATCGCTCTTCGCCAACTGCTTCTTAGACTATCACAACACCATCAAAGGCCTCTTCGCCTCGTTGATGGGAAGCATCTCACGGTCGCAAAACAACTCAATGAGGCAAACCGATGTATCGGATGGCAATGTCTATAGCAATGTTTCCAACAGGAAGAATACGATGCTTGACAAGATTCTGAATGTCAACATCAGCCAAAGCATACGCAGCACCAACACCTCCATAGCATTGACGGGAGACTTGGGCAACACACGAACCCATATTCTCTCCAAAGATATGGTCATGAGCTTGGAAAACAATCGCTGCATGCTGACGGCAAAGGTCGCCCAATCCCTGTGGGATGACAAGATAAACCTGACTTTGGAGTATTCCTATCTCCAGAACAAGAACAGCATACAGAATGTAGGGACCAAGATGCAAGAGCACATCGGCAACATGGACTTGTCGCTCTTCTTGCTGAAAGACCTGGAAATCTTCGGTGATGTAAGCCTCAACTGGCTGAAGGAGGAAGCATACAAGGAGCATAAATCATACGCCAATGCGGGCATCAGGTACAAGTGGAAGAGCCTCGAGTGGGAATTGCTTGCACAGAACTTGACCAACCAGAACAAATATATTGTCAACAGGCAAGCGAACGAGAGCAATTACAGATACATATACTATCTTCGACCTATCGGAATTTCATTGAGTGTGAAGTACAACTTTTAAATCGAGCCGTCCTCTCACATCTTATTAGATAGCATTGCTATTCATACAAAATAAGCGGTGCTTCTCTATCTCAGAGAAACGCCGCTTTAATTGTATGGAAATATGAAGTATTACTATGATTCTATAATTATACTCTAACTACAATCTGCTCAGGAGTCAACTCATTGTCCTTGGCAAGCTGCTGATAGTCGTAACGATCATAAAGTCCCTTCTTGATTCCGAAGCAGAGCGTCTTCATGTCGCTGTCGCCATAGAAACGAGCTATCTTCTCGCCAAATCCGCCTTCGAGCGCACCATCCTCAAGGGTAATCACCTTCTCATGGTCAGTCTTCAAACTTTCGAGCATCTCCTCATCAAGACCTGTGATATAGCGAGGATTGATGAGCGTAGCGTCAATGCCCTTCTGCTCTTTCAGCAGCTCTGCCACCTGCTTGCCCAAGCCATAAAAAGCACCGAGAGCCACGATGGCCACCTTACTGCCCTTGTGGATCATCTTGAAGCGGTTCAGCTCTGAGTAATCCTCATCAAACTGTTCGTCGCTGTGGACCACTGCGCCACCTGGCACACGGATAGCCACAGGATGACAGGTCTGCTTGATTCCCCATGCCAACATCGCCTTGTACTCCTCCCAGCAAGTAGGAGCCAGATATACGAGGTTAGGGATATTGCTCAGCATCGGGATGTCGTAGAAACCGATGTGGGTGATGTCGTTCATGCCATAAAGCGAAGCGCAGAAGATGTTGATAACGGCAGGGTTGCCATTGATGCAAAGATCCTGTGCTATCTGGTCGTAAGTACGCTGGATGAATGTGCTATATACATTATATACTGGACGGATACCACCCTTTGCCATGCCTGAAATCATAGCCACTGCTTGTTCCTCGGCGATGCCAACATCCACATGCTGGGCACCTGCCTCCTCACGGCGAGCCTTGAAAAAACCAGCTACGGTAGGAGTACCAGAGGTGACTGCCACCAAGTGCTTGTCTTTCTTCATCTCTTCCAAGAGATACTCTGCGGTCATATTGCCGTAGTCCTCACCACCACCTTCTGCCTTTGGCTTACCAGTCTCGATATCGAAAGGCATGCTCCAGTGCCAAGGCTCCTTGTTTTGCTCGGCAGGAGCATAACCCTTGCCCTTCTCGGTGTGGATATGAACCACGATAGGGTGGTCGATGTCCTTCACTTCTTGGAATGTCTTAATCAATGTCTCCACATCATTACCATCAGCCACATACTTGTAATCCAAGCCCATGGCACGGAAGAGATTGCATTCCGCCTTTCCATTGGTTTCACGCAACAAAGCGAGGTTCTTATAGAGACCGCCGTGGTTCTCGGCGATGCTCATCTCATTGTCGTTCACGATGATGATGATGCCTGTGCCCAGTTCGCCAGCCTCGTCAAGACCTTCGAGGGCCTCGCCGCCGCTCAGCGAGCCATCACCTATCAATACCACGATGTTCTCCTGGGTGCCCTTGATGTCGCGAGCCTTCTGTAGGCCTGTGGCAAGGGAGATGGAAGTGGAGGTATGACCTAACTCAAACTGATCGTACTCTGGTGACTCGGCAGGGCTGCTATAGCCTGAAATCTCCTGGAATCGGTTGTTGTCGTAGTAACCGAATGCACGACCTGTCAACATCTTGTGTGGATAACTCTGGTGAGATACGTCGAAGACGAACTTATCCTCAGGGCAGTTGAACACATAGTGCATGGCGATGGTGGTCTCCACGATACCGAGGTTAGGACCTACGTGACCGCCGATGTTGCTGTCACGATTCAAGATACCATCACGAATTTCTTTTGCCAGCTCATGGAGCTGTTCCATTGTAAGCACCTTTATATCCTTAGGTGACTGAATTTTCTCCAAATACATAGCTTACTATCTTTAAATTAAACTATTCTGTTTATTTTCGGGTGCAAAGTTACAAAGTTTCTGATAGAAAAAGATGATATAGATTACTGAATGATAAAACGATTTTACGGAAAAGTCAAGGAGTAAAGTTAATTAGTAAAAAACTTTTTAGTAAAAGAGTTCTTACTAAGAAGTTTTTTACTAACTTTGCAGCATCAAACCAAAATAAAGATAATCATGACAGAAAATCCATTTGAATTTGGTAGAGCTGTAACTAATGGTATCAATACTGGACTTACTAAGCGTGAGGTACTTAATGAATATCATTTGGAAAGTTCTGCTCTGATTATATTCTGGTGTGGTCTTTGACACCACACCTCACGACACCACGCTACACCCCCAAGATTCGCATGGCTTGCCCAATACGAATCTTGGTACGATGGTCGGATGAGGGTATTGGATATTGTTGATTCTATGTTTTTTAGCGATTACAAAGATACAACTTTTTATTGAGAAACTGTTATTTTTACTCCATTATTTTGGGGTGGGAAACTTTAGTTACATTATCTGTCAAAACCTACCAAAAGTTTCGTCCAAAGCCTTTGGACGTATATCCGCAACCTTTGGATGTACATACAAAGCTTTTGAATGTACATCCAAAGGCTTTGGACGGAGCTAACTTAGTGGTTTAATGATTCTTTCTTCCTATAAAAAACGCTAAATATTACCCTTGGGTAACTTACCTTTGGGTAATATTTTGTATTTTTGCATCAAAATAGCAAGAAATAAAGGAATATGACAGCATATCAATCACCATTTCAGTTTGGCACATTGGCGACAGAAGATAATTTTATCGACCGCAAAGAAGATAGGGCAATGCTCAAGCAATTGCTGTCTTCTCATATCAACGTGATGCTCATTTCGCCACGAAGATGGGGAAAATCATCGCTTGTCAAAAAGGCGATGACGGAACTATGTGCGGAAAGGCAGGATGTAAGAGCTTGTTATATAGATGCTTTTAGCATTGGTTCTGAGGCAGAATTTTATCGTACTTTTGCGAGTCAAGTCATAGCTTGTGCTTCTACAAAAATGGAGCGATGGATAGAGGATGCCAAGAAATTCTTGACGGGTGTGATTCCTCAAATCGTAGTGAATGACCAGGTGACTGACTTTGTAGCTTTCGACTTGAAGTTTGTGCCACAGGAGCGTGACAAGATGACGATTCTCCAGTTGCCGGAGATGTTGGCAAAGGAGAAGGGAATTAAAATCATAGTGTGCATTGATGAATTCCAGCAGTTGGCTAATCTGCCTGAGTATAAGGATATGGAGGGCAAGATGCGCTCGGTATGGCAGCAGCAACAGCTTACTTCTTACTGCCTCTATGGCAGCAAGCGCAATATGATGCTCAATATCTTCAATAACTCGAATAGCCCCTTCTATCGCTTTGGTCAGGTATTCTTTATGCAGAAGATAGCGAAGGAGCATTGGATTCCGTTTATCCAGACTTCTTTTGAGAAAACGGGGAAGACGATATCTGTGGAGATAGCTGATAAAATCTGTGATACGGTGAGTTGCCATTCTTGGTATCTCCAGCAGCTATGTTATTTTATCTGGAGCTTTACATCCCATGAAGTAACTGAAGATGTATTTGCTTTAGGACTGAAACAGGTTCTGAACATCAATACACCGATGTTTCAGAATGATACGGAGAATCTGAGTTCTACTCAGATAGAGATGTTAAAAGCTATTTGTGATGGTGAACAGCACTTTGCTTCGCAGTCAGTGAAGCAAATCTATAATTTGGGCAATCCCAATACAATAGTAAAGAACAAGAAAACATTGCAAAATAGAGATATCATAGAGAAACAAAAGGATGATTTCGTTTTTGTGGATCCCATCTATCGTCTTTGGTTTAAGGATGAGTATTGTGGATGACCCCATATAAATGATGATTCTCTTATTGGAGATAAAGAATATAAAACGACTTAAAAGATAAAGGATTATAAGAATGGCAAACGATAATAAAGGGCTTACCCCTATGATGCGACAATTCTTCGAGATGAAATCCAAACATCCCGAAGCCTTGTTGCTTTTCCGCTGCGGCGACTTCTACGAAACTTATTGCGAAGATGCTATCGAGGCATCACGCATACTTGGCATCACCTTGACTCGCCGTAACAATGGCGGCTCGGCTGGTGGTGCCGAAATGGCAGGATTCCCTCACCATGCACTCGACACTTACTTGCCTAAACTCATTAGGGCAGGCAAGCGCGTGGCTGTGTGCGACCAGCTTGAAGACCCGAAGAAGAAGCGACAGGAGATAAAGGGCAAGAAGGGCCTGAGCCAGATGGACAAGATGGTGAAGCGTGGCATCACGGAGCTGGTAACTCCAGGTGTGGCTATGGGCGACAACGTCTTGAACTACAAGGAAAACAACTTCCTTGCCGCCGTACATTTCGGCAAGACGGCTTGCGGAGTGAGCTTCCTCGACATCTCTACGGGCGAGTTTCTCACAGGTGAGGGTACGCCTGACTATGTAGAGAAACTGATGGGCAATTTCCAACCTAAGGAGGTGCTTTATGATCGTGCCATGAAACAGAAGTTTGAACAATGCTTCGGCACCAAATACTGTACTTTCGAGTTGGATGACTGGGTTTTCACCGAGCAAACCGCCCGACAGAAGCTCTTGTCTCATTTCAAGACGAAATCGCTGAAAGGTTTTGGCGTAGAACACCTCAAGAACGGAGTCATCGCCAGTGGTGCCATCATGCAATACTTGGAGATAACCCAACATACACAAATCAATCATATCACGGCTCTCTCTCGTATCGAGGAGGATAAGTTTGTGCGCATGGATCGCTTTACCATCCGCAGTTTGGAACTTGTAGCTCCTATGCAAGAGGATGGTTCATCGCTTCTCAATGTCATCGACAAGACGGTGACGGCGATGGGAGGTCGTATGCTCAGAAGATGGCTTGTATTCCCTCTAAAGGATGTTCGCCCTATCAACGAGCGTCTCGACATTGTGGAGTATTTCTTCAAGGAACCAGAGTTCCGACAGTTACTCGACGAGCAGTTCCATCGCATTGGCGACTTGGAGCGCATTATCTCTAAGGTGGCGGTAGGTAGAGTATCTCCTCGTGAGGTAGTACAACTGAAGAATGCACTTGAGGCTATCCTGCCTATCAAGACGGCTTGCCAACATGCCAAGAACGAAGCTTTGCAGAGAGTAGGCGAGCAGCTCAATCTCTGCGAGACCTTGAAGGACAGAATCGCCAAGGAAATTCAACCCGACCCACCTCAGCTCGTCAACAAAGGCGATGTCATCGCCGATGGCTACAACGCAGAATTGGACGACCTCCGCTCCATCAGCCGTCATGGCAAGGACTATCTGCTCAAGATACAGGAGCGAGAGATTGAGAAGACGGGCATCTCCAGCTTGAAGGTAGGCTACAACAATGTCTTTGGCTACTACCTCGAAGTGCGCAACACCTTCAAAGACAAGGTACCTGCCGACTGGATTCGTAAGCAAACCTTGGCGCAAGCCGAACGATATATCACCCAAGAGCTCAAGGAATATGAGGAGAAGATTCTCGGTGCCGATGAGAAGATATTGATTTTGGAGGCACAGCTCTTCAATGAATTAATAGCCGCCATGCAAGAGTATATCCCTCAGATTCAGATTAATGCCAACCTCATCGCTCGCATGGATTGCCTCTTGTCTTTTGCCAAGGCATCGGATGAGAATCGCTATGTGCGCCCTGTCATTGATGATTCACAAGTGCTCGACATCAAGCAAGGTCGCCATCCTGTGATAGAGACTCAGTTGCCTTTAGGTGAGCGATATGTGCCTAATGATGTATTGCTTGATACCGAGAAGCAGCAGATTATGATGATTACGGGTCCTAACATGGCTGGTAAGTCTGCATTGCTCCGTCAGACTGCACTCATCGTATTGTTAGCTCAAGTAGGTTGCTTCGTGCCTGCCGAGAGTGCCCGCGTGGGACTGGTGGATAAGATATTCACCCGTGTGGGAGCCAGCGATAATATCTCGCTGGGTGAATCTACCTTTATGGTGGAGATGACCGAGGCTGCCAATATATTAAATAATGTGTCGCCTCGCTCCTTGGTACTCTTCGATGAGTTGGGACGTGGTACCTCAACCTACGATGGCATCAGCATCGCCTGGGCTATTGTGGAATATCTGCATGAGCACAAGAAGGCGCAAGCACGTACCCTCTTCGCCACTCACTATCATGAACTCAACGAGATGGAGAAGAATTTTCCTCGCATCAAGAACTTCAATGTGAGTGTGAAGGAGGTGGATGGCAAGGTTATCTTCTTACGCAAGTTGGAGCCGGGAGGCAGTGAGCACTCCTTTGGTATCCATGTGGCAGAGATAGCTGGTATGCCTCGCAGCATCGTAAAGCGTGCCAATGTCATCTTGAAGCAATTGGAGGATGATAATGCGGGCGTGGGCGGTGCAGGCAAGCCAAACGTGCAGCATCTCGATGAACCAAAAGATGGTGTGCAGCTCAGTTTCTTCCAGCTCGATGACCCTGTGCTTAGCCAGATTAGGGATGAGATATTAGGCTTGGATGTAAACAATCTCACGCCAGTAGAAGCGTTGAACAAACTCAATGACATCAAGAAGATTTTGTTGGGGAGATAAAAGTTTTATTTATCCCATAGTAGTAACAATTTAAAACAACAGATTATGAAAAAATATTTGATATTTATAACTCTATTCTTTTACTCATTGTCTATCTGTGCTCAAAAAGATTCCACGGTATTACATGTTACTTACAAAGCAACATTTGAGAAATCAGACCAGAGCGACTCTATTGCAACAGACATAGAGAGGCTTGACATTGGCAGGTATAGCTCTAAGTACTATAGTCTCATAGGAGACTATAACAAGAGAAAGTTGTTAGGATTAATCAGCCCTAACGAGCCTCAATACTCGGGAACGATTTCAAGATATGAAATTTACAAAAATATTCCACAAAAAGGTATGATGGAATATGTTCACAACCCATTTGGAATTACTGTAAAAGATAGTATTAATAATCTGTTTGCCTGGAACTTATCAGACGAAGATTCTACTATCTGTGAATATCCATGCAAAAAGGCTGAGACAACCTTCCGTGGCAGAAAATGGACTGTTTGGTATTCCATAGATTTGCCATACAATGATGGACCATGGAAATTCTGTGGTCTCCCAGGGCTTGTCTTGTCAGCAAAGGATGCAACAGGTAACTTCTCGTTCAACTGCATTGGCATAGAAAAAGGGGACTTACATCCAATTACTTACAATAAAAGCAAACGCAGATATGTTACTCCTCAAAAGGCCGCAGAACTAAGAGAATTTGAAATCAAAGACAATTCTGCCTACTGGAATTATATGCTTGATGGAACCATGAAATTGATTGATTCTCCACAAATCGACAAAAAGAAAAATAAATTTAAAGATGTTGGTGCACCAGCCTTAGAAATTTTCTGAAAACAAGAAACCATATCGATGAAGTTAACATTTTAACACATCATCATAAACAACTGAACCTCAATAAATTCCGCCAGTTATGTAAATATCTGTAAATTATTAAAAGGAAAGAAAAAGTAATTTTTGGAAATAATTCTTTATCTTTGCAGTCAGAGTTTTAAAATTAAGAACTATGAATAAAGTATTAGATCAGTTCAAACTGGGCAAGGCTCAGATGAACAAACTTGGTGGCGGCTATAGTGCCGTTTGTGATTTGGTTGACGAAAATGGTACCCACTATCCTTCTGAGATTCGTTTTACAACCATTGCAGACAAAAAAGAACTTTGCAATTACGTTGAAAAGACAAATCCTGGTTATACCGTCACCGACTGTGTTTATAACTAACCTATAGGTTTTCCGCTCATGTAGTACCATACTACTTGGGCGTTTTTTATAATAGTCTTTTAAAGAGAAACTATGAAATATCTATATTCTTTATTTTTCATCAGTATACTGTTAGTATCTTGCAAATCTTCCTTTCCTGAAGGAAAAAACTTCAGCATAACTTTAAATTTGGACTCAACTTTAGCATCAACACAACAGAAGATATATTTATTTTATGCTGAAGGAAATCAAGAGGACTTAATAGATTCTATTCTAACAGATGGGAAAAAACAAAACTTTACATTTTATGGTTATGCTCCATACCAGGATGAATATTCACTTATTTTCGAAAGAGAAGGACCACAGCATCTTGACTTCATTGTAACACCAAAAGATAGACTGAACATTAATTTTACAGAAAATGATTATAAAGGCTATGGGGCGGCTATAATAGATATAATCGACAATAAACCACAGCATGAATACTATTTATATAGTATGAAAAATGATTCTCTTAGACTCAAGAAAGCCTATTATGAAAAAGAACTCAAAAAAAATAGCACTACTCAAAAAATATTGCTTCAAGACTCTATAGAAAACTGTGAAAGAGGAATAAAAGAACTTTATCAACAACTTTTACATTCTGATTCTCCTTTTTTAGCAAATTTCTCTATTATTTTTTTTAAAATCGATTATGGTGGTATTGAACCTTATAAAGATTATCTCTTGAAAAAATTTCCAACTTATCCTCCGATAAAAAGAGGCCTTGGCATTTTGAAGACTGCACCAGAAACAGAACATTCAAAATTAATCAGCAAGAAGGTTAATAATATTTACAGAAATCGATTTGTTAGATTTGAAAAGAAAAAACAAGATGGGGAACTAAAATTAGATTCTTTAAATCTTATCCTTCATGATGAAAATGGCAAACAAGTTAACCTTAATGCGTTTCGAGGAAAGTATGTCTTAATTGACTTTTGGGCAAGTTGGTGCAAACCATGCCTCGCCTCTATGCCGAAGTTAATTGAAGTCAAGAATAAATTCGGCAAGGAGTTTGAGGTATGCGCTGTTTCGTTGGACAAATCAAAGATTCTCTGGAAAAAAGCCATACAACGATACAACTTGTCTCCTTTCCATCACTATATCGGTATTGATAATAATGGAAAGACATATAAAGATATTGAGGATTTAGGCTTTACAAGCATTCCCCAAAACTATTTGCTTGACAACAATGGGAAAATTATTGGCATCAACCTTTCTATAGAAGAAATTATAGCCAAACTCACCCACATGCCCAAAGATTAACAAATTTTACATAACGACATAAATAAATGTTTTCCAATAAATTATGCCATTTTTGTAAATTTCTGTAAAATTTTTAATACCCATAAAATAGTGTATTTTAAAAACAAAACATTAATTTTGCATTGAGGATTTTTAAACCTATATTAAAAACAACTTTAAAAGATACGGCGTATGAAAAAATCATTAGATCTGTTCAAGTTGGGCAAGGCTCAGATGAACAAACTCGGTGGTGGTGACAAGACGTACGATTGCTTGATTTTCAACTTGGTGAATGGCGACAAATGAAATACAGATTATTATACTATACTATTGCATTGATTGCCCTCTGCTCATGCTCTGTCAACAAGAAGTACGACTACTTGATGGATCATGCCGACAGCATCATGAATATAAATGATGATTCTGCTTTTATTGCCATCAAACAGTTTGATGGCATCAAGTCTGAGTTGCCTAATTTATCAAAAAGTCAAAGAATGCGCTATGAACTCTTGTATCATAAGGCCATGAACAAAGCTGACATCACTTTCACCTCTGATAGTATCATGAAAGATGTTGTAGATTATTACGAGCAGCATGGTACTAACAACAATCGTATGCTCGCTTATTATATAATGGGCTGCGTGTACCGCGACTTAAAAGAAGCCCCTATGGCTTTGGAATATTACAACAAAGCTGTAGAGCAAGCTGATACTACAGCTAAAGATTGTGACTATGCTACACTATGTAGAGTATATAGCCAGATGGGAATTTTATTTCATCTGCAATATTTGGCAAAAGAAGAATTAAAATCACTTAATCTTGCTTCAAAGTATGCCTTTTTAGCAAAAGATACACTTAATGCAATAACATACTATCAGAACTCATGCTTTGCATATGAAACATTAAACAACATAGATTCTGTAATATCAATAAACAAAAAAGCCTCAAAAATGTATAATGAGCATGGCTACCCATATCAAGCAAAAATAGCTTATGGATGCAATTATCCATTCTATTTGAAAAGAAATTGTATCAAACAAGCAATGGAAGCATTTTACATATACAAGTCTACAGGATATAAAGGAAACAGTAACTATGGAAAAGATACCGAAGCAAATTTACTTTGCGGAGAAGGTGAATTGTATCTTAAAATCAATAAATTAGACTCTGCTTATATCTGCTTGGCAAAAGCTTATGCTCTCTGCGAGAGTTATTCTAACAAAAGAGCTATTACAAATAATCTTTCTGAATATTTTAAAAGAAACCACAACTATGAGATGGCGATGCAATATGCGCAGCTCAGTTCATTATATAATGACTCTTGTTTCATAGAATTAAGAAATACACAATTACAACAAACAATGTCCTTATATAATTATAACAGAAATAAAAATATAGCAAGAGCAGCCGAACAAAAAGCATATAAAAGAACCATTATCATGTATTTAATAATGGTCACCTCTTTTATTCTAATAATTAGTTTATTTTTTCTATTTAAAAAAAGATTAATGGAGAAAAAACAGAAACTGATAATTATCAAAAAAATATACAACGATACAATACAAGATCTTGAACTTGCCAAAGAAGAGTTGTTAAAACTTCAAAAACATGATGATACAATTACTGCACTTATAAAAGAAAAAGAAGATGCTATCATAAAATTACAAAAGGAAGTAAAAAAATATGAAGATGCCAATATCAACCATAGTTTACTTCTATTGGACAAAAAACTCCAAGATACACTTATCTATAAAAGATTAGTTTACATAGAAAGACATCCACAAGAAAAAATGTCAGCAAAAGATTGGAGTATTTTGGAAGAAACTATCGAAAACAATGTATATGCTTTTGCTTCTTTAAAACAAAAATTAAAAAAGAACCCAAAAGATTATCGCATTTGTTTATTAATAAAAATGAACTTTAACCCTTCTTCCATAAGCCACATTCTCGAAACATCTTTATCTGACATATCACTTTCCAGGCAAAGGATGTTATATAAAGTATGTGGAAAAGTCGGAAAAGCTAAAGATTTTGATGAATACATACGGCAATTACTATAGTTGTAAATTTCTGTAAATAGTTTTATAAATATTTGTTTTTCAACTAATTATAAAGAGCTATAAAATTTTAGTAAATTATTTTAGAAGTTTTTTCTTGCTTTTCTAAAAATACTTACTTAATTTTGCAGAAAATTAAAACTAAAGAAAATGAAAAAGTACATCGTCGTTATATTTGGGATGTTGTTTTTACACATGAATCCAACCATAGCAGAAACTTACCATTTATATAACAGCAGTTTATACAATAGTGGTACTTCAAATGGACAAAAAGGAAACAAAGGCAGTAAATGTCCTGTGCGACCAATTTGTGTGGATATAACGGACAATATCCTAAGTGTACCAAGTCAATTTATAGGTTATACCTTATTGTTGACAAACTTAGAAGGGGAACAATATATTATATAAATCAAGAATCTATAACTCTTTCTAATAATTTAAAAGGAGAGTTTGACATTCTGATTACAGATGGAAATCAGAGCTATGAAGGTAGCATCAACATAAAATAAAAGAGTATGTTTGACAACAAAGTTTACATATTATCTCTCTACCTAAGGTCTCTGGGCATGCGCATTCCAATGCGTATCGTCCAAGAGAACTTAGACACTCCCATTGCAAACACAGTGAGAGGGATAAGTTATGCTTTGGATTGTCTCCATGTACAGCATGAAGTTTATCAAATACCCAAAGAGTATTTTGACCAAATAGACAGTTCTTTCATCACTATCTTAAATGGCGATGAAAGATATTGCATGGTTGAAAGAAACATAGACTCGGATATTCAGATAAGATATTCTTTGTTTGAAAAGAAATCATTACAAAAGAATGCATTTTTAGATAAATGGTCAGGTATCGCAATCATTGCAACACCAAGCCAGAGTATCTATAAAAATATCCTCTTATCTGACATATTATATTTAATAAAGGAAAATCTTTTAATGATTACCTTTTTCATAATGGCAATCGTATGTCTTACCACAGCCTCCAATTATACCAACTTCATCCATAGCCTTGTAGTATTCTGTGGTATACTCATATCATATACACTTTTAAAAGAAGAATATGGGAAAGGGGAAACTCGATTTTGTAAAATAGGGAAATTCGTTGATTGCAACGCAGTCTTACATTCTGTCAAAACAATCAGCAACATAGGATTAAGTGACATGGCATTTGCATATTTCACTTATATGGCAGTATTATGCATTTTTATCAATAGTTTCTGTTCTCCTTTCGCTTTGATACCCATTTACTTATCGTTGGCATTTACCCTCTTTTCGATTTGGAAGCAGTTGAATATCAAGAAAATATGCCTATATTGCATGGGAGTCAACATTTGCCTTTGGGCAGATGGTCTACTAACCTTCTGCAACAGTAATGTTTTCGGAGAAGGAAAAGAATGGTCTGATTGTCGTCAAGCAATTATATCTTTTTGCATAGTATTGGCAACATGGATGTTGTGTAAACGCCAAATCATCAATCAACAAGAGATTCTGCATTTCAAAACCAAAGAAAGTATACTTTATGATGAAGATACTTTCAAATTTCTTCTTCAAAATAGTCCCCAAACTGAAGATATAAAAAGCAATCAAGCGACCTTAATAGGCAACAAAGAATCTACTATAAATATCATTGCTTTTACGCATCCAGATTGCCCTAATTGCAAAGGCATCTCATCTGAGATTCAGAAGCTTTCAGATAGGGCTATCATAAAATGGATTTCGTTAGAGCATGCAGACAATAGCATTAGAACATTTCTAAAAAGATATTCCATTACACAAACCCCAACTATCATTGTCAATAGGCATATCCTGCCTCAATGTTATGGGATGAGTGACTTGAAATATATCATATAACGGGAGATTTCTCCCATAGTATTAACAACTTTAAAATAACAAATCATGAAAAAATCGTTAGATCAGTTCAAGTTGGGCAAGGCTCAGATGAACAAACTCGGTGGTGGTGACAAGACGTACAATTGTCTCATTTTCGACATGGAGAATGGTGATGTTATCCAAAAGGATGCTCTTGTACCTGACAACATCTTTACTGACAAATGCCAAGAGACTCTAAAAAATGAACTTGGAGATGGATTCGCTGTTAGATGCTACGACAAATAAATAACATGCTTTTTCTATGGGCAATGGTTATATAGCCGTTGCTCATAACACAAAATCACTATCATTATGAAATTTATACTATCATTTATTCTCATGCTTTTCTCCATCACATCCAATGGAGAATGCATAACTCGTAACCCAAACTTCACCATAAAACTAAACATATCGGATACAATCTGCAATATAAAGCAAAATGTATATTTGTATTACATTACAGATGCTGCAAATGGTACAGAATATCATATACAAGATTTTTGTACCATCGACAAGAATAGTCATACTATTACACTGAAAGGGCATGTAAAAGAAGAAAGAAATGTATATCTCTTTTTTACAGAACAAGGTCCCTTGGATGTTGAGATTTTAGTGGAACCAAATGACCATTTAGAAGCAAATATTGAAACAACAGATGTTTTCGAATGCAAACACATGATCAAAGCTTCAAGACACCAAGCTGAATATAACCAATTTAAGAAAGAGTCTGCAAATATGAATGGTGAGGATAAGGAGAGTTTTTATGTAAATGCCATTGATAAATCGGATTCTCCCGCATTGGCAGAATTGGCATATATATATTGCCTCAAGAAAAGCAAAGATGTAAGAGATAGAATTTTCCAAAATGCATATAATAAGTTTCCAAATTACCAGCCTTTGATAGACAGAAAAAATGCCAATAAACTCCCTAAAGTAAGCGAAGCGTCTAAACGATTCAATAAAAAGCACAAGGAGATTTCTCTAAGAAGGATTTTTATGATGAAAAAAAACAAACGATTCTTCTAATTTGACAAATAGCTCTAATTGTCATCATCTTCCGCCTCGTCAGTTAGATTTCTGACGAGGTGGAAATCAATAATTCACTGCTCATGAAATTTATATTATCATTTCTTTTCATATTTATCTCCCTTGTAAGTAATGGAGACAATGTCACTCATGCCCCTAACTTTTCAATAAAATTAAATCTATCCGATTCATTATGCAACATCCAACAATGTGGATACTTATATTATACGACACAAGCTGCAGATGGTACAGAGATTCATCTTTTAGGTTCTTGTGTTATTAACAAAAATAAACATTTTATCGTATTTAAAGGATATGTAAAAGAAGAAACAATCGTATCAATCATCTTTACAGAACAAGGTCCATTCGATATTTCTATTTTAGTAGAACCAAATGATCGTTTGGAAGCTAATATAGACATAACAGACATATTTAAATTAAGCCATGGAAAAGAAATGATTACTGCTTCAAGGCACCAAAAAGAGTATAACCAATTTAAAGAAGAATCTTCAAAGACCTTTACAAAGGAAGAGGAATTTTATGAAAATGCCATTGACCATACAGAATCACCAGCATTAGCCTATTTAGCTTATTTTTTTTAGTGCCTATTACTTCAAAGATTCAAAAGACAGATTATTTCAAAAAGTATATAAAAAATTTCCAAATTATCAACCTTTTATAAACATTAAAAACATAGATAAACTTCCAAAACAAAGTGAATCATCTCGACAATTTTATAAAAGATATAAGGCTATTAAATTAAGAAGAATAAATCTACTCACAAAAAGAGGCAAAAAATGAAGAAATTCCCAATATATACCCAACATGATGCCATGGATTGCGGTCCCACCTGCTTGCGAATGGTCGCCGCATACTATGGCAAGAAATATAGCATAGAAAACTTGCGAGAGAAAAGCTTTATTTCTCGCAACGGAGTAACTATGCTTGGACTTAGCGAAGCCGCAGAAAAATTAGGCTTTCACTCAATGGGAATACAAGTAAGTCTTCATAACCTCGTAAACGATGTGCCATTGCCTTGTATCTTGCATTGGAACCAAAATCACTTTGTTGTTTTGTATCATATCAGCAATCACAAAGGCGAGAAGACTTTTTATGTGGCAGACCCAATAGGGAGCCTCATCAACTATACCGAAAAGGAATTCTCTAAATGTTGGATAAGCAAAACTGGAAATGATGCAGATTTAGGCTTTGCCCTATGCCTTGAAACGACACCAACTTTTTATGAGCAAGAAGATAATTGCCCTAAACACAAAAGAAGTCTGCTCTTCTTGGCTGCCTATCTGAGACCTTACAAACAACTCATTGGACAGCTTTTTGTCGGCTTGTTCGTTGGTTCTTTGCTGCAACTCATATTGCCTTTTCTTACGCAATCCATCGTGGACTTTGGAATATCCAACCAAAACTTAAACTATGTTTGGCTGGTACTCATTGCGCAGTTGGTTTTAGTCATCAGCAATACTTCTGTAGAATTTATCAGAAGTTGGATACTCCTACACATTGGCATGAAAGTCAACATATCACTTATATCTGACTACATCGCCAAACTTACGAACCTACCCATCTCATATTTCGACACAAAACAGACTGGTGACACATTACAACGCATCAATGACCATGATAGAATACAAGAGTTTTTGACAGACACCAGTCTCAATGCATTGTTTTCCATCTTCAACATTGTCATATTCGGAATTGTAATCTTTATATATAGTAGAATTGTCTTCGGCATTTTCTTCATAGGAAGTGCATTATACGTAGCATGGGTATGGCTATTCATGAAAAGAAGAGCCACACTCGACCATAAGATGTTTGCACAACATTCCGCCAACCAAAGCAATATCATTCAACTCATAACAGGAATGCAAGAAATAAAGCTCAACGCATGTGAACAACAAAAACGTTGGCAATGGGAACGCATTCAAACTTCAATATACAAGATTACTTCCAAAGGACTCGCACTCGCACAATGGCAACAGTCTGGTGGTATCTTGATCAACCAAATCAAGAACATCATTATCATCGCATTGGTTGCATCATTAGTCATCCAAGGCGACATCACTTTAGGCATGATGGTATCTATACAATACATCATCGGACAACTAAACAGCCCAGTGGAGCAACTTATCACTTTCTTCAGAAAATATCAAGATGCCAAATTGAGTCTCGACCGTATCAGTGACATATACGACAAACAAGATGAGGATGACAGAAATGCACAAAACGTTCAGGACATCAAACAGCAAGACATCAAAATAGAAAATGTGACATTCAGATATGATAAACTAAATGAGAAGCCCACACTTGACCACGTAAACATTACGTTTGAAAAGGGAAAGACAACCGCCATAGTAGGAGTTAGCGGTAGTGGCAAAACAACCATTCTCAAAATGATATTGGGATTTTACAAGCCTGATGAAGGCAAAGTTATCATTGGAAACTGTGACTTACAAAATTGCAATCTAAGAAATTGGAGAAAAAAGTGCGGAGTCGTCATGCAGGATGGTTTCATCTTCTCAGATACGATTGCAAACAACATTGCTCCGAAAGGAGAAGCTATAGACGAAGAACGATTAGTAGAAGCCGCCGAGATTGCCAATATAAGTAGTTATATTGATGAATTGCCGATGGGCTACAACACAAAGATTGGTGCAGAAGGCAATGGATTGAGCATGGGACAAAAACAAAGAATTCTGATAGCCAGAGCCGTTTATAAGAATCCTGATTTCATTTTCTTAGATGAAGCTACCAATTCTCTCGATGCCAATAATGAGAAGGAAATCATGAACAGAATGGACAGCTTCCTAAAAGGAAAAACCGCCATTGTGATTGCCCATCGACTAAGTACTGTCAGAAATGCAGACAAAATCATTGTGATACAAGATGGCAAAGTGGCAGAAGAAGGCAAACATGAACAATTGATTGCTCAAGAAGGCATCTATTATCGTTTGGTGAAAAACCAGTTAAACGTATAGTCATTATGAAAAGAAAGAAGATTATATTACATAGTGAAGAGATGGTTGAAATGATAGACTCCGCACCTAAGAATATCATAAGATGGGGAGAAACTGTCATAGGGACTGTCTTTGTCATATTAATTATAGGTTGTTTTCTATTCAAGTATCCAGACACTATCACTTGCCAAGCCACCATTTCTCCAGAAGAGCCAGGAGTTTGGATAGTTGCCAAGAACTCCGGAAAATTGAAGGACTTGCTCGGAAAAGAAGGAGATTTCGTAAGAAAAGACCAAATGATAGCTGTCATTGAAAATACGGCCAAGTCAGAAGATGTTATACAAGTTGAAAGAGAATTAATGCAACATCCTTTTGGAATCGGATATGACACCAACAAGACGCACCTGAACTTAGGCGACTTACAAGATTGTTATGCTAACTTTATCTCTGCTCTTTCTGATTATAATAATTTCATACATAATAATCTTTACTTGGAAAAAATAAATGCAGAGACAAAACAATATGAGGCTTATGTGGCTCTTATCAAAAGCATGCAAAATCAAGCAAAAATAACAAAAGAACAAAATAGCATTCAAAAGGAAGATTTTAAAGGCGATGAAGTCCTTTTCAAAAAAGGTTTGGTGGCAAAAAACGAATATAATAAAGCCTTGATAGAACTTATGAATAGTAACCTATCCGTAGAACAAAACAAAAGTTCTATCCTCAGTGGAAAACTTCAAGCCACACAGACGGCAAACGACATTATTCAACTCAAGATGGAATATAGGCAAGATAGCTTGAAAATAAGCAACAGCTTGAAAGCAGCCTACAATAAATTACGCACAGACTTGAGACAATGGAAAAATTCCTATGCCATCATAAGTCCTACCAATGGCAAACTTAGCTTTGGGAAATACTGGGCAGTCAACCAATATATAACTGCTGGAGATAAAGTTTTTGCTGTCACTCCAGCAAATTCACGCAATCGCTTGATTGCCAAAGCAGAAGTGAGCGTTGTCGGGGCTGGGAAAATAAAAAGAGGACAGAAAGTCAATATGATGCTTAATGGTTATCCTTATATGGAATATGGCTACCTAACAGGAAAGGTACTTTATATGTCACAAATTCCTGAAGAAGAGAAATATATTGCCACGATTGGCTTTGCTTCAGGAAATACCACATCATACAACAAAAAGGTAGACTTGAAAAGAGAACAAACAGGCACTGCGGAAATCCTTACAGACGAACGCAGTTTGGGAGAACGAATCATCGCCCCATTTTTCTTTGTCTTCAAACATAATTTTTAGTGATATTATCAGTTTTAATAATAACTACTCATAAAAATAGTTCTATTATGAAAAAGTTTATATTTTTATTTGCAATATTATTCATTCAAATGAATATTTTTGCACAGAAAGACTCTGTTGTCTTGCAAATAACTTACCAAGCAAACTATAAGGGAGACAGAACCTTCGAGGATGTTGAATGCTTAGATGTAGGAACATATTCCTCCAGATTCTATAGCCTGATAGGGGAATATAAGAAAAACCGTAGCAAAGGCATAAACAATGGTCCTATGCCCTACAAGGGAAGCAGTAGCAATTATGATGTATTCAAAAACATCCCTCAAAAAGGCATCATGGAATATATCCATCAACCCTTGTGGCTTACAGTAAAAGATTCCATAGAAAACTTGTTCGCCTGGCAACTTGAAGAGGGCGACACCACTATCTGCGAGTATCCTTGCAAAAAAGCCTCAACGGATTTTCGCGGAAGAAAATGGAACGTATGGTATACTCCTGAATTGCCATACTCAGATGGTCCGTGGAAACTCTGTGGTCTACCTGGCATTATCCTTTATGCCCAAGACTCCAAAGGTGAAGCTGTCTTTGATGGCATCGAAATCAAACAAGCCAAAGATGCTTTCATCACATACCCTAATGAAAGAAAAAGATATGTCACTCCTCAAAGAGCAGAAGAACTGAGAGCCATCGAACATCAATCTGGCATCGAGTATTTCAACCAGATGATGGCTGGTGGCATACAAATAAGGAAATCCAATGGGAATAGAGGACAAATGCCCGACTTCTCCTCACCTGCCTTAGAAATATTCAATATTAAGAAATAATTCTGAGAAATCATTATTTGGAAATTCTAATAATCATTGCCTATGTTGCAACGCTTCATCTTGACAATATTCACGATTCTGTATAGCTGCCTTCTATCCATGGCACAGACTTATACAGGAAGCATCAAGACTGAAAAAGGTAAACCTTTGAATTCCGTCTCCATCATTCTATATGGAGACGGCAACTCCATCGTGAGCTTTGCGAGGACAGACAGCAAAGGACATTTTACGATAAATGTTCCGAATGGAAAAACGCCTAAGATTCTCTCTTTCAATATTATGGGGTATGAGAAGAAACAACTGGCTGTTACCGCCTTCAAGAACGAAAGCACGATTGTTCTGAAAGAGAAAGCTATGCAAATCAAAGAAGTCACCGTTAAGGCACAAAGACTCAAAAGTAGTGGAGATACCCTAACTTATAGTGTTGCAGGATTCCGACAGAAACAAGACAGAACCATAGCTGATGTCATCGCCAAGATGCCAGGTTTGCAAGTGAAAGATAATGGTACCATACAATACCAAGGCAAGAACATCAATAAGTTTTATATAGAGGGAATGGACTTGCTCGGCGGACAATATTCCCAGGCCAGCGAGAACTTATCTGCCGACAAAGTGGTGAGCGTACAAGTATTGGAAAACCATCAGCCTATCAAAGCCTTGAAAAACATCAAGTTTAGTGATCAAGCAGCCCTTAACTTGGTTTTAAAAGACAAAGCAAAGGACGTATGGTCTGGAGAATACACATTAGGAACCGGTATGCAACTACAAGAGAACAAAGAATGGCTGAGAGACGTCAAACTAATGGAGATGCTTTTTAGCAAAAAGAAACAAAGTATCTCTATGTATAAGTGTAATAATACTGGAAATAATATACAAAGAGAGGTAAGTGACCTTATCTTTTCAGAGAACAGTGCCCCTACGGAAAGTGGTATTCTTTACAACATCAGTCTGCCTGCCACACAGCTCCAAGCAGAAAGAAGCAGACTGAACGACACTCATCTTTTTGCCACAAACTGGTTGTTCCGGGACAAAAAGGACAACGACTGGAAACTCCAACTATCAGCACTCTGGGACAAGAGCTTACATCATCAAGATAGACAAACCACCTATCTTGACATAGCTGACTCCGCCCGAATCACCGAGGCATCAGAAGCTCATAGCATCAGAAACGAATGGAAGGGGCAACTTATTTATAAGGCTAACAAGAATAACTATTATTTGAGTCATGAACTGAAAGGATACATGGACTTCAATAAAAGCTACGGAAGCAGTTTGCTCAATCAAAAAATAACCAACCAAAAAGTAAAGCCGCAAAAGAGATATATCATTGACAATATAGAACTGATTAAAAACAACAATAAAGGTAAAAGTTTCTCCTTGGCCTCATTGTTTAGCTATAACTACTTGCCAGGCTCATTGCTTGTGGCAAATGACTCTGTTGCCAAACTAAACATGCAAACAATTCATTGGGAAAGTTTCTTCTCTTTTGGGCACAAGCTTGGTAATGCCAACTTGAAATACAAAGGTGGATTCAAGACGCAAAACCAATTGTTGGAAGCCAATGAACGAGAGCGTTACTGCCAATATCAGCCATATATGGAAACCTCTTTCAGTTATACAAATGGCATTTGGAGAATCAATGCCTTTGCACCCATCAGTTATCTACATAGGACATTTAACCAACAAAGCAAAGGTAATCTCTTGTTTCAGCCACATATTTATATGAGCTATTACATAGGAAACTATATAGAAGCCACCATGGGTTATAACTTTGGCTGGATGCCACAAGACATCAAGGCAATAAGTCAGCAGAACATCTATACCTCTTATATAACCATGACACAAGGAGCAGGAAAGCTTAAGAATACTACGTCTCATGACTTCAGTGCCAGTTTAAAATATAAGAACATCATGACAAGCGTATTTGCCAGTGCTTATTTCTCTTATGACAAGATGAAACTTTTCTCCATATACAACAGTATTTTGGAAAATAATATCTATGTACGAAAAGATGCGGGAGAAACTGAAGATAGAGAATCATATAGTATACATGGAAATATCGGCAAAGCATTCGGTTTGGGAAAAACAAAACTGAGTTTGGATGGCTCTTACTCTTGGAGTAATTACTATCTACTTATCAATAAAATACCAATGCCGCAACATAGTCAATATGCTCACGTAAACTTAGATTTTAGCTGTAAACTCGCTCAATGGTTGACTATGGAAGAGAGTTCAAAGTGGTCGTACAGCAAAAACGACCAAGCCACAGCATTGAAATCTTACCAGCACAACCTAAAGGTATTCATCATGCCTAAAAATTGGCAGATAGAGTGGAATAACGAGTGCTACCACAGTAATGACAAGTCTGTATCTTTCACCTATTTCAGCGACTTATCTGCCTTTTACCGAACAAAGACCATTGAGGCAGGAATCACTTGCAACAACATCTGCGGAGCCAAGGAATTCAAAAGAAAGTTCTTCACCGATAATCTACAAAGTTATACCATCACAAGATTGCGGCCACGAGAGATTATTTGTCAAGTCAGATTTAGTATGTAAACATCCTATAAACCACAAGGTCTACAAACAAAAAAGATAGCTCCATCAAGCCAATAGGCTTTACGGAGCTATCTTTATATTTTATTCTTTCGAATCGTATGGTTGCTGCGTTATTGCTGCTGTTCCATCATCTTCGCCCTCTTGAAACTGGAAGCAATGCTCCAAACTCCAAGAATGATGAGAGGAATGCTCAATATCTGTCCCATATCCATAGGCAAACCTGCCTCGAAAGCTACCTGAATCTCCTTGGTATATTCAATGAAGAAACGGAAGGAGAATATCAAGGTCAAGCAAAGACCAAAATAAAAACCTGTTCCCACACTCTTAGGTCCTCTCTTCTTATATATAAAGAGGATAAGGAGGAAGAAGATAAGGTAAGCTATCGCCTCATAGAGCTGCCCTGGATGACGAGGGTATTGATCTTCCTTGACGAAGATAAATGCCCATGGCACATCAGTCACTTTACCGATGATTTCAGAGTTCATCAGATTGCCCAAACGGATGAACATGGCGGCAATACCCGAACAGATACCCATATTGTCGAGCACTACCCAGCCTTTCACCTTCATATTGCGGCAATAGAGCCAAATCGCCACGAACATGCCGAACACACCTCCATGACTCGCCAATCCCTCATATCCAGTGAGTTTCCAACTGCCATCTGGCATGTGGTGCATAGGAATGAACATCTCCACAATGTGATCCCATTGCGAAAGGAAATACTCTGGTTGATAGAAAAGGCAATGCCCCAATCGTGCTCCCACCAAAATACCTACGAAGATATAGAGGAAGAGAGGCTCAAACTTCTCCGCACTTATCTTCTGCTCCTTGTAAAGACGCTGCATAAGCAAATAGCCAAGCAACAAACCTACAAGCCAACATGTGGAATAGTAGCGAATGGTCAATGGACCTAAATGAGCCAAGATTGGATCAGGATCCCAAACGATATAGTTGAGCAGATTTGCCATCATAATCTATTCATATTTTTATTGCCTACTAAGCAATGATAATTACACATTGAAGCGGAAGTGCATGATGTCGCCATCCTGTACCACGTACTCCTTACCCTCGATGCCGAGCTTACCAGCCTCGCGAACGGCAGCCTCTGAGCCATACTTGATATAGTCGTCGTACTTGATGACTTCTGCACGGATGAATCCCTTCTCGAAGTCGGTGTGGATGACACCAGCGCACTGAGGAGCCTTCCAGCCCTTGTGATAGGTCCAAGCCTTCACCTCCATCTCACCAGCGGTGATGAAAGTCTCAAGGTTCAGCAGGGCGTAAGCCTTCTTGATGAGGCGGTTTACACCACTCTCCTCCAAGCCGAGCTCCTCCAAGAACATCTGCTTGTCCTCGTAAGTCTCCAAGCCAGCGATGTCTTCTTCTGTCTTGGCAGCGATCACCATGCACTCTGCGCCTTCCTCCTTGGCGATAGCCTCTACCTTCTTGCTATACTCGTTGCCAGTCTTGGCAGATGCCTCGTCTACATTGGCTACGTAGAGCACAGGCTTGGTAGTGAGGAGGAACAAGTCGTGAGCTGCCTTCTCTTCTTCCTTGGTGTCGAATTCACCTACGGAACGAGCGTTCTTGCCCTGCTCCAATACTGCCTTGTAAGCCTCCAACACCTTAACCATGGTCTTGGCGTCCTTGTTGCCGGCAGCGGCAGTCTTCTGCTGCTTGGCGAGCTGAGACTCGATAGTCTCCAAGTCCTTGAGCTGCAACTCTGTGTCGATGACGCTCTTATCCTCCAGAGGGTCAACGGCAGCGCCGCCCTCACGTACGATGTTATCATCATCGAAGCAACGGATAACGTGGATGATAGCATCACACTCACGAATGTTTCCCAAGAATTTATTTCCCAAGCCTTCGCCCTTGCTGGCACCCTTTACGAGGCCTGCGATATCTACAATCTCGCAAGTAGCAGGAACGATGCGACCTGGATGTACGATTTCTGCTAACTTATTCAAGCGCTCGTCTGGTACGGTGATTACGCCCAGGTTAGGCTCGATAGTACAGAAAGGGAAGTTAGCTGCCTGTGCCTTTGCACTAGACAGACAGTTGAACAATGTGGATTTTCCTACGTTAGGAAGACCCACAATACCACATTTTAATGCCATTTTATCTTTAAACGTTTAAATTTCTGAGTGCAAAGGTACGGCAAAAAGGAGACACTACAAAATAAAAGGAGACTTTTTTATGATTTTTAGTGGTGTAGTTGCTATAGGTAACTGTTGAAAGTCATAATAGTGGTCGTAGAAAGTGTTAATAGAAGCTGCTTAAAGTATTAAGAAGAGCAATAGAATAGTGTAATAGAAGTCTTTGAAAGAAGCAATAGAAGTTTCTCGAAGAACTAATATAAGTCTTCGAGAAACCTAATATCGTCAACCGCACAACATCTGTTGGGTCTGTTTTGGATATTTTATTCCACTACTTTCCAGTCCATAAGTCCTTTTCCCATATCTTCCAATTCGATGGCGAGACCTATGAGCTTTCGCTTGTCTGCCTTGAATGGCTCCAGATAGTTGTTTGCTATCATTTGTTTCTCAGCAGCTGAGATGCCACCATTCTTGGTGAGCTTTAGCTCTATTACATAAATATAATGTATGGTAGTTACCACCATGTCAATCCTGCCAGTGGAAAGCATCTTCTCTACCTGCACACGACAACCGATGGCATTGAAGATGGTGCTAATGATAAAGCGGTAGCGTTCCTCCATGTCCATACATGCCAACCTCTTGTTGCTGTATGGTACATCGGCAATGAGTGCCTTGAGACAGTTCATTGCATCAGGCAAGTTGCCAGTATCCATGTAGAGGTTCAAGAATGCTTGCGTTGACATGGTGCCATTGGTCTTGCGCATGGCTAAAGTAGGCAAAACAATCTCGTTCAGAGCTTGTCTTACCTCATGGTTAGGAATGCCTAATAGATAGGTGCCGCTCATGTATCCTTTGATGGTGAGGTATCCAGACTGATACAGAAACAGTTCTGGGCCGCCACCCGTAACATCGGAAGTCTCAATGACAGAACTTATCAGGGCGCAATTCTCAAAGTCTTTCAGGCGGACATCCAAATCATCTACAAACTTAGGCAAGAGAGAGGTTGCACCAGACGCAGCCCAATAATTCCTAAGTTCTAAATCAGATAATGCATTGATAAGGCTAAAGGGATTGAATACATCTACCATGTTTCTTCGGCAGAAATGATAACCGTCGTAATAAGATTTCAGTTGCTCGATGGTTTCGTCCGTAGTCCAGCCATTTTGTTCGCCCATCTTTTCTATCTCAGGCATGAAGTTCTCCTTGATTTCATCCTTGGTGATGCCACATAAGGCCGCGTATGGTGCATCAAAACTGATGTTGGTCAGGTTATTGAGCACAGAGAAGAGAGAAATCTGCGTAAACTTGGTGATGCCTGTGATGAAGACAAACTTTTCAAACTTGTCTTGCGATTTTATGACGGCAAACACTTCTCTATAAACAGCAGTGCAAGCCTTATGAGACGGAGTCTTCCATGAATTCTGCAATGGAGAGTCGTATTCATCGATTAGAATGGCGACCTGCAAGCCAGTTTTATGATATGCAGTTTGGATGATATTGATGAAGCGAACAGAAAGAGAGGCTTGTGGACGAACCGCTACTTCATATTCTATTTCGTATCCATGAAATACTTCATCGAGATAAGAACGGATGGATTCTGCTTCTGCGCCAGCATTGCTCATATCGAGTCTGATGACAGGGTAGTGGTTCCATTCCTTTTCCTCTTCCATGATTTTCAGACCTTCAAAAAGTTCCTTCTTTCCCTCGAAATAGGCTTGGAGCGTATCGACAAGAACAGACTTGCCGAAGCGGTGTGGGCGGCTCAAGTAATTATACTTCTTTCCCTTATTGGCAAGTTGCCAGATAATATCCGTCTTGTCAACATACAGATATCCTTCCTTTCTGATTTCCTCAAAGGATTGGATGCCTACAGGCAGTCTTCTATCGTTAGTCTCTGTCATCATATTCTTATGTTTACTTATATAATCCTTTGCAAAGATAGTGCAAATCGAAGACAAAACAAAATAAAAGACGAAGTTTTATATTTTTTTGTTGAGATGCGCTAATTCGCTGGTGGATTGCATCTTGATCCTGTAGTTGTCAAGGAAGATGCCCTCGGTGTGCATGAAAATGTCTTTTCTACCTGCCGTATATGGCGATAAACTCAGATTTACGGCTTGCGACATAGTTCTCAAGCTTAGAAATCTCTTGTTCTCTTCCGATGATGTTCTCTTTCATATCTGCCTCTTTTTGTTAACCCAAGTTTAACATAGCCGAGCTGTTTCTCTTGCAGTATCAACCAGTTAT
>SAMEA104315437__coassemble_139_pt1 | contig 83431 bp, 71 predicted proteins | sample SAMEA104315437__metabat2_high_PE_043 | metagenome-assembled genome bin SAMEA104315437 (sample SAMEA104315437) | gut metagenome | biome: Monkey gut; feature: monkey-associated habitat; material: faeces | place: China | collected 2013 | reverse complement strand
CATCCATCAACAGCTCCTTGGCTTTCTCGCAGTCATTGACAGGATTGTTCATCTGTTCGCTCATCAATTTGTCGTCCTTCACCAGATGGTGGTAAGGATGCTTGGGGAAGAGGAGCGGAGAGAGGTACAGGGTATCTATGAGGATGCCATTGAGCTGGAGATACTGGGCATCGTGATGGATGATATTATGTCCACAAATGAAGTCAACCTTTCCTTCTTCCAAGAACTTCTTCAGTTCCGTCTTGGAAGCTTGGTGAAAGGTGGCTCCGTCATATCGCAAGGCTCCGATGTCGTGTATCTTATGGTCTTTCAGTCCCACTTCGGTATCCACGAAGGCGATGCGGTCTCTTCTGGCATCATGATGTTTGATGTCAGAGACTACAGGCTCCGCTTTCTGCTTGGTGGCAGAGTCAGAAGCTTTCGCATTCCTTTTTCCAAAGATGAGACTGAATATTGACATATCTCTTGGTGTTTATTGGGTAATTGCTTCTGCAATGATAGTGCAAAGGTACAATAAAAAGTTGAGAACCAACAAGATTTCCTATGTTTTTTCTAATTTACTTTAAACTTCTTCCTTTTTCTTTGTCTGATTAAAAATAAAGTCGTATCTTTGCATTAGAATTATAATTTGTTGAATTATGATAGTAAGAGAACGAAGAAAGCGAATCTATCGCAAACGCATACCATACGGTATGCAAAACTTTGAGGATGTAATGAAAAGGGATTGCTATTATGTAGATAAGACCCCTTTTATAGAGGATATAGAAGATTCCAATATGTACTTCTTCTACATTAGGCCTCGCCGTTTTGGCAAGACCCTTACTCTTTCTATGCTCGAAAATTACTATGACATCAACAAAAAAGATGCTTTCGAGGATATTTTCGGCAAACTATATATCGGACAGAATCCTACTCCAGAGCATAACACTTATCTCGTTCTTCATCTTAACTTTGCGGAGATAGTAGGGGGCTTGGATGACTATCAAGAGGGAATGGATGATTATTGCAGCATCCGCTTCAACCTTTTCGTAGATTTATATGCCCACTTGCTGCCCGAAGATACCAAGGAAGGTTTGAGACAGCAGAAAAATGCCGTGTCTCAGTTGAGCTATCTCTATGGTCAATGCCAGAAGACGGGGCAGAGAATCTATCTCTTCATAGATGAGTACGATCATTTTACGAATCAGATTTTAGCCAATCAGGCGCATGAGGGTAAATATCGCCAGCAAACACATGGTGAGGGCTATTTGCGTAAATTCTTCGATACCATTAAGGGAGCAGCAGTTTCTGCCTTGGGACGTGTTTTCGTGACAGGTGTTAGCCCTGTTACCATGGATGACCTGACAAGTGGCTTCAACATAGGTACCAACTACTCCTTGTACCCAGAGTTTAATGAAATGACAGGATTTACAGAAGAGGAGGTGCGTGAGATGCTGGAGTATTATTCCAGCATATTGCCATTCAATCATACGGTGGATGAGCTTATCCAGGTCATGAAGCCTTGGTACGACAACTACTGTTTTGCAGAGGAAGCTTACGGTAAGACCACTATGTATAATTCTGTAATGGTCCTCAACTTCGTGGATCTTTATATTCGTAATGGATGCAATATTCCGAAGAGTATGATTGAGAGCAATATCCGTATCGACTATGATAAGATACGTATGCTCATCCGTCACGACAAGGAGTTTGCCCATGATGCAAGTATCATTCAGCAGTTGGTGACAAAAGGCTTTGTTACAGGCAAGTTGGTGGAGCATTTCCCTGCTGGGCGCATCAACGACCCCAATAATTTCTTGAGTCTGCTCTTCTATTTCGGAATGGTTACGATAGATGGTACCTACGATGGTGACACTAAGTTTATCATTCCTAATGAGGTGGTACGTGACCAAATGTTCACCTATCTGCTCGATACTTATAAAGAGAATGATTTGGATTATGATACATACGGTAAGAGTCATTTAGAGAGCCAGTTGGCTTACCATGGTGCTTATAAGGAGTATTTTGCATTGATAGCTGATAGTTTGAAGCGTTATTCTTCTCAGCGAGACAAGCAGAAAGGTGAGGCTTTCGTGCATGGCTTTACTTTGGCGATGACCTCCCAGAACCGTTTCTATCGTCCTATCTCTGAATTGGACAATCAGGGTGGCTATGCCGACATCTTCTTGTCTCCGCTCTGTGATATTTATAAGGACATGAAGGATTCTTATATCATCGAGTTGAAGTACTGCAAGTCGAGTACCACGGATGAGCAAGTAAAACAGCTCTTCGAGGATGCCTCTGCACAAATCTGTCGTTATGCGGATAGCGACACTGTAAGAGAGGCTGTGAAGACTACACAGCTCCATAAACTCGTAGTGATATACCGAGGTGCTGATATGGTGAGTTGTGAAGAAATATAGGATGAACTTATGAAGGAATAAAAAGGTGAAACGGCTATCATCTCTTGATTTATGACGGAAATAACGGAAGAACAGCGCAGCAAGATTATGGCTTCGATTCATTCCAAGAATACGAAGCCTGAGATGATGGTGAGGAGGTATCTCTTTGCCTGCGGCTTCCGTTATCGTGTCAATTATCGCCGCTTGCCAGGCACGCCTGACATTGTGCTTCGCAAGTACCGTACTTGCATCTTTGTGAATGGCTGCTTTTGGCATGGACATGAGGATTGCGACAAGTATCGCCAGCCCAAGACGAATGTGGAGTTTTGGAGTAAGAAGATAGCTCGCAATAAGGAGCGAGATATCGAGGTGCAGCATAAGCTGGCGAGGATGGGGTGGCATGTGATGACCATCTGGGAATGCCAGCTTGATACCAAAGAAAAGAGAGAGCGTACACTCTTGGCAATAGAATATACGCTCAATTATATTTATCTGATGGATAGGGAGAAACAACAGGCGGTTAATCCAGTGGTTTCTGCAGTGCAAAGCCTTAAAAATGTCAAGCCTTATCAATTGCCTGAAGACAACGACGTAGCTATGGCTGCGGAAGATATCCATCGGGATTAAATCTTTCTGCCAATTATTCTTGGTAAGACATCTGGTAGGCTTTATATTTTTTTGCCGATATAAAAGACATAGCCGAAGTACTCCTTGTTCTCCTTGTAATAGGCTATCTCTTCTTTCAGACGATCCACAAAGGAGTGTGCTGCTTTGTTTCCTTTGTGGTCTTGCAAGAATGCTTCCATTGCAGGAGCCATTGGCTCGTAATAGTTCTTCGTCCAGCAAGTTTCGGGAAGAATGAAGTGGGCGTATGGCTCATAGCCTGCTGCCGACATTTGCTCTATCTTATGCTCGATGGTGTCTATTTCTGGTACATTGTCCTGAATCCAACTCATGTTCTTCGGACGTTTACAGTTGAGCCAAGAACAATCTGTTACGGCTACATATCCACCTGGTTTCAAGAACTGATGCCAATATTGCAAGCCTTTCTCATATCCGATGATAAAGATAGAGCCTTCTGCCCAAATCAAGTCGTATGAATTAGGTTGGAAAGGCAGGTCGTCCATTGAGGCTTGGACAGGATGCACGCAGTCTTCCAATCCTTTTTCTTGGCATTGCTTTCTGATGCCCTCCATCATTTCGGGTAGTAAATCTACCGCATCAATCTCTGCGTCATATTCATCGACCAAGACGAAGGTTTGGCTTCCCTTGCCGCAACCTATGTCTGCGATTCTTATTTTTCGCTTGAAATCTGGAATCAAGCTGGCTGCGAGTCTTGTTTCCCATTCACCACCAGGTCCTTGTCTATCTACTCTCTTGAAGAAGTCGGCTATCATTGAGAAGTCGAAGTCTTCAATCACTACATTTTCTTTATCGTTCATTGTTCTTTTTTATTTTATGGTTCAAATTATATATTCCTGGCCAATAGCACCATACCAATATAGCAGGAACTAGGGTAGAGAAGAATTGCAAATACGAAAATTCTCCCAATAGCCAATATATGCCTACAATAGTACGTATGCTATATACGCCGATAATCGTTATAATTGCTAAACGTTGCAAAGGTAGTTTTATTATATCGCCACTTGCCGAAAGAGCATATAGTCCTGCCAAAGCAAAAGCAATAACCAAACCAATGGTAATAAGATAGAGCAACCATTTTTGCCCAAAGCAAAGGGTCGTTATCTCGTTAAGTATGCCATAGGCATTGAATGCCTCTTCTAAAAAGAAAAGACAAACGACATGCCCTATAGCTATCAAGAAATGAAGCCAAGCTCCCAAACGTAGTCTCAATTGTTTCATAACCATAAATTATATGACTTTCATAATTACTTGAAGCAACTCCATGAATGTAGCTGCATCTCCGCCATCCATTTGTACGTGATGAAACTGGAAGGAAATGGGAAGGGTGGTGCGCCAAAAGCCTTGGCGATACCTGCCCCAAAGCAGCATGGGATTGCAAAACTTGTCGGTGTATTGGTTCACGATGCTGTCCAACTCTGCTTCTATCATGGCTGATGTGCCAACGACCATGGCATCTTCTAAGAACAAAGACTCACACTGATTCTTGGCCTGTGATGTTAGCAGAAGATAGTCGTTGTTGAATTGTTCGATGTCTTCTGAGTATGGGATGTCACAAGAGTTGATACCGCCTTTCTGGTTTCTGACGATTACATTGATGGCAATCTTGTCATATTGCATGAGTCTGCCACTTTCTGAGAATTGCCCTTTTTCGTTCTCTGGCAAAAGGTAAAACTCCTTCATTCGAGAGGCGGCGCAACCTATCGCCCAACAAAGCAACATATTAAACTTCCATTTCTTTTGCTTGCTCTTCTTCACAAGGTGCGACACGTCAAAGGTTTTGGTCATCGTCACCATAGGCATAGGTGACGACATCCAAAACTCAAATGCTTTGCCTCGTGCAGTATGGGTCGGATCTATCTCTTTTCTCATAACAACAACTTCTTATCAGTCAACTAACTTCCTTATCGCTTCAATTTATATTTTACAATCAATGCTTCTCGCTCTTCCTCAGGAAGGCTCTGCATATAAGCTTTCCATCCAGGGCAGAAGCTGAGATGCCAATGCCAAACCCTTGCCCAAAACGTTCGAGGATTCTTTTCCCATTTTTCTTTCATGCAGCAACCGCTGCATGCTTTTTCTTTCTTTGCCATAGTCTATAAAGTCTTATTATATATGATTGTTTCTTGAAGCATTTATTCTATTGGTATCCAAATCTCCGTGATCAAGTCTTTTGGCATGCTAGTCTCAGGATCGTTGAGGTAACGCTCAAACATCTGGCAATGCTCTATCACGCCATCACCCATCTTGACCTTCTCGCCCGACTGAGGAAGCAGCTCACCATATACCTTAGCATTCACCTCACCCAACTTCTCGTAAGGACCCTGATAGTGATATACCAAATATCTGCCACCCTAAACGGTGATGATATTGACCTCATCTGTAGGCTGCATCTTTTCTACGATGGATGCGGCGATGCATACGTCAGCACGGCATTCTGCGGCTGGGGTAGTGGCAGGATTGTCGTGATAGATGTTGATGTACTCGGCATTGGGACAGTTATAATCTATATGGTTGGCATGACAATACTCACCCAACTTATTCCATGCCTCCATGTAGTTGAGCTTCTGATAATCACCTATCAGGCGAACACTGATAGCCTTGACATTCTTTCTTGTTTCGATTCTTTCTGTAATTTCCATTTTGTTTATTCTTTTTATGTGATTCAACTTTGTTTATATTTTTTCTTGTTTCAACATTGTTGGTGCAAAGATATTACTTTTCATCCTCTTCCTTGGTTAACCTCTGGTTATCTTTATGTTAATAATTCAAGTTTTGATTACAGCGAGGCTGATACATATTTGTCATGTATCAGCCTCCTTTAACTACTAATAAATATAAACTTTCATCTTATCCTTATTACAATCTTGCCTTCTGTTCCTTTCCGGCTCCTGTTCCACGATACTTGCTGCGAGCCTCATTAAACTTCCAGGTCATATCCAGCGAGATGAAGCGGCGACCAGGGTTGTAGTTGGTCAACTCTCTCGGACCAAAGATGGTGACGCCTGTCTTTCCTGTATTGAACATATCGTAGCAACGAAGGTCGGCGGTGAGCGAACCTAATGACTTGAGATTGAAGTCGCGCTGTATGCCTAAGCGGATATTGAGATTGTTCTCCGTCATGCGGAAGTTGTTGTAATCACCTTTGGTTGTCAACTGTGCTGAGGCGTTGATGCGGAAGTGGGCTGGAAGTTCGATGTCATTGTTCCAGACAAACTGCCAGAAAGGATGATTTAATGTTATTTCCTCTCCTGTAGCGGTTGGAGTCTTATAATTCTGTGTGATGAAACCTACGCTCCACAGAGGATGCCACTTGCCGATGTTAGGGCGATAAGATGGACTGATCACCCATTGGTCATATCCCTTCTCGCCATTCACAGGGTGGATGAGGCATAGCGTAGGGTCGTCAGAACCAGGATAATGCTCGGTGAGCATCGTCACCACGTCCTTGGTGTGCGCATAACTTACCATCATATTGAAGGCATGATAGGCTGCATTCAGTGCCAAGTTGCTCGTATAGGTAGGGCGGAGGTAAGGATTGCCTGCCTGGAAGGAATACCTATTTATATATATGGTTGAATTGGTGAGCTGACTGTAGGCAGGACGCTCGATGTCCTTGCGATAGGTGAGGCTGAGTTGTGCCTGACCAATAGGCATGCTGAGTACAGCCGTAGGGAACCAGTCGCCATACTTGCGGCTCATCTCTTCCTGTTTCTTTCCAAACTCATAATAACCAGTGTTCATATACTCATAGCGTAAACCCACCTGCGCATAGAGTTTGCCGAAGTTTCTGCCATACTCCACGAAAGCAGCTATTGCCGCCTCCTTGATGTTGGTATCTGTAGCCTTTACTGGAAGACTTTCCTCGCTCGTAACCGTGTAGTCGTCCGTTCGATTATTATGGCTATATTCGCCACCTATCGAGAGATTGCCTTTCCATATAGGGTAGGAGAAGATGAGTTTGGCAGCCCAGAAGCGGTTTCTGCTCTTCGTGAGATTATCCACCTTGTGGAGTGTCTCAGAGCCATCTGCCATGGTGGTCTTCTCATTGGTACCGTTCGGGTCGTTGGTCTTGTCGAACACGCCATCTACATTCAGGTCGATGCCTAACTGTCCCACCTTGCCATTGTAATAGGCATTGAAGATGTGCTTCTTGAAGGTGGTGGATTGCCAAAGGTCGCTCTCCGAACGCTCCGTAAACTCTCCGTTGCCGAAGATGTCGGTATTGAGCCAGCCGCTCCACTTCTGGTAAGGGCGATTGTCAAACTTATAGAAACCTCCGATGGAGTGGTTCTCATCAAACATATAGTTGACTTGCAATTGTGGCGAGTAGCCCGTCCAGATGTATTTGGTGTTTTGCTCACTATTGCCCGTATAGAGGTCCTTGCCCACATAATAGGTCATGTCATTCTTCTGGATAGACTTGTGGGTATGGTCATCGCCGCACCAGAAGGAGGCAGTGATGTCCAGTCCGCCCTTGCGATAGTTGAGGTCGAGGTTGTTGGTTATCTTGCCTGCATACTTATAGCCTAACTCAGCTGCATCCACGAAACCGAAGCCTTCGCCTTTCGCCTTCTTCAGGGTGATGCGAACCACCGCCTTGATGTTGGCAGCGTATCTGGCTCCTGGATTCTGTATCACATCCACTGTCTTGATTTGGTCTGACTGGATGCGAGAGAGTTCCTTCAAGTCCATTACCTTTCTGCCGTTGATATACACCTCGGCATTGCCCCTACCGAAAACCTCCACGCTACCGTCCTTGTCAGCCTTGAGCTGTGGGATGCGATTGAGTACATCCACGCCCTTGCCAGCCTTTTCCAAGATGCTTCCCGTTACAATGGTGCGCATGGCGTCGCCCTTTACACGCGTCTTCGGCAAGGTGCTCTTTACCGTTACCTCTTGCAACATCATGGTGGTATCCTCAAAGTTGGTCAAAGTCTTGTCTTTGGATGAGGTGCTTTGTGCCATGGCTGCCGCTGAAATCATTGTGCAAGAAGCAGCCAACATCATTCTTATTCCATTCTTCATGTTTCTTATGTTTATTAAAATGATACAATCAAGTTGTTGTGGGTGCAAAATTACAGCATCCTTTTCAATACATAGGTTAAGCCGTAGTTATCTTTACGTTAAAGCTACGAGTTTAACTTTTGTGGTTGCAAAGATAAACGGAAACTCTGAATGATGCAATAGGGAGGGATAAACGGCCATGAAACTGGGATAACTTGCATTCCATTCGTCCCAAAAGCCTTCATTTCGTCCCAAAAACTTAAAAAACAAGATAAAAACTTGGTTAAATTCGAGGAAACAAGTATCTTTGCAATCAACAAAGTCATGTGTCTTTGTAAACGATAACTCCATATATCGTTGTATGTGTCAAAAAACCAAGAAAACAATGAACAAATTTTTTCATCAACCGCAGAACGTCGCCATTATCCGTGAGAATGGCATCGTTGGCATCATAGTATTGTTGCTCATGGGATTCGTTGCACCTTTTAATGTTGATGAACTTGACAATTCGCGTTTTTTATATTTTATTTTGATGGCTCTTGCAGTTTTTGTAGTTGGATGTTTGGTAGGCTTCTTCACCTGTTATGTCTTGAAAATGCCCAACGACCCAAGTCTTCCGCTTCGTACCATTCAACGGAACTCCTTGGTGATGTATCTTATAAATTTACCACTCACAGCTGCGGTGATCACAACCATATTTGGTGCCATGTATTGTGATCACTTGTTAGATATTTGGTGGTATGATGGACACTTTAACCTGATACCTTATTTTCATTTCCTTTATTATACCGTTTCTTTGGGTGTTTTTGTTGGTTTTGGTACATTTATCAGAAACCGAAATTGGCATCTCAATTATGAGTTGGAGGAGATGAAAGCCATCAATGCCTTATTGGAAGAACGGTCTTCTGGTGAGGAAGAAGATGCCCCTATGGCTTCAAGTTGTTCAGACAAGGATTGCAATATAAAAAATGTGGATGAAGAGAGTGAAGAGAGTGGGGAGGTTAAAGATAATCCTATCTCGTATGTCTCAGAAGCAGAAAAAAACTTTGGAATCAAAGAAACAGAGAAAACGTGTCGTTTCGAAGGCAATACGATGAGTTCTACGTTGGAAGTATTACCTTCGCAAATCCTTTATGTAGAATCCATGGCCAACTATGCCGACATTTGGTATCTCGACAATAATGTGCCTACCCACAAACTGCTGCGTATCACTCTGAAACAGGTGAAATCCCTCTTGGATTCTATACCGTTCTTGGTGCAGTGCCATCGTGCTTTCATCGTGAATCTTCATTTCGTGGTAACGATGACCAATCGGAGCAATAGTTATCAGCTTGAAATCTTCGGCACAGACAAGCAGGTGCCTGTGTCACGTTCTTACACATCTGGAATCAAGGAAAGGTTACGGGAATGCAAAGAGCATTCGACTTTGTAAAATGAACGGATGCAATATAAAAACAATAACTATTATTATATAGTAAAAGAATCTTTACCAATGAAAGGAAAGTAAAAAACTCTATTTTACATATCTCAGAATCTCTTTGCTCTTTCTTCCTTTCTTGGCAGGAAGTGGCATGAAACCTTCTGTGAGACCAGTCTTTTCTGTCATAGCTTGAAATACAGAGGCAGCATAGTCTGAAAGTTTTAGTTTCTCCAATTCTTCGTTGATGGCATCCTCATCGTAATTGTCAGCATAGAGAAGTGTATGCAAGTCATCCAGATACTTTTGTGGAATGTTCTTATGAGGCATTCGACTCTGTATCTGTAGAATCTGGGCGATGATGGTAGCTTGTGTTTGTGCGGCTATCGACTCAGCCTTTTGTTTCTCGAAATCGGAGAGCACGGATATATCTGTATCGTTCCAATCTTCAAGCATTGCTTGTTCTGATGTGAGATGGCTATATCCAAAGTAACGGATGAGCAAGATGTTCTTGTTCCAAGCCAATTTCTCTAAATATGTCTTTTCTAAAGGTGTTGTGGCGATGAGAAGATGGGCTTTCTCGTACATATTCTTCTGATATATCATCGTTTGAAGGCTTCGCTTGAAGTGAGGATTCTTGCGATTGCGCTTTGATATGTCTCCGAGTGGGCAAACGATGTACGGGATGCCCATCGCTCGTGATTGCTTGGCTATCTGGGCTCCCTTTATTGTCCATGCTCCTAATATCAAAACTATGTCGGCATCACACATCTGCTTGGTTATGTCGAGCTGCTGGTTCAAGGCATCTAAATAAGGTTGATACACCTTGAACAACTTCTTCTGTTTGGAAACGAACAAATATACTTTCATCGTTTGTTAAGTTTGCTTGATAATACTTGTTATACTATATGTTTGCTTTCTTTTAATCATCTTGTTAGTTGATAATCAGAAAAGCATTCCTTATTTTTAAAGCTTATGGCTTGTGAAGTCATTCTTGTCTGCACGCCAATATCTCATCTTGTTGGCAAGATTACGCCAAATAATGCCATACTCGTAAAATGGCAGTTTGAACATGCCAATGCTGTCATCGAAGTGCTTGACAGCCTTGTTGGCTATAATCATGCGAAGAACGAAGAGCAGAAGGAGAGCGAAACTTGCGCATCCGGTCAGAATCCAGTCTTGCATGATGATGCCGTAAGCCAAAGTTGCTATAGAGGCGATGAGACTCAGGTGGGGCATCAGATGGTCGAAGAACATCAAAGTGCGCATTGACATGGCTCGATACAAGGAACGGCGGGACGCTTGCAAATAGAGATGGGCATTGTGCCAACTCTTGTCTGATGGCTCGTCATGTGTCAGCCGTGCGTCGCTGTCAAGTTCTACGGCAGTATCACCGCATTGCGCATATTTATTGACCAAGAAGTCGTATTCACCACGTACCAATTCCAAGTTGCCTTGATAGCCCTGCTCATGCATGAAGTCGCTCTTGCGGAAGGCTACATTTGGCATGTGAGTGCGATAGCCATAGCTATGTTGGGCACGGCGAAGCACATAGAAAGCCTTGCGAATACATTCGAAACGGCGTACAGTCTTGGTTTCTTCTTCAAATCCTACATAGCCCAAAACCAAATGGTTCGGTTCCTGGCAGTTGCGAGCCATCGTAGCGAGCCATTTGCCGTTCTCTGGATGGCATGTTGGTTCGGTAAGGATGAGCCACTCATACTTTGCTGCCTTTACTCCAAGCGTGATTTGCAGTTTCTTGCGGCTCATGTAGCGGGAACTTTCAGGGATGAAAGTGTAATACAGATGAGGGTTCTCTGCTGCTGTACGCTTTAAGTAGTCGATGGTATCGGCATCACTGCTTTGGCAAACTACGATGACTTGATAGTCTGCTGAGTATTGCTGTTTTAGAAACATAGGCAAGTTGCGCTCCAACGCTGACTGATTGTCATGGGCTGTAATCAAAACCGTGATAGGAGGGAGATTTCCGGAAGTTTCTTCTTGTGTACCATTAGAGACTTCTTGTGCTCCATCAGAGGCATCTTCTGAGCCAATGTTCTCATTTGCAGGAAAGCGCAACGAGCGCAGGAATGGGTTTATCAGCGAACCTAATATCGCCAATACCACCACTACTGCGCTTGCTATGATAGTTGTCAAACTGATTGTTATCATTTTCTTTTTCTCGTAAAAACAAGTTGGAGCAAGAAAGACTCTGTGGAGTCTCCTCACTCAAAACTTGATTAAAGGTCTTCTGTTATGTAGCCCTTAGGCAATTGGCGGCAGTTGTATTGGCTCGCCATAATCTCGCCATAGGCTCCTGCGGAACGAAGGGCAATCAAGTCGCCACGATGTGTCTTGTTGATGTCTATTGCCTTGGCGAAGACATCGCTTGACTCACAGATAGGACCTACCACGTCGTAAGTCTCTTCTGGCTCATCGCTTGAGATGTTCTCTATCTTGTGGTATGCTTGATAGAGGGCAGGGCGGATGAGGTCGGTCATACCCGCATCGACGATAGCAAACTGTTTTGCGGTGCCTTGCTTTACGTAGAGAGTCTTGGTGATGAGTGAACCCATCTGCCCCACTACGGCTCGTCCCAACTCAAAGTGCAACTTCTGACCTTCACGAAGTTTCAAGAACTTTGCATAGGTATCGAAGTAAGACTTGAAGTCTGGGATTGGCACACGGTTTGGATGATTGTAGTCGATGCCAAGACCGCCACCTACGTTGATGTTCTTTACCACAATGTGATGGCTTTCGAGTTGGTCTTGCAACTCATTGATGCGGTTGCAGAGTGCCTCGAAGTCGCCCATGTCAAGTATCTGACTGCCAATGTGGAAGTGGAGCCCCAAGAACTTAATGTTCTTCATCTTTGAAGCCTCCTCGATGACATTCTCCATGTCTTCCATGGCGATGCCAAACTTGTTCTCGGCGAGACCCGTTGTAATGTTGGCATGGGTATGGGCACCCACGTTAGGGTTGATGCGGAAACATACTTGGGCTACCTTGCCCATCTTCTCTGCGAGTTCATTGATGACTTCCAGTTCAGGGATGCTCTCCACATTGAAGCAGAAAATTCCCTTCTCCAATCCGAGGTTGATTTCCCAATCGCTTTTTCCGACGCCAGCATATACAATCTTGCCAGCAGGGAAGCCTGCGTTGATGGCAGCTTGAATCTCGCCTCCGCTCACGCAGTCAGCACCCAAGCCAGCTTGGCAGATGATGTTGAGAACCTTTGGGTTGGCATTTGCTTTCACAGCATAGTGAACCTCGAAATTCTCATGCTTGCCTGCTTCCTCATTGATAGTCTTGAGGGTTTGGCGCAGCACAGCCGTGTCGTAATAGTAGAACGGAGTTTGTATCTCCTGAAACTTATCTGTTGGAAATGTACCTTTCATTTCGCTTTTTCCTTAAATTGTTTTATTATAGTTAAAATTAGAATGTATTTCCTGTTAAAGTTCTTTGGCGCAAACAGAGAACAAAGAGTAAACCATGAAGCTGTTTCTTCATACAATTTTGTTTTATATGAAAAACATCAGAATACTTCATTCTTCACTCTTTGTCCTTCACTTTATACGTCTTAGTTCTTTATCCAGCTTAGTCCTTGAACAATACGTTGCTCAAGTTCTGCAATGCTTGCTTCTTGTCTTTCTCCTTGATGAGGAAAGAGATGTTGTAGTTGCTTCCACCGTAAGAAATCATACGTACTGGGATGTTCTTCATGGCATCGGTAGCAAGGGTCTCGAAACCTACGTTGCTCCAATCCAAGTCACCTACTACACAGATGATGCACATGTCTGAGTCTACAGTCACTGTACCATACTTCTTCAACTCATTGACGATGTCGTTCAAGTGCGCGTCGTTGTCAATACTCATGCTGACACCCACCTCGGATGTTGCAATCATGTCGATAGGAGTCTGGTAACTCTCAAAAATCTCGAATACCTTGCGCAAGAAACCAGTGGCGAGCAACATGCGGCTACTCTTAATCTTGATGGCTGTGATGTTGTCCTTGGCTGCAACTGCCTTGATTTTACCACGAACGATGACGTTGTCGATGATTGTACCGTCAGCCTTAGGGTCCATGGTGTTCTTCAAACGAACAGGAATGCCTGCATACTTGGCTGGCTGAACGCAAGTAGGGTGGAGAATCTTTGCACCGAAATAAGCCAACTCAGCAGCTTCCTCGAAGTTGAGCTGACGTACAGCCTCTGTGTGCTCTACCACACGAGGGTCGTTGTTGTGCATTCCGTCGATGTCTGTCCAAATCTGGATTTCCTCTGCAGGGAGGGCTGCACCGATGAGGGAAGCTGTATAATCGCTACCACCACGCTGCAAGTTGTCAACCTCACCGTATGCATTGCGGCAAATGAAACCCTGTGTGATGTAAATCTGATAGCCTTGGTTTTGCTCCATGATGGCAGCAAGCTTCTCCTTGATGTACTGAGGGTCTGGCTCTGCGTTCTTGTCGGTGCGCATAAAGTCTAATGCACTGAGCAGTACTGCTTTTACACCTTGTTCTTTCAAGTAGTTTACAACCATGTTGGTGCTCATTACCTCGCCCTGGGCTACGATACTTTTCTCTTCGAAAGAAGTAAAGAGGTCTTTGGTGAAAGAGCGGAGATAGTCGAACTCGCCATGCAAGAACTCACGTGTGGTCTTCTTCATCTCATCGGTAGAGTAGAGGTCTTCCACATGCTGCATGTACTTTTTCTCCAAGTTGTTGATTACCTCGTTGGCACCCTCTGGGTTCTTCTTGTAGAGATAGTCAGAGATCTCAACGAGAGAATTGGTTGTGCCACTCATGGCAGAAAGCACAACAAAAGTTGGTTCACCTGATTCTGTAATCAAAGAGGCTACTCCCTTCATGCGCTCTGGTGAGCCTACGGAAGTTCCTCCGAATTTCATTACCTTCATAGTCGTAATTTATTTAATGTTTAATTTTTAATTTCTTATGATTCTGTTTTGAAGGTGCAGAATGCTTTATTCTTCACTCTTCTTCGTTTGCTTAGTTTTCCTCTCCGTCCTCGGTAAGGTCGATGTGGTTGTATTCCTTGGTCACATCATGGAGTTCCCCGTCCTTGCAACGATACACAATGCCAGGATATTTGTCAAGCATTGGGATGTTGTGGGTTGTCATGACAACAGCCGTGCCTTGCTTGGTGATTTCCTTTAGAAGGTTGACGATGTTGCTGGCGGTTTCAGGGTCGAGATTTCCTGTAGGCTCGTCTGCGATGATCATCTTTGGGTTGTTGAGCAAAGCTCTTGCGATGGCGATACGCTGCTGTTCTCCACCGGAAAGCTCATGAGGCATCTTGTCGATTTTCTCGCTCATGCCTACTTCACTCAAAACTTCGTCGATGCGCTTGTTGCGAGCTTCTTTGTCTTTCCAACCTGTGGCTTTTAGGACGAACTCAAAGTTCTTGCGTACAGTTCTGTCGTGCAAGAGTTGGAAATCTTGGAAGATGATGCCCAACTCCTTGCGCAATGCAGGAATTTCCTTGCGCTTGATGGTCTTGAGGTCACGTCCCAAAATTTCTGCCTTTTCTGTTTCGCCTTCCACGAGGTCAAGCTCGCAGTAGAGGGTTTTGAGCAGCGAACTCTTTCCTGATCCTACCTTGCCGATAAGATAAGTAAACTCACCTTCGTCCACGTGAAAGTTGACGTTCTTGAGTACACACTTGTCTGCTTGGTATATGCTGACGTTTTGATAGTCTATTAACATTTTATTTTCTGTATTTTAAGAAGAATGTTTGAACTACTGATACTTCGTTGAGAAAAAAGGTTGTAACTCCTTGCTTTATTTCATTTCTCCCTTGCTCTTTGCCACTCTTCGTTTCTTGTCCCAATCTGGGTCGTGACGCATTTGAAGTTCCTTGGCAATGTCCTCAATTCTCAATCCCTTGCTGGTGAGCAGGACGATGAGGTGGTAGAGCAGGTCGGAAGACTCGTAGACGAGTTTCTCGTCATTGCCGTTGGTGGCTTCGATGATGGTCTCAACAGCTTCTTCTCCAACTTTTTGTGCCATTTTGTTGACACCTTTCTTGAAGAGGCTTGTTGTGTAGCTGCCTTCTGGCATCTCTTCGTGACGCTTGTCGATGAAGTCTTGCAGCTCCGAGAGGAAAAGGATAGGGTTCAATTCGTTCTCTTCACCCCAGCAAGTGTCAGTTCCTTTATGGCAGGTTGGACCATCTGGATGTACCTTTATTAATAAGGTGTCGTTGTCGCAATCGTTCTGAATGCTTACAAGGTTGAGGAAGTTTCCAGATGTTTCACCCTTTGTCCAAAGACAGTTGCGAGAACGGCTCCAGAAAGTTACCTTTTTGGTTTCTATGGTCTTATCGTATGCTTCCTTGTTCATGAAGCCTAACATCAAGACGTTCTTGGTGACAGCGTCTTGGATGATGGCTGGAACAAGTCCGCCCATTTTTTCGAAATCTATTTCCATTGTTGTATTTTATTTTTAATATTTATTCAAGAATTTATAATTAGGCTTTCGCCTATGAGTCTATTCTTAATACATCTATATTCTTAATACATCTTTATTATTAATGCATCTATATTCTTACATTGATTCCTTTTTCTCTCAAGTATTTCTTGAGATCGGGGATGGCTATCTCTCCGAAGTGGAACACACTGGCAGCGAGTGCTGCGTCTGCTTTTCCGAGGGTGAAGGCATCATAGAAATGTTCCATCTTGCCCGCACCGCCCGATGCGATGATAGGAATGCTCACTTCGTCAGCTAATCGGGCAAGGGCTTCGTTGGCAAATCCTTGCTTCACGCCATCATGGTCCATGCTGGTGAAGAGAATCTCGCCTGCGCCACGGTCTGCTACTTCCTTTGCCCAGTCGAACAATCCAAGCTCCACACGCTCACGTCCACCTTTTACATAGCAATGCCATCCGTCCTCGTCATGTCGGGCATCAATAGCACACACGCAGACTTGTGAACCGTAATGGTTGGCAATCTCGTTGATGAGCTCTGGATGTCGGATGGCTGCGCTGTTGATGCTCACCTTGTCGGCACCCGCATTGAGTAAGCGATCCACATCCTTCAACTCATTGATGCCGCCACCTACCGTGAAAGGGATATTGATTTCGGCAGCAACGCGGGTCACCATGTCTGTGAAGGTCTTGCGCTCCTCGAAACTTGCAGTGATGTCGAGGAATACTAATTCGTCGGCTCCTGCATCGCTATAGGCTTTCCCCAATTCCACAGGGTCGCCTGCACTACGTAGGTTAACGAAATTGGTACCTTTCACCGTCTCGCCGTTCTTTACGTCAAGACAAGGAACGATTCGTTTAGCCAATCCTTTGCTATGATGTAATTTGCACATTTTGCTATTTGCGTTGAAATTTGAAAAAATATGATTACTTTTTTTATTTTGGAATTAAAAATTCCGTGTAATCTGTGCCTAAATTCCTAAGTCATCAACCTTTATCTTTCCCTCATAGAAAGCTTTCCCAAATACCACAGCTGGGATTCCTGCGGCTTCAAGTGCCTGTATGTCATCATTGTTAGATACGCCACCAGAAGCAATCAGATGCAGTTGAGGATAGGTTGCCATAATCTCTTTGTAAAGTTCTATGGCAGGCCCCTGTAGTGTTCCGTCTTTGCTGATTTCTGTGCAGAGTACGTTCTTTACACCTTTGTCTATGTATTGTTTGAGGAAGGGGAGGAGGTCTTCTGCTGAATCCTCTTTCCATCCATTGATAGAAACTTTTCCATTTCTTACGTCTGCTCCAAGAATGAGTTTGTCGGCTCCATATTTCTCCATCCACTCCATGAATAGTTCTGGATGCGTTACGGCTATACTTCCTACCGTAACCATGGATGCCCCAGCTGCAAAGGCTTTCTCGATGTCTTCCTCGGTCTTGATGCCGCCACCGAAATCTACCACGAGAGAGGTTTCTGTAGTGATGGCTATCAGTGCCGCATCATTGACGATGTGCTTTGACTTAGCTCCATCAAGGTCGACTACGTGCAATCGCTTAAATCCCAACTGCTCAAAGTGTTTGGCAACTTCGGCAGGATTGTCGTTGTAAACCTTCTTCTGGTCGTAATCACCTTTTGTAAGGCGTACGCACTGACCGTTGATGAGGTCGATGGCTGGAATGAGTTCTATATTCATTTTTCTGGGTGTGATTATTTGATTTCCAAAAAGTTCTTTAGGATTTGTTCTCCTATTTTTCCACTCTTTTCAGGGTGAAACTGACAAGTGTAGAAATTGTCCTTGTGAAGTGAGGCACTGTATGGGAGGATATAGTCGGCTGTGGCGATGGTTTCCTCGCAGAGCGGTACATAATAACTATGTACGAAATAGGAATATGGCTTGTCTAATCCTTTGTACAGGTCTGTCTTCAAGTCATAGATTTCGTTCCAACCCATGGCTGGTACCTTGTCTTCATGCTTTTGTGGTTGAAAACGTTTGACGTCTACATCGAAAATGCCAATGCAATCCACGTCACCTTCCTCGGAATGTCTGCACAATAGTTGCTGTCCCACGCAGATGCCCAAAACGGGTTGCTTGAGATTCTTGATGACTTGGTCGAGTCGGTGGGTCGTTAAATATTCCATGGCTTCCTTCGCTTGACCTTGCCCTGGGAAGAGCACACGATCTGCTTTCTGGAGCATTTCGGCATCATCGGTAAGAATCGGATTGATGCCCAAACGCTTCATGGCATTTACTACGGAATAGATATTCCCGGCGTTGTATTTTACTATTGCTACATCCATAACCTAACGTAATTATACAGTTTACAGATGCAAAGATACATATTTTCTTTCAATCAAAAGAAAATAAAAACAAAAAGATTACAAAATATGCGATATTTCTTTCAGATAGTAAGTAAAAAAGTATAATTATTCGTCTTTACTGTCTGCTGAACGCAAAATAATAGAGGTTGCACCGATGGTAAAAAGGGTACCATCTTCGATGACACGCTTCTCCTTGTCGCCCAAAATCTCGTTGTCGACAAACGTGCCTGTGTAGCTTGGACCATCACGAAGTACATATTTCAACTTGCCTTTCTTGTCGCGACTTACGTTGATGACGCAATGGTTCATGTCTACACTTGGGTCGACAGTCTCGATAGGGCAGTTGATTCCGCTGTTCTTCATGTAGCGTCCGATGACGTTGTCTCCCATTTGGAGAGGGATGACTTGCTTGTATGCAAATACATTCTCAATGACTACGATGGAGCCAACGCCATTCTCATTGGCGTTTTCATCAAGCTTTTCTTCCTTGCGAGTCTCACGGAGCTTAGACACTCCCATGCGGATACCAAACTGCTTGTTACAGTTTGGACATACGAATACGAGGCTTTGTCCTGCCTGGTATTTAGTCTCGTCGAAGGTGATGAAATTGTCACATTTTGGACAGCGAACTCTTTTCATAATCTTTGAAGTTTGGGATGATGTTTCTTTTTGCTATACCTTATATATAATAGCGTCCTTATGGTGAACTCTTTATATAATAGGAAGTCGCTTTGAAAAAAATAAAAGTTTCGGAATAGAACTAAAAAATATTACTCGTCGACTTTTGTAATCCAGCCGTCAGCGAAAGGCTCTTGGTCACGAAGCTCATGAAGTGCCTTGTAAGCCTGGCCCTCAGTCTCGTAATTTCCATAAACTACCTTGACGTTGGTGGCAGAAATGACAACCTTGGCGCCCTTGATACCTTGCTTCTGGAGCTGCTCTACGTATGTTGCAGCATTGCGCTTGGTAACACGGCTTGCCAAAACAATGCCATAGTAAGGCTTGGCATTTGGGGTTGACTCCTGTATGTTCAAGCTTTCTGCGCCATTGCTTGCTGACTCGTTGGATGCTTCTGCGTTCTTGCTTAGCACCAACTTTTCAGAATTATTACCATTGTTGGTCATTTCCTTAGGCATTAAGCGAGTAAGCATGCTTGTGTCCACCTTTCCCATCTGCACATTAGGCTTGCTGAGTGGGGTAGAGATGGTGAAGAACAAGATGATGGCGATGCAAGCGGCAATGGCATTGCGCAAGACGCTCTTCTTGATTTGGATGAACTCTGCGCTTTCTTCCCCTTCTTCCTCCTCGTCGAAAACAGAAGGTGTCGATGTCAACTTGCTTACTTCTGCCTTTTCACTATTTTTCTCAGCTTTCAACTCAACTTCGATGGCAGTTCTCTGGTTCTCTCTCTCAACTTCAGTGCTTTCAGAAGCATTGTTCTGCAAACTGCTGAGAGGGAGCATGTTGAAACCACCCAAACCATAGAGGCTTGGAGTGAGGATACCTGCTTCGCAAGGTTCAAAAGTATAATTGCCATTTTCGTTGAGGAAAATGGTACCGATGTTATTCAACTCAAATTTGCCTGTGCTTTCCAAGCGCTGGCGTATCTCTGCTACTTCTTCTTCGAGACGATTGAGGGCTTCAGGGTAGCTGATGTCGTAGGCTTCTGTGTATGACTGCGCCAAGAGCGAGTCGTTTAGCTTGAGCTGTGGATTGAAGCCAATGGTTCTCAGCGGTGGCAAAAACATGTTGTCTGTGCCATCGTAACGAGCATCTACCTGATGAGCCATGAAGCCACCAAAACCTGGTACTATCACGCAATCGTTGCTCAAAAGTAGGATTTCTATATGTCTTTCTAATTCAATCACGAGTGCAAAGGTAGTGAAAAATACCGAAATGAACAATTTTTTAATGCAAAAAAATAATTATAGGGTATAATTTTTTGAAAAAGTTTTGTCGTTTGAGAGAAAAGTATTATCTTTGTGGCAATTATAGAATATGTAAATACACATATTTATTTAATGTGAGATAATGAACAAGAAATTTAACGATATGAATGGATTAATGAACTCTTGCAGAAGGTATACTTTTGTGTTGGCTTTCTTAGGAGGATTAGTCTCTCTCTTGTCTTGTGGCAATAAGGATAAAGGCGATAAATCTGCCGAATTTACCGAAGACTTGAATGCCAAGAAAATGTTGCAGGGCATTTGGCTTAATGACGATGCGGATGATGTCGCTTTCCGGGTGAAGGGGGATACCATTTACTATCCTGACTCCACCAGCCAGCCGATGTATTTTTATATTGCATCCGACACTTTGGTAATGAGAGGAGCCAACGAAGTGAAGTATCCTATAGTGAAGCAAGCTGCTCACTTGTTTGAGTTTAAAAACCAAGGTGGGGATATCATCAAGCTCATCAAGACTTCTGACAAATCGTACTTGAAGGCTTTTCAGCAGCAGCAACCTGTTGCCCTCAACCAAAATCAACTCATCAAGCGTGACTCGATAGTGGGATATGGCGATGACAAGTATCATGTATACGTACAGGTGAACCCTACGAGCTATAAGGTTTTCAAGAGTGCCTATAATGATGATGGTGTGCAAGTTGAGAATGTATATTACGACAACATCGTCAATCTGAATATTTATCACGGAGCCAACAAGTTGTTCTCTCGTGATTTCCGAAAGGTAGATTTTTCTAAAAAGGTTCCTAAGGAATTTTTGGATGAGGCAATATTGAGTGACTTGGTATTTGGAAAAATCGACAAGGATGGTGTTCACTATTTTGCAGTCTTGGCTCAGCCAGACAGTAATATCAGCTATCAAGTAGAAGTTGTCGTCTCCTTAAAGGGACAGATGAAAATATTATCAGCTGGATCTTAACTTAACTCCGTTGGTTGGAGATATTTAAATCTTCAGTTGAAATCTGTTTTTTATCAATAGATGAAGAATTTGTCTTGTCAATTATACCAATGAAGACTATGTCTTGTCAATTAGGAAAAGGCTTTGTCTTGTCAATTATATAATAAAAAAGAGTTTGTGCTTTGTTGATAGCACAAACTCTTTTTTTTTGTTGTATATGTAATTCCTTTATTGAATATCTCTTCTTTTGAATGTCTCTTCGATATCAAAGCATTGCTCTTAGTTGAGGAAACCAAGCAAAGCACCAGCGGCAACGGCAGAGCCGATAACACCTGCTACGTTTGGTCCCATGGCGTGCATGAGCAAGAAGTTGTGGCGGTCGTATTCCAAGCCGAGATTGTTGGAGATGCGGGCACTCATAGGCACGGCGCTCACACCTGCGTTACCAATCAATGGGTTGAGCTTCTTTCCCTTTGGCAAGAAGAGGTTCATCAATTTCACGAACAAGATACCGCTTGCAGAAGCGATGATGAAAGCCAAGGCTCCCAAGGCAAAAATCTTGATGGTATTGAAAGTCAGAAATTCTGATGCCTGGGTAGAACAACCTACTGTCAAACCGAGCAGCATCACCACGATGTCGTTCAGGCTGCTTCCTGCCGTCTTTGCCAAGCGAGTCGTCTTTCCACTTTCTTTCAAGAGATTTCCGAAGAACAACATGCCGAGCAGAGGCAGGCCTGATGGTACGATGAAGGTTGTGAGCAACAAGCCGATGATAGGGAAGAGAATCTTCTCCGTCTGTGAGACTTGGCGTGCTGGCTTCATCTTGATGACACGCTCTTTCTTGGTGGTAAGCAAGCGCATCAATGGCGGTTGAATGACAGGCACCAATGCCATGTAGGAGTAGGCGCAGACTGCGATGGCTCCCATGAGGTTAGGACTCAACTTGCTGCTTAGGAAGATGGCGGTAGGACCGTCAGCACCACCGATGATGGCGATACCGGCAGCCTGGTTAGGTTCGAAACCGAGTGCCAAGGCTATCATGTAAGCACCGAAGATGCCAAATTGGGCGGCAGCGCCAATCAGAATCAACTTCGGGTTGCTGATAAGGGCAGAGAAGTCGGTCATCGCACCAATGCCCAAGAACACCAATGGCGGATACCAGCCTTGTTTCACTCCTTGGTAGAATATGTTCAATACTGAGTTGTCTTCATAGAGACCGATCTCAAGTCCTGCGTCGGCACGGAATGGGATGTTGCCCAATATGATGCCCAATCCTATAGGGACGAGGAGTAGGGGTTCAAAGTCTTTCTTGATGGCAAGCCAGATGAAGATGGCTCCCACCAATATCATGATGAGGTTTCCTGCCGTGGCATTTGCGAAGCCCGTATAAGTCAGGAACTCCTGAAAGTTCTGTATGATAAAATCCATAATTTTATATTAAATTATAGTTATTAAATAATAGGCTTGCGCCCTTGTGTCTGAGAGACGATTGAATAGGTTTGCGTCTGTAGGGCGATTATTAGCCGATAACCACAAGGGTATCGCCCTCCATGACGGCATCTCCCTTGCCTACGTTGATGCTGACGATGGTTCCGGCACTCTCTGCCTCGATGTTGTTCTGCATCTTCATGGCTTCGAGGATGACCACGGTATCTCCTACGTTCACCTTGTCGCCTACCTTTACCTTGATGTCGTTGATGGTACCAGGAAGTGGAGCTACCACTGGCTTGCCGTTGGCAGATGCTGTTGCTGGCTTTTCTTTCTGGGCTGCAGGTGCTGCTGTGTCAGAGGTGGTGGAGGCGGTAGGCGCTGGAGAACCCAACTTCACTTTTTGCTTGCCAGCCTTGACGGGTTGCTTCATTTCTACTTCGAATGGGATGCCATTCACGGTTACGTTGGCGATGTTGCCTTCTATATCTTGTATCTCGACTTCGTAGTCGATGCCTTTTACTTTGTATTCGTACTTCATAGTTTTATAGTTTTTTATTTATTGTTGAATCTTGGAGCGTTCCATCTGGTTTGCTTAGGCTTGATGGTGATGATGCCTGGCTCGATGTCGTGTACATCCTCTAAGTATTCCTTCAATGCGAGTGAGATGACCGCCATGTAGGTTTCCTTGTCGATGCCCTTGGTGGTCAAGCCATCCTTGAGCATCACATTGGTCTTGTGGCTCAGTTCCGATGTCACCTCTATGGTCTTCTTGCCCGTCTTATATAATAAGGTGGCGTGCTTTTCTGTAGCCTTAGCGATGCGCTGCTTGTGCTTCATATAAGCTCCGAATGCCCAGAAGAAGATGAAGAGGAGGGCGAGACAGGAGAAGACGATGCCCATGGAGAGGATGGCGATGCCAAAGCCATGAGGGTCTGTCTTCTTGAGCATCTGTGGCTTGCTGAGTCCCTTGCCTTGTGGTAGATAGTTTGGGCTAACCTCATTGCCATTGGCTTTTGTCCATGTCTTGGAGTCCTTGCCGAGTGCATAGGATTGATCACTTATCAGTGATGGGACGTTGACGGAGTCGATGAGGTCGACCGCATTGCCATCATAGAGAGCTATCCAGTTGCCTTTGTTGGATAGAATTTCTAAGTTGAGCTGAAAAGGTCCTGCCTCTTGCTGTCTGCCGCTGTCGTCGAAGATGACGATGCTTTTCTTTCCAGCTATCGAGGTGCGTGGCTCATTGTTGGGCAATGGGCTCATCAGCTTGCGACGTTCCTCTGGCGACATATTCTTGTCGAGAACACGGCGGTCGGTGGTAAGAAACATACCACGAACATTATAGGTTGTAAACGAGGTGTTGGATAGTTCCACCCATGGTTTGTGTTTCCCGTACTCATCGATGATGCTCGTACGGTTGTTTGTCATCACTTCCGTTATGCGGATGCTTTTCGCTCCTTGGCTCCAAACGGACAAGGAGGCGACGACAATCATGCTTAGTATAAGTCCAAGTCTTTTCATACACATACTAACATTAAAAAATATTTTCCTTATTTAGGTTTTGTGCTTCAAAGGTACGAAGAATTTGCGAAATAGCCATACAAAAAGTTCGCAAAAAATGTTCTTTGTGCATGATTTTTATATTTTCTCAATATATTTTGGAAAAAAGTAATAGTTTGTAAGCAAAAAACATGTCGCGGTGATGTCGAAGTGAAGCAAAAAGATATTCCATTATAAAGTGACACGTCCTTTTCATAGATTTTCCGGCTTGTCGTGGAAATCTGCGACAAGGAACAAAAAAATAAGCAAGGGAAGGGGGGGTCTTTCTCTTGCTTTTTTACTGAATATGCTTGCTTTTATCTCAAGTCTACGATTTCTGCCTTAGGACATTCCTTGCTATTGAAATCGAAAGTGCTGTTGGAAATGTTCTTAGCCTTGAAGTTGCTCACCGTAATGGTGCTCCAGGTCTTGCCTTGGCGCATCTTGATGGTGGAAGGCACGTAGGTGCTCTTGTTGATCGTGATGACCAGTTCTTGTACGGTACGCTTCTGGTTCTGTGCCACTAAGCGAACCTCGTAGTTGCCGCCCACGGTTCTCATCGTAGAATTATACCCCGTCTTGTAGATGTTGATGAAGGTGTATGGGTTCATGGACATCTGCTGTGCTTGGGTAGGATTGCTCACGTTTACCTCGTTGGTGTTTTTGAGGTAAGTCCACTGGGTCTTGCCATTGTACCATACAATGGCTTGGGCCGTACGGGCGTTGAACTTGTTGCCCTTGATGGCGAGCGAACCGCTTGCAGAACCATACTTTGGACTCGACATAGTGAAGTTGGCGCTTGCTCCGCCCTTGTTGCTAATCACCTTGGCGGTTTTATCTAACACTTGTTGCGCAGTCTGTGCGAATGTTCCGAGGCAAGCGAATGCCAAGAAAACGATGGAAATGATTCTTTTCATAATCTGTTTCTCCTATAATATTTATTGTTTTATGTTCTACAATATTGAAAATCGAATATTTGAAAAAACTTTTCATGTATCTTGGATTCAAGATAGCATGAAAAGTTTAATCTTATTTCATTCTTTAAAGGTTTGTATGGTTTCTTTAAGGATTGATTCTGTTTTCAAGAATCCTAAAAGATTTTTTATCCCCGGAGTTGAGCCAAGAGAGTGTTGAGTTGGTTCTCGTCTTGCAAGAGCACCTCACGAGGTTTGCTTCCCTGTGCGGCTCCTACGATGCCGGCAGCCTCCAACTGGTCCATCAGTCTTCCTGCTCGGTTATAGCCGATGCTGAATCGACGCTGAATCATACTTGTACTACCTTGCTGGGAGAGGACGATGGCATGGGCTGCCTCCTCAAAGTAAGGGTCGAGGTTGCGGGCGTCCACATTGCCGCCTCCACCTGCGCCATCTCCATCGTTGGCTGGCTCTGGGAGCTCCAATGGCTCGATAGGACCCGGCTGACTGCTGATGTACTCGTTGATGCGCTCAATCTCTGGGGTGTCGACAAATGCACACTGCACACGCACTGGCTCATTGCCATTCAGATAGAGCATGTCACCTCGACCAATCAGCTGGTTGGCCCCCGTTCTGTCCAAGATGGTCTTGGAATCGATGGCGGAAGTAACCTTGAAGGCGATACGCCCAGGGAAGTTCGCCTTGATGTTACCCGTTATGATTGTGGTGGTAGGGCGCTGGGTTGCGATGATCATGTGGATACCCACGGCACGAGCCAATTGGGCGATACGGGCGATAGGAAGCTCAACCTCTTTGCCTGCGGTCATAATCAAGTCGCCAAACTCATCGATGACCACCACGATGTATGGCATGTACTCATGTCCATCGGTCAACTTCAACTTGTGGTTCACGTATTTCTGGTTGTACTCCTTGATGTTGCGAGCACCCGCCTTCTTCAAGAGGTCATAGCGAGAGTCCATGAGCACGCAGAGGCTGTTGAGGGTTCTCACCACCTTGGTTACGTCTGTGATGATAGGCTCTTCCTCGTCGGATACTGCCGCCATGAAATGGTTGGCGATGCGAGCGTATACGCTGAACTCCACCTTCTTTGGGTCGATGAGCACAAGTTTCAGTTCGTTTGGATGCTTCTTATATAATAAAGAGGTGATGATGGCGTTCAAACCGACAGACTTACCCTGGCCAGTGGCACCAGCGACAAGCAAGTGCGGAATCTTGGCGAGGTCGACCATGAACACCTCGTTGGTGATGGTCTTTCCGAGTGCGATAGGCAAGTCCATCTTGGTCTCCTGGAACTTCTTGGAGTTCAGGATGCTCTCCATGCTCACGATGTTGGCCTTGGCATTAGGTACTTCGATACCGATGGTGCCCTTGCCAGGGATAGGGGCGATGATACGGATGCCGAGGGCGGCAAGGCTCAGGGCGATGTCATCCTCCAGATTCTTGATTTTGGAGATGCGCACGCCTTCGGCAGGCTGAATCTCGTAGAGCGTGATGGTAGGACCTACCGTAGCACGGATGGTCTTGATTTGCACGCCAAAGTTATTGAGCACCTCGATGATGCGGTTCTTGTTGGCTATCTGCTCTGCCTCGTCGATGTAGGCGCCGTTGTCCTCGTATTTCTTCAGAAGGTTGAGGGTCGGGTATTTGTATCTTGTGAAAGGCTCCTTCGGGTTGATAGGAGTGTTCAGTTGCTCGGTGTTAGAGACTACATTACCAGAGGCTTGTTCCTCGCCCTTTGCCACGGAGATGTCCATGCCGATATGCTCGGAAGCCATTTTTGCTGCCTCTTTCTCTTGTGCCTCAGCCTCAGCTCTTTCGTTTCTCAGTTTTCTCTGATTGTCCAAGAAAGATTCTTGTGGAACAGGTTCTGTGGCATTGTTGAGACTTTGTGCCTCTGTGCTTCCCGCCTCATTGTTGGCTCCGGATGCCGAAGCTGAGGTAGAAGCCTCGGTAGGAGTGGAAGGAGGAGTTGGAATGGCCTCTTGTGTGGCATCGAGGTCTATTACCTGTGCAGGTTCAGGGTCTTTGAACTCCTGAGGCTCATGGTCCTCAATAGGCTCTTCATCCATTCCGTGTGCGGCATTGGCGTAGGCTTGGTCGATGGCGTTGTTGGCGTCATCGTCCTTGTTCTTTCCATGGTTGGTGATTTCAAACTGCACCTTATTAGTAATGTATCCGATAGGGTTGAGTGCCTTTCGGATGATAGTGATGGTCTCCGTGGTGAGATAAGTGAGGAAGGCGATGGCGGTGAAGAGCAGGATGGCAGTCAAGCCAGGTGCGCCTACCACATTTTCCAGGTTCTGCACAACGTATGCTCCATGCTGTCCGCCTGGGTTGAAAATCATCCCGCCCATGATAGGCGCGAGGAACTTGGCGAAGGTGACGGAACTCCAAATCATGATGATCATCAAACTGAAGAACCATTTCCAGAGATTGATTTTGTAGGCGTGCATCAGTTGGAATCCCCATAAGATGAAGAACAATGGGAACAGGAACCCTGGCAACCCGAAGTTGACCGACATGAGCCAGTAAGAGAAGATGGCTCCCAAAGATCCGCAGTAGTTCTGGAACTGGTGACTGCTGTTGGTCCATTCTCCCGTCCTCATTTCTTCCAAGATGCTTTGGTCGGCAGCTCCCGTGCTGAGGAAAGAAATCATGGCGATGATGGCCACGATGGAAATGATGAGGAGGAACAATCCCAGGAAGAAATCGGTGATGGTATTGTTGAAAATATATTGTAAACCAATAGCTTCGCTAAAGGTTTTAGCTTTACGTTCAGTCTTTTTCTTTGCCATTTTTGTTAAGTTTGATTGATTTATCTTGCAAAAGTAGCTAAAATTATTGGAAATCCCACTATATTTTATGCTAATTTTTCTAATTTTTTATAATAATGCTACTTACATTTTGGTTAATTCGTATAATAATTGTAATTTTGCATTCAGAAATTCGTAATATTACAATGAAAACAATTTTCAAAAAGTACGACAAGCACGCTATTTCATCGTTGCCAAGAGTAGTTTTCCCAGGCGAGATCATAGTGATAGACCGCCCAGAGCAAGTGGACGATGCAGTAGGATACCTGCTTGGACAAGAGATTTTAGGTGTAGATACAGAGACGCGCCCTTCTTTTAAGAAAGGTGTGCATTATGATGTGTGCTTGCTTCAGGTGAGCACCGAAGATATATGCTTTCTTTTCCGCTTGAATCTCGTGGGGATAACTCCCGCCATCGTCAAGTTGCTTTCTGATACCAAGGTGCCTAAGATAGGGCTTTCTTGGCATGACGACTTGCATCAGTTGCATAGAAAGGCTGAGTTCGAGCCTGGCTTGTATGTTGATATACAGGAAATAGCCAAGGAGTTTGGCATTGATGACATGAGCTTGCAGAAACTTTATGCCAACTTGTTCCACCAGAAGATAAGCAAGGCGCAGCGACTGAGCAACTGGGAGAGCGCTGAGCTGCGTGATTCCCAGAAGGTGTATGCTGCCACGGATGCGTGGGCTTGCATCCAGTTGTATCGCGAGTTCCTGAGATTGAAGGAGACGGGCGATTATACTTTAGAGGTTCCTTTGGAGCCAGAGCCTGAGGAAGAAGAGCCTGATGGGCAAGTGCCAGTGGAGGCTTCCATCGCGCATGATTGCAGCGAGGAGCCTGAGGTTATGAATGAAATGGATTTGAATGAATAAGAATAGCTTTATGTATAAGAAGATATATTTAAAAAGAGGTAAGGAGGAATCGCTCAAGAGATTCCATCCTTGGATTTTCTCTGGTGCCATCAGCCACATGGACGAGGGCATAGAGGAAGGTGAAATCGTACGTGTCATCACTTCGGGGGATGAGTTCATCGCCGTGGGACATTATCAGATAGGTTCCATCGCCGTGCGTGTGCTCTCTTTCCGTGACGTGAAGATTGATGGCGAGTTCTGGCGCTCTCGCTTGGCTTCTGCGCTCAACATGCGTATTGCCATCGGCATCGCCGACAACCCAGCTAATAATACATATCGTCTTGTACATGGCGAGGGTGACAACTTGCCTGGCCTTGTCATCGACTGTTATGGTGAGACTGCCGTCATGCAGGCACATAGCGTGGGCATGCATGTGTATCGCAATGAAATCGCCGAGGCTTTGTCGGAGGTGATGGGCGAAAGAATCAAGAACATCTATTACAAGAGCGAGACAACATTGCCTTTCAAGGCCGACCTTCGCCAGGAGAATGGCTTTATCGTGGGCGGTGACGCCGACAACGTGGCAGTGGAGAATGGCTTGAAGTTCCATATCGACTGGTTGCGTGGACAGAAGACTGGTTTCTTCGTCGACCAGCGTGAGAATCGTTCTCTCTTGGAGCATTATGCCAAGGGCAAGAGCGTGCTCAATATGTTCTGCTATACTGGCGGCTTCTCAGTCTATGCCATGCGAGGAGATGCCAAGCAAGTGCATTCGGTAGACAGTAGTGCCAAGGCGATAGAATTGACAAACGACAACATCGCCCTCAACTTCCCTGGCGATGCACGCCATGAGGCTTTCTGCGAGGATGCCTTCAAGTATCTGGATGAGCATGACCAGCAGTATGACCTCATCATCCTCGATCCACCGGCGTTTGCCAAGCATCGTGCTGCACTTCGCAATGCGTTGAAGGGATACACTCGACTCAATGTAAAGGGATTGCAACGCATCAAGCATGGAGGTATCTTGTTTACCTTTAGTTGCTCACAGGTGGTGACCAAGGATAATTTCCGCAATGCAGTCTTTACGGCTGCTGCCCAGGCTGGCAGAAAGGTGAGAATCCTGCATCAGTTGCATCAGCCAGCCGATCACCCAATCAACATCTATCACCCAGAGGGCGAGTACCTGAAGGGATTGGTGTTGTACGTAGAATAAGGTGTAGATGGTACGGAAAGATGTCATCCCAAAAGATGTCATCCCAAGAAGAGTAAGGCTTTATGTCGAGAAATAATTTTTAAAGAATATAATAACCCCAAATGATGAAAAAAACAACTCAGATTGTGCTGACGCTCCTGTTGGTGGCTTTCGCCATGGCAGGATGTGGTGAGTCCCAAGAAACCAAAATGCGCTTGAGCAAGCAGGAAAAGGCTCGTCTCGACAGCATCGACAAGGCGAGCTTCAAGGTGGGCATCATGCCTACGTTGGATTGTCTGCCGCTTTTTGTCGCACATGACGAAAGGCTTTTTGATACACTTGGGGTGACGGTGCATCTGAAAGGTTATTCCGCCCAGATGGATTGTGATACCGCCTTGGAGCGAGGAAGGGTAGAGGGAGCCATCACTGACTTGATACGTGCCAACCGCATGGTGAAGCGTGGAACTCCTCTCACATACCCTATCGCCACCAATACCTATTGGCAGTTGATTACCAATCGAAAGGCCCGTGTCTCGGAGCTGAAGCAACTCTCAGACAAGATGATTGCCATCACCCGTTATTCTGCCACCGACTATCTCGCCGACCTTGCCGTCGACAGTGCCAAGCCGAAATATGATGTATATCGTGTGCAAATCAACGATGTGCGCATACGCTTGAAGATGCTTCTCAACAACGAGATGGATGCCGTTCTCCTCACAGAGCCACAGGCGACAAAGGCTCGCATTGAGAAGAATCCTGTGTTGATGGACAGCCGTGACAAGGGCTTGCACCTTGGCGTCTTCGCTTTCCGTGAGAAAGCTCTGGCAAAGCCAGAACGCAAGAAGCAGATGCAACTGTTCTTGAAGGCGTACAACATGGCGGTGGACAGTATTAATAAGAATGGCTGTGCCTATTATGGTGACTTGCTAAAGAAGTATTGCAATGCCGATGCCGCCACCATCAAGGCCTTGCCTAAGTTGAGGTTCTCTCATGCGACAAAGCCAAGTGAGAAGGATGTGCTGAAGGCATCCAAGAGATAAATGCCAGGGAGAGAATCTACAATATAAAATTGGCATAAAAATAACGAATCATTTTTAAATCGAAGATACAATGGAAGTTCAACAGGAGAAAATTAATGAGATTGCTCATTTCATGGAACAAGATAGGTTGTACGAGGGCTTACAGGCTCTTGTGGCTTATCTGAAAGAGCACAATGTTAGTCCTAAGATGAGGGATGAGGCTGAGACCATGATGAGTAATTACAACATGATGTTGAATTGTTTCAAGTCTGGTATGGTTGACCCTAAAAAGGAGGAAATCTTCGACAGCTTATTAGCTTTTTTGCGTGACTCTGTTTTGAATTTGCAGTTGTATGCTTGCATCAGTAAAAGTTCAACTTTGCAAGCTGCGAAGAATAGGGCAGAAAAGTTGGACTTGCATCAGTTGGATATTTTAGTTCGTGAAAAACATGAAGATCCGGAGTTCTTGAACACGCTTTTTTCTGCCATCTTGGTATCATGGTGTTGGACGGATGATGAGTGTGAGTATTTTACAAATATTATCATAGATCCAACAACTGATTATAAGGTGGTTGCCTTGATGCTGTCAGCTTTGCTGCTATCTTACAGCATTTCTCCTGATATCAGAAAATGTATATGTCTTTGTAATTCTTATCGTCGTTTGCATAATCCTAAGCTCAAGCAACGTGCTTTGGTGGGTTTGGTATTCTGTGTATGTATATGGTCCATTGGTGATACAGACCAATTGATTGATATAATTTGCGAGTTGTTTAAGGACGAAGGATTCATCAAAGAGCTGGTTGAGATGCAAAAACAATTTTATTTGTGCATCAACGCCGCAAAGGATGCGAAGGAGGTAGATGATAGGATACTTGAGCATTTCAAAAATGGTGATTTCGGAAAACTTGATAAGTTTAATTCCGAGGACAGTTCCATTAATGAAATTCTTCATCCAGAACAGGAAGAAGAGAAAATTGAAAAGTTGGAGAAAACCATCTCTGGGATGATGAATATGCAAAAGGCTGGAAGCGATGTCTATTTCAATGGCTTCGCCCAAATGAAAAGTTTTGCTTTCTTTCATCGCTTGTCCAATTGGTTTTTGCCTTATTATAAGGAGAATCCTGTTTTGCAGCCTTTGTTGAAGTCTTTGGACGGCAATGAGAAATTGTTGCAGAACATTCAGGACAACAGTCCTTTCTGCGAAAGCGACAAGTATAGTTTCTCTTTGGCCATAGACTTTTCCTTGCAGAAATCCTTGGCCCCGATCAAGAATGTGTTGAAGGAAGGTTTCCTCTTTGATAACGCACCATTTTGGCGTGATGAGGACGATGAGAGCACTATCGCACGAAGAATGTACTTGCAAGATCTATATCGTTTCTGTAAACTTTCTTCTTTTAGTGGAGTCTTCCCTGATTTCTTTCAAGTGGATGGGTCTATTTTTAAAAACTTCTCCATATTGATATTTGGAGTTTTCCTACGTTCTAACGAAGAAGTTATAAAAAATGGTGATGACTCAATGAGGCTCGATGATCTCGTAAACATTATGAATGCTAATGTTGGCTTGGATAGCGATGTATTGGTTAACCTTGCAAAAGATGCAAACATTCATACTGATGGACTTGCCATTGACGGAGACGAGAAAGTTGATGTAGGTAGTGAAGAAATTAAGAAAAGCTTCTTGCTAATAAAGAATGGCATTCATGATATTTGTGATTTCCTTGTAAAGCATAAACAATATAAGGCTTTGGAAACATATTTGAAGTATGCTAAGGATTTGTCTTATTTGGATTGTTGCTTTTATCGTTGTGTGGCTCAGATTTTTGGTTCACATGAATACAAGGTGTCTTATGCTTTATTGAAGGTTCTAAATAAAATGAATCCAGATGATATAGTTATCATTAAGTTATTGGCTAAATGTGCATGTGAAACACATGATTTTGAGGGGGCTTGCAAGTATTTCGGAGAATTGGTTGAGCGAACGCATTCAGATGCTTATCGCTTGAAGCTTGCATCGTGTCTACTTAAGTGTGAAAAGGCTGATGATGCTTTGAGTATTCTTTTCGAACTCAATTATAAGAACCCTGACAATGAAGATGTTGTTCGTCTGTTGGCTTGGGGAAAAGTATTGCAGGAAAATTATGAAGATGCTATCTCCAAATATGATAGTTTGATAAACATGGCAGAGAGCTCTCAAAAGAAGGTGATGTCGGAAGATTACTATAATAAGGGATTGTGTTATTGGCTTTTGGGAAATATATCTGAAGCAGTCAAGCAGTTTAAGAACTATTCCAGTAATCTGACAGACGATGAACCTGCTATCAATGATAAAATCGAGGAGGATTATGATTTCTTGATGAAATATGACATCAGTGATTGTGACGTACGTTTAGTCGTGGATTGTGTTTTGGCGAATAGCTAATTCCTGTAGACGGTTAGGGGGCGTAAAGATATGATGATTCGTATTCGTTAAGTTATGGATCATTTTCATAAAGGATAGAATGAAATAAAGAAGTTAGATAATTATGCCAGATAATAGACAAAATAATAGAGGGAAGAGGGGTGCAAGTCCTATCGATCCAACCTTTGCCCATGTTCAGCCTCAGGCAGTAGACTTGGAAAAGGTGGTGTTGGGTGCCTTGATGGTCGACTCGGATGCCTTTTCTATGGTGTCTGAGATATTGAAACCAGAGACCTTCTATGAGCCTCGCCACCAGAAGATATACGAGGCGATTCGAAACATGAACATGGATGAGCGACCGGTCGACATCATGACGCTCAACGACGAGTTGACGAAGATGGGCGAGATTAATAAGGTGGGTGGAGCTGAGTACTTGATGGAGATTTCCTCTGGCGTGGCATCTGCCGCACATATCGAATATCATGCCCGTATCTTGGCTCAGAAGTACATGGCGCGCCAGCTCATTCATTATGCTGGCGACATCGAGACCCAGGCCTTTGATGAGAGCGTGGACGTGGATGAGTTGATGCAACATGCCGAGGGTGAGCTTTTCCAACTCTCCCAGAACAACATGAAGCAAGACTACACCCAGGTGGCTCCTGTCGTGAAGAGTGCTGTAGACATCCTTCAGCGTGCCGCAAGCAACAAGGGTGGTTTGACGGGTATTCCTACAGGATATTCAGGACTGGATGACATGACCAGTGGTTGGCAAGCATCCGACTTGGTCATCATCGCTGGTCGTCCTGCCATGGGTAAGACTTCCTTTGCCTTGAGTATAGCCAAGAACGTGGCGGTAGACTACCATGTGCCGGTGGGATTCTTTTCTCTTGAAATGAACAATGTCCAGTTGGTCAATCGTCTCATCAGCAATGTGTGTGAGATCTCTGGACATAAGATATTGAATGGTCAGCTCGACCCTTCGGATTGGGAAAAGCTGGATAAGCGAATCGCTCGTCTGACGGATGCGCCTATCTATGTAGATGATACCCCAGGCCTCTCGGTCTTCGAGTTGAGAACCAAGGCTCGTCGTCTGGTTCGTGAGAAAGGAGTCAAGTTGATCATGATCGACTACCTCCAGTTGATGAATGCCAATGGTATGAAGTTCGGTAGCCGTCAGGAGGAGGTATCCACTATCTCTCGCTCCTTGAAGGGATTGGCGAAGGAGCTGGATATTCCAGTCTTGGCATTGTCTCAGTTGAGCCGTAATGTGGAGAACCGTGAGGGCTTGGATGGCAAGCGACCACAGTTGAGCGACCTTCGTGAGTCGGGTGCCATCGAGCAGGATGCCGATATGGTGCTCTTCGTGCATCGTCCTGAGTATTATCATATCTTCCAAGACGAGAAGGGAAACGACCTGCATGGTATGGCTCAGATTATCATCGCCAAGCACCGTAAGGGCTCCACGGGTGATGTGCTCTTGAACTTCCGTGGTGAGTTCACTCGATTCCAGGATCCACAGGAAGCGGCAGCTTCCGCGGCTTTGTCGGATGGCGGAGGAGAAATCGTCGGGTCTCGCATGAATGGTGGTGGCGAACCGCTTCCACCGCCTCCAATGGGGCCAAATGGACCGCTTCCTTTCTAAAAGTAGAGATGAATCCTTTGGGCTATAGTTATGCTTCCTTTCCGAAATAGATGCATATTCATTCGTTAATAATTGCACATTTCTGCTTAAAATGGGAACTATTATTACGAATCTTAGGGTTTTGTGCCTTGAAAAATAGTAATTTGTTATCTTTTATATTAAAAAAGTTATAAATTGTTTGTTTATGTCGGAGAAAAGCATTACCTTTGCATTCGATTTAAGAAAAGTAACAATATAGAGAAAGATATGAGAGCAATAGCTTTGAACATTACAAGCATTATTATTCGACTTCGACTACAGCATGTGGGCGGAAGTGATAAGGTGTGTGTATAGTTCAGTATGTAAGATATATCAAGCCTTTCTACACTTCCGCAGTGGAGTGGAGAAAGGCTTTCTTCTTATATGCATTGGAAGGCTTCATTCCTGTAGGACAAAAGACATTCTTATAGATTAATGCTTTCTTATATATTAAGGTATAGAAAATAAAAACAAAAAAATATATAAATATGAGTGACAGATTATTTATTTTCGACACAACGCTTCGTGATGGCGAGCAGGTGCCAGGATGCCAGTTGAATACAGTAGAGAAAATTCAGGTGGCAAAGCAGTTGGAGCAGTTGGGCGTTGATGTCATCGAGGCAGGCTTCCCTATTTCAAGCCCAGGCGACTTCAATTCTGTGGTGGAGATTTCTAAGGCTGTGACATGGCCTACCATTTGTGCGTTGACACGTGCGGTGGAGAAGGACATCGACTGTGCTGCCGAGGCGTTGAAGTATGCCAAGCATAAGAGAATCCATACGGGTATCGGTACCAGCGATAGCCATATCAAATATAAGTTTAATTCTACTCGTGAGGAAATTATCGAGCGTGCAGTGGCTGCCGTGAAGTATGCCAAGAAGTACGTAGAGGACGTGGAGTTCTATGCTGAGGACGCAGGTCGTACCGACAATGAGTATTTGGCTCGTGTCGTGGAGGCTGTGGTGAAGGCGGGTGCTACCGTTGTCAACATTCCTGATACCACGGGTTATTGCTTGCCAGATGAGTATGGCGCTAAAATCAAGTACTTGATGGAGCATGTGGATGGCATCGAGAATGCTCGTCTATCCACCCACTGCCATAACGACTTGGGCATGGCTACCGCCAATACATTGCAGGGTGTGCTTAATGGTGCCCGCCAGGTGGAGGTAACCATTAATGGTATCGGTGAGCGTGCAGGTAATACTTCTTTGGAAGAGATTGCCATGATTCTGAAATGCCACAAGGGCATCAACATTGATACCAATATCAATACGACCAAGATTGTTCCTACTTCTCGCATGGTCAGCAGTTTGATGAACATGCCTGTTCAGCCAAATAAGGCTATCGTGGGTAGAAATGCCTTCGCTCATTCTTCTGGTATTCACCAGGATGGTGTCTTGAAGAATGTGCAGACTTACGAAATCATGGATCCTAAGGATGTCGGCTTGGAGGACAACGCCATCGTATTGACCGCTCGTTCGGGTCGCGCAGCCTTGAAATATCGCCTTAGCGTGAATGGAGTGGAGATTCAGGATGAGGCTAAGCTTGACAAGATTTACAAGAAATTCCTTCAGTTGGCAGATAAGAAGAAGGAAGTGACTGATGAAGATGTGTTGATGCTTGCAGGCGCAGATTCAGCCGACAAACATGGTGTGACCCTCGACTACTTGCAGGTTACTACAGGCAAGGGCGTGAAGAGCGTGGCAAGTATTGGTCTCGACATCGCAGGGCAGAAGTTCGAGGAGGCTTCCTCTGGCAATGGTCCTGTGGATGCTGCCATCCGTGCCTTGAAGAAGATCATCCAAAAGGAGATGAACCTCAAGGAATTTACCATCCAGGCCATCGACAAGGGTTCCGACGATGTGGGTAAGGTTCACATGCAGGTGGAGTATGACGGACATCTTTACTATGGCTTCGGAGCAGACACTGACATCGTGACCGCTTCCGTGGAGGCTTACATCGACTGTATCAACAAGTTCAAGATCAGATAACTTCTGGTCCACTCCAAAATGATTACGATAACAATAAAATAATACATAAATTATTATGAATACATTATTTGACAAGATTTGGGACAAGCATGTTGTCCAGATTGTAGAGGATGGTCCTACTCAACTTTACATCGACCGTCTTTACTGTCACGAAGTTACATCACCTCAGGCTTTCGCAGGAATGCGTGCTCGCGGACTCAAGATGTTCCGCCCAGACCAGATTTTCTGTATGCCAGATCACAATACACCTACCCACGACCAGGACAAACCTATCGAGGATCCTATCTCTAAAAAGCAGGTAGACACATTGGCAAAGAACACCGCCGATTTCGGTGTTACTCATTTCGCCATGAACACCAAGGACAATGGTATCATCCACGTAGTAGGTCCAGAGAAGGGTCTTTCTCTTCCAGGCATGACCATCGTTTGCGGTGACTCTCATACCTCTACCCATGGTGCCATGGGCGCAGTAGCCTTCGGTATCGGTACATCTGAGGTCGAGATGGTGATGGCATCTCAATGCATCCTTCAGAGCAAGCCAAAGTCTATGCGCATCAGCATCAATGGTAAGTTGGGCAAGGGCGTGACAGCCAAGGATGTGGCTCTCTACTTGATGAGCCAACTCACCACTTCTGGTGCCACTGGTTACTTCGTAGAGTACAGCGGCGATGTAGTGAAGGATATGAGCATGGAGGGGCGTCTTACCCTTTGTAACCTTTCTATCGAGATGGGTGCCCGTGGCGGCTTCGTAGCTCCTGATGAGACTACATTCGAGTACATCAAGGGTCGTGAGTATGCACCTAAGGGTGAGGAATGGGACAAGGCAGTGGCTTACTGGAAGACCTTGAAGAGTGGCGATGACGCTGTCTTCGACAAGGAGCTTACCTTTGATGCTGCCGACATCGAGCCTCGCGTCACTTACGGTACCAACCCAGGTATGGGTATCGGCATCACTGAGAGCATCCCTGCCTTGGATGAGATTCCTGAGGAAGAGCAGGCTGGTTTCAAGAAGAGCTTGAACTACATGGGCTTCCAACCGGGTGAGAAGTTAGAGGGGCATCCTATCGACTATGTATTCCTTGGCGCATGTACCAATGGACGAATCGAGGACTTCCGTGCCTTCGCTTCTATTGTTGAAGGAAAGAAAAAGGCAGACGGCGTAACTGCTTGGCTTGTACCTGGTTCTTGGCTTGTAGATAAACAAATCCGTGAAGAAGGTATCGACAAGATTGTTGAGGCTGCCGGCTTCGAGATTCGTCAGCCAGGATGCTCTGCTTGCTTGGCTATGAACGATGACAAGATTCCTGCTGGCAAGTATTCAGTAAGTACCTCTAACCGCAACTTCGAGGGTCGTCAGGGACCAGGTTCTCGCACCATCCTTGCCAGTCCATACGTAGCAGCTGCTGCCGCTATCACCGGTAAGATTACCGACCCAAGAGAGTTTATGTAATTATTAAAAAGAAAAAACGATGAAACAGAAATTCAATGTAATCACATCCAGCTGCATTCCTCTTCCATTGGAGAATGTAGATACAGACCAGATAATTCCAGCCCGTTTCCTCAAGGCTATTGACAAAGAGGGCATGGGCGACAACCTCTTCCGCGATTGGCGCTACAATGCCGATGGTACTCCAAAGCCAGACTTCGTGATGAACGACCCTTCTTACAGCGGTGTTATCCTCGTGGCTGGTAAGAACTTCGGTTCGGGTTCATCTCGTGAGCACGCTGCTTGGGCTATCGCAGGCGCAGGATTCCGTGTAGTTATCAGCTCTTTCTTCGCAGATATCCACAAAAACAATGAGTTGAATAACTTGGTGTTGCCTGTTGTTGTGAGCGAAGGTTTCCTCAAGGAACTCTTCGAGAGCATCGACAAGGACCACAAGACAGAGGTGAAGGTAGATCTTCCTAACCAGACTGTGACTAACCTCGCCACAGGTCATAGCGAGCACTTTGATATCAACGGCTATAAGAAGCACTGCTTGGAAAATGGTCTTGATGACGTAGACTTCCTCGTTCAGAATCGTGACAAGGTTGAGGCTTGGGAAGCTAAGAATAAGTAAGAACTATGAAGATAGGTGCAAAGAGAGAAAGTTCTCGTATCAGGGAGATAGAAATCATGGACTCCACGCTGCGTGACGGCGAGCAGACCAATGGCGTGTCTTTTCTCCCTCACGAGAAATTGATGATAGCAAGAATGCTGTTGCATGACATCAATGTGGATCGCATTGAGGTGGCATCGGCGCGAGTTTCAGAAGGTGAAAAGGATGCTGTCGCTCGAATTTGCCGTTATGCTAAGACTATAGGCAAGATTGATAGCGTGGAGGTGCTCGGCTTCGTCGACAAGAACAAGAGCGTGGACTGGATTGCCGAGTGTGGCGGTCATGTCATCAACCTCCTTGCCAAGGGAAGCTACAAGCACTGCACGCAACAGCTCAAGATGTCGCCAGAGGAGCATCTTGCTCATATCAAACAGACCATCGACTATGCGTTGAGTAAGAACTTCACCGTGAACCTCTATTTGGAGGATTGGTCGAGCGGCATGCGTGATTCCCGCGATTATCTCTTCGGGATGATGGACGAGCTGGTGAAGTTGCCTATCAAGCGATTCCTCTTGCCTGATACCCTCGGTATCTTGAATCCTTTGGAGTGCGTGGAGTATATCCGATTGATGGTGCGCCGTTATCCAAACAGTCATTTCGATTTCCATGCCCACAATGACTACGACCTAGCGGTGAGCAACTCTTTGGCCGCTGTGCTGAGTGGAGCTAAGGGATTGCATGTCACCGTGAATGGTTTGGGTGAGCGTTGTGGCAATGCACCTTTGGCGAGTGTCCAGGTGATTCTCAAGGATATGTTCCATGCCAAGACCAACATCAAGGAAGATCGTCTGAATGATGTGTCTCGATTGGTGGAGGGGTATAGTGGTATCGCCGTGGCTCCTAACACTCCTGTCGTGGGCGACAATGTCTTCACGCAGGTGGCTGGTGTACATGCCGATGGCGATAACAAGGACAAGTTGTATTGCAATGACTTGATGCCAGAGCGCTTTGGCCGTCATCGTGAGTATGCTTTGGGTAAAAACTCAGGCAAGGCGAACATTATACAGAATTTGAATGAGCTGGGCTTGGAGCTCACTGCCGAGCAAACCAAGGCTGTGACCAAGCGTATCACTGAATTAGGCGACCGTAAGGAATTGGTTACCCAGGACGACCTGCCATACATCGTGAGCGATGTCTTGAAACATGGTGCTCCAGAGGACAAGGTGAAGTTGGTGAGCTACATGGTGTCTACTTCCTACGGCTTGAAGCCTATCGCCAGCGTGAAGGTGGAGATAGACGGCAAGGAGTATGAGGACCAGAGCACTGGTGATGGTCAGTATGATGCCTTCGTGAAAGCCTTGCGCAATATATATAAGGTGAAGCTGGGCAGGACATTCCCGCTGCTCGACAACTATCAGGTGAGCATTCCGCCTGGTGGACGTACAGATGCCCTCGTTCAGACCGTCATCACATGGCGAGAAGGCGATCGTATCTGGCGCACCAGAGGCTTGGATGCCGACCAGACGGAGGCTGCCATCAAGGCTACCCTCAAGATGATCAATATGTATGAGGCGGATGAGAGCGATGAGCAACCAACATCGCCTCGTAACCTTGATATGGAATAATAACAATTAAAAAAAATAACAACGATGAAATTAAACATTGCAGTTCTCGCCGGTGATGGTATCGGACCAGAGATTATGAAGCAGGGCGTAGCAGTAATGCAGGCCATTGCAGAGAAATTCAACCACGAGTTTACTTACAACGAGGCTATCTGCGGTGCTCACGCTATCGACGAGGTAGGTGATCCATTCCCAGAGGAGACTTTCAAGACTTGTATGGATGCAGACGCTGTGCTCTTCGCGGCAGTAGGCGACCCGCGCTTTGACAACAACCCTACAGCTAAGGTTCGCCCTGAGCAGGGTTTGCTCGCTATGCGTAAGAAGTTGGGCTTGTTTGCCAACGTTCGTCCAGTGGCAACTTTCGATTGCCTTCTCCACAAGAGTCCATTGAAGGATGAGCTCCTCAAGGGGGCAGATTTCGTGGTAATCCGCGAGTTGACAGGTGGTATGTACTTCGGTGAGAAGTATCAGGACAATGACAAGGCTTATGATACTGATATCTACACACGTCCAGAGATTGAACGCATCTTGAAGGTGGCTTTCGAGTATGCCATGAAGCGCAACAAGCACTTGACAGTAGTGGATAAGGCAAACGTGCTTGCATCATCTCGTCTCTGGCGTCAGATCGCCAAGGAGATGGAGCCTCAGTATCCTGAGGTAAATGTAGACTATATGTTTATCGACAATGCTTCTATGCGCGTATTGACAGAGCCTACCTTCTTCGATGTTATCGTAACGGAGAATACCTTCGGTGATATCTTGACCGACGAGACCTCTTGTATCACAGGTTCTATGGGCTTGCAGCCATCAAGTTCTCTTGGTGAGCATACACCATTGTTTGAGCCTGTACATGGTTCATGGCCACAGGCAGCAGGCAAGAACCTCGCCAACCCAGTGGCTCAGATTCTTTCTGCCGCTATGCTCTTGGAGCACTTCGGCTTGAATGAAGAGGGTGCTTTGATTCGCAAGGCAGTTGATGCTTCGCTTGATGCTAACGTTCGCACTCCTGAGATTCAGGTTGAGGGTGGCGAGCAGTATGGCACAACTCAAGTTGGCGAATGGATTGTCAACTGGATTAAAAATGCTTAACACAAGGCATTCTTTAAATTCAAATATCGAAGAGGGTATGCTGTTAAGCATGCCCTCTTCTTTTTTAAGCATCGCTTTTTTTTTCGCTTTTTCGTCTACGGTTTCAATTTTGCCACTTCGTCCATCGTTTTCGCTTTTTAGAATTTTTCTTTTTCCTCTTTTTCGTCTATCGTTTCATATCTCTATATGGATTTTCCTTACTTTTCTTTTTTTGAAACTCTTTTTGGGGGGCTCACACCTTCAGAAAACTCTATTATCCGCTTGATTTCTGAAATAATTTTGAAAAGTTTCTTAAATAAAAAAAATATCTCTCATTTTTAATATTATTTAGATAGTCAGATTCTTGTTTGTGAGCCTAAATCATTACTTTTGCGTTTGATTTAGCGTAAAAGACCACTTTTGTGGTGACAAAATGCTATTTTTGAGTAAGAATTAAACATAAAAATTAGATATATTATGGCAGAAGCTATCGATATCCGTGAATTGAATATCCGGATAGAACAACAGAGTCAGTTTGTTACCAATTTGGTAATGGGCATGAACAAAGTCATTGTAGGACAGAAGCACCTTGTAGACTGTCTTTTGATAGGTTTGTTATCAGATGGACATATCCTTTTGGAAGGTGTTCCTGGACTTGCCAAGACCTTGGCGATTAAGACACTGTCTCAATTGATCAGTGCTGATTATAGTAGAATCCAATTTACTCCAGATTTGTTGCCAGCCGATGTGATTGGTACACAAATCTATTCCCAGAAAGATGAGTCTTTCCACGTGAAGAAAGGCCCTGTTTTCGCAAACTTTGTATTGGCGGATGAAATCAACCGTGCCCCAGCCAAGGTGCAGAGTGCTTTGTTGGAGGCGATGCAAGAACATCAGGTTACCATCGGCGACAATACTTTCAAGTTGCCTAATCCTTTCTTGGTAATGGCTACCCAGAACCCTATCGAGCAGGAAGGTACCTATCAGTTGCCAGAGGCACAAGTGGACCGTTTCTTGCTGAAGGTGGTTATCGATTATCCTACCATCGAGGAGGAGAAACTCATCATTCGTGAGAATATCCAGGGCAGTATGCCAACGGTGAGTGCCGTGACAACCGCAGACGAGATTTTGAAGGCTCGCAGCATTGTCAATGAGGTGTATATCGATGAGAAGATAGAGCAGTATATCGCTGACATCGTCTTCGCTACCCGTTATCCAGAGCGTTATGGCTTGGGCGAGTTGAAGGACATGATTACCTTCGGTGGTAGTCCTCGTGCCTCTATCTCATTGGCAAAGGCAGCACGTGCCTACGCTTTCATCAAGCATCGTGGCTATGTCATCCCAGAGGATGTGAGAGCCGTGGCTCATGATGTACTCCGTCATCGTATCGGACTCTCTTATGAGGCAGAGGCAAGTGAGGTGACAAGCGAGGAAATCGTCAGCCGCATCATCAACCGAGTTGAGGTGCCTTGATAAAGGATAAATAACAGGTTGAGCCTGGATAGAATTTGTAATTTCTAATTTGTAATTTGAAAATTAAGTTGGATACACAAGATATCTTAAAGAAAGTTCGGAAGATCGAAATCAAGACGCGCGGTCTGAGCCAGAACATCTTTGCGGGACAGTATCACTCTGCCTTCAAGGGTAGGGGCATGGCTTTCGCTGAGGTGAGGGAATACCAGTATGGCGACGATGTGCGTGACATTGATTGGAATGTGACGGCGCGTTTCCATCGTCCATTCGTCAAGGTCTTTGAGGAAGAACGTGAGCTGACGGTGATGCTGTTGGTCGACGTGAGTGGTTCCCTTGATTTCGGAACGACTCGACAGATGAAGCGTGGCCTGGCCACGGAGATTGCCGCAACCTTGGCTTTCAGTGCTATCCAGAACAATGATAAGATAGGTGTCATCTTCTTCTCCGACCGTGTCGAGAAATACATTCCACCTAAGAAGGGTCGTAAGCATATCCTCTATATCATCAGGGAGATGCTCGACTTCCAACCGCAGAGCCAACGTACCGACATAGGTGTCTCCTTAGAGTATTTTACGAGGGTGATGAAACGTCACTGCACGGCTTTCCTTATAAGCGACTTCTATGACAACAAGGATTATCAGCACCAGTTGCAGATAGCCAACCAGAAGCATGACGTGGTTGCCATTCAGGTGTACGACCCTCGTGCCAAGGTTCTCCCAGACGTAGGTTTGCTCAAGGTGCGTGATGCCGAGACAGGACATGAGATGTATATTGATACCAGTAGCAAGAAACTCCGTCTTGCACACAACCAGCACTGGATGATGCAAGAGGACCGCTTGCGCCAGACCTTTGCCAAGAGCAAGGTGGACTGGACTTCGATTGCTACCAACGAGGACTTCTCGAAGGCTTTGTTGATGCTGTTTAAGCAGAGGGGGTGATACCCAAATGTAATAGAGATTTTAGTAAAAGGATTATAATGAATCTTAGATATTTTCGTAAGTTGGCATCCTTTGCCCTGTTGATGGCGGCGAGTTTGTCGGTCTCTGCCCAAACCGTTGAGCAGAAGATAGACTCCTTGCAGTTGTTGATAGGTCAGCAGACAGCATTGCATCTTTCTGTGACTGCCAATCGTGGTCAGAAGATAGTGATGCCGTCTTTCAAGCCTTCCCAACAGTTGATTCCTGGAGTGGAGGTTGTGGAGCAAAGCAAGGGTGACACGACTGATATTGATGATAATCGCATCCAAGTGCGCCGCGATTATATCCTCACTTCTTTTGACGAGAAGGTATATGCTATCCCTGCGCTCAAGGTCAAGGTGGATGGCAAGAGCTATCAAGGCAATCCTTTGGCGTTGAAAGTGCTTACAGTTCCTGTAGACACCATTCATCCCAATCAGTTCTACCCACCGAAGGATGTACAGGACAATCCCTTCTTATGGAGTGAGTGGAGTGGAATCTTTTGGTTGAGCATCTTGATGCTATTGTTCTGTGGAGCAATCTATTATCTGTTGTTGAGGTTGAAGCAGAACAAGCCAATCATCACCACCTTCCGTATCATCAAGCGTGTGCCTGCCCATGAGAAGGCATTAGGTGAAATCAATGTCATCAAGCAGCAACGCTCTGAGAACCAGGAGTCGCAGAAGGAGTACTACACACGACTTACCAATACTCTGCGTGAGTATATCGTCAATCGATTCGGTTTCAATGCGATGGAAATGACCAGCGCGGAGATTATCGAGCGCTTGCAGACTGCTGGCGACCAGAAGATGATAGATGAGTTGAAACAGCTCTTCCGCACTGCCGACTTGGTGAAGTTCGCCAAATACGAGACGCTGATAGATGAGAATGATGCCAACCTCGTGAACGCCATCAACTTCATCGACCAGACCAAGACCGATGAGAAGCCAGTGGAACAGAAGGTCGTGCCTCAGTTGAGTGAGCAAGACAAGAAGTCACAGGGTCAGCGCAAGCTCATCAAGGTTCTCTTGTGGGTATTTGGCGTTGCAGTGATAGCGATGATAGCTTACATCATTTACTCAGTTTCTGCCTTGGTGTAACGCCCAGCTCAGATAAGAGTAAGATGATAGGCAAGGATTAAAAAAGAAAAGAAATGGAATTTGCAAGTAAAGGATATTTTCTCCTCCTCCTGTTGCTGATACCTTATATATTATGGTATTTCCTCTACAGGAAGAAAAACGAACCAACGATGCGCATGAGCGATACCAAGCAGTATCTCTATGCGCCCAAGAGCCTTCGCGTCAGGTTGATACATCTCCCGATGTTGCTGAGATGCGTAAGCTTCGTGCTCATCGTGTGTGCGATGGCTCGTCCGCAGACCCACAATTCTTGGGACAACAAGACCGTAGAGGGCATCGACATCATGTTGGCGATGGATGTTTCCACCTCCATGCTTGCCGAGGATTTGAAGCCTAACCGCATTGAGGCTGCCAAGGATGTGGCGCATGAGTTCATCTCTGGTCGCCCTAACGATAATATCGGTTTGACCATCTTTGCCGGCGAGGCTTTCACACAGTGTCCTATGACGACCGACCATTCCAGTTTGTTGCGCTTGTTGCAAGACACACGTACTGACATCGCTGCACGTGGCTTGATACAAGACGGTACCGCAGTGGGCATGGGATTGGCAAACGCCGTGAGCCGCTTGAAGGATTCCAAGGCGAAGAGCAAGGTGGTTATCCTCTTGACGGATGGCAGTAACAACATGGGTGAAATCTCGCCTATGACGGCTGCCGAGATAGCCAGGAGCTTGGGCATCAGAGTATATACCATTGGCGTGGGTACCAACAAGGTGGCTCCTTATCCTGTCCCTGTGGCTGGTGGTGTGCAATACATCAATATCCCGGTGGAGATTGATACCAAGACCTTGAAGGACATCGCCCATACCACCGATGGAAACTTCTATCGTGCCACCAACAATGCGGAATTGAAGCAGATTTATCGTGACATCGACAAGTTGGAGAAGACCAAGATGAATGTCAAGCATTTCGCCAAGAAGTACGAGGCCTTCCAGCCATTTGTCATGTTGGCTATCTTCGTCTTGCTACTTGAGATCTTGCTTCGCATCACATGGCTCAGAAGAATTCCGTAAGGAGAATAATTTTACGATAAGTTCTCCCGACTATAAAGCCTTGTATGGGAAAAACTTATATGGGGCGTTGATGAAAGGGAGGAGAGTAAGCTGCTTTTCTTAAAGTGCAATATTAATGACAATAATAAAATGCTAAGATTTGAAGACCCTATATTTCTCTGGTTGCTCTGGATTTTGCCAGTGTTGGTACTGGTAAGATTCATCGGATGGAGAAGAAGACATTCTAAATTGAAGAAACTCGGCGACCCTGAGCTTCTCAAGCAGTTGATGCCTGGCATTTCCAAATATCGTCCTACGGTCAAGTTCTGCTTGATGTTGGCTGCCTTGGGACTCCTCATCGTGATGTTGGCTCGTCCACAGATGGGCAGCAAGATTTCCCACGACAAGCGCCAGGGCATCGAGACCATCATCTGTCTTGATATTTCCAATTCCATGTTGGCTGAGGATGTGGTTCCTTCGCGTCTCGACAAGAGCAAGATGCTGATAGAGAACATGGTGGACAATTTCACCAATGACAAGATTGGCTTGATCGTTTTCGCAGGCGATGCTTTTGTGCAGTTGCCTATCACGAGCGATTATGTCTCAGCCAAGATGTTCCTCCAAAATATCAACCCTGGATTGATTCAGGCACAAGGTACTAATATAGGAGAGGCCATCGACCTGGCGACCAAGAGCTTTACCCAACAGGCGAGCGTAGGTCGTGCCATCATCGTCATCACTGATGGCGAGAACCATGAGCCAGGTGCTTCCGAGGCGGCTCAAGCTGCCAAGAAGAAGGGCATCAACGTCTTTATCCTCGGTGTCGGAAACCCTCAGGGGGCTCCTATCCCTACTGGAGATGGTGGCTATTTGAAAGACAACACGGGCAATACCGTGATGACTGCTCTCAATGAGAACATGTGTAAGGAATTGGCACAGGCGGGTAGTGGACAGTACATCCACGTCAACAATACCAGCGATGCGGAGAAAATGTTGAATGATGACTTGGCAAAGCTCCAGAAGGGCGATACCACATCTGTTATCTATAGCGAGTATGACGAACAGTTCCAGGCCGTTGGCATCCTCGTTCTCCTGCTCCTCATCTTGGAGATTTGCATCTTGGATGTGAAGAACCCATTGCTGCGCAACGTCAAGTTCTTTGGTAGGACTTGGGGTGCCAAGCGTAGCTCTAAGGACGCTTCTCTTGGTAAGACAACCTTGATGGCATTGGCGCTCTTGGCTATGGGAAGTCTCCAGACTTTCGCACAGAACGACAGAACCTTCATCCGTGAGGGAAACAAGTTGTATCATGCGCAGAAGTGGGCACAGGCGGAGACGCAGTACCGTAAGGCCATCTCCAAAAACGACAAGAACCCTCAGGCGGTTTACAACTTGGCTTGTGCTCTTATGATGCAGCAGAAAGACTCCATGGCGATGGTGCAATATGGACAAGCCGCACAGATGGAGACCAACAAGTTACGCCGTGCCAAGAGTTACCACAACATGGGTGTCATCATGCAGAACCATCGAGAGTATGCCCAGGCCATCGAGTGCTATAAGAATGCTCTGCGCTGCAACCCTCAGGACAATGAGACACGCTATAATCTTGCCCTTTGTAAAAAACTGTTGAAGAACCAACCTCAGCAGAACAACCAAAACAAGAACAATAAGGACAAAAACAACAAGAATAACAAGGACAAGAACAAGCAGAACCAAGATAATAAGGATAAGAACAACAAAGACAACCAGGACAAGAATAAAGATAAAGACAAAAACAAAGATAAGAACAACCAGAATGACAAGCAGAACCAAGAGAAGATGAGCAAGGACAATGCCGAGCAACTCTTGAATGCTGCCATTCAGCAAGAAAAGTCCACGAAGCAGCGTATGCAGAAAGCCATGTCGCAGCCAAAACGTCGTTCTTATGAGAAAAACTGGTAAAAAAGAAGTAGTATGATGAAGCAAATGAAATGGTATATCCTCTTACTGATGATTGCGTTGGGCTTTCACCTGGATGTGAGCGCCCAGCAGATTGTCGTCTCAGCTCCGTCGCGCGTTGCGGCAGGAGAGAACTTCCGTGTGGCATTTACTATCAACGGCTCCAGGGATGTAGAAGAGTTTCGTTTGGGTAATGTCCCTGAGGGACTGGAGGTCGTGGCAGGTCCTTATACCTCCTCGCAGTCAAGCTATCAGATGATCAACGGACATACAAGTTCCTCTTCTTCAGTCACCATTACTTATACTGTCTATGCTGAAAAGACGGGCTCTTATACCATCGGAGCCTCTCATGCGGTGGTCAGTGGCAAGAAGTTGCAGGCTCGTGCCGTGAAGATTGCTGTCGCTGGTCATGCTCGCAACAATAATGGTGCGCCCAACATGCATGGAAGCAGCAACTACGATGATGAGCCACGTATGCGCCAGGCGGGTAGTAGCATCTCTGGCAGTGACCTCTTTATCAAGGTTTCTGCCAGCAAGCGTACGGTGCATGAACAAGAGCCTATCCTTCTCACTTATAAAGTATATACACAGGTGCAGTTGACCCAGTTGGAAGGCAAGATGCCAGACCTGAAGGGATTCCATACCCAGGAGGTGACCTTGCCTCAGCAGAAGACCTTCCATAAGGAGGTGGTCAATGGAAGGGAGTACAACTGCGTGACATGGAGCCAGTATGTGATGTACCCTCAGATGACGGGTAAGTTGGATATCCCAAGCATCACATTCAAGGGCATCGTCGTACAGGAGAACCGCAATGTAGACCCTATGGAGGCCTTCTTCAATGGAGGCTCTGGATATGTGGAGGTTCACAAGGACATCAAGGCTCCAGGCATCACCCTCAATGTATTGCCTTTGCCTAACCGTCCGGCAGATTTCTCTGGCGGCGTGGGCAAGTTTAATATCTCTGCCTCTATCGACAAGAAGGAGGTGAAGGCTGGCGACCCTGTCAATATTCGTGTGGTTGTAGGCGGTATCGGCAACCTCAAGTTGCTCAAGCAGCCTGTCATCAATTTCCCTAAGGATTTTGATAAGTATGACCCTAAGGTGACCGACAAGACCCGCCTTACTTCCAATGGTGTGGAGGGTAATATGATTTACGACTTCCTTGCCGTGCCACGTAATCAGGGCACATATACTATCCCTGCGATAGAGTTCACCTATTATGATGTCAATGCCAATAGCTACAAGACTATCAAGACTCAGCCTTTCAGCATCCATGTGGAGAAAGGCGATGGCAACTCCAACGCAGGCGCTGATTATTCAGCACAAGACAAGGACATCCATGCCATCAAGTTGGGTAAGAGCAAGGTGCATGACTTGGATGACATGTTCTATGGTAGCTTCGGCTATTGGACCAGCTTGATGGTGCCTTTGTTGGCGTTTGTCGTTCTGCTCGTTGTCTTCCATAAGCGAGCTTTGGAGAATGCCGACATCGTGAAGATGCGTTCCAACAAGGCCAACAAGATAGCTACCAAGCGTCTGAAGAAAGCTCAGCAACTCATGGCTTCAGGTAAGCAAGGTGAGTTCTATGACGAGGTGCTTCGTGCCCTTTGGGGATATGTAAGCTATAAACTCAACATGCCGGCAGAGCAACTTTCCCGTGAGAACATTCAGGAGAAGTTGAGCATGCATAGCGTGGATGAGGCTACGATAGAGAAGTTTACCCAGGCGCTTGATGAGTGCGAGTTTGAACGCTATGCGCCAGGCGATCCTGCGGGAAATATGAACAAAACATTTGATTCGGCTATGACAGGAATTATGGAAATAGAGAATGCCATCAATGCGGCTCGCAAGGCGCATAAGGCTCGTTCCAAGGCAGACAGGAGGTCTTTCTCGTTCATGTGGGTTCTTGCCATCATGCTCCTGACGAGTGTGTCGGCTTCTGCCATTACCAAGCAAAATGCTGACACCGAATATCAGAAGGGCAACTATCAGCAAGCCATCAAGGACTATGAGGACTTGCTCACCAATGGGGTGTCTGCCGACATCTATTATAATCTGGGCAATGCCTATTATCGTACCGACAATATCACCAAGGCGGTCTTGGCATACGAGCGTGCTCATCTGCTTTCACCTGGAGACGAGGACATCAACTTCAACCTCCAGTTCGTGCGTGGTAAGACCATCGACAAGATTACGCCTGTCAGCGAGATGTTCTTCGTGACGTGGTATAAGGCATTGGTCAATTTCACCAGTGTCGACAACTGGGCAAAGTCGGGCATCATCGCCATCATCGTGGCGCTGTTGTTGGTATTGGTTTACCTTTTCGGTCCCCAAGTGTTCTTGCGCAAGATAGGCTTCTTCGGAGGCATCGCCTTCTTTGTGGTCTTCTTGCTGTGCAATCTCTTTGCTTATCAGCAGAAGCAAGTGTTGGTGAATCGCACGGGCGCCATCGTCATCGCTCCATCGGTGAACGTGAAGAAGACGCCTTCCAAGACCAGTGGCGATCAGTTTGTCATCCATGAGGGAACTCGTGTCGACATCACTGACAAGACGATGGGCAACTGGCGCGGCATCCACTTGGCTGATGGACGTGAGGGCTGGATAGAGACCAAACAGATAGAGGAGATTTAGCAGATAGGTGAAATCCAAATGATAGCAAAGTCTTCTTTGTGATAATATAACAGATTTTATAAAGATATCTTGATAAAATACATTTACTTAAAAAAGGAGAGGAGATAGATAATAGAGAATGGGAATAATATCTTTGATGCAGATAGACTTGAACGTGCTTCATTTCTTTAACGGAGGTGGCAATATGCTCATGGACCAAATCGTGTGGGTTCTTTCATCCGGACTGACATGGATTCCATTGTATTTGGCATTGTTTTATATCGTGATACGCAACAACGAGACGATGCCTCAGATAGGATTGGTCATTCTGTCTGCGTTCCTTTGTGTCCTCTTTGCCGATGGATTGGTGGATGGCATCATCAAACCATTGGTGGGGCGTTGGCGGCCAAGCAATGACCCAGTCATCAAGTACACCATACATGTCGTCAACAACATGCGCTTGAAAGACTTCGGCTTCTGCTCGGCTCATGCAGCCAACACGATGGCGCTGGCGGTGTTCTTCTCGCTTTTGATCCGAAGTCGACTGATGACGGCTACGTTGGTGATCTGGTCGTTGGTGAACTGTTGGACACGCCTTTACTTGGGTGTGCATTACCCAAGCGACATTCTTTGTGGATTGGCCATCGGAGCTATTGTAGGCGGATTGGTCTATCTGCTCTATTTCAAGTTGTATTACAAGATTTCTCCAAAGATTAAGTATATTTCCAATCAATATACGAGCATGGGCTATGCCCATGATGATCTCGACTTGGTGCTTTGCGTCATTATGCTGATATTGATATATGTCATTTTCCGTACACTCCTTATGGTAGGGACGATTTAACTTTAGATAGAAAAATGCCTTTTCGACAGGCGATAATGAAAAAAAGACAATGGATACAAAACATATAAAGATAAGTGATTACAGTTACGATTTGCCAGACGAGCGAATCGCCAAGTTTCCTATAGCCCAGCGCGACCATTCCAAACTCTTGGTCTACAAGCATGGCGAGGTGAGTGATGATGTGTTCTATCATTTGCCAGAATATCTGCCAAAGGGTGCCATGATGGTGTTCAACAATACCAAGGTCATCCAGGCGCGTATGCACTTCCGCAAGGAGACAGGCGCTCTCATCGAGGTGTTCTTGATGGAGCCTGCTGCGCCTACCGACTATGAGCTGATGTTCCAGACATCTGGTCATTGCGCATGGCTTTGTATGATAGGCAACTTGAAGAAATGGAAGGAAGGCAGCTTGAAGCGTGAGTTCGAGATCAAGGGTCATCAGTTGACACTCTCTGCCACCATGCGTCGTGGCGAGGCGGATGCCAAAGGCAAGCAGGCTCCTGTAGCCGTAGGCGGTGGAACCAACTATTGGGTGGATTTCGACTGGGATAACTCCAATGTCTCTTTTGCCGAGATTTTGGAGGCTGTGGGTGAGTTGCCTATACCTCCATACTTGAACCGTGAGACCCAGGAGAGTGACAAGACCACTTACCAGACCGTTTATTCCAAGATAAAGGGAAGTGTGGCTGCTCCAACGGCAGGTCTTCACTTCACGGATGCCGTCCTTGCCGACCTGGATGCGCATGGTATCGACCGTGAGGAGGTGACGCTTCACGTAGGGGCTGGCACATTCAAGCCAGTGAAGAGCTTGGAGATAGAGGGCCATCAGATGCACACTGAGTATATCGTGGTGCATCGTCGTAGCTTGGAGAAACTCCTGAAGCATGAGTGCCAGGTGATAGCCGTGGGCACTACCAGTGTGCGTACCATCGAGAGCCTTTATTACATGGGCGTTCATCTCATCAGCCATCCAGATGCCAATGAGGAAGACTTGCACGTGAACCAATGGGATCCATACGAGCTGTCGGAGGATGGAAACTTGGTGGATGGCATCACGCCAATGCAGGCTGTACAGGCGATAGTCGACTACTTGGATAGAAATGGCTTGGAGGCATTGCATTCCAGCACGCAGATTATCATTGCCCCTGGTTATACCTACAAGATAGTGAAGATGTTGGTAACCAACTTCCATCAGCCGCAGAGCACCTTGCTGCTTCTCGTCAGTGCGTTCTTGCATGGCGACTGGCATAAGGTCTATGACTATGCGTTGAGCCACGACTTCCGTTTCTTGAGTTATGGTGATTCCTCATTGTTGATTCCTTAGATTTTTTAGAGGTATATAAAAAAATAGAGTGTGTTGTTTCGTTCTGAAGCGACACACTTTTTCGTTTTCTTTCATTTTGTCAATTAAATTCCTATATCTCATTAGGTGTCCTTAAGGCTATTTTCTTTTTCCCTTAAGGAAAAAAATATTTAGTGTTAAGGGAAAAAATATTTTTCCTTAAGGGTAATTTTCAAAGTGGTCTAAGGGAGGTCTTGTAGTCTCTTTGATAGATGTAAAATAAAATTGCAGACTCAAAGTTGGTTTAAAAAAAGTGAAAAACTGCCAAGTACCGAATATCTTTTGTATCTTTGCAGAATAATATTAATTATACATCAAATTAGCATCAAAAATTATAAAATCAGATAAGCATCATGAAAATAGGAGATAAAGTAAGATTCCTGAGTGAAGTGGGAGGGGGAAGAGTCTCTGGCTTCCAAGGTAAAGATATAGTTTTGGTGGAGGATGAGGATGGCTTCGAGATTCCTACTTCCATCCACGATGTGGTTGTGGTTGAGCAAGATGACTATGCCATGGGCAAGATGATTTCTGCCAAGATGGACGCTAAGCAGGCTGCTGAGGAGCGTGCCAACACAGAGTTGAAGCACGATAGCCGAAGCATCAAGTCTATCCTCAACGAACACGATGAGAACGTGGACATGAACGTGGAGGAATATGACGCTGCCGACCGTGAAATTACTTTCCAGGCTCCAGCGAGAGAGCGTGACGGCGGTAACAAGTTGAGTGCTTACCTTGCTTTCGTTCCTATTGACATCAAGGAGATTACGAATACTCGCTTCGAGACTTATATCGTGAACGACAGCAACTATTACATGCACTACTCTTATCTCGTAGCCGAGGGCAATGCCTGGACATTGAAGTCTTGCGGCGAGGTGGAGCCTAATACCAAACTCTTCATCGAGGAGTTCGGACGAGACGTGCTCAATGAGATGGGGCATATCGCCATCCAGATGACTGCCTACAAGAAGGACAAGCCTTTCTTGCTCAAGCCAGCCACTGACGTACAGTTCCGCCTCGACCCTGTGAAGTTCTACAAGTTGCACCTCTTCGAGGAGAACGACTTCTTCGAGACTCCAGCCCTCTTGTTCACCATCGTGGAGAATGACGAGGTGGCTCGTCCGCTTGTCATCGACTCCAAGCGATTGAAAGAGCAGATGTATAAGGAGGAGAAGGTGGTGACCAATCAAGCCAAGAAGAAAAGCAAGAAAGACGATGGCACCGTAGTTGTCGACTTGCATGCCGACGAGGTGCTTGAGACCACTGCGGGCATGAACTCCGCCGACATCCTTCATTATCAGATGGATGTCTTCAAAAAGACCATGGCAGAGTACAAGCACAAGAAAGGTCAGAAAATCATCTTCATCCATGGCAAGGGCGAGGGTGTGCTTCGCCAGGCCATCGTACATGAGTTGAACTATCGTTACAAGCCATGCACCTATCAGGACGCTTCCTTCCAGGAATATGGTTATGGAGCTACGCAGGTTACGATTAAATAACACGCAACTTACGGTTAAAACAGCTTACGATTAAAAGAGAAGAATTATGAACATGAAATACGGATACATGAAGGTGGCAAGCGCTATTCCTGCCGTAAGGGTAGGAGATGTCATTTTCAACACGCAGAAGATAGAGGAGCAGATCGCGCTCGCCGAGGGCAAGGGTGTGGATGTCATCACTTTCCCAGAACTCTCCATCACGGGATATACATGTCAGGACTTGTTCCGCCAGCAAATCTTGTTGGAGGCGACTGAGCAGAGCATCATGATGTTGCTCGATTTTACCCGAAAACTCGACATCATCTCCATCGTCGGTGCTCCGGTGGTGGCTGGTGACTTGTTGCTCAACTGCGGCATTGTCATCCAGCAAGGTCAGATTTTGGGCATCGTGCCTAAGACTTATCTGCCTAACTATAGTGAGTTCTATGAGAAGCGTTGGTTTGCCTCGGCTCAGGACCTTCGTGAACAAGATGTACGTTTTGCAGGTCACAAGGTAAGATTGACCCCTGATGTTCAGTTGTTCCGTACCTACGATGGTTTCCAGTTTGGTGTGGAGATTTGCGAGGACGTATGGGCACCAGCTCCTCCAAGCAATAAGTTGGCGTTGGCAGGTGCCGATGTCATCTTCAACCTTTCTGCCACGGATGAGTTGATAGGCAAGAATAACTATCTGAAGAGCTTGCTCTCGCAGCAGAGCGCCCGTACCATGACAGGTTATGTATATAGCTCTTGCGGATTTGGTGAGAGTACCCAGGATGTGGTCTATGGCGGCAATGCGCTTATCTATGAAAACGGCAAACTCTTGGCAGAAAGTGAACGTTTTAGCCTTGACCCTCAAATGGTTGTTAGCCAGATAGATGTGGAGAAACTTCGCTCTGAGCGCAGAACCAACTCTACCTATGTGAATGCGCAGCGCAATATCAAGTATTCCATGCTCGACAAGCAGTTTGGCATTCGTGTCATAGATGCCTCTCCAGCAGAGAATGTGCGTGATTTCGTATTGGAGCGTGAGGTGAATCCTCATCCTTTCATTCCTACAAGCAGCGACATGAAGGCTTCTTGCGAGGAGATATTCAATATCCAGGTGATGGGCTTGGCGAAACGTATCGTTCATACCCATGCCAAGACTGTGGTGGTGGGTATTAGTGGTGGCTTGGACTCTACGCTTGCCTTGCTCGTGTGCGTCAAGACATTTGATAAACTTGGCATGAATCGCAAGGGTATCATTGGCGTTACCATGCCAGGCTTTGGCACCACAGACCGTACTTACAACAATGCCATCACCTTGATGCAGAGCTTAGGCATCAGCATCAAGGAAATCAGCATCGCCAAGGCTGTCACCCAGCATTTCGCTGATATTGGGCATGATATGAACGTGCATGACGTGACCTACGAGAACTCGCAGGCTCGTGAGCGTACGCAGATTTTGATGGACTTGGCCAACAAGTGCGGAGGTATGGTCATTGGTACCGGCGACCTTTCGGAATTGGCGCTTGGCTGGGCTACCTATAATGGCGACCACATGAGCATGTATGGCGTGAATGCCAGCATTCCTAAGACCTTGATACGCCACTTGGTGAACTATGTCGCTGAGAGTGGGGTGGACGAGCAAAGCCGCGTCACCTTGCAGGATATCATCGATACGCCTATCAGTCCGGAGTTGATACCAGCCGACGAGAATGGCAACATCAAGCAGAAAACTGAGGATTTGGTGGGGCCATACGAATTGCATGATTTCTTCCTCTATTATTTCTTGCGATTTGGTTTCCGTCCATCCAAGATTTTCATGTTGGCGAAGAAGGCTTTCCTTGAAACTTCGGGTGAACGAGTGAAGATAAGTGACAATGATCCAGACTCTTATGATGAGGAAACCATCAAGAAGTGGCTCAAGACTTTTGTGCGTCGCTTCTTCAATCAGCAGTTTAAGCGCAGTTGCTTGCCAGATGGTCCAAAGGTAGGTAGTGTGAGCCTCAGCCCTCGTGGCGACTGGCGTATGCCATCGGATGCCACGTCGACCATTTGGTTGCAAGAGGCAGAGAACTTGTAACGCCAAGTGTAGTTTCGATTTTGAAAAATAAGGATTTGTCAAAGAGCCGACTTCAACATCTTTAAGGGTAGTTGAAGTCGGTTTTTTCGTTGTTTTTCAGTACTTTCTCATCTCATGTAGTCTTTTCTTTACACTATTATTAGAAAAATCATTAAAGATTTTGGGTAAAAGATTTTTTTTTTGTAATTTTGCGCCATATATAGTGCATGCAAGTTTTTTGTGAGGGAGATTCTTCTAAATCATTTGCGCATTGGCTTGTGAATGTGCTGAGTCGTAAAGAAAATAACAAATTAAAATAGGATAAAATATGGCTAAGAAATTTGCCGAACACAATGGTCTGAATTTGACAAAGACCAACAACGACGTTTTAGCAGAGTGGGAGAAGAATGACATCTTCCACAAGTCTATCGATGAGCGTGAAGGTTGTCCTCAGTTTATCTTCTTCGAGGGACCGCCGTCAGCTAATGGCCACCCTGGTATTCACCACGTGCTGGCTCGTAGTATCAAGGATACTTTCAACAGATATAAGACCATGAAGGGATTCCAGGTTCACCGCAAGGCGGGATGGGATACCCACGGACTTCCTGTTGAGCTTGGTGTCGAGAAGGAGCTCGGTATCACCAAGAAGGATATCGACAACAAGGCTTCTGATAAGTATATCTCTACTGAGGATTACAACCACAAGTGCCGTGAGAACGTGATGAAGTTCACCGCAGAGTGGCGTGAGTTGACCGAAAAGATGGGATACTTTGTAGACCTCGATCATCCTTATATCACATACGACAATAAGTACATCGAGACGCTTTGGTGGCTCCTCAAGCAGCTCTACAACAAGGGGTTGCTCTACAAGGGCTATACCATCCAGCCATACTCTCCAGGTGCAGGTACTGGCTTGAGCTCTCATGAGTTGAACCAGCCTGGCTGTTATCGTGACGTAAAGGATCTCACCACCACAGCACAGTTCCTTATCAAAGACCCTAAGGCTGAGTGGACCAAGTGGGGCAAACCATACTTCATCGCTTGGACAACAACTCCTTGGACATTGCCATCTAACGTGGCTCTTTGTGTAGGCCCTAAGATTGACTACGTGGCTATCGAGACCTACAACCTCTATAATGGTGAGCCTATGACGCTCATCATGGCTGAAAGCTTGATTAACTCATACTTGAAGGCTGACCAGGAGTGCAAGGAAGGCGACCTTCTTCCTTTCGACAAGGAGAAGAAGCAGTGCCCATGGCGCATCGTTGACCACATGAAGGGTACAGACCTTGAGGGCTTGCACTACGAGCAGCTCCTCCCTTGGGTAAAACCATGCGAGAAGGTGGATGCTTTTGCTCCTAAGTTCGTTACTGAGTATGCTGCCGCTCATCCAGAGAAGGTGTTCGCCTCTGAGGATGGTCGCGACCAGTTCGTGGAGATGGAGAGCGAGGCTTTCCGTGTAATCCTCGGTGACTACGTTACTACAGACGATGGTACAGGTATCGTGCACATCGCACCTACATTCGGTGCCGACGATGCCAAGGTGGCTAAGGATGCCAACATCCCAGCCCTATACCTTATTAATAAGAAGGGCGAGACCCGCCCAATGGTTGACCTCCAGGGTAAGTTCTATCTCTTGGAAGACCTCGACAACAACTTCATCGCTGCTTGTGTCAACAAGGAGGCATATGCTCACCACGCAGGTGATTACGTGAAGAATGCTTACGACCCACAGTTTAATGTGGATGGTGTTTGGGATAAGAAGGCTTCTGAGAAGGCTGAGGACTTGAATATCGTGCTTTGCTACGAGTTGAAGCAGGAAGGCAAGGCATTCAAGAGCGAGAAGCACGTTCACAACTATCCTCACTGCTGGCGTACCGACAAACCTATCCTTTATTATCCATTGGATAGCTGGTTCATCAAGGATACCGCACGCAAGGAGCGCATGGTAGAGTTGAACAAGACCATCAACTGGCAGCCTGAATCAACCGGTACTGGTCGTTTCGGCAACTGGCTTGAGAACTTGAACGACTGGAACCTCTCTCGTTCTCGTTTCTGGGGAACTCCTTTGCCAATCTGGCGTGATGAGAACCGTGGCGAGAAGTGCATCGGTAGCTTGGAAGAGCTTTATGCAGAAATCGAGAAGTCTGTGGCTGCTGGCATCATGAAGAGCAACCCTATGAAGGATAAGGGCTTCGTGGTAGGCGACTACAGCCAGGAGAACTATGACAAGATTGACCTCCACCGTCCTTACGTAGACAATATCGTATTGGTGAACGAAGAGGGCAAGCCAATGTATCGTGAGAGCGACTTGATCGACGTTTGGTTTGACTCAGGTTCAATGCCTTATGCACAGCTCCACTACCCATTCGAGGGTGAGATGGCACGTGGCACAGAGGGAGACCGTGAGGCTTTGATTCACAGCACTTACGAGGGCTATGCTATCCCTCCGAAGTTCTATCCTGCCGACTTCATCAACGAGGGCGTTGACCAGACACGTGGCTGGTTCTTCACACTTCATGCTATCGCAACCATGGTATTCGACAGCGTAGCCTTCAAGAATGTGATTTCTTCTGGTCTCGTACTCGATGCCAAGGGCAACAAGATGAGTAAGCACGTGGGCAACGTGACCAATCCATTCGAGATGATTGATAAGTATGGTGCCGACCCAGTACGTTTCTATATGATGACCAACAGCGAGCCTTGGGACAACCTCAAGTTCGACCCTAATGGTGTGGATGAGACTCGTCGCAAGTTCTTCGGTACATTATATAATACATATAGCTTCTTCGCACTCTATGCCAACGTGGATGGTTTCGACCCACAGACAGCACAGGTGGCATTCGAGAAACGCCCAGAGATTGACCGCTGGATTCTCTCTTCACTCAACACATTGGTGAAGGGGGTGGACAAGGAATTGTCTGGCTATGATCCAACTCGTGCTGGTCGTCTCATCGACGCATTCGTCAACGATGACCTCTCTAACTGGTACGTTCGCTTGAACCGTAAACGTTTCTGGGGCAAGGAGATGAGTGAGGACAAGCTCAGCGCTTATCAGACTCTCTATACTTGCTTGATGACAGTAGCTAAACTCTTGGCTCCATTCGCACCATTCTATGCCGATGAGTTGTATCACGACTTGGGTGGCGAGTTGCAGAGCGTACACTTGGATAAGTTCCCAGAGGCTGACGAGGCTGCCATCGACCACGACTTGGAGGAGCGCATGGCCATCGCACAGAAGATTACTTCCATGGTATTGGCATTGCGTCGCAAGGTGAACATCAAGGTGCGTCAACCACTCCAGCAGATTATGATTCCTGCGGTGGATGATACGCAGAAGGCTCACATAGAGGCTGTGGCTGACTTGTTGAAGAACGAGGTGAACGTCAAGGAGGTGAACTTCATTGAGGGTCAGGGCATTCTGGTCAAGAAGGTGAAGTGTAACTTTAGAGTGATGGGTAAGAAGTTTGGTAAGTTGATGAAGGGTGTAGCTGCCCAGATGTCAGCTCTCGACCAAGACCAGATTGCAGCATTCGAGAAGGCAGGTAACATCACCTTGAACGTAGACGGACAAGAGGCTGTCGTAGAGGTTGCTGACGTGGAGATTATCTCAGAGGATATTCCAGGATGGCTTGTATCTAACGATGGTAACTTGACTGTGGCACTTGAGGTAGAGTTGACCCCAGAATTGAAGAAGGAAGGTATGGCACGTGAGTTGATCAACCGTATCCAGAACCTCCGCAAGGAGACAGGCTTGGAGATTACCGACCGCATCAACGTGACTGTGGCTCCTAACGAGGAGACCCATGCCGCCATCGAGGCTTTCGGTGACTATATCAAGGGCCAGGTCTTGGCAGATACCATCAACGAGGCAGACAATGCTGGTGCAGAGACCGAGTTTGATGACTTCAAGTTGAACATTCTCGTAGAGAAAAACTAATCAATACGAACAGGCCATCGCCCGATGGGTAACCATAGGGCGGTGACCTGTTTCTCCTAATATAAATACTAATAACAAAAGATGTCTATGGCTAACGAAAAAGCACGTTATAGTGACGAGGAACTTGAGGAGTTCCGCACTATTATAAATGAAAAATTGAAGGTGGCTCGTCTCAACTACAAGGAGATGATGGCACAATTGAATCACTCAGATAGTAATGATGTGGTAGATACGTCTCCAACCTACAAGGCTCTTGAGGAGGGCAGTGAGGCTCAGAGCAAGGAAGAGATCATTCAGATGGCACAGCGCCAGCAGAAGTTCATCAAGGGATTGGAGGCAGCCCTCATCCGTATCGAGAACAAGACTTACGGCATTGATCGTGAGACCGGCGAGTTGATACCAAAGGAACGTCTTCGTGCAGTTCCTCATGCCACATTGAGCGTCGCTTCCAAGGAGGCCAGAACACATAAATAAATGAAAGATAATCAAAAGAATATAGGATGGCTCGTCACGGCAATGGCTGTGGTTCTATTGGTGATAGACCAAATCATCAAGATTTATATTAAGACCCACTTTTGCCTTGGCGAGTCTGTTCGTGTTACAGACTGGTTCTTCATCGACTTCGTGGAGAACAATGGTATGGCTTGGGGCATGTCGTTCATCGGCAAGTTCTGGCTCAGTTTGTTGCGTACGGTAGCTATCATCGTGTTGATATGGTACTTGCATCGCATCATCAAGGCGGGAACGCATCGCAAGCTCTATATCTATCTTGTGGCTTTGGTGACGACGGGAGCCATCGGAAATATGATTGACTCCATGTTTTATGGCTTGATATTCACTGCCTCTTCTCCAGATTATGTCTCTTATTTCGTTCCTTTCGGTTCGGGATATTCTGAGTTCTTCATGGGCAAGGTCGTGGATATGTTCCGCTTTCCATTCTTCACTTACACCTGGCCAGAGTGGTTCCCATTCTGGGGTGGAAGCAAAGGTACGTTCTTCGACCCGGTGTTCAACTTTGCCGATTCTTGTGTGTCGGTAGGTATCATCTCCCTCTTGCTCTTTTGTCGCAAGGAATTGGAGCAACTGGGTGGCGGTGATAAAGATGAAAAAGAAAATAAGCAATGAAATCATTATACAAAGCATTCATAGGAACAGTGGCGATGGTTTGCCTATTGCTGGCAATCCAGGCGTGCAAGCCTTCTATCCCAAGCAAGTATCTGTCGAAGGGAGAGATGGCGGATGTTCTTTATGACATTCATGTGGCAGAGGCTATGTCCAATCTCAGTGAGAATCGGCAAGACACAGCAGTGATGGTTTCTTATCGTGTGGCTATTTTGAAGAAGCATGGTCTGACAGCTGCTGATTTCGATTCATCCATGGTTTATTATATGCGTCACACTAAGTTGATGCATGACGTGTATGATGAATTGGCGGATCGTTTGAAGGATGAGGCTCAATCATTGGGAGCGGATGTCAGCGAGTCGAACCGCTTTGGTTCTATAGCTGTAGGAGATACTGCCAATGTGTGGAATGGTGCTTCTTCGTATGTATTCTCTTCGTATGCTCCTTTCAATTATCAGAGTTTCGAAGTGCCTGTAGACACCAGTTTTCATAAGGCAGACAAGTTGATGCTTGATTTCGATGCACAGTTCCTCTTCCAGGATGGCATGAGGGATGGAATCGTAACGCTTGCCGTAACATTTAAAAATGATAGCGTGGCTTCATCCAACCTTCATATCACAAGTTCTCAGCATTATTCTCTGCAGGTTGAGGATAGGGATAGTTTGGGCATCAAGAGCGTGAAGGGTTTCTTCATGTTGAACAATGGCGATTATAATTCTGGAGGCTCGTCCCTCACAACCTTGAGGATGATGTTCGTGCAGAATATAAGACTTGTCAGATTGCATGCTCGTAAGGCTATTGATAAGAAAAATGAGGAAACTTCTGGTGGAGATGGCAACGGGAATGCTTCGAGTCAGAAAACTTCTGCTACATCAGATAGTGTAGCATTGGAAGCGGCTGTGGAGCCTTCCTCGAAACCAAGTGGGCACCCAAGACTCTCTGCTCCTAATGGTCGACCTCTGCCGCCACCGGATAAGCTTCAGAAGATAGAACTTTCCAATCCTAAGCCAATCCATAAATAGAATATCGTACATGGAATGGAGAAGATGTGGTGCTCATGAGGTGCGACTCCCCGACGGCAGTGTCTTGGAGCAGGCTGTCGTGGAAATCTCTGATGGAAGGGTCGTCAACTACTATGAGTTTCGGGATGAACTTCCGATGACGGAGTGGTTGGGAGGCACCATCGAGATTGAACGTGATGAAGAAGGTGAATTGGTGGCTTTGTGGCACAACAAGAAAATAGAGAATTAATAACTATAATTTGTAACTTATAAATAATAAAGAATATGTTAAGCGTAGATCAATTGGAAGATAAGTTGATAGACTTGGCTTTTGCTGAGGATATCGGTGATGGCGATCATACAACCTTGTGTTGTATTCCTGAGGATGCCATGGGTAAGAGCCACTTGCTCATCAAGGAAGATGGTGTGTTGGCTGGTGTAGAAATGGCAAAGAAGGTGTTTGCACGTTTCGACCCTACCATGAAGGTAGAGGTGCTCATCGAGGATGGTACTCCTGTGAAGAAGGGCGACATTGCCATGATTGTGGAGGGGAAGACTCGTTCTCTGCTTCAGACAGAGCGCTTGATGCTCAACATCATGCAGCGCATGAGTGGTATCGCTACCATGACAGCCAAGTATGTGAAGCGCCTTGAGGGCACTAAGACTCACATCTTGGATACTCGCAAGACGACTCCAGGTCTTCGTATGTTGGAGAAGCAAGCCGTGAAGATTGGTGGTGGCATGAACCATCGCATTGGTCTTTTCGACATGATTCTCTTGAAGGACAATCACATCGACTTCGCTGGTGGCATTGATAACGCCATCGACCGTTGCCATGCTTATCTCAAGGAGAAGGGCTTGGACTTGAAGATTGAGATAGAGGTACGTAGTTTCGATGAGCTTGACCAGGTGTTGAAGCATGGTGGTGTCAATCGTATTATGCTCGACAACTTCTCTGTGCCTGATACCAAGAAGGCTGTCGACATCATCGCAGGCAAGTATGAGACCGAGTCTTCTGGTGGCATTACTTATGATACCATTCGCGACTATGCCGAGCAGGGTGTGGATTTCATCTCTGTGGGCGCTCTTACTCATAGCGTGAAAGGCTTGGACATGAGCTTCAAGGCATGTGAGTAAGTCAAGTTCCAAGAATGGAGATAACAATGTATTCGTTTGTTTATTTAGGAGTTGGGGGAGAAGCCTGACTCCTATATTTTTAACGTGATTATTTATAAATCCTAAATTTATTTTTATGAAAAAGATTTTTGCTTCTGTAGCGATGGCAGCTGCTTTGATGGGCGGTGCTGTGGAGGCTGATGCTTGCACCAACTTCATCGTGGGCAAGAAGGCTTCTGCTGATGGTTCTGTCATCTGCTCTTATAGTGCTGACGACTATGGTATGTTCCAGAATCTTTGTCATTTCCCTGCTGCAAAACACGCAAAGGGTGAGATGCGCAAGGTTTTCGATTGGGACTCTAATAAGTATCATGGTGAGATTCCTGAAGCCGCCGAGACCTACAATGTCATTGGTAATATCAATGAGTATCAGGTTACCATCGGTGAGACTACTTACGGTGGTCGCGAGGAGATGGTGGACTCTACAGGTATCATTGACTATGGTTCTCTCATCTATATCGCGTTGCAGCGTTCCAAGACTGCTCGTGAGGCCATCAAGGTGATGACGACCTTGGCTGAGACTTATGGCTATAACTCAGAGGGCGAGACCTTTACCATCTGTGATCCAAATGAGGCTTGGATTATGGAGATGATGGGCAAGGGACCAGGCAGCAAGGGTGTTGTATGGGTAGCTCAACGCATTCCTGATGATGCTATCTGTGCCCATGCTAACCAGAGCCGCATCGGCAAGTTCAACATGAAGGATAAGCAGAACGTGATGTATGCCAAGGATGTAGTGAAGTTTGCTCGCAGCAAGGGTTGGTTTACAGGCAAGGACGCTGACTTCTCATGGAAGATGGCATACGCCAAGCCTGATTTCTCTGGTCGTCGTTTCTGTGATGCACGTGCTTGGGCATTCTTGAATCACTTCAAGGACATGAGTCGTTATCTGCCTTGGGCCTTGGGTAAGGATCCGAATGCTGAGGATATGCCTCTTTGGGTAGTTCCTGACAGAAAGGTGAGTGTGCAGGATGTTGAGGCTTGTATGCGTGACCATTATGAGGGAACTCCACTTTCTGTGGCTGATGGCGATGACTTGGGTGGCGGTATCTGGCAGATGCCTTATCGTCCAACTCCATTGATGTTCAAGGTGGATGGCAAGCAATGTTTCAACGAGCGTCCTACCAGTACCCAGCAGAGTGGTTTCGTGTATGTGAGCCAGATGCGTTCTTGGTTGCCACGTGAGATTGGTGGCGTGCTTTGGTTTGGCAACGATGATGCCAACATGGTGGCGTTTACTCCAATCTATTGCAGTTCTACCGTGCAGCCAGAGTGCTACAATACCCCAGGTGCTGATGCCGTGACTTTCAGCGACAAGAATGCCTACTGGGTTTGCAACATGACGAGCAATCTGGTTTATCCTCGTTATAGCTTGATGTTCCCTTCTTTGAAGGAGGTGCGTGATAGTCTTGACAATAGTTATTTCGCTGCCCAGAAGGAGGTTGAGGCCAAGGCTCAAGAGCTTTACGCCCAGAATCCAGAGACAGCAGTGAAGTATCTTAATGATTATGGCATAGAGAAGGCGCAGCAGATGTTGGCTCGCTGGAAGCAACTCTTCCAGTTCATGGTTGTGAAATACAACGATATGATTATTAAGCCTACCAAGGATGGTCAGTTCGTTCGTACCAAGGAAGGCTTGGGTGCTCGTCCTGTTCGCCCTGGCTATCCAGAGAAGTATGCACGCGAGTTGATCAAGCAGACTGGCGATAAGTTTGTTTGTCCAAAGGAATAGGCTTTATCGATGAAATAAAAATATTCTTTCTCAAAAGGCATAGAACTTTTTGTAGATATATAAAGGTCATCAGGTTAACAGAATCTGGTGACCTTTTTTGGTTGGGCATAGAATATTCACCAATAGAGATTATGATTCATGTTGTTTTCTTTGGTAAAAACTTGTTGCTTTAACGGTCGCAAAAATTATCATGGTATTATGGTTGATGGATAGCCAAATTTGTTATGATTATAAATGAAAAAGAGCGGCAAACTCTTCAATGAAGAATTTGCCGCTCTTTAGTACACCCTTAGGGATTCGAACCCTAGACCCACTGATTAAGAGTCAGTTGCTCTACCAACTGAGCTAAGGGTGCATAACCCTTATGCTTTATCTCAAAAGCGGGTGCAAAGGTACGACTTTTATTTTATACTGCCAAATATTTTTACAATATTTCACAGATAAGAGGCTTATTTCTGCAATTCTGATGGAAATGTGCCATTCTGCAATGGGAATTTGCCATTTACGAATAAGAATTTGCCACTAAATTTATAATCCAAGACCCTTGAGTGCCTTGTTGGCTGCATCATTCACTGCTTTGTTGGCTTTCTGATTTGCCTTGTTGACAGCATCAGACGCTTTACTCTTGGCATCATTGACGCCTTTGGTAACTTTTGCTTTTTCTTTGTTGACGGCATCTGTAGCCTTTTGGCCCGCCTTGTTGATTTCACTGTTCACCTTGTTTTCTGCCGCAGTCTTGGCACTGCTGACCGCCTGGTTGGCTATATTTTCAGCTGCACTCTTCACAGAAGCAGGAGCATTCTTGATGATTTCAGCAGCTTCCTTTGCTGATGCTACAGCTGTAGCACCTTTGGCAATGGCAGGAGATGCTAAGTTGGCGATGTCTTCTCCGACGGCAGCCTTGGCTTGTTCTGCGGTAGCCTCGGCAGAGGTAGGGAGGTTCTTGATGCCTTCTACCAAACTTACGATGGTGGTGTTGCCAGAGGCTACATTCTTGAGTGCATCGGCATTCTTGTTGATGAACTCCTTAATGGCAGATCCGTAAGCCTTTGCCTCATCCAACTTACCTTGTGCCACCAAGTTCTTGTAGATGGTCTGGAGGTTGGCGAGCGTAGAAATGGCTGCCTTGCTGTCCTTTGCGTCGATCGCTTTCTGAAGTTCGCCTGTCATATTCTCGACGGTAGCCTTTGAATCCTCTGATAGGTTGGCTGTAGTTTCAGCATTTTCACCTTCGGCTGTTGAGTCGGCTACGTTTTCTGTTGCTGTAGAGTCTGTATCTGCAGCGTTACCTTGTGATTTGTTACCACAGCTTGCCAAGGTCAATGCGATGGCAGCTGCAAAAAGAAATACTTTTTTCATCTTACTTATATTTTAAATCTTGATAAATATTATTGTTGCATTTTTTAACGATGTCTTATAGATTCGGGGAGGAGCTTCCTTTGTCTAAAAGGCACACTTGGTAACAGTCCGACTGCAAAAATACGTGTTTTCATCTTAACTACAATCATTTATTAAGACTATTTAGGTTAAAAAAGTTTCCGATTTGTATTTCCTTTATGCATCCCTATGTATGTATTTTTTCATTTTCCCTGAATTCTCAAGCATCTATTTTGTATTTCTCCATGCGTCTCCAAGTATCATTCCACCGCCAAATCCTAATTCCTTGACCTCATCTAATCTTTCGAAAGTGACACCGCCAAGTGCCAATACTTTCTCATCGATGATTCCGTCACGTTTTGCATTCTTGATTTCTTCAGAGGTGAAGGCAGACAGGTATCCTTTCTTGGATATGGAATCGAAGATGGGAGAGAGGGAGACGTAATTGCATTTCTCCTTCCATTCCTTCACTTCTTCCAGGGAGTGGCAACTCTTGCTGATGCTTCCTTTCCAACCTTTTGGGGGCTTCGGATTGCGACTGTTGAGATGAACCCCGAACAAATGGTATTTTATTGCCAACTCATGATGGTCGTGCAGAACGAGGCGATTGCGACATTCAATTGGTATTGATTGGATGAGATCCTCCAATTCGCTGATTTCACAATTGGGTTTGCGGATGTGAATAAGGTCGATGGCTTCATGATTGATGTCTGTGGCTTCATGATTGATGTCATTGGGTGTGTGATTGGTCATGGTGGTGGGTGACTTGAATGTGGCAGACACGTGATTTTGGTCAATGAATGCGTGATTGGCAGCAATGGGATTATGGAGAAGTTGAGCGATTTGCTCAGCTTCTCCATTTATAAACTTCGGAAGAGTAATAACGATAGTCATAATATTATCTCATTTTTCAATTATGATTTTGCCTTTTTATTATGATTTTGCCTTATTTCTCTGTTATAATTACAGCTTATTTCTCTGTTATAATTACAGCTTATTTCTCTGCGAATTTTCCGAATAAATCGAAAGAGGCATCCCAGTCTTTCCAGACGGGTTCTCGTCCGAGTTCCTTCAGGCGCATGTTTATCACCTTAGCGGTTCGCTCATCACTTACTGAAAATTGCTCAAGTGCTTGAGGATAAGTGTGATATCCGCCAGGGTTCACCTTTGATTCTGCCGACATGGTAGTGACACCGAGTGTTGCCATGTTGTCGCGGATGAAGGCTGGCTCACGGGTAGAATAAGAGATGTCTACGTCGTGATCGAAGATGCGCATGGCAAAGGTGGCCTGTGCAAGCTCCTTGTCTGTCATGAAGCAGTTAGGTTGGAAACCCTCGTTTTGTGCAGGGCGCATGCGAGGGAAGTTGACACTGTACTTGGTGCGCCAATAGTGTTTCTGGAGATAGCGCAGATGGTAAGCCATCATGGTGACATCGGTGCGCCATTCTTTCTCCAGTCCGATGAGCACACCCATGCCGATGCTGTGTACGCCCGCCATACCCATGCGGTCGAAGCCATCGCAACGCCACTCAAACTTGCTCTTCATGCCACGAGGATGGTAGAGTTTGTAGTTCTCACGATGATAAGTCTCCTGGAAACAGATGACGCCATTCATGCCATGGTCAGCGAGTGTCTTGTAGTCTTCCGTAGAGAGGGGCATCACCTCGATTTTCACATTCGAAAAGTACTTCTTGGCGATGTCGATGGCCTTGGCAAGATATGGGGTGCCTGCCTTGGCTGGGTTCTCGCCCGTTACGAGAAGAATGTTCTCGAAAGGAGCCAACTGCTTGATGGCCTTGTACTCATTCTCTATCTGCTCTGGTGTGAGGATGGTGCGAGCCATCGGGTTCTCGCGATGGAAACCGCAATATACGCATGAGTTGGAGCATGAGTTGGTGATGTAAAGAGGAATGAACATTGACATGGTCTTGCCGAAGCGTTCCTCTGTATATTGGCGTGAGAGGCGAGCCATTTGTTCCAAGAAAGGCTCGGCTGCTGGTGAGAGCAATGCCATGAAGTCGTTGACATCGCAATGGTCTTTGGCGAGGGCACGGCGCACATCGTTGGCTGTCATGCTTGCGATGCGCTCCGTGGTTTCCTCCCAACTGATATTCTTTAGTTCGTCTGAAAACATTTTCTTTGAATTTTCCGAAGCAGATTCCCTATCATCTAAAGCCGTCTATGTACAGAAACAAACTTTTATGGATAATAATAAGTTTGCTGCTCTGAAAGATAGGGAATTCTGCTTTCTTATTTCTAACGGATTGTTGCCGTCTACAGTTTTTTTATTATTTTGTAACTTCTTTTCTTGGTTCGCTGCTATTGCTTCTGAATAGTTTTTTTCGTGAACCTTTACTTCTTGTACTTCCTCAAGTCGTGAGTCAGTTTGGCGGCGCAGAAGTTTGGACCACACATGGTGCAGTATTCGCCCTCTGTATGCCCCGCTTCCTCGAAGTACTGGAGTGCCAACTCTGGGTCGAGAGAGAGGTGGAACTGGTCGCGCCAACGGAAGTCGAAACGAGCCTTTGACAAGGCGTTGTCGCGGATGGTTGCTCCAGGATGCCCCTTGGCGAGGTCGGCGGCATGGGCTGCAATCTTATAGGTTACAACGCCAGTGCGAACATCGTCCTTGTTAGGCAAGGCAAGGTGCTCCTTTGGCGTCACATAGCATAGCATTGCGGTTCCAAGCCAAGCGATTTGTGCACCACCAATGGCAGAGGTGATGTGGTCGTATCCCGGTGCGATGTCGGTGACGAGCGGACCGAGGGTGTAGAATGGAGCCTCATGGCAGTGGTCGAGCTGGCGTTCCATGTTCTCCTTGATTTTCTGCAATGGCACGTGTCCCGGACCTTCGATGAATGCCTGTACGTTCTTGTCCCATGCACGAGTGACGAGTTCGCCCATCGTGTCGAGTTCTGCAAACTGTGCGGCATCGTTGGCGTCGGCAATACAGCCTGGGCGCAAGCCGTCGCCCAAAGACAATGCTACGTCATATTGTGCCACGATGTCGCAGATGTCGTCGAAGTGCTCATAGAGGAAGCTCTCCTTGTCGTGGTAGAGACACCATTTGCTCATGATGCTGCCACCACGGCTCACGATGCCACAGAGACGGCTGTCGGCGAGATGCACGTTGTGGCGACGGATACCGGCATGGATGGTGAAATAGTCGACACCCTGTTCGCATTGCTCGATGAGTGTGTCGCGATATACCTCCCAACTCAGGTCTTCCACCTTTCCATTCACCTTTTCCAAGGCTTGGTAGATAGGTACGGTGCCTACAGGAACAGGGCAGTTGCGCACAATCCACTCACGAGTCTCGTGGATGTTATCACCTGTAGAGAGGTCCATCAGCGTGTCGCCTCCCCATTTGCAAGACCATACCGCCTTGTCCACTTCCTCCTCGATGCTTGAGGTGGTGGCAGAGTTGCCTATGTTAGTGTTGATTTTCACCAGGAAGTTGCGGCCTATGATCATAGGCTCGCTCTCTGGGTGGTTGATGTTGGCAGGGAGAACGGCACGGCCACGGGCAATCTCGTCACGCACGTATTCTGGGGTGATGTGAGTCTTGATGCCCAACTCCTCGCAGTTCATGTTCTCTCGGATGGCCACGTATTCCATCTCTGGAGTGACGATGCCAGCCTTGGCGTATGCCATCTGGGTGATATGCTTGCCAGCCTTGGCACGGCGAGGCAACTGGATATGCTCGAAGCGGAGGTGGTCGAGTGAGTGGTCAGCGAGACGTTGCTTGCCATACTCGCTTGTCACCTCTGTGAGCTGCTCGGTGTCGTCACGGTCGAGAATCCACTGCTCGCGCATGCGAGGCAAACCTTTCTTGAGGTCCACCTGATAGTTTGGGTCGCTATAAAGGCCACTGGTATCGTAGATATATACAGGGGCATTTGGTTCGGTATGAGGGATTCCGCGCTCATCCTTTACGACGGTAGGGGTGAGGTTTACCTTGGTCATTCCAACCTTGATGTTAGGGAAGAGCTTTCCCTGCATGTACGCCTTTTCTCTCTTGGCGTAGGCTTTGTTGTCATTTGGCATAATGAAATGTCGTTTTATGTAAGAGTCGAAGATATGAATCTTTACCCATTAAAAATTAATTGTTTAAGAATGCTGTGAGAGGAGAGCTTGCCTCGGCGCAATCGCTGATGGCACCCAAGCCAGCCTCGTAGGCACGGCGTCCGCAGATGACGGCTTCCTTGAAAGCTTTTGCCATTTCTACAGGGTCGCCAGCTACTGCTATGGCAGTATTGACGAGACATGCGCTGGCTCCCATCTCCATAGCCTCGGCGGCATGGCTTGGTGCGCCGATACCTGCGTCTACCACAACTGGAACCGTAGCTTGTTCGATGATGATCTGCAAGAAGTCCTTCATGCGCAAACCCTTGTTGGTGCCGATAGGAGCGGCGAGAGGCATCACTGTTGCGGCACCAGCCTCTTCCAGGTGCTTGCAGAGGGTAGGGTCAGCCTGGCAGTATGGCAAGACTACGAAACCGAGTTTCACGAGTTTCTCTGTAGCCTTCAAAGTCTCGATGGAGTCTGGCAAGAGGTAGCGTGGATCTGGGTGAATTTCCAACTTGAGCCAATTGGTTCCGAAAGCCTCACGAGCCATCTGTGCTGCGAAAACGGCTTCTTCTGCATTGCGTACGCCACTGGTGTTAGGGAGCAACTGGATTTTTGGGTTCTGAACGATGTGGGAGAGGAGGTCGTCTTCTTTGTCTTCCAATTCGATGCGCTTCATGGCTACGGTTACCATCTCTGTCTCAGAGGCTTGGATGGCCTGAGCCATGAGGCTGTTGTTGTTGAACTTTCCTGTTCCGAGGAAAAGGCGTGAGTTGAACTCGCGTCCTGCGATTACTAACTTTTCCATTTTTATATTTATGTTTTTGATTTGTATTTCTCTTTTGCTTTCTTATTTGGCCACGACTTTAGGTCACGACCTACTTTTGTTTCGGAATTGCTGCTTGATTTTAAGCATTATATAGAAACATTATATGGAAAAATGTTTCCCTTTAGAGGGGTATAGATACATTTTTTCTTTTGTATTATGTATATCCTTTAATATGAATATAAATAAAGGTATCCTTTGTATTCCTTTTGCCTTTTACCGATTGTTGATGGCGGCAATGATTTGCTTTGTTTCTTCTATCGGGTTCTTGGCGTTGAGAATGCTACCGCTCAATGCGATACCTGTCACCCCTGTCTTTATGATTTCTGGAATGTCTTCGATGGTGATGCCTCCGATGGCAACGATAGGAAGCAGGATACCTTCTGCTTTCATTCCCTCGATGATGTTCCGATAGCCTTCGAGACCTAAGATAGGAGAGAGTCGTTGCTTGGTGGTTGTGTATCTGAATGGACCGCAACCGATGTAGTCTGCTCCAGACATTGCGTGTGCCTTGACATCTTCCAAGGTGTTGGCTGTACCACCGATGATGAACTTGTCGCCTAAGATTTTTCGGGCATTACGGATAGGCATGTCGTTCTTTCCCAAATGGACACCATCAGCCTTTAGCTCCTTCACCAATTCTACTCGGTCGTCGATGATGAATGTGGCATGATATTCCGTACATAATTTCTTGGCTTTGATGGCGGTAGGTCTGACTTCTTCATCAGAAGCATCTTTCATACGAAGCTGAACCCAACGGCATCCGCCCTCCAAAGCCTCCTTGATTCCGTCAAGATAAGAATATCTCTCATTGAAGTGGGAAATAAATTGGAATAAGCTATTGCTGGATAACATTTCAAACTTATGGTTCATTTTGTAATTCTTATGTTTTAAAGTTTGAACTCTTTATCCTCCGCAAAAAGCCTTAATGATGACAATGTCTGCTCCCTCTAAAATCTGAGCCTCAGCCCATTCGTCTCGAGGTACCATCGTATTGCTAATAGCTATGGCAACGCCTGTTGCTGGCAAGTTGAGTTCCTCAGCGAGTTGTTTCACGTTGAGGGCTTGGGTCTCGGTTTCCTTGTTGTTGATAGTTACTTTCATAAAGTTTTTCCTATTTAATGATTAGTAATTTCTGTTCTTCAGCTTTGTAGTGTTAAGCATGAATGATAATCACGGAAATACTTTTTGAAAGACCAAAATAAAAAAGCCCCTATTCTAAGTATGATACCTTAGAGTAGGGGTTTTCTTGAGGATATTTAAATATAATGATATACAATGTTTCTAAAATCCTGGTTATATCAATTCCCTTCGGCAGCATTACCTGCATCAGGTTATGTGGGTATAATCTCAGCCTTTATTCTCAGCACCCCGTGATAATTCGTTGCAAATATAGCATTTTTATCTCAAAGATGTATAGAAAGGTAGAATGATTTAGAATATATTAACAGAATATGATGCAAAGGTAACTACTCGTAGTCGTCTATCACAGAATTGATGATATCCATCATCGGCTTAGCTACTTGGAATATTTCTGTGGATTTCTTCAACCATTCTTCTCCATCGAAAAAATCATCAGGAACCTTCACCCAAGCACAATAATCCTTCATACGCAAGTAATCGATGAACTCATAGTCGCGTGGAAAATCCTTGGGACAAGTTTTTAGGCAATTGATGCCGAATCCTTTGTCTGCTATATGTTCGTCTTCCCAATGTCCCTCATTTGGATACCCGAAGAGTTTGATGAAACGTCCGTTCTCTACGGCTTTTCGCCACTCGTCTATGTTGCCCATGATTTCATTCCTGCATGAGTTTAAAATGTTGGTAGGAAGATAATAACTGCCCACAGCCAAGAAACAGTTGCCTGGTTGGATATGGATATAATAACCACCGCGAAGCGATTTCTTGCCATGGGCGCAGATGTAAGCCCCGAAATGTCGTTTGTAAGGCGACTTGTCGTTAGAGAATCTCACATCCCTATAAAAGCGATAGGTACACTCTTTCGCTTGGAGGTGCGCTATCTCTTCGTCAAAAGAAGAGAAGCAGGCTATCGCCTTGGCCACACCTTGCTCAAAGTTAGCCTTGCAAGCTTCATATTCTTTCTTATGTTCCAAGAACCATTCGCGATTGTTGTGAGAAGCAACCGCAGATAAGAAGTTTAAGATTAGTTTTGTATCCATCTTATTCTATTTTGTTTCAACCTTTCTGCGAGGGAGCCTTATTGATGATTTGTCATTTTTTATTTCAGATAATTATAGATTTCCTCCGTCCAGTCGGCACCATTCTTAGGGCAGAATGTGCGGATGCCTAATTCGCTTGCTGCTGCACAGTTGCGAGGTCCGTCATCCACGAACAATGCGTTCTCAGGAAGAATCCTTTCCTTTTGAAGTACATGGCGGAAGAAATTCTCGTTGGGTTTCATGTACTTCACTTCGAAACTGCGATATACCGCGTCAAAATAGTCCTGGATGGAATGATGTTCGCCATCCCAATCCTCCGAGTCGGTCCATTTTGCGATATATGGATTGGTGTTCGACAAGAGGACTACACGATAGCCCTCGCTCTTGAGTTTGCGAATCAATGCGAGATTGCGATCGGGAACCTCTTTCATATAACCCATCCAGCAGTGTTGGATTTCGTCGAAAGTGAGCGACTTGCCACAGATTTCGGAAAGGCGATTGCGATATTCCTCTTCGGTTATCTTTCCTTCTTCCAAATCACCAAAGATGCCACTCTGGGTGTAGGGATTCATTTGGTCCACGAAGTCCTTCATGCCCAAGGCGGCGAAGCGCCTTACTGCCTCATTACTATCCAAGGTGATGATGACGCCACCCATATCAAAAATTACAGTATTTATCATTGTCTTATATTAACTTAATCAAACAGGTTGAGCTTGTTCTTGCGTGCCTCGTCCAAGCTGACGAGCTTCGACTGTCGCTCATGGTACTCGGCTCTCATCTTCTCGTAGCGATTCTCTAATTCCGTCACGAACTTAGGACCTTCCACTGGGTCGAAGAGACGAGTGCAGATGCCTGCATTCAAACTGGCATCCTTCACCCAAACTACTGGCCCATCATATTCTGGAGCAATCTTGAGAGCTACGTGCAACTCGCTGGTTGTTGCGCCCCCCACCATGATAGGGATGCGCAGTCCTGCCTTTTGCATCTCCTTGGCGACATGTACCATCTCATCGAGCGAAGGGGTAATCAAACCGCTCAGTCCGATGGCATCCACTTTCTCCTCGACAGCTTTCTTCACGATTTGCTCGGCTGGCACCATTACGCCCAAGTCGATGATGTCGAAGTTGTTGCAAGCCATCACCACGCAGACGATGTTCTTGCCGATGTCATGCACGTCACCCTTCACGGTAGCCATGATGATCTTGCCCGCCTTGGTGGAGCCACCCGTTTTCTCCTGCTCGATATGAGGTTGGAGGATGCTGACGGCAGCCTTCATCGTGCGGGCGGTCTTCACCACCTGTGGCAAGAACATCTTGCCCTCGCCAAAGAGTGCGCCCACCTCATTCATGCCATCCATCAAAGGACCCTCGATGACATTGACGGCATGGGGATACTTAGCGAGTGCTTCGTCGATGTCGACTTGCAAGAAGTCGGTGACGCCCTTGCGCAAAGCATACTTCAATCTTTCCTCTACGCCTTCTTTGCGCCATTCCGGTGCGGCTGGTTTTGCCACGGGAGCGCCGCCTGCCTTGGCTGCTGCCTTGGCTGCATCCATCTGTTCCTTTATCTCGTTGGCAAGGTCGATGAGCTCGTCGGCCGCGCCTTTCCTGCGGTTCAGCACCACGTCCTCGATAAGTGTGCGCTGGTCGTCAGGCAACTTGGCGTAATCCTTGCGAGCCTTGGCATTCACGATGCCGAAGTCCATGCCCTTCAGCTGTGCATGATGCAGGAAGACGGCGTGGATGGCCTCGCGGATATAGGTGTTGCCACGGAAAGAGAAGGATAGGTTGCTCACACCACCACTTACGTGGGCACCAGGCAAATTCTGGTGAATCCACTCTGTGGCACGGATGAACTCCACGGCATAATTGTCGTGCTCCTCCATACCTGTGGCAATGGCAAGCACATTAGGGTCGAAGATGATGTCGAGTGGATTCATTCCCACCTTGTCGACCAAGATATGATAAGCGCGCTCGGCGATTTCTATACGGCGCTCAAATGTTGTCGCCTGTCCCACCTCGTCGAAGCACATCACGACTACGGCAGCTCCATAGCGCATCACGTCCTTGGCATGTGAGATGAAGACTTCTTCGCCTTCCTTGAGCGAGATGGAGTTGACGATGCATTTGCCTTGGCAGCACTTCAGGCCTGCCGTTATCACCTCCCATTTCGAGGAGTCTATCATAATCGGAACCTTGGCAATCTCAGGCTCTGCCGCAATCATATTGAGGAAGTTTACCATCTCAGCCTTGGCATCCAGGAGACCATCGTCCATGTTGACGTCGACCACCGCAGCGCCATCAGCCACTTGCTTTCTGGCGATTCCAATGGCTTCCTCGTATTGTTTCTCGTTGATGAGGCGTAGAAACTTCCTGCTACCCGCCACATTGCAACGCTCGCCGACATTGACGAAACGAGAGGCGTCCATAGGCAGCTTCACGCTGTCATCCACATTCAGTACATCAAGTCCGGAGAGCCACATGGTGGAGGGCTTCGATACGACGACATGTGGTTTCTTGCCCTTTGACATTTCGGCATACTTGGCGATGAACTCTGGTGATGTTCCACAACATCCACCGATGATATTGACCAGCCCCTCGTCGAGGAACTCCTTGATTTTAGGAGCCATGCTCTCGGCGGTCTCGTCGTATTCGCCCATCTCGTTAGGCAAACCAGCGTTCGGGTGCGCACTGATGTACCAAGGAGCCAAAGTGCCTATCTTCTTGATGAAAGGCTTCATCTGTGGTGCGCCAAAGGCACAGTTCATGCCCACCGAGAAAATCGGGTAGGAAGATAGGCTGGCGAGGAATGCCTCCACGGTTTGTCCGCTGAGGGTACGTCCCGCCAGGTCGCTCACTGTGAGACTTACCATGATGGGCAAGTCTACGCCATGTTGCTTCATGGTGGTGAGTGCCGCGTCGATACCCGCCTTGGCATTGAGCGTGTCAAAGATGGTCTCCATCATGATGGCATCCACGCCACCATCAATGAGACCGTCTATCTGCTCGCAATAATCAGCGAAAAGTTCATCGTATGTAATGTCACGTGCAGCAGGATTGCTCACGTCCGGACTCATGGAACAAGTCTTGTTGGTCGGGCCGACGGTACCCACCACGAAGCGTGGCTTATCTTCGGTCGAATATAAGTCGGCTTGTATTCTCGCCAACTTGGCTCCCTCGAAAGCCATCTCTCTCGCCGTTTCTTCCAAGTGGTAATCAGCTTGCGAGATGCGCTGCGAGGAAAAAGTGTTTGCTGTGATGAGGTCGGCGCCAGCCTCAAGGTACCGGCGATAGATGTCCGAGATGACATCTGGATGGGATATGTTGAGCATGTCGTTGTTGCCCTTCATTTGTCCCGGTACATCCTGAAAACGGTCTCCTCGGAAATCTTCCTCTGTCAAGTTGTACTTCTGAATCTCCGTGCCCATCGCACCATCGAGAATCAGAATTTTCTCCTTTACTATCTCTCTTATGGTCTTGCTCATCTGAAATAATAAGATTGGCAATGCGCTTCCCATGAAGAATGTGCCTTGCCAATGAATGATTCTTGATTAATAATTCTTGGTTGCCTAAAAGTGCTTGATGGCACGATCCATCTCTCTTCGGTCTTCTTTCTCCTTGAGTGTCTGTCGCTTGTCATACTCTTTCTTACCTTTGCAGAGGGCGATGTCCACCTTGGCGCGCCCATGGTCGTCTATGAAGATGAGGGTAGGGACGATGGTGAAGCCTGGCTGTTTGCTGTCCTCTTCCAAACGTCTCAGCTCGCGCTTGGTAAGTAAGAGCTTGCGGTCGCGGCGTGCCTCATGGTTGCCGAAAGAACCATAGAAATAAGGAGATATGTTCATGCCTTTCACCCAGAGCTCACCCTGGTAAAAGTCACAATAACAATCCACGAGCGATGCCTTACCGTTGCGGATAGACTTAATCTCCGTGCCGGTGAGCACGATGCCTGCGGTATAAGTGTCTACAAAGAAGTACTCGAAGGAGGCCTTCTTGTTGCGTATCTGTATCGGACTCTTCTTGCGGAGTTCCTGTTCTTGCTTGTTCATTGTATATATATAATAATGTGTATCCGAACTCTTCTTTACATCTCGATTGTGGCGAAATTCTCGATGTGTTCATCGATATAATGCGCTACCTTGGATGTCCACTCTTCCTCGTGCTCCACGAAAGCATCGTCGAAGTCATCAAACTCCGGATATTTCTCATAGAGAGCCATGAACTCCTCGTCGCTCATGTCCTTCTCCACTTCAGGGGCGGCTTTCTTATATAAGAAATGTGCTTTGTTGATGAGTTTTCCCAAATCAGCGATGCCCCAGTTGCGGAACGCCTTGTCGGTAGGGTTCCTGAAGATGAATCCGCCGAAACCATTATGGATAAGCTGGATCATGCCGCCATCCATCATCTCATCGTGCAAGAAATGCCATGCGAGGAGAGTGATCTGGTCGCTATTCAACTCAGACATGTTGTCTGCAGTCAATTGTCCGCCGATGGCTTGCAGGGTGGCTTCAATGAAGACACCAACAAATTCGTCCATGCCCTCCATGGCTGCATTCTGGAGTGCGGCATCCTTTATCTTAACTTCTGTCATAATTCTTAAAAATTGCAATTTTCAGTTTGCAAAGATACACCAAAAACCGCATAAACCCAAGAAAAAAAATAAGAATTAGGTTAAAGAGTTAAAAAGAATACTTATTTTTAGGTATTTTTCTGAGATTTTTTGTACTTTTGTGGTCGGAAAAAGGCAAAACTACTTCTTATCGCAAAGAATATTCCTTTTCCTATCGCAAAGAAAGTATGTTTCAGTGAACATCAAACGTGAAGATAAATAACGATTAACGTTAATATATTCATTAATATAAATTTTAGCGAATATGATCTATTCTAAAGAAGTTGACAACATGTGCGTTGTCGCTAAGGGTCCTAACCACGGACCAGCTCCAATTCCTGAAGAGGGAAAATGGATTCAGGCTAAAGAGATCAAAGACATCTCTGGTTATACTCACGGTGTGGGTTGGTGTGCTCCTCAGCAGGGTGCTTGTAAGCTTTCTTTGAACATCAAGGAAGGTGTTATCCAGGAGGCTCTTGTTGAGACTATCGGATGTACTGGTATGACTCACTCAGCTGCTATGGCTTCTGAGATTCTCCCAGGCAAGACTATCCTTGAGGCATTGAACACTGACCTCGTTTGTGACGCTATCAACACAGCTATGCGCGAGCTCTTCCTCCAGATTGTTTATGGTCGCAGCCAGAGCGCTTTCTCTGAGGGCGGTCTTGTTATCGGTGCAGGTCTTGAGGATCTCGGTAAGGGTCTTCGCTCACAGACTGGTACTCTCTATGGTACAGTAGCTAAGGGTACTCGTTACCTTGAGTTGACAGAGGGTTACATCACAAAGCAGTTCCTCGACAAGGACAGCCAGGTTTGTGGTTATGAGTATGTTCACCTCGGCAAGATGATGGAAGCTATCAAGAACGGCATGGACGCCAACGAGGCTGTCAAGAAGTTCACAGGTAGCTATGGTCGTACAACTGCTGAGCAGGGTGTTGTTAAAGCAATTGATCCACGTAAAGAATAATAAGGAGATACAGATATGATTAGAAAAGTAAGTTACGAAAGTCAGGAACGTCGCGAGAAGCAAGTTCTTGCTGCTCTTAATGCTAACGGTATTAAGAGCTTGGAAGAGGCTAATCAAATCTGCGAGGACGCAGGTGTTGATCCTTATCAGATGTGTGAAGACACTCAGCGTATCTGCTTCGAGAACGCTAAGTGGGCGTATGTAGCTGGTGCTGCTATCGCTATCAAGAAGGGTGCTAAGACTGCTGCTGACGCAGCTGAGGCTATCGGTATCGGTTTGCAGGCTTTCTGCATCCCTGGTTCTGTAGCTGACGACCGTAAGGTAGGTCTTGGTCACGGTAACCTCGCAGCTCGTTTGCTCCGCGAGGAGACACAGTGCTTCGCTTTCTTGGCAGGTCACGAGTCATTCGCTGCTGCTGAGGGTGCTATCAAGATTGCTGAGATGGCTAACAAGGTTCGCAAGAACCCATTGCGCGTTATCTTGAACGGTCTTGGTAAGGATGCCGCTCAGATCATCAGCCGTATCAATGGCTTCACATACGTTCAGACCAAGTTCGACTACTACACTGGTGAGTTGAAGGTTGTTAACCGTATCGCTTACAGCGATGGTCCTCGTGCTAAGGTTAACTGCTATGGTGCTGATGACGTACGTGAGGGTGTAGCTATCAACTGGAGTGAGGATGTAGATGTATCAATCACTGGTAACTCTACCAACCCTACACGTTTCCAGCACCCAGTAGCTGGTACATACAAGAAGGAGCGTATCGCAGCTGGTAAGCCTTACTTCTCAGTAGCTTCTGGTGGTGGTACAGGTCGTACATTGCACCCAGATAACATGGCTGCAGGTCCTGCTTCTTATGGTATGACAGATACTATGGGTCGTATGCACTCTGACGCTCAGTTCGCAGGTTCTTCTTCAGTTCCTGCTCACGTAGAGATGATGGGATTCCTCGGCATGGGTAACAACCCAATGGTAGGTGCTACTGTAGCTATCGCAGTTGCCATCGACCTCGCTTTGAACAAGAAGTAATATTCTTGCAGACATAGTAAAGTCAAAATATTATAGTCCCTGTGACCCCTTGGGGTTGCAGGGATTTTTTTGCGATTCGAATTGTTGGATTTTATGCGATTCGGGCTGTTGGGTTTTATGCAATTCGGGCTGTTGACGTGAGGCGTTTTTCTTGTACTGCCATGTACAAGCATTAAATAACAATAAATTATATTCGAATAATTTTGTACTCTGAATGAAATATTGTACTTTTGCACATGCAAATTTATAAAATACTATATAAGATGGGAATTAAGAAGAAAAGATGGCACTGCATTCCTGGTCAGCCAATCACAGAACTTGACAAGCAGGTGATGTACTGGGAAAATAAGGGTAAGTTAGTGCCTACCCGTGAATTGATTAAAACTCCAGAACAGATAGAGGGTATCCGTAAGAGTGGTGTTGTTAACACTGGTTGCCTCGACGCTGTGGCTGAGGCTATTCGCCCAGGCATGAATACCCAGGAGATTGATGATATCTGTATGCAATATTGCAAGGATCACGATGCGATTCCTGCATGCCTTAACTATGAAGGGTATCCTAAGAGTGTTTGCACAAGTATCAACGAGGTGGTTTGCCATGGTATTCCTAAGGAGGAGGATGTGCTCCAGGAAGGTGACATCGTAAATGTCGACATGACCACCATCGTGGATGGATATTATGCAGATGCTTCTCGCATGTTTATCATTGGCAAGACTACCCCTGAGAAGGAGCAACTCGTACGCGTGGCCAAGGAGTGCTTGGAGATTGGTGCGGAAGTGGCTAAGCCTTACAGCTTTGTGGGTGACATTGGCCATGCTATCGAAAAACATTGCAAGAAATATGGCTATGGCGTCGTACGTGACTTGTGCGGACATGGCGTCGGTTGCCAGTTCCATGAGGAGCCGGAGGTGCTTCACTTTGGCCACAAAGGCACGGGCATGTTGCTCGTTCCTGGCATGGTGTTTACTATCGAGCCTATGATTAACATGGGTACTTGGAAGGTTTTCATTGATGCTGACGATCCATACGGATGGGAAGTCATCACAGGCGATGAGAAGCCATCTGCGCAGTGGGAGCATACCTTCGTGATGACTGAGCATGGAGTAGAGGTGCTTACCTACTAAGGTTGTTACTATATATAAAAGGTGTAACAGTGATGGAAGAAGAAAAGAAAGATATTTATATATTGGGCATAGAGAGCAGTTGCGATGATACGTCGGCTGCTGTCCTTAGAAATGGTGTCTTGCTCAGCAATGTCACCGCATCCCAGGAGGTGCATCGTGCTTATGGTGGAGTGGTGCCAGAGTTGGCTTCCCGTGCCCATCAGCAGAATGTGGTTCCAGTTGTCGACCAGGCCATCAAGCGTGCGGGTATTACCAAGGAAGACTTGAGTGCTGTCGCCTTTACGAGAGGTCCTGGTTTGATGGGCTCTCTCTTGGTGGGTGTCAGTTTTGCCAAGGGATTCGCCCGTTCTCTCAATATTCCTTTGATTGATGTCAACCATTTGCAGGGTCATGTGATGGCTCATTTCATCAAGGAGAGTGACGATGACCAGAGTGCGCCTCCTTTCCCATTCATCTGCCTCTTGGTGTCTGGTGGTAACTCGCAGATAGTCAAGGTCAATGCCTACAATGATATGGAGGTGCTCGGTCAGACCATTGATGATGCCGCAGGCGAGGCCATCGACAAGTGTGCCAAGGTGCTGGAGTGGGGCTATCCTGGTGGTCCTATCGTTGACAAGTATGCGCGCCAGGGAAATCCGAAGGCTTACTCTTTTGCGGAACCACATATCCCAGGACTCAACTATAGTTTTTCTGGTTTCAAGACCAGTTTTCTCTATAGCTTGCGCAAATGGGTGGCTGCCGACCCGGACTTTGTTGAGAAGAACAAGTTCGACTTGGCTGCGAGCATTGAGTTTACCATAGTGGACATCCTGATGAAGAAACTTCGCATGGCGGTGAAGCAGACGGGCATCAAGCACGTGGCTGTGGCTGGTGGCGTATCTGCCAACAATGGCTTGCGCAATGCCTTCCATGACCATGCCAAGCGATTCGGTTGGACTATCTATATCCCTAAGTTCAGCTATACGACCGACAATGCAGCCATGATAGGATGCGTGGGTACATTCAAGTATCGCGACAAGGATTTTGCCACGATAGATTTGCCTGCTTATTCTAAAGTTACGTTCAAGTAAGCTTTGGTGTGATATTTTCATAGCATTAGAGGCATTATGCCCTAATCTTAGTTGTTAATTATTAATTCTTAATTGAATAAATGGAATTCGAAAGCAAGATTTTGAGTAAGAGCATCTCGGAGATGCTATATAATAGTGAGAAGACACTCGGTACTGCCGAGAGTTGTACGGGTGGTCGAATCGCTGAGGCTATCATCTCGGTGCCTGGTGCTTCTAATTATTTCAAGGGAGGTATCGTTTCTTACACCAATGAGGTGAAGGAGAACCTTTTGGGCGTAAGCCATGAGGTACTTGAGGAGCAGACTGCCGTTTGCGAAGAGGTGGCTAAGGAGATGGTGCTTGGTACCATCAAGGCGTTGAATGTAGACTTTGCGGTTTCTGCTACGGGCGTGGCTGGTCCTACGGGTGGTACGCCAGAAATCCCTGTAGGAACCATCTGGCTCGGATATGGAAGCAAGGATGACGTTCGCACATTGAAGTTGACAGAAGACTTCGGTCGTGACATCAACTTGGCGATAGCTACCAACACGGCGTTGAAGTCAATTTACGCTTTCCTCAAGGAACATGAGGAAGAGCTCAAGAAGACCAAGGCCAAGGAATAATGCGATATGATTATTTCTTTCTTACAGATTTATAGGCATTTACGGACTTTTGGATGATTTTTTGCCAATTTTTGGTGTTGAAATACAAAAAAAACTTAAAAGATAGGCTTTGAGAACCTATAATTTTGTGTATCCAAGAAATATTTGTAATTTTGCACTCTGTTTGGA
>SAMEA104315437__coassemble_136_pt1 | contig 86975 bp, 63 predicted proteins | sample SAMEA104315437__metabat2_high_PE_043 | metagenome-assembled genome bin SAMEA104315437 (sample SAMEA104315437) | gut metagenome | biome: Monkey gut; feature: monkey-associated habitat; material: faeces | place: China | collected 2013 | reverse complement strand
AAGAGAGAAGCCTCGATTACGTAAGTAGTCGGGGCTTTTTCGTGTTTGTATGGTTCGAGACTTTTTCTTGTAGACCATTAAGATACTTGATTTGTGTCAAGCGAACATGTTTAAAAATGTTTCTTTTTCCTAAAATAGTGCTGATAATCAATGAATTACTTGCGTATTTCGTATTTTTTTTGTACCTTTGCACTCGATAAGAATAAGGATAGCATTTCTTGATTTTTGAGTTTGTTATCCGTTAAGGTATCTAACGGAACTGAGATGGGCAACCTTTCTTTTTCTCATAGGTTGCAATCGCGAAATCTCTGATGTTGTAGTTCAGCTTTTCAGGTTCCATAAAATGATTAGTATGAAGAGAATAACAAAAATTTTAGTTAGCATTTTTATGCTGGCAATCAGTCTTGGATCAGCTTCAGCTGAGACCAACTCAAACAAAAATGTATCCTCTAATGAATTTGATTGGAATCCAGTGATGGAGGCGATAATTCAGGTAGAGAGTGGAGGAAACCCAAATGCCAAGAGTGGCACATCTGTGGGGGTTATGCAAATCACTCCAATTTGTGTGGCAGAATGCAATTTGATTTTGAAAAAGAAGAACAGTAAGAAACGTTACAAACTTTCTGATAGGTTTAGTATAGCCAAATCTAAGGAGATGTTCTTGCTGATTCAGTCTGCTCACAATCCTCTTAATAGCATAGAACATGCAATACGTGCATGGAATGGTGGCAATCACTATAGTGTGAAGAAGACACAGCGCTATTTTGAGAAGGTCATGAAGCTTTTGAAAAAGTAATTGATTTTTGATATGTCCGATCTACCTTTTAGGTGGATCGGTCTTTTTGTTTTTTTGGACTTTGAATTCTTGCCGTTTTTTGACATTTTTCTTTATAATGTGTTCTCTTTTTGTCTTTTGAACTTGAATTTAATGAGTTTTCTGTAAAATACTGTTAAATATCTTGCTTTTTGCCATAAAAATTTGGTTGTTCCAAATAAAAGTAGTACCTTTGCACTCGCAAATCAGAAATGTGGTTTGGTATATCGCGGTGTGGAGCAGTTGGTAGCTCGCCAGGCTCATAACCTGGAGGTCGCATGTTCGAGTCCTGCCGCCGCAACTAAATATAGGAAGTGAGTTTGTCACTTCCTTTTTTTGTGCCTTTTTATTTCATATTCAATAATTTAACACTAAATATTTGTTTATATTGAATAAAAATGCTACTTTTGCACACTGATAATTAATTGTGCAACCAAAATCCATAACGGAGGTACTTCATTATGTCAATATCAAAAACAAGACAGAAATTGGTAGATGTAGCCAGACAACTCTTTGCTAAGAACGGAATTGCAAATACAACGATGAATGATATTGCTGTAGCTTCTGGCAAAGGGCGTCGTACTCTGTATACTTACTTTAGTAGAAAGGAGGACGTCTATTATGCTGTGATAGAATCAGAGCTGGAGCGTCTCTCTGATAAGTTGGATGAGGTTGCTGCCAGTAAAATTCGTCCTCAGGATAAAATCATAGAATTGATTTATACTCATTTAAGCATGATTAAGGAAACTGTTGTCAGGAATGGAAATCTGAGGGCAGAGTTCTTCCGTAATATTTGGATGGTGGAAAAAGCCCGCAAAAATTTCGATGAGGATGAGATAGAGTTGCTTCGTAGAGTTTATTCTGAGGGAAAGGCTGATGGCGAATTTGACATAGATAATGTGGATTTGGTGGCTGACATCACCCACTATTGTATCAAAGGACTGGAAGTGCCTTTCATCTATGGACGTTTGGGACATGGACTTAACGTAGAGTCCAGCAAACCATTGGTGGCGAAAGTTGTCTATGGTGCTTTGGGTAAATCGGGTATGAAACTATAATAGAAAGCAGGAATGTAACTATAATAGATAATAAGATATTAAAAACAAAATAATTAAAAGAAAAATGGGATTATTAACAGGTAAGACAGCCCTTATTACAGGTGCTGCTCGCGGCATCGGTAAGGCTGTCGCTATGAAATTTGCATCAGAAGGTGCTAACATCGCATTCACAGACCTTGTACTCAATGACGACATGGCCGCTGGTTTGGAGGCTACTCGTAAGGAAATCGAGGCTCTTGGCGTAACATGCCGTGCTTATGCAGGTAATGCTGCAGACTTCGAGGAGACAGAGAAGACTGTTAAGCAGATTCATGCCGACTTCGGTTCAATTGATATCCTCGTTAACAATGCTGGTATCACTAAGGATGGTTTGATGCTCCGTATGAGCGAAGCTCAGTGGGACGCAGTGTTGAATGTTAACTTGAAGTCTGCTTTCAACTTCATTCACGCTTGCTCTTCTATCATGCTTCGTCAGCGTAGTGGTTCTATCATCAACATGGCTTCTGTCGTAGGTGTTCATGGTAATGCTGGTCAGTGCAACTATGCAGCTTCTAAGGCTGGTATGATTGCTCTTGCTAAGTCTATCGCCCAGGAGTTGGGTCCTAAGGGTGTACGTGCTAATGCTGTGGCTCCTGGTTTCATCGAGACTGCAATGACAGCACAGTTGCCAGAGGAAATCCGCAAGGATTGGATGAAGAAGATTCCTTTGCGCCGTGGTGGTCAGCCTGAGGATATCGCAAACGTTTGCCTCTTCCTCGCTTCTGATTTGTCAAGCTATGTAAGCGGTCAGGTAATCCAGATCGATGGTGGTATGAACATGTAATTTGTTCAAGCAAGTGTTTATCTAAATTTATACCATGCAGGTAGTATACGAAGATAACCATATTATCATAGTCTCTAAGAGAAGTGGCGAAATCGTCCAGGGCGACAAAACTGGCGATGAGCCTCTCTCAGAGACTGTGAAACAATATATCAAGGAGAAGTATAATAAACCAGGAAACGTATTCCTTGGAGTTGTGCATCGCCTTGATCGTCCTGTTTCGGGACTCGTGGTTTTTGCTAAGACGTCCAAGGCTTTGAGTCGACTCAACAATATGTTTCGTGATGGCGAAGTACACAAGACCTATTGGGCCATCGTGAAAAATATGCCAAAGGAAGCAGAGGCGACATTGACCCATTGGATTGTAAGAAACGAAAAGCAAAATAAAAGTTACGCTTACGACCATGAGGTAAAGAATTCAAAGAAGGCTATTCTTAAGTATAAGGTGATAGGACATACTGATCATTACACTTTATTGGAAGTGAATCTGATGACGGGGCGTCATCACCAGATACGTTGCCAGCTTTCGAAAATCGGTTGCTCAATAAAAGGTGACTTGAAATATGGCTCGCCTCGGAGCAATGCAGATGGAAGTATTTGTCTTCTTTCCCGTAGAGTGGAGTTTGTGCATCCGGTCTCGAAAGAGAGCATTGTCGTGGAGGCACCTTTGCCAGATGACAATCTTTGGAGGGCGATAGCCCCAGAATGACCAGTATAAAATGACTTAACCCTATGCCCTTGAAATGTCTATGAAGAAGTTTTTGAAATGGGGAAGTGTTGTGATTCTTACTCCGATACTACTCATCCTGTTGGTTGCGGTGATGCTTTATTTGCCTCCTGTTCAAAATTGGGCGGTAAAGCATGTGGTAGCTTATGCTTCTGAGACGACAGGCATGGACATTTCTGTAGACCATGTGAAATTAGTCTTTCCACTTAAATTAGGAGTGGAAGGGGTAAAGGTGCTACAGCCGATTGATTCCTTGAAAAATTCTCCTGATCTTGCTTTGCGAACAAAGAATGATACGGTGGCTGACATCCAACAGATGGTTGTCGACGTACGGTTGATGCCTTTGTTTAGCAACCAAGTGATGGTAGACGAATTGAACTTCACTAAGTTGAAGGTCAACACAACCAACTTTATTCATGAGGCTCGCATCAAGGGTGATGTGGGCAAGTTGCGTCTTGAGGCGCATGGAATTGATTTGGGCAAGGAACACGTCAATGTAGACGATGCATTCTTGTCTGATGCCCGTTTGTCGGTGGAACTGAGTGATACAGTGCCACCAGATACCACGCCAAGTGAGAATTTTTGGAAAATCAACATACAGAAACTAAAACTAAAAAATACCGATTTTACTCTACATATGCCTGGAGATACCCTTCAGGTAAATGCTTATTTAGGTGATGCTTTGGCATCGGATGCCTATCTTGATCTTTATAAGAGTTTGTATACTGTCGGTCGATTGGAATGGCAGAAGGGTCGTGTCGCCTATGACAATCATTTCGAACGTCCAGTCTTGTCGGGTATGGACTTCAACCATCTTGCCTTGTCTGACATGACTTTGAAGGCAGACTCCTTCTATTTCTGTGACTCCAAGATAGACGTGAAGATAAACGAGGCAAAGTTCTTGGAAAAGAGTGGCTTGAGAATCTCTCAGATGAATGGGCGATTCGTGATGGATTCCACCAAGATGCAGTTGCCGGACATTTATCTCCGTACTCCAGTCTCCAAGTTGAAAGCAACCATTGATATGGATTTGAATGCCTTTTCTGATAAAAATCCAGGAAAACTGACGGCTCTTTTAGATGGTAGCTTTGGAAAATCAGATTTGATGCTTTTCGTAGGTGATGCCTTGCCTAAGAAAATGAGCAAGCAATGGCCTTATTATCCTCTGAGCCTGAAAGGTTCTGTGAAAGGCAACATGCAATCACTTTCTTTCTCAGGTTTGCAGGCTGTGTTGCCAACGGCTTTTACTGTCAAGGCTGATGGAATCTTGGCTAATTTGATGGATATGGATAGGTTGAAAGCCGATGTCAACTTAGATGCCCGTACCTACAATTTAGGTTTTGTCACCTGTATGCTCGATCCTTCTTTGATGAGGGAAATACGTGTGCCAAGTGGCATCTCCATTCATGGAAATGTGCATGCTGATGGGAGTAAGTATGCCACAAAGTTGGCTATAGCAGAAGGCAAGGGAAAGTTGAAAGTAGATGCTTCCGCTGACTTGAAGAAAAAATCCAATGGAGATTTCGACATGAGCCGACTTGCCTATCAAGCCAAGATGCAAGCGAACAACATCCAAGCCAAGCATTTCTTGCCAAGGCAAGACTTGTATTCTTTTACGGGGAATATAGAGGCATCAGGAGTGGGAACCGACTTTCTGTCATCTGGTACTCGATTGAAGGCAAGGGCAAAGGTAGCTTCCGTACATTATGGAAAATATAAAATTGGCAATTTATTGGCAGTGGCAAACATTGCCAATGGAAAGATACATGCTGATGTAGACAGTAAGAATGACTATCTTACGGGGCTCGTCAGCTTGGATGCCTTGACTAACAGCAAGAATCTTCAGGCCACGGTGACGGCAGATGTTCGCCATGCAAATCTCTATCGTTTCCAATTGACCAAGGTTCCTATGCAAGCGGCACTGTGCGGTCATATAGATGTGAATACCGACTTGAACGACAACAACAACATTCAGGCTACTATCGGAGACATCACGCTGCGTACGGCCGAGAAGACTTATCGACCAGTTGATATTCTCATCGACCTTTACACACGTAGAGATACGACCCATGCCATCGCTGATTGTGGTGATTTCCATCTTAACATGGATGCGCATGGTGGTTATAAGTCGCTTATGAAATGTGTGGATGGATTGTCGAACGAGCTCATGAGCCAGATGAAGAATCGCAAGATAGACCAGGTGCGTATTCGACAGCAGTTCCCTTTGGGACACATCTATCTTGCTACAGGAAAAAACAACTTCATCTCTCGTTTCATGGAGTATTGCGGGTATCAGTTCAAGACTGTGGAAATGGACTTGAACGCTTCTCCTGTTGCCGGGTTGGAAGGGTATTTGAATGTAGATTCATTGGTGGCTCAAGGAGTCCAACTTGATACCATTCGTGCGCTCATCCATACAGAAGGTGATGTCATCAAATACTCTGCAAGGGTAGAAAACAACAAGCAGAATCCACAGTTGGCTTTCCGTGCATTGGTGGATGGAGAGTTGCAAGAACGAGGCTCCAATATCGCCGCCAAGATTTATGATGCCAACAATAAATTAGGTGTGGATGTAGGTTTGGCTGCTATGATGCAGGATAATGGCATCAAGGTGTCGCTGATAGATACGCATCCTATCTTGGGTTATAAGAAGTTTACGGCAAACGACGACAACTACCTAATGCTCGGTGACGACCAGCGAGTATCAGCCAACTTGGTACTGAAGGCTGCTGGTGATATGGGACTTCGTGTTTATTCTAATGATGAGAACGAGGATGCTTTGCAAGACATCACTGTGAGCTTGAGTAATTTCAACCTCGACAAGGTATTGAGTGTCATACCTTACATGCCAGACATCGAAGGAATCATGGATGGCGACTTCCATGTGATTCAAACAAGGGAGGAGCTGTCTGTGTCATCCAATTTGGCGATAGAGAATCTTGTTTATGAGAAATGTCCGATGGGCAATGTCGGCTCCGAGTTCGTGTATATGCCAAAGAGCGATGGCTCTCACTATGTGGATGGCATCCTGAACTATGATGGCGAGGAAGTTGCTACGGTGAAGGGTACCTATCGTTCTGAGGGAGACGGGTACCTTGATGCAAATGTGGGTTTGGAGAAGTTGCCGCTTCATTTTGTCAATGGTTTTGTGCCCGACCAAATCATAGGTTTGAAGGGATATGGCGAGGGCGAATTGGCTGTCAAGGGTTCTCTTAGCAAGCCACATGTGGAAGGTGAAGTGTACCTTGACTCGGCTTATCTCGTAAGCGAGCCATACGGCGTATCCATGCGCTTCGACGATGATCCTGTCAAAATCACGGACAGCAAGTTGCTCTTCGAGAACTTCATGATGTATGCCAATAATGAGAGTCCGCTTACGCTCCAGGGAAGTTTGGATTTCTCCAATCTTGACCGAATGATGCTCAATGTGAGGATGCGCGCCCAGAACTTCCTCTTGATAGATGCGGAGGAGAACCTTCGATCGGAGGCATTTGGCAAGGCGTACGTTAATTTCTTTGGTATGATGAACGGACCTTTGTCGAGTCTTAAGATGCGTGGTAAGCTCGATGTGCTTGGCAATACCGACATGACGTATGTATTGAAGGAGTCGGAACTCTCTACCGACAATCAATTGGATGAGTTGGTGAAGTTTACCGACTTCAGAAATTCTAAGGAAGAAACGGTCGTGCGTCCTGCCATCGAAGGTTTTGATATGTTACTTAGCATGTCTATCGATGAGTCGGCTCATATCCTCTGTGCCTTGAATGCAGATAAGACCAACTATATCGACCTCATGGGTGGAGGCGATCTTCAGATGACATATAATCCTACGGAAAGTATACAGTTGACGGGAAAATATACGTTGAGCAATGGAGAGATGAAATACTCTCTGCCTATCATCCCGTTGAAGACCTTTACCATCCAAGATGGCAGCTATATCGAGTTTACGGGTGACCCATTCAATCCTACCTTGAACATTACGGCGACAGAAAATATGAAATCGACCGTCAATGAGGGTGAGGGAACGGGACGCTCTGTTGATTTCGTCTGTGGCGTACAGTTGACCCAGACCTTGAGTAAGCCAGGTATACAGTTTATCATATCTGCACCTAATGACATGACGATGCAGGATGAACTGAATACGATGAGTGTGGAGGAGCGAGGCAAGATTGCTGTCACGATGTTGGCGTCAGGTATGTACTTGGCAGGTGGAAACACAAGCGCGTTTTCTATGAACAGCGCATTAAGCAGCTTCCTCAATTCGGAAATCAACAATATCGCAGGTTCCGCCATGCGCTCTTTGGGATTGGATGTCGGTATGACAGTAGACAATTCCATGAATGCCTCAGGAGGAATGCATACAGACTATAATTTCAAGTTTGCAAAGCGATTCTTCAATAATAGATTGAGCTTCAGTGTTGGTGGACAAGTTTCAACGGGTGCTGAGTTGGAGAATGCTACCAATAATGATGCTTTCTTCAACAATGTGGAATTGCAATATCGCTTGAACGAGGGTGCCTCACAGTACATTCGTGCTTTCTACAACAATAACACCTATGATTGGCTTGAAGGTCAGATTGGTGAGTATGGAGTCGGTTTCATGTGGCGCAGAAAGTTGTCTCGTTTCACGGACATCTTCCGTTTTAAGTCTGATAAGCAGACCTTGCCAGCGATGAAGCCGGATTCAACCCTTCTGAATAAAGCACCAGATAGTACACGAACTCAGAACCGATTCTTTAATCCATTGAATGATGAAAAGAAATAGACTATACATTATTATATATATATGGGTGTTGGCATTTGCGATGCCCATGTTGGTGTCTTGTTCTTCAACCAGTGCGCTGAAGGACAATGAGCAGCTCTTTACTGGATTAAAGCCAATTCAATATGTCGATTACGAGAAGTCTGCGTACGCAGATTCCACCATTCTTGAAATGGAGAATGTCTTGGCATCGGCTCCTAATGGGGCACTTTTCGGAAGCAGTTATTATCGTACGCCTTTCCCTGTGCGTTTATGGATATGGAATGCTTTCTCTACCTCGGAGAGCGGCTTTGCAAAATGGCTCACCAAGGCATTTGGCTCCAAACCAAAGTTGATGAGCAATGTAAATCCGGAGCTGCGAGCACAGGTCGCAAAGAACCAACTTTCTAAGTTCGGCTATTTTAATAGCAATGTGTCTTATGATGTGGTCACAGGCAGCAATCCTAAGACGGCAAAGGTGGCTTACAAAGTTGATTTCGGACATCTATGGACACTTGACACGGTGCAATATTTGGGATTCCCTGAGGCAGGCAAGCATCTGCTGGATTCCACGCTCAACATGGCTGTCATCAAGAAGGGCGTTCCTTTCAATGTGTCTAAGTTGGAGCAGGAACGCCAGCGTATCACCCGCCTGTTCCGTAACAATGGATATTACTATTATAAGAACGGCTATGCTTCTTATCTCGCAGATACACTGAGTTCTCCTGGTAAGGTGCAGGTTCGACTGGTATTAGCGGATAGTATCGACTCCATGGCGCATCATCGTTATTATGTAGGAAATGTGAGATTCAACTTCCGCAAGCAGTTTAACGAAGAGTTGCGGGATTCTTTTGTGCGTGGCAAGTTGGGATTTTACTATAATGGTCGAAAGATGCCAATTCGACCAGGTGTCGTATTGAAAGACCTGAAACTCTTCCCACGTCGTCTCTACAAGGTGGAGAACGAGGAGGCGGCTAAGCGTCATTTGCAGTCGATGGGCTTGTTTAGCTATAACAGCATACAGTTTACTCCACGCAAAGAACCTGTTGTGGAGCAGCATTTGGAGGATGGATGTAAGGTCTATAGTGATACATTGGATGCACAGATAGACCTCGTCTTCGACAAACCATACGATTTCTATGTCGAGGCGAATGGTAAGGGAAAGACCACTGGGAGGGTAGGTCCTGAGTTTGTGGTGGGTCTCACCAAGAAGAATGCTTTCAGGGGTGGAGAGAAGTTGGACATCAATCTTCATGGCTCATACGAGTGGCAGACTATCAACAAGGCTGGTGCTAAGTCAACCCATATCAACTCTTATGAATATGGTTCGGATGTGGCTTTGGTGTTTCCACGAGTCATCACACCTTGGAATGCCTTCCGCACAATGGCTCAGAATGAGCGCCGATTCCGTGCGGGACATTATCCACGTAGATATTATGGTACTCCGACGACAACGGTTAAGGCTTCTATGAACGTACTGAATCGTGCCAGCTATTTCCGTCGCCATGTGGTTTCAGGAGAATTGACATACGATTGGGCGACCTCGGCGCAGCATCATCATTCATTCAGTCCGCTTGTGTTGTCGTATGAATACATGAACTCTCGATCGGCGGCTTTCGACAGCGTCATTTCGCAGCATCCTTATCTTCAGATTTCGATGCGCGACCAGTTTGTGCCGAAGATGTCATATAACTATACTTACAACAGCCCTCTCAACTATCGTAGTCCTATCACTTGGTCTACTACAGTTAGTGAGGCTGGTAATGTGTTAGCGACTGGCTATCTCATCGCAGGAAAGAAGTGGAACGAGAAAGACAAGCAGATGTTTAAGAATCCATTTGCTCAATTCTTGAAATTCGAGACTGACTTTGTGAAGTATTGGCGCTTGACGGAGACTTCTAACTTGGTGGGTCATGTCAATGTGGGAGTGATATGGAGCTATGGTAATACCGAGAAAGCTCCTTACTATGAGCAATTCTATGTGGGCGGTGCCAATAGCATTCGTGCTTTCAATGTGCGAAGCATAGGACCAGGTAAGTATCAGCCTGCAAATAGCAAATATTCCTATATCGACCAGACGGGTGACATTAAGTTTGTTGCCAATTTGGAATATCGCCCTAAGCTGTGGGGAGATTTATATGGAGCCTTGTTCCTCGATATGGGTAATGTCTGGAATATGCACGAGCAAGAATACAGCCCGAATGGCAAGTTCGAGGCACAGAATTTCCTCAAGCAGATGGCAGTGGGCACAGGTGTCGGCGTGAGATATGACATGGGTATGTTCGTGATTCGTCTTGACTGGGGAGTAGGACTTCACTTGCCATACGAGACTGGCAAGGGAGGGTTCTATAATATTCCAAAGTTCAAGGACTCGCATAGTTTGCATTTGGCAGTGGGATACCCATTCTGATTGTTTTTAAGAAGTGAACTGAACGTTTTAAATAAGCTAAGTAATCGTTTTAAAGAAATGAAACGTACATTCTTTTGTTTTTATTTGCCATAAGGTGAAAAAAGCCGAAGAAAAATAGTTGTACTCGATTTTTTTTATTACTTTTGCAGTGTGAACAAACAACTAAATGTTAGAATTCAACTATCAACTATTAATAAAATAAAGAAAATGAAACCAACATTATTGCTTTTGGCGGCTGGCATGGGAAGCCGCTACGGAGGTTTGAAACAGCTCGATGGTTTAGGACCTAATGGTGAAACCATCATGGACTATAGTATCTACGATGCTATCCAGGCAGGTTTCGGCAAGATCGTTTTTGTCATTCGTAAAGATTTTGAGGATCAGTTCCGCGAGAAGATTCTTTCTAAATATGAGGGTCATATCCCAGCAGAACTTTGTTTCCAGGCATTGGATGACCTCCCAGAGGGGTTCTCTGTGCCAGAGGGTCGTGAGAAACCTTGGGGTACCAACCACGCCGTGTTGATGGCTAAGGACATCATCAAGGAGCCTTTCTGCGTCATCAACTGCGATGACTTCTACAATCGTGACTGCTTCATGGTTATCGGCAAGTTCCTTTCAGAACTTCCAGAGGGTAGCAAGAACCGTTATGCTATGGTCGGTTTCCGTGTAGGCAACACCTTGAGTGACAATGGTACAGTGGCTCGTGGCATCTGCTCTAAGGATGAAAACGAGAACTTGACTACTTGTGTAGAGCGCACAGAGATTATGCGTATCGAAGGCAAGGTATCTTACAAGGACGAAGAAGGCAAGTGGGTTGCTGTAGAGGACAACACTCCTGTTTCTATGAACGTATGGGGCTTCACTCCAGATTACTTCGAGCACAGCGAGGAGTATTTCAAGGAGTTCTTGAGCGATCCTAAGAACATGGAGAACAAGAAGGCTGAGTTCTTTATTCCATTGATGGTCAACAAACTCATCAACGAGGGCACAGCTACCGTTAAGGTGCTTGATACTACCAGCAAGTGGTTTGGTGTAACTTACGCTGCCGACCGTCAGAGTGTAGTAGATAAGATTCAGGGCCTTATCAATGAGGGTGTTTATCCTAATAAACTTTTCTAAAAGACGTATATTTCTCTGATGGAGATAAATATATTAAATCAACAAGAAGCCGCTACCCTTCGCGAGATGATAGCGGCTTCTCAGCGTATTGTGATTTGCTGTCATAAGTCACCTGATGGAGATGCCATAGGTTCTTCGTTGGGCTGGAGTTATTATCTTCGCTCCTTGGGAAAGCAACCTTTGATTTGTGTGCCAGATATGATTCCGGATGCCATCAGTTGGTTGCCAGGGCGAGAGGAAATCGTGCGTTATGATAAGCAACCAGATGTGGTGAAAAAGGCTTTTGCTGAGGCAGATTTGGTTTTCTGTCTCGATTTCAATGGGGCAAGTCGACTTGACGAGATGGAGACGGTGCTCACTTCATGTACGGCAAAGAAAATAATGATTGATCATCATTTGAATCCAGAGCTTCCCGTGGAATTGTTGGTGTCTCATCCACACATGAGTAGTACCAGTGAGCTGATATTCAGAATAGTATGGCAATTGGGTGGCTTCGAGAGCATGGATAGGAGTTGGGCAACGTGCGTTTACTGTGGCATGATGACAGACACGGGCGGTTTCACCTATAATTCCAATGACCCTGTGATTTATACCATCATTGGTGAATTGCTGACCAAGAATATAGACAAGGACAGGATTTATCGCAAGGTATTCAATAATTATAGTTCAAATGCCATTCGTTTCCGTGGTCATTTGATGGATAGAAAGCTACATGTCTTTGAAGACTTGCATGCTTCTTATTATTGTGTGACCCGTCAGGAGATGGAGCGTTTCCACTTTGTCAAGGGCGACTTGGAAGGACTTGTCAATGAGCCGCTTCGTATCAAGGGAATGAGGTTCTCCATCTCTTTGCGAGAGGATACGGAAGTGCCGAATCGTGTATTGGTGAGTCTTCGCTCAGTGGATGATTTCCCATGCAATAAGGTCGCTGCTGAGTTCTTTAATGGTGGTGGACATAAGAATGCCTCTGGCGGCAAGCTCTTTGCCACGATGGAAGAGGCGGAGCGTATCGCATGTCAGGCAATAGAAGCTTATTCCAACCTGTTGCGCTGATGAGATACGTGCTTTTGCGGCAAGAAATCATGAAAAATGAGATGAAAAAATAGATAAAGACTATCGTAAGGATGATAATAAGTGATAAATAATAATAAAATCATCTATTATCTCTCGGTAGTCTGTTATCTTTTTTGTAACTTTGCCGTCAAATTTGAACTAAAATAGAATAATGAAGAAATTTTTATTAGCAGTTATAGCATTCGCAACTCTTTTCTCCATGGTTGCGTGCAACGATACAGAGACTTATGCCGACCAGCGTAACCGTGAGCTTGATTCTATCAGTGCTTTCTTGCGCAATGAGCAAATCACTGTGATTACAGAGAAGCAATTCCAAGAGCGTTTCGATGCAGGCGTTACTCTTACCGATACCGTTCCTATGTCAAGAGGTGGTAAGAATGAGTACGTGCTCTTTGAGAGCAACGGTGTATATATGCAAGTATTGGAGCAGGGATGTGGTGATTATATCCAGAAAGGTACTTCCGAGGAAGTACTGATTCGTTTCGATGAGTATAACCTTAGCTACGGCGCAAAAATAAGTGATGAGACGCTGTCTTGCAGCAACAATTATGTAGGTGCGTCTTTCCAGCCAGACAAGTTGCGCATCACCAATACTTCTGGTACTTTTACGGGTCTTTTCACTGATCCTAACAAGAGTGTTTTTGCCAGCACATACAATCGCAATTCCTATTCGAGCAGTATCAGTGGTACGGTTCCATCTGGTTGGTTGGTGCCTTTCTCTTGGGTGAAGATAGGCAGAGGTAATGCTGAGGGCGAGAAGATTGCCCATGTACGCTTGTTGGTACCACATACCTATGGTTCTACACAGGCTTCGGCCAGTGTATACGCTTGCTTATATGATATGACATTGCAGAAGGGTCGATAAGGCTTTTCTGCATTTGTGTTTTATCAAGGAATCTCTTTCCTTAGGGGAAATTCATTTTATTCAATCAGACTATTAATCTATTTTTACAAGATATATTATGACATTAATTAAGTCAATATCTGGTATCCGTGGTACAATCGGAGGTCCAGCGGGCGATACTCTCAATCCGCTCGATATCGTAAAGTTTACTTCGGCTTACGCTACTTTTATTCGTCGTAGCGGTGCTTCGAAGAGTAATACCATCGTTGTAGGCCGTGATGCTCGTATCTCTGGCGAGATGGTGAAAAACGTGGTTTGTGGTACCTTGATGGGTATGGGCTATGATGTGCTCAACATCGGCCTTGCCACCACTCCTACCACCGAACTTGCTGTTACCATGAGTGGTGCGGCTGGTGGCATCATCATCACTGCTTCTCATAACCCACGCCAGTGGAATGCACTCAAGCTCTTAAACGAGAAGGGTGAGTTTTTGACAAAAGACAATGGCAACGAGGTATTGGCTATCGCTGCGAAGGAAGACTTTGAGTATGCTGATGTGGATAACCTCGGTAAATATACAGAAGACAATACTTTCAACAAGCGCCATATTGATTCTGTCTTGGCGTTGAAGCTTGTCGATGTGGAAGCTGTCAAGAATGCCCATTTCAAGGTTTGCGTAGATTCTATCAACTCTGTGGGTGGCATAATCTTGCCAGAGTTGCTCGATGCGCTTGGCGTGGAGTATACTTTCCTCAATGGCGAGGCGAATGGTGATTTCGCTCACAATCCAGAGCCCTTGGAGAAGAACCTTGGTGGCATCATGGGTGAGTTGAAGAAGGGTGGTTATGACATGGGTATCGTAGTGGATCCAGACGTAGACCGCTTGGCGTTCATCTGTGAGGATGGCAAGATGTTTGGTGAGGAGTATACCTTGGTCAGTGTGGCAGACTATGTGTTGAGCAAGACACCTGGCAATACAGTCAGCAACCTGTCATCTACCCGTGCCCTCCGTGATGTAACCGAGAAGCATGGCGGAAAGTACACCGCTGCTGCTGTAGGTGAGGTGAACGTAACTACCAAGATGAAGGATGTGCATGCTGTTATCGGTGGAGAAGGCAATGGTGGAGTTATCTATCCAGAGAGCCATTATGGTCGTGATGCCCTTGTTGGTATCGCCCTCTTCTTGAGCAGCTTGGCGCATAAGGGCTGCAAGGTAAGCGAACTTCGTGCTTCTTTCCCTAACTATTTCATCGCCAAGAACCGCATCGACTTGACCCCATCTACTGATGTGGATGCCATTCTCGTTAAGGTGAAGGAGATGTATGGCAAGGAGCAGGATGTACAGGTGACAGACATTGACGGTGTGAAGCTTGACTTCCCAGACAAGTGGGTACATCTTCGCAAGAGCAATACCGAGCCAATCATTCGTGTATACAGTGAGGCTTCTACCATGGAGCAGGCTGATGAACTCGGCAAGAAACTCATGCAAGTAGTGTATGATATGCAGTAAAAGCAATTGTAATGCTTTTTCTGCAATAAAATAAATACAAAAAACAATTTGGCATATCAAGCTGTTTTTTGTATTTATTTTAATTTTATGGCAATTAAAAAAACAAATAATAAAGTAAAGTCCTTGCGAAATGAAAAAGGTTATTTTATTTTTGATGGGTATTCTATTGTTGGAGGCATATAATATGTCTGCAAAACAGCAATTACCGCGTTATGTGTTGTTTTCAAAGTATGAACCTGGTGGGTTTAAGATTGAAGCGTCTTGTATAGACAAGGATTTTCAAGATAATGGTGAAACTGTCAATAAGATAATTCAATTCCAATGGGGTGTAAAGTACCCAAATAAATCCATAGAATGGAATACTGCGAAAAGTTCTTCTATTTTTATTCCTGTTGAAAAAAAAGATGCCGTTGTGTTTTTTAATGTCTGTGATAGTGATGGAAACGAAAGTGAGTTGCAATCTATAAAGGCTACTGGCAATGATGTTTTCTTTGTAGCTAATAATCATATCAAAGTTGATGTTGACAAAAATCTATATAAAGAAAATGGTAATACCTATTCTTACAATAGAGGAAAAGTTTATTTGACTCGTAACATCAGTTTGCCAGATGAATATCAGCGAGCTATTTGTACTGCAACAAAAGCTGTTGTTTTTAGCCCTTTTTCAAGCCAGTATAAAATAACTGTTGATGGGGGTGAAATGATGCTCAAGGATATTCTGCCAGAAGGTGAATTAAACAGTTTGGTAAAAAACTTTGAGGTTGGACAAACATATACTTATACAATTGCATTGATGAATGTTCAGAACAAAGTTATACAGCTTTTGCCTTTTACTATATTATTAAAATAGTTTTATTATGAGAAAAATTGTATTAGCTTTTATGAACAATAAGAACATATTTATAATAATGATGTGTGTGTGTGCCTTTCTTTGCTCATGTAGCCATTCCGTTGGAGATGACGAACAAGTAAAGAAGGAACCTTCTGAAGTCATTAATGCTGTTTTGGACAGTTTGGCAATCTATAAGACTCAAACTGATAAAAGTGTGATGCTGACTAATCTCATACATTATCAATCAGGTAAATATGTGTTGGATTTGTCTTTAGATGAGGCTAAAAAGTTAGGTGTTACCGAGATGATGTATAATCAAGTACTTGAACATGTCAGTCAACTAAATAATTGTAACTTAGAAAGAAAGTGATAATAAATAGTTAAACTCATATCACAACAGCAGTCGTGCATTTGCATATCAGCTGTTATGATATGAGTTTCTTTATTCAGAAGCCAACTCCTTCATCGTATCATTCAACGTATTGAAGAGTACGTTGATGTTTTCTTCTTGGTTCTTGCACGCCTCCTTGAAGAGAGCGACAGGGTCTTCGGTGTCGCTCTTGAGCGGAGCCTCATTAAGCAGGATGTTTACATTGTTGAGAAGCATACCATGTAGGGTAGGCATGTGGAGCTGATGCTGCTCTCCCTCCTTGCTGCCGCATTTCAAGCCGGCGGCGTATGCTTTTACAATGATGCGTACGAGTAGATGGATAGCCATCGGCTCGTCGGCAAGACTGATGAGAACACCATGCGTATAATCGCGCACATGCTCCTCGATGGTGGTGAACTTGCCTTGCAAGAGCCAAGTGAAGTTGCGCTTGTATTCTGCTTCCATCGCCTTGTAGAGCTGGGAAGACTTGCAGGCGATGCGCAAGTAGTCGAGCATGGTAGGCTCGAAGGTAGGGGCGGCATTCTTCATGCTCTCGAAATTCTTAGCCATTCGCTCATTGGCTTCCTCGGCGGTCTTGTAGTTGAGGCGTACGAGGGTGGAGAACATGATGTCGAAGAAGTACTGGTTTACTTCACCATAGTGCTCCAACATCATCTGCTTCACCTGCTTGGGGTCGTTCTTCTTCTGGAAGTCGTTTCCCTCGAAGCTCGCATCCATAATGCCACGTGCATAAGCTTCGAAGAAACCTCTTACAAAACTTGCTACCGCTTGATAACTATTGATTCTTTTGCTCATAATTTATTCAAATTTCTTAAACTCATAGCCTTGTTCCATGAGCCATTCTATGGCTTGGGGTAAGGCCGTCTTCAGTTTGTCGATGCTCTTTAGCGAATCGTGGAAAGTGATGATGCTGCCATTTCTTGCGTATCGCTTCACGTTGTTGACCACGTCTTCGGCTGTAAGCCACTTCGAATAGTCACGGGTCACCAAATCCCACATGATAACCTTGTAAGTGCGGTGCAACCACCAGTATTCGCTTGGACGCATCCATCCGTGGGGTGGACGGAAGAGATGGGCATGGATGAGCTCGTTAGCCTTGTTGGTGTTGAGCACGTATGAAATCACACGATGCTTGAAAGCTCCAATGTGATTGAACGTATGATTGCCCACCTGATGTCCCTCGGCGACGATTTGATTATAGAGGTCATGGTGACGCAATACATTCTCGCCCACCATGAAGAATGTTGCCTTGATGTTATACTTTCTGAGTGTCTCCAAGATGAATGGAGTGGACTCAGGGATAGGTCCGTCATCAAAGGTGAGATAGACGGAATGCTCCTTGGAATTCATTCTCCAGATAGCCTTTGGATAAAGCCATCTGAGCCATTTGGCTGGTTGCTCTATAAACATATCGGTCTGTTTTTATTGGTTGTATTGATTGGAATATATGGCATCTCTTCTCGTGGCGAGATACTGTTTCCCTTGGCAAGATGCTGCTTCCTTTGGCGAGATAATGCTTTCTTATAAAATTATAGGGCAGTGGTTGGCTGCCCTATAATCTATATAATTCATAACTTTTTAAGCCAATGCTATAAAGAGCTATATTTTTGCTTAGTTGTTGCCAACTCCTTGTGGAAGCTGACCGCCTCTGCCCTGGTATAAGGTATAGAGAGCGTTGAGCTTCTTCATGTATTGGTCTGCCAACTTCTTGTCTAACATGCCAGCGACCTCGCATGCACTCTGCATAATCATGATCTGACGTACACAGTCGGTCTGTGCTTGCATGAAGCGGTTGGTGTCGAGAGACAAGTAGTAGCTCATGTATTGGGTAGCGTTCTTCCAAACGCTGTTCAAGTACTCCTGAGCCTTCTGCTTCTGACCTACCATCACCCAGCCACGTGCCATGTCGAGACCACCACTGATGTAGTTGATTGGAACATTGTAGTTAGGAATCTCCACGTCTGCCTTTTTCAAGATGTTGAGGGCCTTAGCCTTCTTGTTCTCGGCGATGAGCTGGAGGGCTGTCTGGGCGAGCAAGCGACGGTGTGTATAGCACATGCGCATTGTGGTCTCGTCGATGTAAAGGCCTTTCTGCTTCAAGTTGCCGAACTTGAATCGGGTCATGATGTTATGGTAAGTCTTCTCCGTGTCGAAGTTCTTGGCACCTGGCTTGTTGGTGGTGAATGGAGTGATACGGTTGGCAAGACCTTCCTGTACGAAGTTGTCGCCAAGGTTCATGTAGTTGTCTTCACCCACGGTCAAAGCCACGTAGAGAGGACGTTTCCAGTCGCATTGTGCCAACATCTCAAGCATCATCAAGTCGCCCTTGTAGAGTGCGCTCTTGTGAGCCAAAGAGATTACCATCTTGTCAGGGATGGTATCACCAGCCATCATCATACCACTCTTCTTCACAGCCTCCTTGTCGATAGTGAGATAGAGGGTGTCTGTTGGGATGAAGTGCATGTCTGGGTTCTTGCTGCGTACCCAGTTCTTCAAGATGTTCTTCAACTCGAATGGCTCCTCGCCAAACTGCTTCTTTGCTGCCTCTGGATTCTGCTTGTAGAAGTCGAGAATCTGTTGCTTAGCCTCAGGCTCCACGGATACATACTCGTTGGTACCAGAGCAGAAGTCGAGTCGTGGCCATTTGATAGGCACGGATGGAGAGTCGTATGCAGGACGCATCATCTGGTCGATGTACCAGTCGGTCTGCAAGTAGCTCAAGTTGCAGACACGTGCGTCTGTTCCTACGCCTTCCACTTCTTGGTTGTACCAGAGAGGGAATGTGTCGTTGTCACCATTGGTGAAGATGATAGGGTTGCCCTTCTCCTGGAGTGACATCAAGTAGTTCTGACCGAAGTCACGGCATGTATAGCGGTTAGAGCGATCGTGGTCGTCCCAAGTCTGCGATACCATCTGGATAGGAACGAGCAATGTGATGATTGCCACGATGGCTGAGATGGCTGTGCCGCTGAGCTTTGCCTTTCTCTTGAGCAAGTCGAGGATGGCGAGTACGCCGAGACCGCACCAGATAGCGTATGCGTAGAATGAACCTGCGTAAGCATAGTCGCGCTCACGTGGCTGCATTGGGGTCTGGTTCAAGTAGATGACGATGGCAAGACCTGTCATGAAGAACAGGAAGAATACCACCCAGAACTGCTGGATACCGATAGGAAGAACCTCTTCCACCTCCTTGCCGTTCTTGATGACCTTGCGCTTGCGAGTGTACCAAGCTTGCCAGAAGAGACCGATAAGACCGAGAATCAAAGGCATGCAGTAGAATACGTTGTGTCCCTTGTTCTGCTTCAAGTCGTCTGGCAACTTGCTCTGGTCTCCATACATTGCATCATCGATGAATGAGAAACCTGTAATCCAGTTTCCATGCTCTGGTTCACCATTGCCCTGAATGTCGTTCTGGCGACCAGCGAAGTTCCACATGAAGTAACGCCAGTACATGAAGTTGCATTGGTAAGAGAGGAAGAAACGAATGTTCTCTATCTGTGAAGGCATCTTCACCATGATGTTCTCACCACAGCGATCATAAGGTACCTCTGTGCCGTCTACGCCGCCCATCCAGTCTTCGTATGCCTGCTGGTGCTCAGGGGCAGAGCTGTACATACGTGGGAAGAGCATGTTCTGTGCATAGACGTACTTATTCTTGTGGCTTACTACGAAGTAAGAGTCCTTCTCGTCCTTGGAAGCCTTCTCCTTGCGCTGGTATACAGGTGCGCCTTCCTTCATCACAGGCTTGCACATGTTGCCGTCTACCTCAAGGGCTACCTGAGAGGTATAAGCCTGTCCGTAGAACAAAGGACGGTCGCCATACTGGTCGCGGCTCAAGTAACTACCGAGAGTAAAAATGTCCTCAGGAGAGTTCTGGTCCATAGGAGGGTTGGCAGAAGAGCGGATGACGATGAGTGCGTAGCTTGAGTAGCCAATCATCAACATCAGCATGCAGAGCAAGGCTGTGTTTTTGACACGTGCAGTGATGAGAGGCAATACCTGAAGCTTTTTCTTGGTGATGCCTGTAACCTCATCGGTGCCAGTCACGATTTCCTTCTTGCGCTTGTAGTTCAATGCAAACCAAAGGATAGCCATGACGATGACGCCACAGAGCACTGCGCTCCATCCATATCCATAGAAAGGAATGCCGAGCATGCCGAAGCCCAAGATGAATGCGATGTTCTGGCGCTTTTGGTTCTTCTCGCTATCATTGAATGTCTCGTAGATGCCCCAGATGACTGCAGCTACAAGACAGATGATGTATACGATTTCACCTGTGTTGAATGGGCAGCCGAGTGTGTTGACAAAGAATAACTCGAACCATCCACCTACAGTGATGATACCAGGTACCACGCCATAAAGCACGGCTACCACTACCAAGAAAGACACGAACAAAGCCAAGAGCGAGCCCTTCAAGTTGGCATGTGGCACCTTCTTGTAATAGTATACGAGCACGATGGCAGGGATACAAAGCAAGTTAAGCAAGTGTACGCCTATACTCAAGCCTGTCATGTAGGCGATGAGCACAAGCCAGCGGTCGCTGTGAGGCTCGTCTGCATGGTCTTCCCATTTCAGAATCAGCCAGAATACCACGGCGGTGAAGGCAGAAGAGAATGCATACACCTCACCCTCCACAGCAGAGAACCAGAATGTGTCGCTCCATGTGTAGATGAGTGCGCCCACCATACCAGAAGCCTCGATAGCAATCATCTTGGCGGTGGTCATTTCCTTCCAGTCGCTGATGATGAGCTTGCGAGCCAAGTGGGTGATGGTCCAGAAGAGGAACATGATGCAGACGGCACTCAGGAGTGCGCTCATCGTGTTCACCATCTTCGCCACCTGTGTGGTGTCGCTTGCGAAATGTGTGAAGAAATTGCCTAAAAGCATGAAGAATGGTGCCCCAGGTGGGTGGCCAATCTCTTGCTTGTAAGCGGTTGTAATAAACTCAGGACAGTCCCAGAAACTGGCTGTCGGCTCAATTGTGGAGCAATAGGTGAAAGCCGCAATGATAAATGCGACCCATCCAAAGATGTTGTCCACTAATTTGTACTGTTTCATTATTGCTTATAAACTTTAATGTATTATATTTTTTCTTTCTTTCTTTTCTCTTTTTCGAATGATATATTTCTGAATATATATATATATCTTATGAAGTTATATTTTTGAATATGTCTTTTCTGAATGGATATATAATATATCGCTTCCTCTTTTCTGATGCACAATGCAAGCCTGGCAGGATTATGTGCCAAAAAATGCATAAATCTGTGCAAAGATACGAAAAAGATAAGATATAGGGTGTTTTTATTTGAGTTTTTTAGGTAATATTATATTATTAAGTAACGATTCTTTAAATTATTAAGTCAGTAATATTATAAAAAACAACTCTGATGCCGTAAAACGCGGCATTAGAGTTGAGCTTTCAATTTGATTTTGTTTGTGTCATATACTTGTTAGTGGATTTAAAAATCTTTATATATGTTCTTTTATCTTTATCGTATATGTGTTCGCCTTAGCCTATCCAGTTGAGGAATGTCGTGATGATGCCCGTGTTGATGAGGTCCACAAACATAGCTCCGATGATAGGCACGATGAGGAATGGTTTTACCGTGTAGTGGTACTTGTAGCAGACAGCGCTCATGTTTGCCATCGCATTTGGTGTGGCTCCAAGACCGAAGCCGCAGATGCCCGATACCAAGACGGCAGCGTCATAGTCGCTTCCTAAGAGTCGGAAGGCAAGGAAGTAGGTGAGCAATACCATCACGATGACCTGGCATACCAAGATGGTGATGAGTGGCAGAGCCAAACTTTGCAGCTCCCACAGCTTGAGTGAGATCATCGCCATGCCCAAGAATACGGAGAGCGAGATGTTGCCCACGCTGACGATTTTCTCCATTTCGAGTTTCTTGCGCCAAGGTGTCTGCTCTATCAAGTTGCGCACTACGGCTGCTACGATGAGTGCGCCGAAGTAGGTAGGGAAGGTGATGCCCGTGCTCTGCAATAGCTTGCTCATGAGTGTGCCGAGAGCCATCACCACGAGCAGAGTGTAGGTGGCGTTGGCATAGTGCTGGAACTCTATCTCGTGGCTACTGAGGTGCTTCTCTCGTCCAGCAGGCGATTGCTCATCGCTCTCGATACCTGCCATGGCTGGGTCTATCTCGTAGTCTTTGATGATTTCATGCTCGTAAGTCAGTTTGGTACGGATTAGCTTTTCGGCGATAGGGCCGCCGATCACGGAACCAGCTATCAGTCCGAAGGTAGCCGCTGCCATGGATACCGTGCCCGCTCCTTGTAATCCCATGTGCTCCAATACAGAGGCGAAGCCGCCTGCGGTGCCATGGCCGCCAGCCATGGAGATGGAGCCTGCCGCCATACCGATGAGCGGATTCACGTCGAGCAGCTTGGTGATGAGGAGTGGCATGGCGTTCTGCAATATGATGATGCCTACTAACAGGCAAAGCATCAATACGAGTGTTCTGCCGCCTTGTCTCAATACTTTCAAGTTTGACTGGAAACCTACTGATGTGAAGAATGCAAGCATGAAGACGTCTTTCAAGGTGCCGTCGAAGGTCAGCTCGATGTGAAAGACCTTGTAAAGAATAAGCGTGGCTATCGAAAATACGAGTCCTCCAGAAACTGGCGAAGGGATGCAAAATTTCTGGAGCCATTTGATGTTACGTGTCATCAACATACCCAAGAGCAGTGCCAAGGCGCCAACGCCAGTCGACTGCAACATATCTAATGAAATAATCGTTTCGTTCATATCTTATCCTTTATTAGTAATACTTGTGCAAAGTTACACAATATTTCTGACATATTGTAAACTTTATACGGAAAAATCCACCTTTTTGTAGAAAAAGATGGATTTCTTGTATGATTGGCGTATGTTTATGCTTTTGAGAAGTTGTTATTATACATTAAGATGTGTATACTTATGCCTTCAAGATGCTTTATGCTTATACTTTCAAGAAGCCTATGCTTTTACTTCCAAGAAGCTTTACGCTTATACTTTCAAGAAGTGCTCTTCGAGCTTTTCCCTCGGCATGTCGGCGGTGTTGTGATAGTGCAAGTGATGGTTGACGCAAGCGATATGTTTCACGTTGTTGAGCACCTCGGCGATGTCATGGCTCACGATGATAATGGCGCACTCTTTGTTGATTTGCTCCAACATCTCGTACATTTGCTTCTGGAAACGGCGGTCGATATAAGTGTTCGGCTCGTCGAGTATCACGACATCTGGTTTGGAGACGATGGCACGAGCCAGGAGAACACGCTGTAGCTGACCACCACTTAAGGCTCCGATATGACTGTCTTTGAGGTCGGTGAGCTGCATCTTCTCGATGGTGTCCAAAACTTGTTGGTGTTGCGCTTTTGAGTATCTTGAAAAAAGCTTCTTCTGCTTGCTGAGTCCAGAAAGTACCACTTCGTATACGGAGATAGGGAACTGTTTGTCGAGGTCGTTGTATTGTGGGAGATAGCCCATGGTGATCTCCTTGACTTCCTCGGTTTTTGCGTGTCCCTCCTCATCAGTGATGACAATTCCAGTTTTGTCTTTTAGCGTCTTGAAGTATTTGATATGCCCTTCTGTTGGCTTCTTCAGTCCCAAGATAAGGCGCATCAGTGTAGTTTTACCACCGCCGTTTGGACCGATGATGCCGAGGTAATCGTCATCATAAACAATGAGATTGATGTCGTTGAGCACCTGCTTTTGGTCGTAACCTGCTGAAAGATGATCTATTTGTATTAACTTTGAACTTTGATTTTTGAACATTGAACTTTATGATTAGCTCTGTTGTTTTTGTATTTTTATTTCTATTCCGCAATAGCTATTTTTGAATCGTTTTTATTCCGTTAGTTATTGTAGAATCGTTTCTGCTTCTCTTCTTTTTTTAGCCTTTAGGGCAGCCTTGCCAGAAACCGTATTTTGGGTAATGCTCTTCATGATGAGTAGCATCTGTTCTTCCCAGTCGTAGCTGAGAGGATTGATCTTGATAGGTTTTATGCCTGTGGCATTGATGAATGTTTGGATATTGCGATTGGCAAACTCCTTCTGCACGAATAGCACAGATATTTCCTCAGACTTTGCTATGTTGATGAGCTTCTGTATCTGCTGTATGCTTGGCTCTCTGCCTTCATCTTCTAAGGCAAATTGCTCAATGCCATATTCTCTGGCAAAGTAGGTCAGCACAGGATGATAGATAACAAAGCTACTTGGTCTATTCCCGTTGACTCTGACACCTCCGATTCTGATACCTATATACATTTTGTTCATTTTGTCGCGTAAATGTGCGAGATCCTGATTGAACTCCTCACATCTCTTGAAGTATTTCTTTGCCTTGTCTGGGTACATCATGCTGAGCTCATCTCTAATGGTATATGACATGGTCTTCACATTGTCCACGCTCATCCAGGTGTGTGGGTCAACATATCCACTTCGTGTCTTGGCTGGCTCTATTCTCTCTGATGTGTCTACGATTTTCATCTTAGGCGCATTCTTATGGAGTTTTGCCATCCATGTCTTCTCAAAGCCGATTTCGCCCACCTTGAAGTAGATGGAGCTGTGGCTCAGTTCCATCATCTGTTGGGCTGATGGCTCGTAGGTCTCAGGACTGCTGCCTGCTGGTACCATGACATTGACATTGACATCACCGCCCGCTATCTGTTCTACGAAATAGCGGTAAGGCTCGATGGTAACTGTTACTGTAGGCTTGCTTGGGTCGAAGGCACTCTTCTTGCCGTCCTTGCAGCCAGACAGCAGCATGGCCATTGCCAGGAGACAACCCAGCGAGGCTTTATGTAATATAAGGTTTAAATTGCGTCTCATCTATTTCTTTTTGATTTATAAAACATATGAATTCTTCACTCTTCACTTAAAATATAAAGCTCAATCCATACACTAAGAGCACGTATCTCAGTACTTTTCCGATGGTGATGCTGAGCAGTGAGATGAAGAAGTTGGCCCTTGTCAATCCTAATACGATTGTGATGGCACTGCCGAGTATCGGGATGAAGGCGAAGAAGCCCATCCAGGCACCTCTGTCTGCCATGAATCGTTCTGCCTTGTCGAGGCTCTCTTGCTTCACGTGCAGGTATTTCTCTATCCATTCCATCTTGCCCATTCTGCCCACGCCATAGTTGAACAATGAGCCGAGCACGTTGCCGATGCTACCATATACCACAAGTGCGAAAGGGTCGAGCCCTGCGGCTTGCAAGCCAGTCATCACCACCTCGCTGCTGAACGGAAAGAAACTTCCTGCTAAGAAGGCTGCCACCAACATACCCCAATATCCCCAGTTCACTAAAAAATCGATGATAAATTCCATTTCTTATATTTTGTCTTCCTAAATCTTTTCTGATTTTCTCTTCCTAAATCTTGTTATATAGCAATCGAGACTTTATAATATCGTCATGGCTGGAACCATGATGTTGAATGCCAATATCAAAATCAATAAGATGAGCATGACGATGAAGCTGATATTGCAGAACCTGCCCTTGGTGAACGTGATGAAATGAGCTATCAGTGGAGCCGTGTTCACGATGAGGATGCCGCCTAACTCCAAGTCATGCTGAGGCTGGAGGATAATGAAGATGATGCTGAGTATGTCCATCATGATCAGAGCCTCGTAAATCATGCGGGTGCGAATCTTGTCGGCATAGCTCGTGCGGGTGAAGTGAACCATTCCGATGAGACCCAACAGGATGATGAATCCGAAGTTGATGACTTGATGGTCGGTAATCGCCGTATAGTCGAACAGCTCGTGGTAATTGGCAATCTCCACGAAGTGATTGACGAAGGTCTGTAGGTCGTTCGTGTACACGTAGTAGCCTATGGTAAACCAATAGGGTGCCATCAGTCCTATCAGCGACGCCATGAAGGTGCGAATGCTAAAGCAGTTGGTGAAAAATATCATTATTAGCCAGAGGAAAGGCACGTAATAAAGCACCTGTATGAAGACGGTGGAGGCAAGACCGATGCAGAAGAAGGCATAGAAGGTCCAGCCAGAGGCTTGCCTGTCCTGATAAGCGTTCCAGATGATGAGGTAGAAGGCGATGAAGCACATCACGACGATGCTTGCCTTCAGCGATGGGCTCGGGAGGGCACCCATGGTGATGAGTGCCAAGAAACTGCACGATACCATGCGGCTGTAGGTGCGCATGAGCGCATTGCGGTTGTTCAACTCCACCATCAAGAGTGTGGAGATGATGGTGAAGGCAAACTGAACCCAGATGTTGCCTACCATCAAACCAACTGCAACCCATACCAGGGCGGCAAGGGTTGCAGTGATAGGTAATGAAAAGCGGCTGCCCGCTATCTTGTTTTGAAATCTTTTCTTTCTTAACATTCTTATTTAATGTTTAGTGTTTAATGTTTAGTGTTTACTTGATAGAAGTAAACTCATGGCTTTATTTAAACGTATGATTCATAATGGCCTAACTAAGCATTAAACACTACAAATTAAACATTATCTCTTACAGGTCCTGACCGATGTCTGAGCGGAAGTACTTGTCGGTGAAGTGAATCTTCTGGGCCTCGGCGAAGCTCTTCTTCAAGGCTTCTTCCTTGTCTTTGCCGTAGCTGCTTACGCAGATTACACGTCCGCCATTGGTTACTACCTGACCATCCTTCATGGCTGTGCCAGAGTGGAACACTACGGAACCTTCTACCTGGTCGATGCCCTCGATAGGATAGCCCTTCTTGTAAGCCTCAGGATAACCACCGCTCACGAGCATCACGCAGACTGCAGCACGCTCATCAAACTCGATGCTGCGCTTGTCCAAGTCGCCTTGAGCCACACCCTCGAAGAGGTCTACGATATCGCTCTTCAGGCGGAGCATTACGCTCTCTGTCTCTGGGTCGCCCATACGGCAGTTATACTCGATGACCATTGGCTCGCCCTCTACATTGATCAATCCGAAGAAGATGAAGCCCTTGTAGTCGATGTTCTCCTCAGCCAAGCCCTCTACTGTAGGACGGATGATGCGGTCTTCTACCTTCTGCATCCATTCCTTGGTAGCGAATGGCACAGGGGTAACGCTGCCCATACCACCAGTGTTGAGACCTGTATCGTGCTCGCCGATGCGTTTGTAGTCCTTGGCCTCAGGCAGAATCTTGTAGTTCTTGCCGTCGGTCAAGACGAATACAGAGCACTCTATGCCGCTCAAGAATTCCTCGATAACCACACGTGCAGAGGCGTTGCCAAACATACCGCCGAGCATCTCCTTGAATTCCTTCTTTGCCTCTTCGAGAGTAGGGAGGATGAGAACGCCCTTGCCTGCACACAAGCCGTCAGCCTTCAGTACGTAAGGAGCCTTCAAGGTCTCCAAGAACTTCAAGCCTTCCTCTACGGTAGTACCGTCGAAGGTCTCGTACTTGGCTGTTGGGATGTTGTGACGCTTCATGAATTGCTTGGCGAAGTCCTTGCTGCCTTCCAACACGGCACCAGCCTTAGATGGACCGATGACAGGAATGTTCTTGGTGCGCTCATCGGCCTTGAAGTCGTCGTATACGCCCTTTACCAATGGGTCCTCAGGACCTACCACCACCATGTCAACGCCGTTCTCCACTGCGAAACTTTTGAGAGCCTCGAAGTCATCGGCTTTGATATTTACATTCTCGCCAACCTCTTGTGTGCCGGCATTACCTGGAGCGATAAAGAGTTTCTCTACTTTCTCGCTCTGGGCGATTTTCCATGCTAAGGCGTGCTCACGGCCACCGCCTCCTAACAATAAAATTTTCATTTCTGTAAGTTATTGTATTTATGTGATATAATTGAATTCTTGATGTTTTTCGACGCATGCCTTTGGATGATTGCGTGCATCGGAATGAGCCTTACTTCAGATAGTCGAAGAAGTACTGGCTGATGCGCTCGTGCAAGTGAGTGCTCTGGTGACCTCTCATGTTGTGAGGCTCGCCTGGGTATACGAAGAAGTCAGGCTGTGTGCCAGCGGCGATGCAGGCCTTCAGGAAGGTGAGGCAGTGCTGAGGCACTACGGTCACGTCGTTCAAGCCCTGGATAATCTGGAGCTTGCCCTTCAGGTTCTTCGCTGTGTAGAGCAGTGAGGTCTTCTTGTAGCCCTCTGGGTTGGTTTGAGGAGTGTCCATATAGCGCTCGCCATACATCACCTCGTACCAGTGCCAGTCGATGACAGGACCACCTGCCACGCCTACCTTGAATACGTCAGGGTAGTTGGTCATCAACGAGATGGTCATAAATCCACCGAAGCTCCAGCCGTGTACACCAATCTTGTCTGCATCCACGTATGGAAGAGACTTCAAGTATTCCACGCCCTTCATCTGGTCTTGCATCTCTATCTGTCCCAACTGGCGGAAGGTTGCTTGCTCGAATTTCTTGCCACGGTTCTCGCTGCCTCGGTTGTCGAGGATGAAGAGCAGATAGCCTTTCTCAGCCATGTAGGTCTCCCAGCCACGGCTGCTGTAGTTCCAGCGGGCATCCACGTTGTGGGCGTGAGGACCGCCATATACATATATTATAGTAGGATACTTCTTGTTAGGGTCGAAGTTCACAGGCTTCACCATGCGCCAGTAGAGGTCGGTCTCGCCATCGGCTGCCTTGATTGTGCCACAGCTGTACTCAGGCACGTTGTAGCCCTTCCAAGGGTTCTCGGCGGTGAAGTATGGGGTGCGGTCGCCAATCTCCATGTTCACGATGGCTATCTTGCGAGGCACGGTTGGGGTGGAGTAGTTGTCCACGATATACTGTCCGCTCTCGCTCAGTGTGGCGTTGTGCCATCCCTTGCCGTTGTCGTCCATCATGGCGCGCTTTCCAGTCAGTGCGTCCACCAAGAAGATGTTGCGCTGGATAGGGGAGCACTCGTTGCTGGCGATGATGATGCTCTTGTGCTTTGGATAGAAGCCAAGTACGTCCATCACTTCCCACTTTCCGCTTGTCAACTGCTTGATTTCGAGCGACTCGGTGTTGCTTGCCATGCGACTGCCATGCTTTCCTAATGTGCAGAGATACAAATGGTTATAGCCATCCTTGCGGCTCTGCATGATGAACGAGTTGCTGTCCCAAGGCAAGAACAGGATAGGGTGCTGAGGCTCCACGTACTTGTCGTCGGTCTCACGATACAGCTCGCCTGTCTTCTCGCCTGTCTCTGCGTTATAAGCTGTGAGACGGCAATCGTTTTGGTCGCGATTCAACTCAAACATGTAGATGGTCTTGTTGTCCGGGCTCCAAGCGATATTTGTGAAGTAGCGGTCTGTAGGGTCGCCTGCCTTCAAGTAGATGGTTTTGCCCGTGTTGCAGTCGAATACGCCTATGGTCACTTTGTGTGATGTCTCGCCAGCCATCGGATACTTGTCTGGGGCTGGTGTTGCGATGCAACTCTGTGTCTCAGGGTGATTGAAGTAGTCGATTTCTGGGATGGTCACCTGTGGATAGTCGGTCACCATGCTTTGGTCCATGCGATAGAAAGCGAGTTTCTCGCCGCTTGGACTCCAGAAAGTACCTTTTGAGATGCCAAACTCGTCACGGTGAACGCTCTGTCCGTATACGATTTCACGGCTGCCGTCGGTGCTGAGCTGGAAGTCGTGCGACTTCTTCTCCTTAGTTGGGGCAGCGTTGGTGAAGGCATTGGTGGCACGCACGTAGAGGTTGTTACCCTTCAAGAAAGCGAAGGCTGTGTTCTGTGCGTTAGCCTCCAAGAGGCTCTCGCCGTCCTCAAAATCCACCTCGCCTAAGAGCTTGCGCTTCTTCCAGTCTACGGTGTAGGTCTTGCTTCCGCTCTGCACCTTGACGATGCTCTTGCCTGCTACAGGGAATTCTGCGCTGTAGAGCGCACGTACCTTGATGTCCTTGGTGTTGGAGATGGCTTGGTTGATGTCGTTGATGCCGAAGAGTTTGGTCTCCTTGCCAGTCTTCTTGTTGACAAGGTAACAGGCATCGATGTCCTGGCGCACGAGTTGGTCGCCCCACCAGGTACACCAGCGGTTCTTTGCCACCATGTTGCGATAGTTGTTACCGCCGAAGTTGAGGTCTTCCAAGGTGAACGCCTTGTCGCCCTTCTGTGCTGCTACCACTGGGAAGGTCTCCTTGTTGGCAGAAGCGGAAGACTTGCCACCCTGGGCAAATGCCTCGGATGCATTCAAAGTCATCATCGAAATCATGGCTGCGAAAGATATGTTATAAATAGAATTCTTAAGATTCATTCTCTTTTTCTTATTTCTTGTTTTTGTAAATGCTTGCCAATTGGTGAGTTAAGCTTGTCGATGCACTGATTCTGTGCGTCAGCTCATCAGAAGTAGACGCAGTGTTTTGCTGCGTCTACTTTTTCCTTTGTTTTTCTATATGAGGCTTTTTAACCTTGATGGAGTGTTTTGCACCATCAAGATAGTTAAGTTGCTGAAATTCTGACACTTCACATACATGTACCGTATTTCGCAGTATATGGGTCTTTTCTTTGACCCATATGTACTATTTGGGTACGTTTAGTATGCTAAATACTTTATATTCAGACACATAACTGAGGCACTACCGTGTTTTGCGGTAGCACCACAATTTCTTAATCTTCATCCTCGAAGTCTGCACCGAAGTCACGCTTGCCAGCAGAGCGTCTGCCGCCCTTTCCGCCAAACTTACCTCCGAAGTCACGGCCACCTTTTCTGTCGCCCTTGAATCCGCCACGCTTGTCGCCCTTCTCGAATCTCTTGCCTCCGAAGTCTCTGTCGCCGCCACGTCTGTCACGGTCACCGCCTCTTCTGTCACGGTCGCCGCCACGCTTGCCGCCGAATCCACGACCGCCCTTGCGGTCATCATCGTCGCCTCCACGTCTGCCACCGCCGAATCCACGGCGAATCTCTTCACGACGCTTCTCGAAGTCCTCCAAGCGATGTGCATGGAACTGGAATGAGCGGATGTCGCCATCCTCGTTCTCTGTCTCCTCGGTGATGCGCTTCTTGAACTCACGTTCTTTCTTGAAACGGTGCTTCTGGGCCATCTCTCGCTTCTCGCTCTCGGTCTTCACGATGCCGCCCTCAGAACGGAACTCCTTCATCTTGCCGTCGAACATCACGTACTTGCGGAACTCGCACTCCAAGCTGCCGTTGAATACAGGAATCTTGATGCTTGGCTTCAAGCCAATCTGCTCGAAGCACTCCTCGCGATAGCTCAGTACCCAAGCCTCGTTGCCTGTGAATGCCTTCTTGAATCGCTCGCCTATCATCTTGTAAGTGCCCAAGAGGTTAGGGGTGGAGATTCGCTCGCCGTATGGAGGATTCATCACGATGATGCTCTTCTCGGCAGGCTGTGTGAAGTCCTTGAAGTCCTGCTGGGCGATGGTGATGTCCTTGGTCAAGCCAGCGGCACGCACGTTCATCGCTGCGGTGTTCACTGCCTTCATGTCGATGTCGTAGCCGTAGATGTGGTGCTCGAACTCACGCTCCTGTGAGTCGTCGTTGTAAATCATGTCGAAGAGTTCCTGGTCGAAGTCGTTCCACTTCTCGAAGGCAAACTCCTTGCGGAACACGCCTGGGGAAATGTTACGGGCGATGAGGGCTGCCTCGATGGCGATGGTGCCCGAACCACACATAGGGTCGATGAAGTCGCACTCGCCCTTCCAGCCTGTCATCAATATCATGCCGGCTGCGAGTACCTCGTTCAGAGGTGCCTCCACCTGCTCCTGTCGGTAGCCACGGCGGTGCAAGCTCTCGCCGCTTGAGTCGAGGCTCAGGGTGGCGTTGTCCTCGGCGATGTGGATGTTGAGACGGATGTCTGGGTTGCTCACGCTGATGTTAGGACGTGTGCCCTGCTTCTCGCGGAACCAGTCTACGATGGCATCCTTCACCTTGTAGGTCACGAAGCGTGAGTTGCGGAACTCCTCTGAGTAGACCACTGAGTCTACGGAGAAAGTCTTCTTCACGTCCAAGATGTCATCCCACTTGATTTTCTGCACCTCGTCGTACACCTCCTCTGCAGAGCGAGCCTTGAAGTGCTTGATAGGCTTCAAGATGCGGATGGCTGTGTGCAACTGGAAGTTGGCACGATACATCATTTCCTTGTCGCCTGTGAATGACACCATGCGGCGACCGATTTGTACATTGTTGGCACCCAGTTGGGTGAGCTCCTCAGCCAAGACAGGCTCTAAGCCCATGAAGGTCTTGGCAATGAGTTCAAATTCCTGTTCCATTATTGAATTCAATATCTAATAAACTTTGTTTTTCTTTCTTGTATTTCTTAGTTTTTGGCTGCATGTCCTTGGTCACCCATACGTTGGCTCCCACTACGCAGCCTTTTCCGATGGTGATGCGCCCCAAGATGGTGGCGTTGGCGTATACGATGACGTCGTCTTCGAGGATAGGGTGGCGAGGGATTCCCTTGATTGGGTTGCCGTTCTTGTCGAGAGGAAAGCTCTTGGCTCCGAGCGTCACACCCTGGTAGAGCTTCACGTTGTCGCCGATGATGCAGGTGGCTCCGATGACCACACCCGTTCCGTGGTCGATGGTGAAGTGCTTGCCGATGGTGGCCTCTGGGTGGATGTCGATGCCTGTCTCCGAGTGAGCCAACTCTGTCATCATGCGAGGTATCAATGGCACGCCAAGCTCATAGAGCACGTGGGCGATGCGGTAGTTGGTGATGGCCTTGATGACGGGGTAGCAGGAGATGATTTCCCCTAGGCTCACGGCGGCTGGGTCTCCCTCGTAGGCTGCCTCTACGTCGGTGGCGAGGATGCGTCTCAGCTTAGGAAACTCCATGATGACCTTGGCAGCGATGACGCCTGCCTTGGCGCGCTGGTGCTGCAATTCCTGTGAGGTCTCCGTCTCGCAGTCGTTGGCAAAACAGAGTCCTGCGAGTATTTGCTCGCTCAGTTTCTCGTAGAGTTTTTCCACTCTTACGCCGATATGGTATTTGATGGTGGAGATATTCACGGACGAATTTCCGAAATATCCCGGAAAGAGGATGGAGCGAGACAGGCTGATTATTTCTTCGAGCGCCTTGCCCGAAGGAAGTGGGTTCCCGTCTCTGTGCTGATGGAAGAGACCTTTCAAAGATTCGGGGCATGAAAGCTCCTCGATGGTCTCCGTCAGCTGATGAGTTAGTGTATCTTTACTCATTGTCGTAGTGTATCAATAAAATTACGATGCAAAGGTACAAAAAATAAATAAGAATACAAAATTATATGTGCATTATTTGCAATTTTTTTGAAAAACGGAAACAGTGGAAACGGAAACAGTGGAAACAGTTTCGCTTTTTATTTTGCAAAAGTAGTGTTTGGGTAGCATGTTTTGGTAGTCGAGATGACGTGTGAACCATGACAGATGTCACAATAACAGTTGTCACAGTTTCTTTTGGAAAATACCATTTTTCTTACTTTCAAATTATAAGTAAATATTTTATATTATATATTATTATATATAATAATATATAATATAGATTCTATCAAGATTCTAAAAATTTTGTTTTTAAAAACTGTGACAACTGTTATTGTGACAACTGTGATGGTCTTTTTCTATAATTTTAGAGAAACTGTTTTCACAGTTTCCGTCTTGTCGCTGAAAATCTTGGCTCTCTTGCTGAAAATCTTGGCTCTCTCGTTGAAAATCTTGACTCTCTCTCGTTTAAAATCTTGACTTTCTTTGAGAAAGAAATCCCGAAACTGCGAGTTGGGAGCGAAAAGACTATGCTTCTCGCTCCTAAAAACTATGCTTTAATATCTTATAACTGCGTTTTTAGAAATCCCTTCACGATGCTTGGATGTCCTTTGTCGATAGCTTCTCCCTGCTCATATCTCTGAATGCACTCATGGCGATAGGGACCGCCATGAGGAAGCTACATACGTCTGCCCATGCCTGACACATCTCCACGCCCAACAGTCCGAAGAAATGAGGCAATATGAAGATGAGCGGAATGAAGAACAATCCACTTCTCGCTGCCGCCACCAAGTTGGCACGGATAGGCTTGCGGATGGTTTGCATCAGCATGTTGGTGAGCACGATGGTGGCTACCAGTGGAAAACTCACCACTTGCCACTGCAATGCCACGGAGCCTACTGCCACTACATCAGGGTCGCTTCTGAACAACTCGATGATGGGCTCGGCGAAGATGAAGCCCAAGACTGCACACGCTGCCAAGAACAAAGTGCCACACTTGATGCAGAAGTAAAATGCGTCGCGTACACGGCGATAAATCTTCGCTCCGTAGCAGAATCCGCAGAGCGGTTGGAAACCTTGCCCTAAGCCAATCACGATGGCGTAGGTGAAGAAGCTGATGCGTGTCACGATGCTCATGCCAGCGATGGCTGCATCACCGTATGCGCCCGCCGCCACGTTGAGCACAAGCGTGGAAATACTGCCCAATCCTTGTCTTGAGAGCGAAGGAGTGCCTCCAGCAAAGATTTCCTTTATAAACGCATGCGAAAATGAGAAAAGATGAGGTTGTATACGTATATTCTCACCCTTTGTCGTCATGTAGAGGAGCATCATGCATCCGAACACCTGGCTGATGAGCGTAGCGATGGCTGCGCCCGTGATTCCGAGACAGAAATAGAGGATGAGAAGTGGGGCGAGGAGCAAGTTGAGCAGCACGCCCGACATGATGCCCTTCATCGCATAGATGGTATTGCCCTGGAAGCGCATCAGGTTGTTGAGCGTGAGCGACATCGTCATGAACGGCGCACCGAGCAAGATGATACCCAAGTATCGTTCCGTGTAGGGAAGGATGGTAGGGGTGGAACCCAAGAAAATGGAGAGCGGGGTGAGGAAAATCTGTCCGAGGATGGCGATGAGGAGTCCTGATAGGAAACTGAGAATCACTCCCGTGGCAGCCATCTTTCGGGCGTTGTCCATGTGCTTGGCACCCAACTGTCGGGAGATGTAGTTGCCCGCTCCGTGACCGAAGAAGAACCCCACCGCCTGGATCACCGACATCATGCAGAACGACACGCCCACGGCAGCCACGCTCTGGGTGTTGATGCTGCCCACGAAATAAGTGTCGGCGAGGTTGTACATGCTCGTCGACAACATGCTGATGATTGTCGGTATCGCCATCGTGAAAATGACTCTGTGTACTGGCGCTTGGGTCAGGAATGTAAAATTATCTCTTTTTGCTTTCATCTTCTTTACTTTAAGAATCTTTTATGTCTTTCTCAGAACTTCTCTTAAGTCTTCCTCAGGAACAGCATTCTGCTTTTCGGGGTGCAAAATTACTGATTTTTATTTAATAAATGTATTTATTTGGAAAACTTGTTTGCCTTTTTTCGTTTTTTCTTTCAAAAAAGAAGGGTGTTTCGAATAAAATTCGTAACTTTGCACGCTGCTAAGTGATTGGCAGTTTTTTATAATAAGAAATGCTGAAAGATTTGTGGCTTTTTTGTTAGATAAAGTGAGATAAGATTGTTGCAACAATAATAATATAGAGAAATAGAATAATGAGATTTGCAGTTATAGCAGCAGGAGAGGGCAGTCGCCTCGCACAAGAGGGTGTAGAGCAGCCAAAGCCTTTGGTTCCTGTGTGTGGCAAGCCGATGATAGAGCGTCTCTTGGACGTCTTTGTCGACTGTGGTGCCACGGAGATAGTCGTGATTGTCAATGAGTGGAGTACGGCGGTGCGTGAGCATCTCCAGTCCATGACGTTGCCAGTGCCCTTGCGCCTGGTGGTGAAGACCACGCCAAGTTCCATGCATAGCCTTCACGCCCTGTCGCCTTACCTCAGGGGTGAACGTTTTTGCTTGACCACCGTAGATACCATCTTCCGTGAAGAGGAATTCAAGAAATACATTCGTCATTTCGAAGCCACCAAGGATATTGATGGCTGTATGGCCGTGACCCCATACGTGGATGACGAGAAGCCGTTGTGGGTAGGCGTTGAGGAACAAACCAATGCCGAAGGCGAGAGCTTGCTCGACCGTCAAGGCTCGCATAAGAAACCTCGCGTCACGGGTTTTCACGACCGTCAGGAGGGTGACGACCACTTGATTTCAGGCGGCATCTACTGCTTGGGCGACAAGGCTCTTGACGTGCTCGACCACTGCATGGAGCAGGGCATGAGCCGTATGCGCAACTTCCAGCGACAGCTTGTGGCTGAGGGCTTGAAAATCGAAGCTTATCCTATCAACAAGATTCTCGATGTGGACCACAAGGAGGACATTGCCAAGGCTGAGGCTTTCCTTCGTCCACTGAAGGGCAAGAGGCTCATCGGTGTATGCCGTGGCAATGAGTTCTCGCCAAACTGTGTGGACAACGATGCTGCTGTAATGAATGCCGTGAAGGGACAGTTGGAGACCTTGGGCGGCAGTGTGGAACTGCTTTGCGAGAAAGACTTTTGCAAGAAAGCCTATGAGATAGAGGCTGTTAGCGGAAATCCTCGTCGCCATGCCGATGCCGATGTAGACGCATTCTTCAGTATGGCTCGTAGCAAGGAAGCTCTTGATGTACTCGGTCGCATCGAGGAACAGGGCTTGCCAGTTGTCAACTCCAGCTTGGGCGTGAACCGCTGCATCCGCCGCATCATGACGGAGCGTTTCATCGCAGGCGGCATCTCTTGCCCTGAGAGCCGCATCATCAGCCGCAATGGCGAGATGGTGACCGATGTGAACTATCCTTGTTGGTTGAAGCGCGGCGATGGCTGTGCGCAACAGAAAGAAGATACTTGCTATGTGCAGACTCCTGAGGAGGCAGAGCAATGCCTAAGGGATTTCTGGATGCGTGGCGTTACCTCGGTGGTGGTGAATGAACATTTGAAGGGCGACCTCGTCAAGTTTTATGGTGTGGGTGGCACAGATTTCTTCTATTGGTTCTATCCATCCAAGTGCGGTCATCGCTCCAAGTTTGGCTTGGAGGTTATCAATGGCGACGCACGAGGATTGGGCTTTGACGCTGAGGCACTGAAGCAGGAGGCAGACAAGGCAGCTGCGATGTTGGGCGTTCCTGTATATGGCGGCGACTGCGTGATAGGAGAGGATGGCAGCGTGAAGATCATCGACTTCAATGACTGGCCGAGCTTTGCGCCTTGCCGTGACGAGGCATCGTTCTATATTGCCATGAGCGTGCTTGATAGCATGAAGCTTTAATATAGAATGAAATACTTAAATATAGATTTAGGAATACTTTAAAATATAGACTTTAAAAATGGCAAATGAAGAGTTTAAGGCTTCCCTGAAGTCTCTCGACACAGAGGAGCACATCGACATTTATTTTTATCGTCCCATAGGTTATCAATGGGCACGTTTCTTCCGCATGTTGCATGTCACCCCTAATGTGGTGACCATACTTTCCATCTTCTTGGGAGTGGGAGCGGGCATCTGTTTCGGCTTCGATGACATGCTGATTAACGTGATTGGCATCCTCTTGCTCATCTGGGCAAACATGTATGACAGTTGCGATGGACAGTTAGCGCGAATGACCAACCAAAAGAGTGCGCTTGGCCGCATTCTCGACGGTGCAGCGGGCGATTTCTGGTTTATTAGCATTTATGTGGCTATCGCCATCAGAATGACTCCAGAGATGGGCTGGAAGGTATGGCTACTTTGTATCGTGAGCGGTTTTCTCTGCCATTCACCGCAGAGCCGTCTTGCCGATTACTATCGCCAGATTCATCTCTTCTTCCTCAAGGGCAAGGAGGGCAGTGAGTTGGACGACGCCGACAAGCAGGTGGAACTTTACAAGCAGATGAAGTGGAGCAAGGAGCCTCTGCAGAAGCTCTTCCAGTTCTTCTATAAGAATTATACGAAGGGACAGGAAGGCGACACACCTAACTTCCAGGTTTTCAAGCAAACGCTCCGCAATCTCTATCCCAACCAGTTGCCAGAGCAGTTGCGTGCCGATTTCCGTGAGGGCAGCCTTCCATTGATGAAGTATGCCAACATCCTTACCTTCAACTGGCGCAGCATCACGCTCTTTGTGGCTATCCTCTTGGGAATGCCTGTGTTGTATCCTATCGTGGAAATCATCGTCTTCACATTGATTTATATCTATATGCGTAGCCGTCATGAGAAACTATGCAAGGTGCTGAACGAGCGAGTTCTCAAGGGTTATTACGTAAAGAAATAAGTCTTCAAAGAGAAATAAACTTCTTGAAGAAATAAGTCTTCATAGAGAAATAAACTACTTGAAGAAACAAGCCTTCTTGGAGAAATCAGATTGAAAACGAACAAGTAAAGCAAAACATGAGCAATAAATTTCGAAATATATTCATGGCGTTCGGTATCATCGCCATCATCATTATGCTCTGCACGATGGACATGGACTATACCGACATCTGGCGCTACCTGAAGCGGGCGGGCATCTATTTCCCGCTCATCTTGAGCTTGTGGCTCGTGGTGTACTTGGTGAACACCTTCTCCTGGTATTTCATCATCACCGACGAGGGCAAGGTGAAGGGATTGTCCTTCTGGCACGTCTATAAGTTGACCGTGAGCGGTTTCGCACTCAATTACACCACGCCTTGTGGCTTGATGGGTGGCGAGCCTTATCGCATCATGGAGTTGAAGCCATTCACGGGCGTGAGCAAGGCCACGTCCTCGGTCATCCTCTATGTGATGATGCACATATTCTCGCATTTCTGGTTCTGGTTCCTGTCGATATTCCTCTACATCGCAATGTATCCAGTGGGATTTGCGATGGGTGTGATGCTTGCAGTGATAGGCGCATTCTGCCTCTTGGGCATCTATTTCTTCTCTCGTGGCTATCGCACGGGCATGGCGCAGAAGGGCATTGGCATTCTCACGCATATCCCATTCGTGAAGGGCTGGGCGAGAAGGTTTGCCGAGTCAAAGAAGGAGACGTTGCAGCAGATAGACGACCAGATAGCGATGTTGCATGGTCAGCACAAGCGTACGTTCTATAGCTCGTTGCTCTTCGAGGTGATGGCGCGAGTGCTCCAGAGCGTGGAAATCTATCTCATTCTGAAGGCCTTCGCTGCCGACGTGAGCATCCTCGACAGCATCCTGATACTCGCCTTCTCATCGCTCTTCAGCAATCTCATCTTCTTCTCTCCAATGCAGCTCGGTGCCAGGGAGGGAGGTCTCGCCTTGGCGGTGGATGGACTGCATCTCACGGGAGCCTTGGGGGTGTATACGGGCTTGATCACTCGTCTGAGAGAGTTGGTCTGGATTGCCATCGGCATCCTCCTTATTAAAATAGGTAATAAGGACTTGAGCCAGATGCAAAAGGAATACGAGGAGCAAAGAGAATGATAGGTGAAATGGCTGTTGTAACAATGTAACAGTGTAACAGTTGTAATGATGATAGTTGTTACGGTCACAGTTGTCACAATAACAGTTGTCACAGTTTTTAAAAACGATTTTTTATAAGAAACGATTAGGCAAAAGGACAATAAATCATAGGGCAATGAAGAAACTGAATATCAAGGGAATCATATTTGATTATGGTGGCACGCTCGATACCAAGGGCGACCATTGGTCAGAAGTGCTTTGGAAAACTTATCTCCACTTCGGACTTGGAGTGGAAGAGGGAGGGCTGTGCCGTGCTACTGTGGATGTCGTAGCCGACCATAATGCAGCTATTGATGTTTCTGCCGCACCAGCAGGAGCTTTCGCCATTGCAGGCAAGTGCATCCACAAGCAGGCTTTCCGCGACGCTTATGTTTATGCGGAGCGTGCTTTGGCGGTGAATCCCATCGTGAAGCCAAAGTTCCATTTCATTGATATTTTGCGCGAGAAATTCATCTTGGAATTGTCTTACTTGGCGGGTCTTCCTCTGCTTCCTACGGGCAAGGACGACGCAGAGAAACAGGCGGCATGGAAGAATGAGCAAGACAGGCAGAGAGCTGAAAGGGAGCGTGGTTGCGAAGCTCGCAAGAATCTTTTCGGAGTAGAAGAGAGCGTGGACGCTTTCTTGAATCTTGATGAAACTCAAGTAAGGTCTTTGGCTCAAGACATGGCTTCCTATACTAACGATGTGACCAATGTCTTGTTGCAAGAGAACAGGGCTGTGTTGGAACATCTTCATAAGGCTCACATTCCGATGGTGCTTGTGAGCAACTTCTATGGCAATATCAACCAAGTGCTCAAGGATGCGGGCTTGAAACAGTATTTCAAGCAAGTCATCGAGTCGGCTGTGGTCGGTGTTCGTAAGCCAAATCCTGCTATCTTCGCCTTGGGTGTCTGTGCCCTCGACTTGCCTGCCTCCCAGGTACTTGTGGTGGGCGATACTTATGGCAAGGACATCGTGCCAGCCTACCAGTTGGGTTGCCATACGCTCTGGATCAAGGGATTGCAATGGGAAGACAAGGAGTACGACGAGAGCTTGCCGGATGGCATCATCGAAAATCTCTCGGAGATGGAGAGTTACGTGCTTTGAGCAGAAACGCCGAAGACTCCTCGTTCATGAATGGAAAGTCTCATTTATGGGCAGAAAACTCCTCATTCATGGGCGGAAAGACTCCTCATTCATAGAGAAATAACAGAAAAATATCATAAAAATCTGTATTTCTCATAAAAAACTTAAATTCCTAAATAGTTTTCGATGTAATTAGCGAGAATATTCTTAACTTTGCAGCCGAATAAAGGATTGGGTGGATTCTGACTTAGGTTTTTATTGAATTCTTAGAGATGATTCTCTCTCGATTCTGATTAGAGAAGCTATAATAAAATAGAGTATATATTATAAAAAGGTATGAATTTTTTAAGGAAATTGTATTTGGTAGTCCTGCTGTTGACCATCGCATCTCTCCAGATGATGGCCCAGCAGAAGATAACAGGCCGTGTCATCGACGAGGACGGCTATCCTGTGTCGTACGCAAGCGTGCAGTACAAGGGACACAAGATTGCGGTATCCAGCGATGGACAGGGAAAATTCACGATTGATAAGAAACCGGGCTTGATGCTCACCGTGACAGCCTTGAGCTATCGCACCGAGACAGTGAAGGTGGACGAGAAAACCACTTTCCTTGAGGTGAAGCTGAAGGACGACACGCATAAGCTGACCGAGGTGGTAGTAAAGTCGAAGCGAGGCAAGTATACCCGCAAGGACAACCCCGCCGTGGAACTGATGCGCCGTGTCATTGCAGCCAAGAAGAAGACCGACTTGACCAATCATCCCTATTATCAGTATGATAAGTACCAGAAGATTACACTGGCTCTCAACGACTTGAAGAAGGAGCAGTTGGAAGGCAAGTTCTTCAGCCGCCGACAGTATCTCCTCGACCAGGTGGAGACCTCACCTTACAATGGCAAGCTCACCTTGCCTGTGAGCATCGACGAGACCGTGTCGCAGCACATCTATCGCAAGGACCCAAAGACCGAGAAGGACATCATAAAGGGTCAGCAGAGCAATGGTATCGGACAGGTCATACAGACAGGTGAGATCCTCAATACGACCTTGAAGGAGGTGTTTACGGATGTCGACATCTACGACGACTACGTGCGCCTCTTGCAATATCCATTCCCTTCTCCTATCGGCAGAACGGGAATCTCCTTCTATCATTATTACATCGAGGACACCGTCTATGTGGATCGTGACCTCTGCTATCACTTGCAGTTCATTCCTGCCAATACGCAGGACTTCGGTTTCCGTGGCGAGCTCTACGTGCTTGCCGACAGTACCCTGCACGTGAAGAAATGCAACCTCTACATGCCTCACAACAGTGACGTGAACTATGTGAAGGACATGAAGATAGAGCAGGAGTACACCAAGCTCGACAATGGCGAGTGGGTGCTCTCCAAGGACGACATGATAGCCGAGTTGCACGTGAACAGCGTGCTGCAAGACTTGCTTGTGGTCAGGAACACGCGACTCACCGACTATGCCTTCGATGAATTGCCGAAGATACTCTTCAAGGGCAAGGCGAAGGTGCGGCATGACTTGGATGCCATGAACCGAGACGAGGCTTACTGGAACAAGTACCGACAGGTGGACTTGACCAAGAGCGAGTCGTCGATGGACAGCTTCATCCACCGTATGGAGAACTCCAAGGGATTCAAGTACATCATCTTCTTCGTGAAGGCGCTCATGGAGAACTACGTGGAGATAGGAAGCGGTACTGATGGCAAGAAGAGCAAGTTCGACCTCGGACCTGTGAACACCTATCTTTCAAGCAACTTCGTGGATGGTCTTCGCTTGCGACTCGCAGGACGAACCATGGCAGCCCTCAACCCTCATTTCTTCTGGGATGGATATGCCGCTTATGGTACGAAGAGCCACGACTGGTATACGGGCAACATCTTCACTTATTCGCTGAACAAGAAGAAGAACAGTCCGTTTGAGTTCCCTATGCGCAACTTGACCTTCGAGGTGGCAAGAGACATCATGTCGCCTTCCGATGATAACTTGTTGCACAACAAGGACAACATCTTCATGACCATCCGTGCCTCTACCCAAGACGAGATGTTCCTCTATCACCGTCAGAAGCTCGGCTTCACCTACGAGACCGACTGGGGCTTCCGCTTCAACACCAGTCTCCGATTCCAGAGCAACCGCACGGTGGGCAACCTCCATTATTACAAGATGGACGGCAGCGAGGTGAAGAAAATCCGCATGACCGACTTCAACATTGGCATCAACTACAACCCTGGCGTGACCTATGTCAACACCAAGCAGCAGCGATTGCCAATCAACCTCGATAGTCCTGAGATAGGCTTGTCGCATACCGTGGGCTTCAAGGGCTTCATGGGCGGTCAGTTCCAGAGCAACATCACCAAGTTGAGCATCTACAAGCGTCAGTGGCTCGGCAGCTGGGGTTATCTTGACTTCCATGCCATCGGACAGATGCAGTGGAACAAGGTGCCATTCCCAATGCTCATCTTGCCACCTATCAACCTCTCTTACTTCGAGCAGGAGGAGACCATCAGCTTGATGAAGGACTGGGAGTTCCTGAACGACCGCCAGGTGTTCTGGGCATTGTCTTGGGATATGAACGGAAAGCTCCTGAACCGCATCCCGCTCATCAAGAAGTTGAAGTGGCGTGAGTGGTTCGCCATCAAGGGTGTTTGGGGGCACTTGACCAGCAAGAACAACCCATATTTGGAGAAGAACCAGACCGATGATGTCATCTATAAGTTCCCTAAGAACTCTCACGTGATGACCAATACTCCATATTGGGAGTGCGTGGCAGGTGTTCACAACATCTTCAAGTTCTTCTCAGTGGAATACGTGAAGCGACTGACTTATCTCCACAATGAAAACATCGACAAATGGGGTATACGATTCGGTTTCATGATGTCGTTCTAAAAAAATAAGACCAATGAAAATATTGCTTGCAGACAGACAGGACATTACCCGTGCCGGCTTAATCTACATATTGCAGGGCATAGAGGGAGTAGAATGGAAATACACTGAAGACAAGGCAGAGCTGATACTTGCCTTGAAGGAAGATGATGATGCAGTGGTCGTGGTCGACTACACCTCGTTTGACATCAATGATGCCGATGAGTTGCTCATCATGCAGCAGCGTTTCACCAAGACCCGTTGGCTGCTCTTCAGTGAGGACTTGAGCGCCGACTTCGTGCGAGTGCTCATCGCAAGCAGTATGGCTTTCAGCATCCTTCTGAAAGAGAGTCCGCTCTCAGAAATCAAGGAGGCGCTGAAATACTGCATCCATGGCAGCAGGTACATCTGCCAGCGCATGACGGAGGTGCTCTTGGCACCATCGCATGACGTGGAGGAAAAGGTGAACCTGACCAAGACGGAGACTGAAATCTTGAAGGACATCGCCCTTGGCATGACGACCAAGGAGATAGCTGAGAAGAGATTCTCCAGTTTCCACACCGTCAACACACACCGCAAGAACATTTTCCGCAAGCTGAATGTGAACAATGTGCACGAGGCTACGAAGTATGCGCTCAGGGCGGGACTCGTGGATACGGCGGAATATTACATCTGATTTTTAAAATTTTATGTTGATATGACCAATCAAATAGGTGAAAACAAAAAATAGGCTTAAGTTTGTCTCACGACACTCTTAAGCCTTCTTTGTTTCTAACTAACTTATTATCAACTATTCATTACTTTCGGGTGCAAAATTAGCACAAAAATAGTGATTTTGTAACTAAAAAAGATAAAAAAGACACGTAAACGTTTGCGCATTCGAGAAAAATTATTATCTTTGCATCGATACTTTGTTGGCTTGTGTAAAACCTTCAATGGTGATTGCACAATTGCACAGAATTCTTGGGCAATGGAAGCCAACTTGCAATAGATATAAAATAAGACTTAACATCAAATACGCAGTAAACCTATTAGTGCTATATGAAGCAAAGAAGAACATCCTTGAAGGACTTGGCTGACCGTTTGGGCGTCAGCATTGCTACCGTCTCTCGTGCCTTGCGCAACAGCCACGAGGTAGGAGAGGAAATGACCCAAAAGGTGCAGCAGTTGGCCAAGGAACTCAATTATCGTCCCAACCCATTTGCGCAGAGCCTCCGCAAGGAAGCTCCACGTGTAATAGGAGTCATCGTGCCTAACTTGGTGACTCACTATTATGCAGCCGTGCTCGATGGCATAGAAGACTATGCGTCTAAGTGCGGTTACTCCGTGATTAGTGCCAATAGCCACGAGGACCATGAGCGAGAGGAGAAGGCACTCGACAACTTCCTTGACATGCACGTGGAGGGAATCATCGCTTGCTTGGCGCAAGATACGGTAGACTATTCCCATTTCGAGCAGCTCCACAAGATGGGCATCCCATTGGTATTCTTCGCCCGTTGCTGTTTGGAGGACAAGTTCTCCCAGGTAGTGGGAAATGGCGATGTGGCAGCCCAGGAAGCTACGCAGCATTTGATAGAGACTGGCTCCAGGCGCATCGCCTTCATCGGTGGTCCTAACCATCTCGACATGGTGCGCCGCCGTAAACACGGATACTTGGAGGCACTCAGAGAAAACCATATCCCTATCGACAGAGACCTCGTGGTTTGCGACAAGATAGACTTCGACGTAGCGCGCAATGCCACTCTCAAACTCTTGGAGGGAAACAATCGACCTGATGCCATCCTCGCCTTCAACGACATCATCACTTATGCTGCCTTTGATGCCATCAAGGCAAAAGGACTCCGCATCCCGCAAGACGTAGCCATCATCGGCTTCACTGATGGAGATACTGCAGCCTTCGTCACTCCACGCCTCACTGCCATCATGGACAAGGCGCACGAGCAAGGTACCAAGGCCTGCGAACTGCTTATGAGAAGCATCAATGGTGATGATAGAATCTATAAGGTGGTTGTTCCGATGATATTGAAAATCCGTGAAAGTTCCGAAAAGGATGCTGCCTCATAAACCTAACTAAACCAATTTTATTGAAAAAAACGATTCTCAGTGAAAAGTACTTGAGTAGAATTACATACTTATAATTTGAGTCACATACTCGTAATTAGAATCACATAAATATTCCTACCATAGAACCTAACAACAAAAACTAACTGAAGAGATGATGAATGATTGCATAAAAAACTGTATTAACAGACTCGCTGCCTACTTGCTCTTGATGCTTGCGGGAACAACGTTCGCGGCATCGGCTCCACGCTTGGACTTGGAATTCAACTATCTGACCAACCGAGATGGCCTTAGCAATTGCCAGGTGAATGCTATCTTGGAAGATGACAATGGATATATGTGGCTCGGAACCCAGTCTGGACTCGATCGCTATGATGGCTTCCGATTCAAGAATTTCTTCTACAAAAACATTGACAAGAGTTCCATTCCTAACAATTCCATTGATGAAATCCAGCAAGATGCTGGTGGCAATCTTTGGATTCACACGAGTGTGGGCTATTGCGTATATACGTTTAAAAACGAAAGCTTCGACCGCAAGCCAGAATGGTGGCTCAAGCAATGGGGTATCTATTTCTCTCCAAAGAAAGTGTTCATCGACTCTAACAAGAACATGTGGTTCGTGGAATATGGCAAGGGATGCTGGTTCCTCAATATCAAGACTCACAAGACTCATTACTTCTCGTTTAAGTCAATGGGAATTAACTCACCAACCAACGAGGTGAATGCCATTGCTGAACAGAAGGGTACTGCCGTGCTCTCTTTCCGTGATGGTACGCTATGCCGATTGGATGGGTTGAGAAAGAAAGTGCTTTGGTCTAACAACTACTTGGCGAAGACTTATGGATTTACCGATGAGGGCGCTTTCACTTTCGTTGATGACCGCAACAACTATTGGGTATATTCCAACAGTAGTGCTTTCGTTTATGACGCTGCCCATAAGAAGTGGTTTAACGGCATGGCGGCATTTGTGAAAGCGCAAGGCATTAATATAGCCGTTTCCGGAAATATTTTGATTCGTGATATCGCCAAGGCAAGAGACGGTAAGTTGTGGATCGCAACCGACCATGACGGTCTTTTCGTGCTTGATTACGACCATAAGACCTGTCAACAATATGTAAAGTTGGATGGAGTGAAAGGCACTCTGCCTGACAACTGCCTTCAAAAAATCTATATCGACCGCAGAGATAACGTATGGATAGGAACCTATAAGAATGGCATCGCCTATTACTCCGTGTCTTCTACCAAGTTCTCTACCATCCGATTGGGCGATATCTGTACCATTACCCAGGACAAGGGCGGTAACTTATGGTGTGGCACCAATGATGCGGGCATTGTGAGCTATAATCCTAAAACAGGTCAGAGCCAAACTTATGGTCATGGTACGACGGGATTGAAGTCTGACATTGTGGTTTGTAGCATCACGATGAGCGACGGAACCATGTATTTCGGTACGTTCAACGGCGGCATGACTCGATACAAGGGTGGTCAGTGGAAGGCTTACTATGTTTCGCCAAAGGGTTTGTCGAACCAGAGTGTGTGGTCGTTTGCGGAAGACAAGCATCATCGCCTGATAGTGGGAACCTTGGGAGGTGGATTGCAGATCTTCGATCCTAAGACCGAGACCTTCAGAACCTTTAATATCGATAATTCCAAGATTACTTGCAACTATATCAATTCCTTAAGTAATACGCCTGATGGCAATATTATCATCGGTCACTCACAGAACTTTACAATCTTCAATGTGGACAACTTCAAGATGACCAATTATGATACAGCTCGTGGTGGTAGGGCTTTCTTTAGTCCTTCCGTCAATGCTGCCATCGTGGATAGTCGTGGACTTATCTGGACAGCAACGCCTGCTGGTATGACCATGTATGATCCAAAGACGGGGCAGATGGATTGCCTCAACGAACTGAATGGTACGCAGGGAGCCGTGGGCTGCTCAATCGTTGAGGACCAAAACAAGGCCATTTGGCTGATTTCTGAGTTTATTGTAACACGTGTCACGCTTTCCAAGAACAACCATAACCAGTGGGAGTATAATATGACGAGCTACAACTATATGGATGGTCTTCAGGAAAGCTTGTTCAATTATCGTTCTGCTTACTTGACCCGAAACGGTGACTTGGTTATCGGTGGTCAGGAAGGAATCAATATCATCCATACCAAGATGGAGCGCAATTCACATCGCCATGTCAAGGCTCTCTTCAGTGGGTTGGTTCTCTTCGACCATCCTTTGAAGGCGGGTGAAGAGTATGAAGGCAGGGTTGTCCTCGAAAATGCTTTGGAGATGAGCGATGAGCTCGATTTGAACTATAAGGACAATGCTTTCACCATCCAGTTGGCTTCGAGCGATGTCTCTGTGCCTTCTCGCAATCGTTTCCTCTATCGTATGGAGGGTGTTACAGACAAGTGGATTATGACGGCATCAGGTCGTCCAGAGGTCACATTCACAAATCTCTCACCTGGTTCTTACACCTTGCAGGTGAAGGTGGTGAATGGTGATGGATCAGTTTGCGATGACATCAGTGAGCTGAGAATCAATGTGAATCCTCCTTTCTATCTTTCTATCTGGGCGTTGCTGGTTTATATCCTCTTGGCTTGTGGAGCGGTCTATCTGTATCGCAAGCGTGCGCTCGACCGTCAGAAGATGCTGTTTGAGCGAGAGCGAATGGAGGCTAATATCAAGAAGGATAGAGAACTTAATGAACTGAAACTCAATTTCTTCACCAATGTGAGCCATGAGCTTCGCACACCGCTAACCTTGATTATCTCGCCTTTGGCAAATATGATCAAGAAAGAGGACAATGAGGATAAGAAGCGCAAGCTGACCTTGATTCATCGCAATGCCGAGAAACTCTTGAATCTCGTCAACCAGATTTTGGATTTCAGAAAGATAGAGCAGAACAGCGGCAAGTTGACGCTGACACAGGTGGAGGTAGTGGAGTTCGTCGAGAACATCTGTCGCTCCTTCCAGTTGTTGGGCAATGCGAAGATACAGCTTGTGTTCGAGGCTACTTTCAAGAAATTAGTCATGGCATTCGATGTCGACAAGGTAGGAAAGATTATCAATAATCTCTTGAGTAATTCCTACAAATTTACTCCAGAAGGTGGCAGCGTGACAGTAAGCCTCGATGTCGTGAAGGACGTGAAGATAAAGGGTGTCGCCAAGGACGTATTGCGCCTGAAAGTGGCAGATACAGGAAAGGGTATCAGCGATGAGGACAAGGCGCATATCTTCGACCGTTTCTTCCAGGTGAATGGCACGGAGATGCAGCCATTCGGTGGCAGTGGCATCGGATTGAACTTGGTGAAGTCTTTTGCCGACCTTCATGGTGGTACAGCCTCTGTGGCAGATAACCCTGGTGGCGGCACCGTGTTTACGATAGATATTCCTTTGCAACAAGATAGTTCCAATGTGGAACCATCTTATGAGAAAGGCGATGATAGTGCCGAGAATGCTCAGGATGCAGCGGCAATCAAGGAGACCATCGAGGCGGTTTCTGAAGAAAAAATAACTGGAGAGATAAATACATCTGTAAGCGATTCTGTTTCAACATCAGATTCTGCTTCAGTTTCAACTTCGAAGTCTGTTGGAGCAACCTCTCCAGCCTCTGTTGGTGATATGACCAAAATGTCGGCTGCATCATCTGATAGGCTTCGTGTCCTCTTGGTAGACGATAGCGACGACTTCCGTGAGTTCATGACCGAAATCTTATCGGAAAACTATATTGTGGAGCAGGCTGTCAATGGCAAGGATGGATGGGAGAAACTTCAGACAGAACCTCTTCCTGACATCATCCTCAGCGACGTGATGATGCCTGTGATGGATGGCAATGACTTCTGCCGATTGGTGAAGGAAACACCACGAACAACAGATATTCCGTTTGTGATGCTGACGGCTCGCCTTGCCACTGAGCACAAGAGGGAGGGATTCGAAAATGGTGCGGATGAATATATCACCAAGCCATTCGACATCGACTTGCTCAATCTCCGTATCCGTAACCTTGTGAAGTGGGCACGAAAGGGAAGCAATCAGCCGGTCGTAGAAGATGTTAGTCAAGTCGAAGAGAGTGATGGTGCTTCTTCTCCAGAAGTCCAGTCTGTTGTGGAGAATGAAGAAAACGCTCCTGCACCTATCGAGGAATACGAGATGACTGAGACCGACAAGAAGTTCTTGAAAGACGTGGACATCTATATCCGAGATAACATGGGCGACCCAGATACAACCGTAGAGTCAATGAGTGCCCACTTGTTTATCTCTCGTGTGCAACTCTACAAGCGAATGGTTTCTCTCACGGGTACCACACCTTCTGAGTATCTGAGAGCAAAACGAATCCATCGTTCCGAGGAACTGTTGCGCTCCGGTGAGTTTACGGTTAGTGAAATCGCTTATAAGGTGGGCTTCAACAACCCACGCTATTTCTCGAAGTATTTCCAAGATGAGTATGGCATGACGCCTTCCCAGTATAAGAAAACACATTTGAGATAAAGATGAAGTAAGCGGACATGTTTTGGATAAAGAATTATTTTAGATAAAATGAAAAGAGAATGCATTCCTTATATATATAATAAGGTATACATTCTCTTTTTTGTTACTTTTACTTATGTTCCGGATATACCTATTTACTCTTTTTATACACTTTTGCAAGTCAAAAGAATAAAGATTAACAAATTATACATGATTTTGCAACATAAAGATACCCATACTAAGGTAAATAATCCCTATCTTTGCAAACGATTACACAGAGCTAATCATAAACTGATCTTAATTTCTTGTAGCAATTTAGAACATTAACTTAGTAACAATGAACATAACAAAGAGTTTTTTGATTTCAGCAGCGTTGGTGATGAGCGCAAGCTCCATGTACGCAGCGGGCTATTCTCAGAATGGGAATGTCATCACGGTTCAGTTGAAGCAGCACCAGGATAATGGTCCTTCACAGATTCGACTCCAGGTAGTCAGTGATAAGATTATTCGTGTGCAGGCTACAGCCGAGCAGTCTTTCCGTAACAAGAAGAGTTTGATTATCGTTCCTCAAACAAGTACCGCAACTTATAATGTTGAGGAGCAAGGCGAGAATCTTGTTGTCACCACACCTGCCATGCGTGCCGTGCTCAATGAGGCTACAGGTCATATCACATTCTTCGACCTCAAGGGCAATGTGCTCTTGAACGAGGTAGCTCAGGGCGGCAAGACTTTCAAGCCATTCACCGTGCCTGACCGTGAGATGGGTGTAGACATCGCCAAGGTTCCAGAGGCTCAGAAGCATGGATGGTCTTGGCGTGCACTCTTTGAGAGCCCAGATAATGAGGCTTTCTATGGATTGGGTCAGCACCAGAGCGAGGAACTCAACATGAAGGGCAAGAACGAAGACCTCTTCCAATATAATACTAAGGTGAGCGTTCCTTTCGTGGTTTCCAACAAGAACTATGGTATCCTTTGGGATTCTTATTCATATTGTCGTTGGGGTAACCCTGATGATTATCTCCAGCTCAACCATGCCTTCAAGCTCTATGACAAGGATGGCAAGGAAGGTCAGTTGACAGGTACTTACGTAGCCAAGAACGGTCAAAAGATTGTTCGTGGTGAGGATAGTATCTATTTCGAGTATGCGATGCCAGAGGCTTCTGAACTTTGCAAGCAGACCGATAAGGGTGGTATCCAAAACTTGCCTCAAGGCTTTGCGTTGAATGGGTCTAAGGTAGTGTACGAGGGATATGTAGAGGCTCCAACAAATAGCTTCTACCAGTTTATCCTCTACTATGCTGGCTATATGAAGATTTATATCGATGGCAAGCTCGTGGTGCCAGAGCGTTGGCGTACAGCTTGGAATCCTAACTCTTATAAGTTTGAGACTCCTATCAAGAAGGGAGTGAAAACTCCTATCCGCATCGAGTGGGAGCCAGATGGAGACGTTTCTTATTGTGGTCTTCGTGTCGCAGCTCCTCGTTCAGAGGCAGAAAAGAACCAATTGAGCATCTGGAGTGAGATGGCTCCTGACATGGACTATTACTTCGTGGCTGGTCAGAACATGGACGAGGTCATCTCTGGTTATCGTTCCTTGACCGGCAAGGCTCCTGTTTATCCTAAGTGGGTGCTCGGTTTCTGGCAGAGTCGAGAGCGTTATCAGAGCAGTCAGGACATCGAGGAGAACTTGAAGAAGTTCCGTGACCTCCATATCCCTGTGGACAACATTGTACAGGACTGGAACTACTGGAAGCTCGATTCTTGGGGTAGCCATGAGTTTGAGCAGTCTCGTTATCCAAACCCACAGGCTATGCTCGACAGTGTTCATGCCATGAATGGTAGATTCATGATTTCTGTATGGCCTAAGTTCTATGATACGGTCAAGAACTATAAGGAACTCGACAGCAAGGGATGGATGTATCACCAGGCCATCAAGGATGATATCCACGACTGGCTCGGCTTCCGTGGCTCTTTCTATGATGCTTATGATGCGGGTGCCCGCAAGATGTTCTGGCGCCAGATGGATGAAAACCTCTATTCTAAGTATAAGTTTGGCGTAGACGCTTGGTGGATGGATGCTTCTGAGCCTAATGTGCGCGACTGTACCCCTATGTGGTATCGCAAGGCTCTCTCTGGTCCTACTGCCCTCGGTACTTCTACCGAATATTTCAATGCTTATAGCATTGTCAATGCGGATGCCATCTACAATGGTCAGCGCAGCGTGAACCCTAACCAGCGTGTTTTCCTCTTGACTCGTTCTGGTTTCGCTGGTGAGCAGAGATTCAGCACAGCTACTTGGTCGGGCGACATCGCAACCCGTTGGGAGGATATGCGTGCCCAGATGACTGCTGGTTTGAACTACTCTCTCGCAGGTCTTCCTTTCTGGGGTATGGATCAGGGTGGTTTCTGTGTGGAGAACCGATATGTGGCAGCTCAACAGGAGTTCGACAAGACGGGCAAGGAGAATGCCGACTTGAAGGAGTGGCGTGAGTTGCAGGCTCGTTGGAACCAGTTTGGTTGCTTTGTGCCTCTCTATCGCACCCATGGTCAGTGGCCAACTCGTGAGGTTTGGAACATCGCTCCAGCCGATCATCCTGCTTACAAGACCATCGTGGCTTACGACAAGCTCCGATATCGTTTGATGCCTTACCTCTATAGCATGGCTGGTATGGTTCACTTGAAGGACTACACGATGATGCGTGCGCTCGTGATGGACTTCAATGGCGATGACAATGTACTCGACATCAAGGACCAGTGGATGTTTGGTCCAGCTTTGATGGCTTGTCCTGTAGGCAAGTATGAGCAGTACAGCCGCAATGTCTATCTGCCAAAGCAGAAGGGCTGGTATGACTTCTATACTGGCAAGTACTATGCAGGTGGTCAGACTATCGTGGCGGATGCTCCATATGAGAAGATTCCTGTTTTTGTACCAGAGGGTGCAATCCTCCCTGTAGGTCCTGAGATGGAGTGGAGCGACCAGAAGAAGGCTGAGCTTATCGACCTCTATGTTTATGCAGGCAAGGATGGCTCTTATACTCTCTATGAGGATGAGGGTACTAACTACAACTATGAGAAGGGCAAGTATGCTACCATCGACATCAAGTATAATGATGTCCAGAAGACAGTGACTATCGGTGCTTGCAAGGGCAGCTTTGATGGCATGCTTCAGAAGCGTCGCTTCAACGTGGTACTTGTCAACGCTGCCAACAACCAGGGTGTAAGCCTTGATAAGGCTCCTAAGGGTAAGAAGGTTTCTTATGCTGGCAAGCAGGTAGTTGTCAAGTTGAAGTAATTCTAATATTGTACATACATTTACTTTTCATGATAGAACCTCACGAAGAATTTGCAGGTGTCATTAGATGTGCTTGTGAAGACATCGTGGGGTTCTTGTTTTATTTTTAGAATCAAGTAATAAAGTAGCTAAAATGAAATTGTATAATTCTTTATTGTCTTTCGCCTTGTTTGCATTTGCGGCTCTCCCTGTAAATGCATGTGAGCGTCAGAAGTTTGACAAAGGTTGGCTCTTTACGTTGGCTGATAGTGCCGGCATGGAGAAGAAGGAGTATGTGGATATGACTTGGCGTCGCCTTGACTTGCCTCACGACTGGGCGATAGAGGGTGACTTCGGTTCTAACAATCCATCGGGTGCCAGCGGTGGTGCCTTGCCTGGTGGCATCGGATGGTATCGCAAGCATTTCACTGTCAATCCAAAGGACAAGTATGATAGGTACGTCATCGCCTTTGATGGTGTCTACATGAACTCTACTGTCTATGTAAATGGACATGAGTTGGGTACTCGCCCATACGGATATAGCTCTTTCGAGTATGACTTGACACCTTATATTAATAAGAAAGGTGACAATGTGGTGGCGGTGAGAGTCAACAATGGCGACCAACCTAACAGTCGCTGGTATTCTGGTTGCGGCATCTATCGCCATGTTTGGCTTGAGATGTCGTCCAAGGAGGCATATATCAACCAATGGGGACAGTATGTGTCAACGACTCCTCAAGGTGAGGTCAAAATTCAGGTGGATGCTTATGCTCCAAAGGCACGAAAGCTGACGGTTCGCAATACGATTTATGATAGGGCAGGAAATGTCGTTGCCAAGAACGTAGGTGGAACCCAGCAATCGTTGAAGGTCACCAATCCTCATCTTTGGAATGTGGGAGAGGGGTACCTGTATTCTGTGAAGAGCGAATTGCTCATAAATGGCAAGGTGGTCGATACGGAGATAACCACTGCTGGTTTCCGTGACATCAAATTTGATGCAAAGACTGGTTTCTCTGTCAATGGCAAGAATATGAAGATAAACGGTGTGTGTGAACATCACGACTTCGGTTGCTTGGGTGCTGCACTCAATGAGGATGCCCTTCTTCGCAAACTGACGATTCTTCGGGATATGGGTGTCAATGCCATCCGTTGCAGCCATAATCCTCCAGCTCCAGAACTCTTGGACATGTGTGATGCCATGGGAATCCTCGTGATGGACGAGAGCTTTGACATGTGGCGTCGCAAGAAATCGCAGAACGACTATGCGCGTTTCTTTGACGAGTGGCACAAGCGTGACTTGGCTGACTTGGTGAAGCGAGACCGCAACCATCCAAGTGTCATCATGTGGAGTATCGGCAATGAGGTGCTCGAACAGTGGTCGTCAGCTGATGCCGATACTTTGTCTTTGGAACAAGCCAACTTGATTTTGAATGCAGGTCATGATGCCTCTACCTTGGCTAAGGAAGGAGAGTTGAGCGTCAACTCGCTCCTTACGCAGCACTTGGCTGAAATTGTGAAGGAGTATGATCCATGGGGTTCTCGTCCGATAACCGCTGGTTGTAATGAGCCAGACCCAAACAACCATCTCTTCAAGAGCGGCGCTATTGACGTCATCGGCTTTAACTATCATCATCAGTGGGTGAAGGATGTGCCAAAGAACTTCCCAGACAAGCCATTCATCTTCTCAGAGAGTGTTTCAGCCTTGCAGACTCGTGGCTTCTATATGATGCCAAGTGACAGCATATATACAGCACCAAAGGAGTGGTGGATGCCTTATACAGACCCTTCTTTCAAGTGTTCTGCGTATGATAATATGCACGCTTCTTGGAGTAGTACGCATGAGGAGACTTGGGATGTGGTGAAGCATAATGACTTTGTGGGAGGTCAGTTCATCTGGACTGGTTTTGACTATATAGGTGAGCCTACTCCATACGCTTATCCTGCTCGAAGCAGTTATTTCGGCATCATCGACTTGGCTGGTTTCCCTAAGGATAGTTATTACATGTATCAGAGTGAATGGACCGACAAGGATGTGTTGCATCTCTTCCCTCATTGGAACTGGATTCCTGGTCAGACCATTGATATGTGGTGTTATTATAACCATGCTGACGAGGTTGAACTCTTCATTAATGGCAAAAGCCAAGGTGTTCGCAAAAAACTCGTGTATAAAGCTGCGAACGATGGCAAGGAATATGAAAAGTCTACGGAGTATCACGTGATGTGGCGTGTGAACTTTGAGCCAGGAGAGGTGAAAGTCGTGGCTCGTAAGGATGGCAAGCTGGTAGGTGAGCAAGTAATCAAGACCGCTGGTGCTCCCGACCATATCGTCTTGAAGAAAACTTACCAAGGTAATCTTGCGTATGGCTTAGGTAATTCAACGACTTTTGTGGAGGTCGATATTGTGGATAAGGATGGTAATCTTTGTCCGAATGCTGAGAATCAAGTTTTCTTCTCCTTGGAAAATGAGAAAGGCTTGAATGAAAAGGCTTTGAAATGCAAGGTGGGAGAGAGAATTCCTGAGATTCTTGGAGTCGACAATGGTTGCCAAACATCTCTTGAACGTTTCAAGGCTAACAACCGTAAGGCTTTCTTCGGAAAGTGCTTGGTTGTGTTGAAAGGCAAGGGAGTCCTGACAGCAAAGGCTGTGGATTTGAAAGAGGCTCAAGTAGAATTCTAAATGATTTAGAAGTACTGTTTGTAGGATTCTGCTCGACTGTAGATTTTGCCCTAAGACTAATTTATTTTATCCTTAAAGAGCAACAATTTGCCCCTTGAAAGGCAAAAACTTGCCTCTTAAGGATAAAAATACAAGTCTAATAGTTCGGTGACTTTTACAGATTTCATTATACACTTTTTCTTTTGGCTCTATCTTACTTTTATGTATTAAAATATTTAAAACCTAATATTTTATGAGAAAAATATTATTGACTTTCTGTGCATCAGCGATGGCTATAGCTTCCTATGCACAACTGCAAACCAACAATGGCGTTGAGTATCTGCAATGCCAGGCCAAGGATATGTCGGGGGATTTCTCAGACTTGGCTAACACCTATTTCTTGGCAGACAGCATCGTGGGATTCGACCTCAACAAGGGAGAGGGAACACTCAACTGGAAGCGTTATCGGCTGGCTCCTCGTCAAGCTTTCAACCTGAATGGCTATTGGCCTGTGAGAATGAGAATGCTCGACTTTCCTGACACTCAGTATGACAATGACCCCAACCTCGGTATCAAGATTCAGAAGATAGACGACCGTACTTTGCGTGTCACTCTCTTCACATCACCTATCCGTCCGAAGATGGATGATGCCAATGACCCGATGTTCTCACCTGAGTTTATAGAGGAGAATGCAACCAATGGTGACGCACGAGTCGGTAGAGGTAGATGGAATGCAACCGCTTCGGGCAATAGTATCGTCTACAAAAATAAGAATGGAGAATTGGAAATCCAGAAATATCCATTCCGATTGATTATTCGTGATGCCAATGGCAAGATCTTGACCCAGACGCGACATATCATAGATAATGACAGTACCCAGGTAAAGCTATTGCCGTTCAACTTCATCAAGCGAGGCTGTGATAACTCTCGTAGCATCAATCCTGTCTTCATGCTTTCCCCAGGTGAACGTATCTATGGTTGTGGTGAAAGTTTCACCTCTCTTAATAAGGTAGGACAGAAGGTGAACATCTCTGTGGTGGATCCACAAGGACCAGAGACGGATGGTATGTATAAGCCAGTTCCTTTTTATTTCTCCAACCGTGGCTATGGCTTCTTTATGCATACCTCGGCTCCTACGACGGCAGATTTTGGTGCAAGCTATATCGGTGCCCAAAGGCTCTTCATGGGAGATGAAACGATGGACTTCTTCGTCTTCTTCGGTGAACCAAAGGAAATCTTGGATAAGTATACTCATGTGACAGGCAAATCTCCGATGTTGCCTCTCTGGACTTTCGGAACTTGGATGAGCCGTATCTCGTACTTCTCTCAGAAGGAAGGCTTGGAAATCGCTCATCAGTTGCGTGCCAACAAGATTCCTGCGGATGTCATTCATTTTGACACGGGATGGTTTGGAGTTGACTGGCAGTGCGATTATGAGTTTGCCAAGGATAGATTCAAGGACCCTGTGGGGATGTTGAAGAGTCTGAAGAAAGATGGATTCCATACTTGTTTGTGGCAATTGCCATACTTCACACCTAAGAACCGATATTTCCAGGAGTTGGTTGATGGAGGCATGGCAGTGAGAAACGCCAATGGTACACTGAACTATGAGGATGCGGTGCTCGACTTGAGCAATCCTAAGACCATAGGATGGTATCAAGACAAGATTGCGCATCTGATTAAACAAGGTGTGAGTGTCATCAAGTGCGACTTTGGTGAGGCTGCTCCATACGATGGACTTTATGCAAGTGGCAAGACGGGTTTCTATGAGCACAATCTCTATCCACTTCGATATAACAAGGCTTTGTGGGAGGCAGTGAAGGCAAATGCGACAGAGAATGAAGGCGTTATCTGGGCTCGCAGTGCTTGGGCAGGTAGCCAGCGTTATCCTTTGCATTGGGGTGGTGACGCCGCAACCAATGAGATAGGAAGTGTCGGCATGTTGGGTGACCTTCGTGGAGGCTTGAGTTTCGGCTTGAGTGGTTTCTCTTTCTGGAGTCATGACATGGGCGGCTTTGTCACCCAAAGTCCAGACGACTTGTATCGCCGTTGGCTTCCGTTTGGCTTCTTGAGCTCACATACTCGTGCGCATGGAGCGCCTCCAACGGAACCTTGGTTGATTAGCAAGGATTTTACAGATGCCTTCCGTGCAAACGCAGAGATGAAATACCAGCTGATGCCGTATGTTTATGCGCAGGCAAAGGATTGCTCCGAGAAAGGTCTTCCGATGGTAAGAGCGCTCTTTGTAGAGTTCCCTCATGATGCTGGTGCATGGTATGTGGAGGATGAGTATATGTACGGCTCTCAAATGTTGGTGGCTCCTCTCTTGGAGTCAGGCACCGAAAGAACTGTATATCTTCCAAAGGGCAAGTGGATAGATTATCAGAGTGGCAAGGTTTATGAGGATGGATACCAGACGATTTCCATTCCTACGAAGGCTGAGGTCGCAAAGATGGGTAATGTTAGCCAGCCGCTTCCTTGCGTCATCTTGGTGAAGGATGGCAGCTTGATACCGCAAGTGCCAGTGGCTCAATCTACCGACAAGATAGATTGGGCAAAGTTGACATGGAAGCCTTTCAAGGCAGATGCTACGGAATGCGTGGGCTATCTTTTCAAACCAGGAAGCTCTGCTGTGGAAGTAGTGAAAAAATAATGTTTGACTATTATATTTTAAGTAGGTGATAATAGGGTGTGGTTAAACTGCATCCTATTATTTTTGTGATAAAAAATTCTGTTTAACGGAAAAGTTTTCGTATCTTTGCAGACAAATTGAATTTAAGTTTTTGATATGAAAATAAAGATAGACATGGCGACGCCTGATATGGCTTCTCATATAGCTTCATTGATAATGGAGGCGATGAATGCGGATTGTTGCCAAAATTTTGCAGGTCCTCGTCATACTCTCGTAGACTTCCATCGTATGATGACCAAGTTGGTCATGATGGAAGATAGTCAATATAGTTATCGTAATACGATGGTTGCCATTACGTCCAATGGTATCTTGGCGGGTGTCTGCGTAGCTTATGATGGTGGCTTGCTCCGTAAGCTTCGCAAAAGATTCTTTGAGGCTGCCAAGGAGGAGTTTGATATTGATTATTCGGGTATGGCCGATGAAACTGAATCGGGAGAGTTTTATATTGATAGCTTGGCTGTGTCGAGCAACTTCCGTGGCAAGGGCATTGCTACCCAATTGTTGAAGGCTACGGCTACCCGTGGCTTTGAGATGGGTATTCCTACGGTGGGTTTGCTCGTGGACAAAGGTAATCCAAGGGCTGAGGCTCTCTATGCGCGTCTCGGTTTTGAGTATGTCAACGATACAACTTGGGGTGGACATGCCATGAAGCATTTACAAATTAAGAACATGGAGGCTTAAATCTTTGTTCTCATAAAATATTGATTAACAGAAGCTAAGCCGTGCAAACGTTTGCTCACATATTTGTTCATAAATCTCAATAAAGTTGATGTGATATACTACTTTTTATCGTACCTTTGCACTTGTAAAAAAGCATTAGGTTTTTCATACAAGAGAAAAGTATAGTATAGGTAATTGATGAAGATTAACTCTTAGGTATTTTACTTCGGTAAGAAGATTTTTTAGGTTGAATAAATATTTTATTAGTTTTTGTTGATTTAGAAAACAAATCGTCCTGACTTGCAGTGATGCAATCAGGACGATTTTGTTTTGTCTTTTCCCAGTTTTTATCTAATCTCTATTTGATTTTCTGTGATTATCTTTCTGTCTTATTCTTTCTATCATTATTTTTCCAGTTCTTCAATTTCTTGTTCTTCCATATCTCTGTCGAGGCGATCTCTCCAAAGGTATTTGCGAGTCTCGTGAACGATGATGCCACTCAGACAAAGCAACGAGATGAGGTTTGGTATGGCCATCAAGGCATTCATGCAGTCGGCAATGTTCCAAACCAAGCCGAGGCTGATGACGCTTCCTATGAAGATGCTGATGATGTAGAGTACACGGTAGCAAAGCATCCATCGCTTTCCTTTGAGATATTCCACGCATCTTTCTCCATAATAACTCCATCCCAAGGTGGTACTGAAGGCAAAAGTGGCAAGTCCGATGGTGAGCAAAGGAGCGCCGATATAAGGTATCTTGCTAAAGGCAGACTTGGTTAGGGCTGCTCCGTCATGATAGTCGATGTCTGGGTAGGCGATGATGCTGGATGTGATGACAAGACCCGTGAGGGCACAGATGATGACGGTATCCCAGAAAGTTCCCGTAGATGAAACTAACGCTTGTCGCACAGGATTCTTGGTTTGTGCCGCTGCTGCCACGATAGGGGCTGAACCCAAACCGCTCTCATTGGAGAAGAGACCACGTGCGATACCATATCGAGCAGCCATCATGAGGGTGCTTCCTGCAAAGCCGCCTCCTGCTGCCTTTGTCGTGAATGCGGATTCAAAGATAACCTTGATGGCAGGTATGAGGTAGGCGTGGTTGACAAAGAGAATGTAGATGCATCCTAATACATAGAAGATTGCCATGAAAGGTACGAGCATGCCACATACTCGGGATATGCTTTTTACACCTCCGATGATGACTGCTGCACCTAATCCACACACAATGGTACCTGTAATGTAAGGTGAGACGCCATATTGGTTTTCTACCAATGAAGAGATGGCGTTGGCTTGTACTGTACTGCCTATGCCGAAAGAGGCAAGGGCGGCGAAGATGGCAAATAAGATGGCGAGCCATTTCCAACCCAGACCTTTTTCCAAGGCATACATCGGACCACCCAACATTCTGCCTCGTTTGGTCTTAACTCTGTATTTCACAGCCAACAAGCCCTCTGCATATTTGGTAGAGATGCCAAATACACCTGTCAGCCAGCACCATAATACGGCTCCAGGACCACCGAGAGCAATGGCTGTAGCCACACCTATGATGTTACCTGTACCGATGGTTGCTGCAAGAGCTGTCGCCAAGGCTCCAAATTGGGATACATCTCCTGTGGCATCTTTATCCCTCTTGACGGATAGTTTGATGGCTTTGAATATCTTACGCTGTGGAAAGCGAAGACGAATGGTCAAGAAGATGTGGGTTCCTAATAGGAGAATGATCATAGGCCATCCCCAGAGTAATGAACTAAACGCAGTGAAAAAATCATTGATAGCATCCATGTTGTCTCTCTTTTAAAAACTTATTATTGTTGTATACCTTATACTTTATTATATATAATACTCAATTATGCTGTTGTGCTGAGTGTCCAAATTGTCTTCCTATTGATCATCTTTTCCTTCAAAACGGACTTTTACATTGGAAAATCCCATGGTCTTCAACATTTTGAAAAACTGCGATTGTGCATTATTTTCCGCTGTTGTGATGTTGGATGATGAAAGGCATCGCTTCTTCATTGAGCGATAGGCTCGTTCGTACATTGCCTGCCTGTCTTGCCCCGTCCATTTTCCTGTCTCGAAGAAAGATTTGGTCTTGGCTTCGTCGATGAAGTTGTTATCCAACAATTTGATGGGTGGCAGTGTACAGACGATGGTGTCTTTGTCGGCTTCCATCCATCCTTCTTTTACATCCTTCATGTCAATGCCCAACCTAAGTGTACCATAGTAGATGCGAACAAGTTTGTCGTCTCCAAAGAATCCGTGGCGAGTTGTATCGACTAACTCTTCGTCGCTTACGGAAAGAAACTCCCATTGCCCGATTGATTCAATAGACTTGATTTGCGTAGGGGAGAGCATGGTCTCGCCCACGCTACCACCTTCCACGTGGTTGTCTTTGTTCCACCAATATAGGCAACCACCGATGATGACAATCAAGGTCAGTATGATGATGATTTCTATTTTTCTCATAGTCTTTACTCCTTTCATTGGATTATTTCTTTTCTATGCTTGTCTTGTCGAGCAAGTTTTTCAAGTCGTCCAAGGTAAATTTCTTGCGGAAAGAAATCTTGATGTTTCCTTCTTGGAATCCTGCGTCCATAAGCATAGGGATGAGGATGTTGGCTGCACTTTGACGAGCTGTTTCTAAAATATCCATCTGCGGGATGTCCTTGATGATGGCATCTCTCCCTTGTTGCTCATATTGTGCCAGTTCGGCGTCACTAAAGTTGCTGCGGGTGAAGGCCACGTATTGTTTCACTCCCTCATGGTCTATCTTACTGCTCGTGAGCATCACCTTGGGGTCTGGCAAGGTAATCTCTATCTTGTCTCCCTGCCGGCTGATATTCTTTGAGGAAAAGCCATTGAAATCGATGTATGCCTTTACAGTGGCATCCATAGGAATGGCTACTTTGCGATTGGAACCAGGAACATTGATGTCGAAGGTCTTTTTGAGAAACGAGCCCTTCAATCTGAGGTTGTCATCATGAGTTACAATCTTGTGAACATGTGCTTCTGCAGTATACAGACGACTACATTTCTGTATTTGCATCACCATCATAGGTATCGTGTCGATGACTTCTACCTTCTCTTCTGTCTTTGTTTGAGAGCATGAAGAGAAGGTAAAAGCTATTGCAGTTAATATATAAAATAATACCTTTTTCATACGAAATGCCTTGTTTTGGTTGCAAAGTTACATCAAAATGTTCGAAAAACCAAATATTCTTGTGTTATTTTGCTATATTGTATGTAATTCGAATGAAAAGTCGAGGGAGCGGCTGCTTGTGCTTATGTTTTGGGGAAGTTTTTTGTTGTACCTCTATTCTTCTTAAAAAATGTATATTGAACGCTTTTGATTATTAAAATGTGTAAAAATATAATATTTTATACTTTTTCGGTTAAACCTTTACGATTATATAGAGTCTAAAAAATCGATTAGAATTCATAAACTGAACTTTTATAATATCGTGTGAGAACAATAGGTTTTTAGTTAGTAAAAAGATTAGAAGCACTCTCTTGGGAAAGAGGGTGCTTCTTGTTTTTTATTTCATGAATTTTGGCTGTTTGATTTTTTTTTCTTACCTTTGTGGCATCAATCTATAAAAGCTATATAATGAAAAGAATGATTCCTATACTTTTTGCTGCCCTTGTTATGGGGGGATTTTCTTCTTGCAGCGAAAAGAAGAGGAGCGATGTAATCATTGCTCCAAAGCCTCAGGCTCCAAAGCCAAAGAAAACTCAGAAGATGAGTGAATATGAGCAAGCTCGTGATGTGGAGTGGCTTGGCTCTACTTATAAAGTGATAGTGAAGCGTGTGGCCGATGCCGACCTTCCTCTCGCTCAAGGGGATGATAATACCAAATATTTTGATAATAAAATCACTGTTCGCATTTTGCGCAAGGATGGTACTGAGTTTTTTAATCGTACTTTCTTGAAAACTGATTTTATTGGTTATCTTGATGAACAAACGAAGAACTCAGGGGCTTTGTTGGGGCTGGTCTTTGTAGAGGCTGATGGCAACAACTTGTCTTTTGCAGCCAGTGTAGGTTCTCCTGACGTGACGAGTGATGAATATGTACCTTTGGTGGTTAAGATTTCGAGAATGGGTGCTGTTTCGGTCGGGAAAGATACACAACTCGATACGGGAGGCGATGACGAGTCTGATGAACAGAAAGGCAAAGAAAAAACCTCATCCGATGAGGACGAGGTTTAAACTATCTGAAAGAGACTATCTGAAAAGCTTTCGATAGTCTTTTTCAAAACTTTGAGGGTGTCGGCCAATGAAGAGAATGTTGAGCAAGCAGTTTGCTACCAATTCTGTATCGTTGAGGTCTGCGCCCTTTCCTTTTTTTATTTCTTTTCCCAAGATAGCATCCCATGTGGTATTGAAGCTATTGTCGTCAGCTCCCACAATCATGTCCTTGCTGTTTGGGTCTTCCATCAGTTCGTATCTAATCGTTTTCTTTGAGGATACTGGTTGTATGCTGCAAAGCATATTGAAGGCTTTCTCAAATACGTCGCGATGCAAATGAGCATTTGGAAACATCTCATTGACAGAAGGAAATATCTCTTCGAATTCGAAGGATTGTATCAGTTGATAGAGTTTCATATACCTTATTATATTATTCTACCTTGTTGTTTATGTAATGCTATTTTAGAATTTAGCCATTTTGATGGCATCGATGGCGCACTCATCGCCCTTGTTGCCCAATTTGCCACCGCAACGATCCTTTGCTTGCTGCAAGTCGTTGGTGGTAAGCAATCCATAAATGACTGGTATTTCTTGTGTTGCGTTCAATCGGGCAATTCCGTATGTTACTCCTTGACAAATATAGTCGAAGTGAGGAGTTTCACCGCGAATTACGCAACCCAAGATGATAACAGCATCATAGCCGCCATTGAGTACCATCTGATGAGCGCCATAAATCAACTCGAAGCTACCTGGTACGGTCTTCACATGGATGTTCTCTGTGAGGGCTCCATGTTTTTCGAGCGTCTTGACTGCTCCATCGAGCAAGGCTCCCGTGATTTCTGGGTTCCATTCTGCTACCACGATGCCAAAGCACATGTTGCTGGCATCGGGTACCTTAGTGAAATCGTAATCTGATAAATTGTGAAGTGCTGTTGCCATGATGATTAGTTGGAAGCTCTTTCAATATATTTATCAATCTCTGAGCTCTGAACGAGCATAGAGTTTACATACTTCTTCTTGATGTCCTGATAGATTTTCAAGGCCTCTTCCTTGTTGTTCTGGCTTTCGAGAATCTCACCAGCCTTGATGAGGAATGTAGGAGAAAGGCTATTGTTGATGCCATCCTCTGCCTTATCGTCAGCCATGCTTGCTGCCTTCTTGAATGCGTCTACAGCCTTGTCGAGTTGCTTGAGGTGTGCATAGGCATCACCAAGTGCAGCCTCTGCTGCAGGACTGATCATCTGGTCGCCCTTGGAAGAGAATGCTTCAAGACTCTTTTGAGCCTCTGCCCATTTGCCGAGGTTGGCATAGCAAAGACCAGCATAGAGATTTGCCAAGTTGGCTGCCTTTGTGCCGCTGTAGTCGTTTGCAATCTTTGTAAAACCTACGTAGCCTGCACCATCGCCGTTGAGCGCTTGCTCATACATCTCGTTGTTGAAGTAGGTCTGACCCTTGCCCAACATTGTGCTTGCCTTGTCCTCACGAGGACCGGAAATTTGTGACATGTAAATGAAAACACCAGCAATAATTACGATGATTGCAATTACTGCACCAAGGATAATCTTCTTGTTTTTGAGGAAGAAGGCCTCATGAATGTTAAGGCTCTCGCTTTCTGGAGCCTGTACGTTGTTGTTTGCCATTTTTTATTTTTGTTTTTTTATTATTCTACAGTTTAGGCTGCAAAAATACGCAATTTTATCCACATATTGAAATTTCTCGACCACTTTTTTCTTTTTTTGCGCTTTTTCTGCTAACTTTGCAGTCCAAAAGCTATTTATAACGTATGATTTTAAAGAATATTTCCATCATCAACTATAAAAACATCAAGGGAGTCAACCTTGAATTGTCACCTAAGATTAATTGTCTTATCGGCCATAACGGTGTCGGGAAGACTAATTTCTTGGATGCCATTTACTATCTCTCTTTTTGTAGGAGTGCAGGTAATCCCATCGACTCTCAAATCATCACTCATGGTGAGGACTTTTTCATGTTGGAAGGTAACTATCTTGATGATGGCGGTGATGTGGAAAATATCTATTGCGGTATGAAGCGTGGAAGCAAAAAACATTTCAAGCGCAATAAGAAGGAATACAAACGTTTGTCTCAACATATCGGTTTGATTCCTTTGATTTTTGTGTCTCCTGCTGATGCCTCTCTTATCGATGGAGGCAGTGAGGAAAGAAGAAAACTCATGGATGTGGTCATCTCGCAATATGATTATTCTTATATAGAGGCTTTGACGAATTATAACAAGGCTTTGCAGCAGCGGAATGCGTTGCTGAAAATGGAGGGGGAACCAGACGCTGCCTTGATGGAAATCTGGGAACAGGAGATGGCTCGAAATGGTGAGTGGATTTTCCAAAAACGAGACCAATTCGTGCAGGAATTGATTCCGATTTTCCAAAGGATTTATCAGCATATTTCAGGTCAGCGTGAGGAGGTATCTCTCAAGTATGTATCTCATTGCCAGCGCGGTCCGCTCTTGGAGGTGATTCAACGAGATCGATTTAAAGATAGGGCTGTGGGCTACTCTCTGCATGGTGTGCATCGTGACGATTTGGAAATGCTGATTGGTGATTTTCAAATGAAGAGAGAGGGAAGTCAAGGACAGAATAAAACTTTTGTCTTGGCTTTGAAATTGGCGCAATTTGATTTTTTGCGTCGCACCAGTTCCAATACCACTCCTCTGTTACTATTGGATGATATCTTTGATAAATTAGATGCTCAAAGAGTAGAAGCGATTGTGCAGTTAGTATCGGGTGAGAATTATGGTCAGATTTTTATCACGGACACCAATCGTGATCACTTGGATAAAATTCTGCATGAGAGCGATGGTGACTACAAGATATTTACAGTGGAGAACGGAAATCTGTTGCAGAATGCTTAGCGTTAATCGTACATTTAAGGCATTCGGGTTATCTTGAAAGTATTCAAGTTATTTTGTAAGCGTTCATATAGTCTTAAAATGTAGTTAGTATGTTTAGAAGAAAAGTGAAATCCATTTCGGAGTTGATTCCTGAGATATTGCGACATGAGGGATTGGAGACACCATTGAGACAACAGCGCCTGTTGTCTCAATGGGATGAGGTTGTGGGAAAGCCTATAGCCCAATATACTGGTGAACGTTTTATAAAGAACCAGACTCTTTTTGTGAAAGTCTATAATCCAGCCTTGCGTGCTGATCTTTCGATGGGGCGTGGCATCTTGGTGCAGAGGTTGAATGAAAAGGCTGGTGGACAAGTTATTGTTGATATTAAGTTCTATTGATGATGGCAATATAAGGGGCTGGCAGCACCCTATATTGCGCTCTTGTCGTTTTATGTTTTGCTTTATATAGCTCTGTTGTCTATAGAAGCAATCACTTCATCCATTTTTATGTCGTGGTTGTCAAAGGGTAGTTCCTTTTCCTTTTGAAAGCCAAAGCATACACCTATTTTATATAGTGTGGAAGACTTCTCTGCTTTTTCTAAAAAACGATCGTAGTATCCCTTGCCTCGTCCTAAACGATGGAGTTTTTCATCAAAGCTCATACCAGGAATGATACCTACTTCAATTTCTTCGTATTTGTCTTCTGCAAATAGTTTCCCTATTGGTTCCATGATATGAAAACTTCCTTCTTTAAGGTCTTCTTTGCCATTGTATTCCCTCAAAATCATCTGTTTGTCATCTACAACGACAGGCAGGAGAACTTTCTTGCCTTCCTTAGCCAACTCGTCTATCCATTCGTGGGTGTTTACTTCATCGGGAAGAGAATAGTAGAGAAGTAGGGTGTTGGCTTCTTTCACCCTTGGGTGGTTTCTGAGTTGTGAGATAACGGAAAGCGACAGCTCTCCAAGTTTTTCTTGGGTGAACTGTCGCTTTCTGTCTCTTATTATTTTTCTGATTTCTTGCTTGTTCATGCTTTATGAAGGGTATTCTTAAATTCTAACGTTGTTGGCAACTATAGGCATGTAGCTGTGCGTAGAACGATAATCGTAAGGAATCGTGTTGATAGCTACTTTTTCCTTCGATTTTTTTGCAGCCGCAGGTTTCTTCGGGAAGGCTTCATGTTTCTCGAAAACTTCCAAGGTCTTCTTGATGACTGGGTCGTCTTGGTTGATGTACTCAGTCCAAGCTTGCTCGTTCAGCATGTTGTAGATGATTCTTCCGTTGAGTACCCGCTCCAAGAGCTTGTGGCTCTTGCGAATCAAGAGATTTCTGCGTTGCAAGCCATGCTTGTCTGCATAGTTGGCGAATTGCTCCACCATGTCTTGTTTCGTCAAATAGTCGGACAGTGCCATCATTTCCTTGAAATTATTCAATTTAGGACGGTTGTCGTCAGTATAAGTAAATGCATACTGGAGAATCAAACCGCTCATGCTTGCTTCCTTGAAGTATGATGTCATGCCCAAGGTATCTTCTGGAACGAAGATGTCTGGGGTGATGCCACCACCGCCATATACCACACGTCCTAAACCTGTATGGTAGGCAGGACCCGTATGCTTGATGCTGTCTTGAGAGAAAAATTCTCCGTGCTGATAACGTGTTAAGAGGTCTTGCTCATAGTCCTTGTCATCTCCCATAGTGTAAGGCTTTTGGATGCATCTTCCTGATGGGGTGTAGTATCTTGCGATAGTCAAGCGGATAAGGCTATGGTCAGGGAATTCCAACTGTTGCTGTACCAATCCCTTGCCGAAAGAACGGCGTCCGATGATAGTTGCACGGTCGTTGTCTTGCATGGCACCCGCAAAAATCTCTGCTGATGAGGCTGAGCCTTCGTTGATGAGTACTACCAATGGAATGTTCTGATAAGACCCCTTGCCATCGCTGCGGTATTCCTGACGTGGAGACTTGCGACCTTGGGTGTATACAATCAACTTCTTGTCTGGCAAAAATTCATTTGCCATGTTGACAGCTGCGGAAAGATAACCACCGGAATTGTCACGTAAGTCGATGCAGAGGTTGGTGAATCCTTCCTGTGAGAGTTTTGCCAAAGCAATCAACATCTCTGGGTAGGTGTTCTCACCAAAGTTCTTGATGCGGATGTAACCAGTCTTGTCATTCAACATGTAGGCGGCAGTCACGCTCTTTGTAGGAATTTCTCCACGAGTGACGGTAAAGCTTTGTACTTTCTTGCTGCCGTATCTGATGACTCCTATTTTCACCTTTGTGTCTTTAGGACCTTTCAGTCTGCGCATAGCTTCTTGATTGGTGACGATCTTGCCAACAAAAGGCTTGCCGTCTACTGCTACAATCTTATCGCCAGCTAAAAGTCCGGCTTTTTCTGCAGGACCATTCTGTATGACATTCTGTACGTGTATGGTGTCTTCTCTGATGACGAACTCTATGCCGACTCCAGAGAAAGAACCTTTGAGGTCATCGGTTGCTGCGGCTGCATCCTTAGCACTGATGTAGACGGAGTGAGGGTCCAATTCTGCCAAAATCAGAGGAATTGCCTTGTCGACTAATGAGTCGATGTTGACAGCGTCCACATACTGGTCATCAATGATATGGAGCAAGTTGTTCAATCGATTGCTTCCACTGTTGATGATGTTCAGTCGGTTTCCTGAAAAATGATTGGAGAAAAAAGAACCTATCAATATGCCCACCACGACACAGACGGCCATGATGATAGGCATAAAACGATTTGTCTTGTTCTTATTCATGCTCATAACTATACTAACGTTTCTAACTAACTATATTTTGTCACTTGTTCATGTATTTCCTCTACTACTGATTCTCGAATTTAGTTTCATCAGGATTTAAGTATTCCACTTCAATCCCTGCTCTTTCCATCAGTTCAATGCCGTCGTTGAGGCGGTATTTCTCGGCGTAAACTACTCTCTTGATGCCAGCTTGGATGATGAGCTTAGCGCACTCTATGCATGGGGATGCAGTGACGTAGAGTGTACTGCCATCGCTATTGTTGCTACTTCGTGCCAACTTGGTGATGGCATTTGCCTCGGCATGTAGTACGTATGGCTTGGTGACATCATTCTCCTCGCATACATTCTCGAAGCCACTTGGGGTTCCGTTGTATCCGTCGCTGATAATCATCTTGTCTTTTACGACTAATGCACCCACTTGTCTGCGTTTGCAATAGCTGTTCTCTGCCCAGATGCGAGCCATTCTTAAATATCGCAAGTCGAGTTTCTTTTGCTTATCATCCATATTCATATAGGGTTTTGTTATTTCATGCTTTTCTTGATTTCGTTTCTTTCGAGCAAGGCATCGATGGTAGGCTCTTGACCGCGGAATCGTTTGTAGAGTGTCATCGGATGTTCTGTTCCTCCCTTTGACAAAATATTGTCCCTGAAACTCTGTGCTGTGGCTTGGTCGAAGATGCCGTGGTGCTTGAATACACTAAATGCGTCTGCGTCGAGTACCTCTGCCCATTTGTAGCTATAGTAACCTGCTGCATAGCCGCCTGCCATGATATGCGAGAACTGTACGGTCATACATGTATCAGGCAATTGGGGCATAATCATTGCTTTCTCCCAAGCTTTCTTCTCGAATGGGATGATGTCATCGGTGAATGCTTCTTGCTTTGTGTAGTAGGCCATGTCGAGTAAGCCGAAGCTTACTTGGCGCAAGCATGCGTATGCCGACATGAAGTTACGGCTCTTCACGATGCGCTCTATCAACTCGTCCGGCAATGGCTCGCCTGTCTGATAGTGGAAGGCGAATGTACGGAGGAAGTCTTTTTCTACTGCGTAATTCTCCATGAACTGGGATGGTAACTCCACAAAGTCCCACCATACGTTGGTGCCAGACAAACTTTCGAAACGGGTGTTGGCGAACATGCCATGCAAGCTATGTCCAAACTCATGGAGGAAGGTTTCCACTTCTCCCAAAGTCAGCAAGGCTGGCTTTTCCTCAGTAGGCTTGGTGAAATTCATCACCACGCTTACGTGTGGACGGATGTTGTTGCCCTTGTGGTCTATCCATTGTCCCTGGAACTCTGTCATCCAAGCTCCTCCTTGCTTGCCCTTGCGTGGGAAGAAGTCGGCGTAGAAAACTGCGAGGTAGCTGCCATCCTTGTCGAAAACTTCGTAAGCTTTCACATCTGGGTGGTATACAGGTATGTCTTTGTTCTCCTTGAAAGTGATGCCGTAGAGACGGTTCGCCAATCCAAACACACCGCTGATGACCTTGTCAAGTTGGAAGTATGGACGAAGCATCTCGGCATCAAGGTTGAATTTTTCCATCTGCAACTTGTGTGAATAGAAGCTGAAGTCCCATGGCTGCATGTCGAAGTCTTCTCCTTCCAATCGTTTGGCGAGTGCCTTGACATCCTCTACTTCCTTCACAGCTGTTGGCTTGTAGGCATCGATGAGGTCGTTGAGCAACTTGTATACATTCTCGATGTTGGATGCCATGCGATGCTTCAATACATAGTCTGCGTAAGTCTCAAATCCTAAGAGCTGTGCCAATTCACGGCGGAGATTGACCAGTCTCTTGCAAATCTCCAAGTTGTTGGCATCGTTGGCGTGTGTACATTCGGTATTGCGAGCCATATACATCTCCTTGCGCAATTCTCGCTGGGTGGAGTAGGTCATGAATGGGGAGTAACTTGGGTAGTCGAGTGTGAAAATCCAACCATCTTGCTCCTTTTCTTTAGCATTTTGTGCTGCTGCGGCAACGGCTGTTTCAGGTAAACCATCCAATTGTGCCTCTTCTGTGATATGAAGAGTATAGGCTTTATTTTCTTTCAGGAGGTTCTGTGAGAACTGGAGAGTGAGCATACTTGCTTCTTCTGTCAGTTTGCGCAATTTAGTCTTGCCCTCTTCGTCGAGCAAAGCACCGCTTCTTACGAAACCATCATAGCTGTTGTCGAGTAACATTTGCTCTTCTGCGTTCAACTCACGGTTAGGATTGTCGTGAACGAACTTGATGCGCTCAAAGAGTTTCTTGTTGAGGGTGATATCATTGGCATGCTTGGTCAAGATAGGACTTAACTTCTGTGCCAAAGCCTCCATCTCATCGCAAGTCTCTGCGCTCATCATGCAAGAAAAAACATTGGATACACGACCTAAAAGGTCATAATAATGCTCACCTTTGTCGGTGTCTACACGTGCGATGGTGTTCTCGAAGGTAGGCTCTGCAGGATCATTAATAATCTTGTCTGTAGCCTCATCGTCACGGCGGATTCCCTCCATGAAGGCTTCCTCGTAATCTTCTAATTGAATACGATCAAATGGCACCGTGTCATGCGGTGTATTGTAAGGCTCAAAAAATGGATTGATTCTCTTTTCTATGTTCTTTTCGTCAAGCATACTAACTTTTTATTTATAATTTGTTGCAAAGTTAGCAAAAAAAAGCGTGACTGCCCTATGTGTAATCAAGAATTTAACGAATATTACACACTTATTTTATCTATTGATAAGTTTCTCGAGTGCAGGAATGGCTACTCGACCTCTATGGAGCTCCAGCAACTCTTCTTTTTCTAAGTGGTTAAGAGCCCTTGAGACATCTAATCTGCTGTCGTTTACTTCGTCAGCAATTCTTGTCATCTTGATATAGAAAGTTTTCTTGCCAGCTGGTCGAATGCAATGTGACTCGAAGAAACGGATGATACGCTCTTCGAGTGTCTTTGGGGGAACTCTTAGTGTTCTTCTGCTCATTTTTTGTACTTGTGTGGAGATAAGGTTTAGAATGTTGATGCGGAAGATACCAAAAACTTCTGAGAGTTTGACGACCTCTTGTTTTTCTATGCGCATGATACTACAGTCGTTTTGGGCGATGTAGGTGTGGGTGAAATGCTGGTTGAGACCAAAAATACACTCTGGTTGGAAGATTTCTGGTGCAGTGATATCTTCTTCGATGCGATAGCCATGGTCGTCTGCCTCTGTGATGACATCGATGTCACCAGTCAGCAAGAAAACAAGATGCTGGCATCTTTCGCCTTCTTGTACGATTGTCTCTCCGGCAGGCACTTTGTGAAAGTCAAATCTTGTCTTTCCAGCTGCTTGTCGGAGGTCGCTTCTGCTCATGCCCAAAAACAAGGGAAGAGCCAAAAGAGTATCATAGAATCTGTTTTCTTCCATCTGCGGTCGTAAAGAGGAAATTTCTTCCTATGCTTGTATGTTAAATATAGTCTATTCCGCCAATATTTTCTTCATGGATGAGGAATACCACACTTGCATCTTGCCTTTGTTGTCTGAATAGATGAGATAGGCGAGGAGGTCTGGATGCTTGGCTAATATCTTCTGAGCACCCTCCATTCCTAATACCATGAAGGAGGTAGCGTAAGCATCTGCTGTGGCGCAGTTGTCTGCTATCACGGTGGCTGACAAGATGTTGTGTTGCACTGGATATCCTGTCTTTGGGTCGATGGTATGTGCATATTTCTTGCCATTCTTATAGTAGAAGTTACGATAGTTCCCACTTGTGGCCATGGCTTTGTCTGTGACGTTGAGAACTGTCTGTAATTCTGTGCTTGTGTTGAGAGAGTCGTCGGTAGGCTTGTTTACGCCGATTCTCCATGGCACTCTTTTCTCACTGTTGCCACGAGTCACCACTTCTCCTCCAATCTCTACCATATAGTTCTCGATGCCCTTGCTTTTCAGGAATCGTGCTACGATGTCTGAACCGTATCCCTTGGCGATAGCTGAACAGTCGAGCATGGTGTTAGGATTTTGCTTTTTCACATGTCCATCTACTAATGCCACCTTATGGAATCCAACGATGGCTTTCAGGCTGTCAATGACTTCTTTGCTTGGCGTGATGCCTTGCTTGAATCCAAATCCCCATACGTTTACCATTGGGGCGACAGTGATGTCAAAGGCTCCATCTGTCTCCTTTGAGATATTCTCTGCCAGGGTGAAGACTTCTTTGAACATCTCGTCTACTGCCACGTTCTCATTGCGGTTGATGCGGGATATGATGGAGGTTTTGTTGAATGGTGATAGTGATTGATCTACCTTTTTCAATTCTGCCTCTATTTCCTTTTGGTAGTTTTTGTCACTTTGGTAGGTGATGTGATAGATGGTGCCAAATATGAAGCCCTCATCGTGCTGATAAGGGGTGGCGTGTTGCTGTCGGGTAATCCAAATGGTTCCAATAATCAGAATTGCTAAGAATGGTAATTGCCAAAGAAGTCGTTTCTTGTTCATAAAATTATCTTTTGGTGCTTGTCGATTGGTGATATTACTTTTGCTCTATCGCCGTTTTTGAGATTGCTTTAAAACTCGTATGCTATGTTGAAAGTACCGCCAAAACGGGAACTTCCTTGCTTGCCAAATCCTGGTACGTACCAGGTGTTGCCTAAGTCGCCATCGTTGTGGGCGATACGGCGCTTGTATCTCACACTCCAGCCCATACGGATAGGGCCAAATAACTTGGCGTCTACTCCAAAGACAAACTCTGCCCAATGGTAGTTGCAAGAGATGCCGGATGCTTCGTAAACACCACTTGTTCCCCATATAGGGTCTGTGATTTCAGGTCCCATCAAATCGTATTTGTAACTGGTGAAGCCGTATCTTACACCGCCATAGAGACGGTAAATGTCATGTTTGTTCTTCATCAAATTCCAGTCGATACCAATACGGCCGTATGGAGCACTGGTCTTGTATTGTATGGTGGTGGCGTCGTCCTTGGCATCAGCCTTTCCATATCCTAACTCGACGACAGGGAAGTACTTGTCCTTTAGGTTGATACGTAGGGCAGCCTCGTATTGCCCATAATCGCCAAGCAACATCTGTCCTGCTCCAAAGGCATCCACGCTTACAGCTATGCCTCTGAACAATGGTATGGTGTCTGGTTCTATCGCAATCTTCTTGCTTTTGTTTTGGGCTTGCAACGGGTTGCTTGCCAATAAGAGCAAGCAACTAATCGCGAGTGCCAAAATAGATGAGGAAATGTGCTTTCGTTTCATCGAAGTTTACGTCTTTATGGTTGATGACTATTGAGTCTATGAGATTGTGGGTGGTCTTCACTTCCTGGATGGTATGGAAGTAAGATGGGTTGCAATCGATAGACTCGAAATGCTGAAGATTGTCCTTGCTTACGGTCACGGTGTCGAGAAAAACTCTCTGCAACTGGTCGGTTACCTCGAAATATAAGGTGTCAGCAGCATTGAAGTAACTCATAGGCAACTTGAAACTATCTGGATTCTCTTGTTGGTTGAGGAGGGTACTGTCTACCCCCGATTTTGTAGGCGTCCAGACTGTTAAGGTCGCACCTGTGAGTTGCTTGATATTGCCGTCCAACTTATACTTTGTGTATACCGTGTTGTTGAGCGGACAGTCGAGCGTGGAACAACCCACCATCGTCATGATGGCGAATAGTAGGATAGGGATTATTTTCCGCATCTTATCTCTTTTTCTATTTGATAATCGTTACGATTTGGATTTTGGCGGCTCACTAAGTCTCCCAAGAAGCCTGCCAAGAACAATTGACTTCCCAACAACATGGCTGTCAGAGCGATGAAGAAATAAGGGGAGTCGGTGATGAGATGGCCATAGATGCCGTTGTGCAAATCGATGAGTTTGTCAACACCTAAACCGATGAGCGACAAAAAGGCGATGAAGAAAACTACGCTGCCCAAGAAGCCGAACACGTGCATTGGTTTCTTGCCAAAGTTGCTCAGAAACCAAAGGGTCATCAGGTCGAGATAACCATTCACAAAGCGATTCCAACCCATAAACTTGGATTTGCCAAACTTACGTGCCTGGTGATGAACAGGTTTTTCTCCTATCTTGTCAAATCCGGCGTTTTTTGCCAGGTAAGGGATGTAGCGGTGCATCTCTCCGTATACCTCAATGTTCTTGACCACCTCCTTGCGATATGCCTTCAAGCCGCAGTTGAAGTCGTGCAAATTGTGGATGCCGCTTACTTTTCGTGCGGTGGCATTGAAGAGTTTGGTAGGTATGGTCTTTGATAATGGGTCACCCTGCTTGCGGTTTTGCTTATAGCCAGAAACAAGGTCGTAGCCATCTTTCTTGATCATATTGTAGAGTGCGGGAATCTCGTCAGGGGAATCCTGTAAGTCAGCGTCCATGGTGATAACCACGTCGCCTTGTGCTTCCTTGAAACCGCAATAGAGTGCAGGGCTCTTGCCGTAATTGCGACGGAATTTTATACCCTTCACGTTCTCTGATTTCTCTGCTAATTGCTCGATGACATCCCATGAATGGTCTGTGGAGCCATCATTGACGAATATTACCTCAAAACTAAAGTCGTTGGCTTTCATTACTCTCTCAATCCAGGCGTAAAGTTCTGGCAACGACTCGTCTTCATTATAAAGAGGTACAACTACGGTTATATCCATTTCTTATAATTATTGGTTGATAATTTGTTGTTTCTTAACTTTTCTGCTCATGAGTGCAGCGATGAATGGACTGAGCACGGCAGCTACGATTAGGTCGGTAATCATGAACGCAGCGGCCCAGGCGATAGGTTTCATCATGCTGATGGCATCCATCAGCGAGGAAATCTCCACGCTTGGTATGCCTGAGGCTTGCAGCATCAGTCGGTAACTCTCTTGCAACTGCGACATGAATATGCCTGTATCAAGGAATCGAAACCAGAGATACTGCACAATCGTGAGCAGGAGGGTGGCGTTGAAAAAGGTTTGGATGCAATAAAACAAACCTCTTCGGAAAGAAATCACTCCATCGAGCGCATAGTCTCTGAAAGATTTTAAGCGCATGGCTACGACAAAAGGAGTGCTAAGTGTCAAAATGTTTGCCAAGAGCCCCCAGAAAGAATGGTTGGGATGAACCGACCACATGGTGAAGGCAAAACTGGCAATCCATACAGTACCCAAGATGGCACCGTCTTGGCGGGCAAAAGCCTTTGTTTGTATTAATTTTACGACGTCTATCATATTTAATTTATCTATTATCGTGCAAAAATACTCATTTTTCCTCACATAGCACCAAAAATGGCTTTAAATTTATATATATTTTGTATAATTTGAAAAATACAAGATGGAATAAAACAAAAAAGAGAACTTCCGTATGGAAATTCTCTTTTCTTGAGCCTCTTGTCGGATTCGAACCAACGACCCCGAGATTACAAATCACGTGCTCTGGCCAACTGAGCTAAAGAGGCGGGTGGACAAGCGATTCATATCGCGCCGCTACAACCAAGTACCCTTGCTATGTTCCCATCCTGGGGGATTCCAAGGGAGCTGGCCGTATGAGACTTGTCCGTCTCTGCGTTTAAGCGGGTGCAAAGGTACTGCTTTCCTTTGAACCCACCAAATTTTCCGTTGAAAAACTTTCTTGTTTTAACGTTTGTTTAGAAGTACGTGCTAAAAACAAGAGAAAACTTCGTCTTTTTCTTTGAATTTCACTTACGATTCCCTTGATGTTAAAAGTCTACGACTGTGATTCCTGCGCCGCCGAACTGCACATGTTCGTCAGCATAATGCACAACATTAGGTACACTGCTCACGTATTGTCGGATGAGTTGGCGTAAAATGCCATTGCCCTTGCCATGCAAGATGCGAACTCTTGGCATACCTACTAAGATGGCATCATCGATGAAGTGCTGGACGGCATTGAGTGCCTCGTCGCCACGCATGCCTCTTACATCTAAGTCTTGATGGAAGTTGCTCTTGTGAGCATCGATAGTCTTGCGAGTTTCCTTGCTGATGCCATACGATGCTAAGTTTTCCTTGCGCTCTTCCGTCTTGTCTTTTTCAGTGGAAGCTGTTGCATGCTCAAGTCGGTTGAGTCTCATCTTAGTTCTCATGCCGCCAAATACGGCTGTTGCCATGTCTCCGGCGATGCTTTCAATCTTGCCGATGGTGGTAAGTCCCTTGATGCGCACGGTGTCGCCCTCTTTCAGTTCACGGTTGTCTGCTTCTGTCTTGTTTTGTACATTGCGTAGTGCTGCGGCAGCCTTCTCTTGGTTTTGTGCCTTTTCAGCCTTGCGCTTGGCATGACGTTCCTTGCGCTGTTGAATCTGTGCTATCTTGCGTGCAATTTTGTCGTCATTCTCTTTGGTGTCTATGTCCTTCATCTCTTGCTTGAAGACATCGAGTTCCTGGCGGATGCGCTTGGTTTCCTCCTTTTCTGCCTGACTCTCACGTATCTCTCGGATGGCATTTTCTATCTTCTTATTGCTCTCCTTGAGCAACTCTTCGGCTTGTTGTTTTGCCTTGGCGAGAATCTGTTTGCGACTTTTCTCGATTTCCTCGATGTCGCTTTCATACTTGGCGATGGTCTTCTCCATGTCTTTCTCTCGCTGATGAATGCTCTGACGCTTATTCTCCCAGTATCGCTTGTCACGTACGATGTCTTGCAAGTACTTGTCGCTTTGAATGTATTCCGAACCTACGATGTCAGATGCTTCCTTGATGACTTCCTCAGGCAAGCCTATCTTGCGCGCAATCTCTATGGCGAACGAAGAGCCTGGGCGACCGATGGCTAACTGGAAGAGTGCCTTCATCTCGTGGCGATCGTAGAGCATGGCTCCGTTGGCAACGCCTTCATGGCTATCGGCGAAATGCTTCAAGTTCTGGTAGTGAGTGGTGATGACACCGTATGCTCCTTGTTTGCAGAAACGATCAAGCACAGCCTCGGCGATGGCTCCACCGATGCCTGGCTCTGTGCCCGTACCAAACTCATCTATTAATATAATGGTGTCGCCATTGGCAACCTTCATCATATTCTTCATGTTCAAGAGGTGAGAAGAGTAAGTACTCAAATCGTTTTCCAGGCTCTGCTCATCACCGATGTCAATCATGATATTTTGAAATATGCCTGTCTTCGAACGCTCGCTTGCAGGGATGCTCAGACCGCACTGAAGCATATACTGCAACAATCCTACGGTTTTTAGGCATACGGACTTGCCACCAGCATTTGGACCGGAGATAATCAGGATGCGCTTCTCTTGCGTCAATGTGATGTCAAGAGGTACCACCTTCTCGTTCTTCTTTTGTAGGGATTGCTGTAAAAGAGGGTGAATGGCACGAATCCAGTCGATGTGTGGATGATCTTCTACCTCTGGCTCTATCGCCTTGAAAGTGTCGGCAAGCTTTTGTTTGGCTTGTATTAAGTCGATGAGGGCAAGGAATTTGTAAGAGTCTAAAATCTCACGGGAGAATGGACGCACCTTGTTGGTAAAGTCGGTGAGGATGCGGATGATTTCTTTTCTTTCCTCTCCTTCCAACTCACGTACTCGGTTGTTGGCTTCCACTACCTCCGTAGGCTCGATGAATACCGTTTTTCCCGTAGCACTCTCGTCGTGTACGATACCTTTGATCTTGCGTTTCAGGGTAGGGATGACAGGAATCACCAATCTGCCGTCTCGTAAGGTAGGAGTGACATCTTTCTCTACGACGCCCTCGCTTTGTGCTGAGCGTAATATATTATATAAGGTACGCGAGATGCTTCCCTCGGTCTTTGCCAGCTCTCTGCGAATCTGCAATAATTCTGGGGTGGCATTGTCACGTATCTTTCCGAATTTGTCAAGTATTTGGTCGATGCGCTGAATCAGTTGAGGAAAAGTCGTCACCTCTGCTGACAAACGATGTAAGGCAGGGTAGGGGTACTTTTTCTCCCTGCGCCATCCGTCTTCTGGTTCGGAATGGGAATCATCCTCATCACTGTGGTTGAGGATTTTTACCATGCCTGCGATGGTGGCGAGGGAACGACGAAGGTCGAACAGCTCGTCTTCTTCTAAGTGGGTGTTTTCTATGCGGATGCGTAGGATGCTTTCTCTTACGTCATAGAAATATTGCAGGGGGAAGTCCTCTACTTCCTCCATCAATCGGCGAAACTCACGCACCTGCATGAGCCACTCGTTTATCTGTTCGGCATCGCTGCTGAATGCCATCTTGTCCACTTGTTCCTTGCCCAGTGGAGAGAGGCATCTTTCACGCAGCATCTTGCGGATTTCGTTGAATCCTATCTTGCTTTCAAAATTATCTGGATAAATCATTGTCTATTTTTTACATTGCTTTATTGCTAACTTTTTCTAAAGTGTTGCAAAGGTACTGCTTTTTTGGGATTATCAAACTCTTAAAATTCAAAAAAAACAAAAATACAAGAGAAAAATTCGTAATATGTGTTGGGCTTAAATTCTATTCTTTTTGTGGATGTACTTATCTTCTAAGTATTCTGCGAAGATTTTTGCTGCGCTTTCTACTTTGGCGGCACAAGGGCGGGTTTTGTAGTATTCTGCTGTGCGAGGAGAAGCCTCATAGTGGGTTTGTGCCTTCTCGTGACCTTTTAGGCCTAATATCTCTGCGCAGATGATAGAACCATTTTGCTCCTTCGACTTGGCAAGCAATTCTTGCACCACTTTGTAACAAGCAGATTTACCTTCTCTATCGCTTCCTTCTGTCTGTCCGCAGTCCAAGCCTATCAAGGTGACGATGCCAGAGACGGCACCACACATCATTCTCATTCTTCCTACGCCACCGCCGAAACCTGCGCCAATGCGCTTGGCAAGATTGTCACTGAGTCCATAAAGGTCAGCGAAGGCTGCCACTACCGATTGGCAACAACCATAGCCTTCCATGAAATAGTCCACCGCACGTCGTACTCGTGCATCAAGTTCTTGTTTGCTAATATCCATATTTGATTTTTTATTTGCAAAGGTACTACTTTTTTTCTGAAAAACAGCTGAAATCCTTGAATTTTAGGCACTTTTGCGATTTTTCGAAAATCAATTGTTGGAAAACGAAAGCCTTGAAAAGCAGAAAACGCTAATTTTGCCGACGAAAAAAATAACAATTAAAAACTTAAATAACTTATGACAATACTAATGATTGTAGAACTACTCGTTGTGCTGTTGGCATTGTGGGTAGGTGCGCGTTATGGTTCGTTGGCATTGGGTGCCATCTCTGGTATCGGACTTGCTATCTTGGTATTCGGGTTTCATTTGAAACCGGGGAATCCACCAACAGATGTTATATACATTATTATAGCAGCCGTTACCTGTGCGGGTATCTTGCAGGCATCGGGTGGTATGGACTGGATGATACAGATAGCCGAGCGTATTCTTCGCAAGCATCCGGAGCGCATCACCATCTTGGCTCCTCTCACCACTTTCTTCCTCACCATCTTGGTGGGTACAGGACACGTGGTTTATACGCTCATGCCTATCATCTGTGACATTGCCTTGAAGAAAGGCATCCGTCCTGAGCGTCCATGCGGCATCGCCAGTATTGCCTCTCAGATAGGTATTACCTGTTCGCCAATTGCGGCAGCCGTAGTGGCATTCTCTACCATCAGCATCGAGCATGGTTTCCATGTGAGCAATGTGCAGATTATCCTTGTCACCATTCCTGCTTGTCTCATTGGTATCTTGTGTGCTGTGGCTATGAGCTGGCATCGTGGTCTCGACCTTGACAAGGATCCTAAGTTCTTGGCGAAGTTGAATGACCCGGCTCAAAAAGCATATATCTATGGTAACACGGCAACTACTCTCGACAAGAAAATTGCCCCAGAGAGCAAGCGTGCCGTATATATCTTCTTGGTGGCATTGACTTTCGTGGTTATCATTTCTGTGGCAAGCATGATGGGCGTCAACTTGCTTCCTTCTTATCCAAAGACTTTGGATGACGGTAGCGTGGTGATGAAACCATTGGCGATGAACATCGTCATACAGATTACGATGATTGCAGCCGCAGCCTTGATGATTATCTTCTGCAAGGCGAAGGCAAAGACTGCTGTTTCGGGTGCCGTTTGGCAAAATGGTATGGTGGCTGTGGTTGCTATCTATGGCATCGCTTGGATGAGTGATACATATTTCTCCAACTATTTGCCAGAGATACAGAACTTGCTCACCGACTTGGTGAAAGCTTATCCTTGGACGATAGCCATTGCTTTCTTCCTTGTATCTGTGCTCATCAATTCCCAGGGTGCTGTCGTCGTAGCCATGTTGCCTTTGGCTTATTCGCTTGGTATTGATGCGTGGATATTGCTTGGAGTGATGCCATCTGTATATGGATATTTCTTCATCCCTAACTATCCTTCTGATATTGCTACGGTCAACTTCGACCGCTCTGGTACGACGGTAATAGGCAAGTATCTGCTCAACCACTCATTCATGCTGCCAGGTTTGGTACATGTGGTTACTTCTACCATTGCGGGCTTAGGTATCAGCTATCTTTATCATTTTGTCTTAGGAATGTATTGAGTTTAGGTAAAAGATGACCTTGATAAAAGGGCGTTTTTAGGATTTACAGATAAGCGTCAGCTTTAAGCCGGGGTGTCGCCTTAGTGAAATTCACTTGGCGATACCCCAAATTGCTTTTTGAATGCTACCGAGAAATGGGCGGCGGTGCTGAATCCAGTCATGACTGATATCTCCGATATGTTATGCTTGCCTTCTTTCAGCAGTTGCGCAGCCTTGTTGAGCTTGTACTTGCGGAAGAACATGCCCGGTGTATCGCCTGTCAACTCTTTTAGCTTATAGGTGAACTTCGACTGGCTGATGAGCAAGTCGTGGCAGATGGTGGTCACGTTGAGATCTAATTCGGCTGCTCGTTTCTCCATCAGCGCATATAGCTCGTCCATGAACTTGCGGTCTTGCTCTGACATCGTGTCGGCAACTGCCTGCGTGAGGGATTCTGTGTCAGTACTCTCGCCTAATCGTTGGCGGAGAGTTTTCATGTTGCTGAGTTGTGCTTCCACAGCCGCACGGAGGTAGAATGGATCGAAAGGCTTCGTGATGTAAGCGACTGCGCCTAAGCGAAGACCTGCGATCTGCTCGTCCATGTTCGATTTCGCAGTGATAAGAATCACGGGGATATGGCTGAAGAGAAGGTTGGATTTCAACGTCTTGCAGAATTCATATCCCGACATCTTGCCCATGATGATGTCGCTGAGGATAATGTCTGGCGCGATGCTCTCCAAGTCTGCCAAAGCTTCCTCTGCCGAATAGCGGTTCTCTACGATGTAATCGTTGACAAAGATGCTGCGAATGTACTGTGCCACGTCGATGTCGTCATCCACTACGAGTATCTTTATGCGTTTGTTGCCATCATGAGGTGAAGCATTCTTTTCTGAATCCGTATTTTCCGAAATGGAACGGTCTTCAATAGAGGTATCCTCTAAATGGGAATCTATTGGAATCTGCATCACTTGGGTTCCTTCTTTAGATAGTTCGCTATTCTTGTAGATGTCTTTGTGGATAGGAAGGGAGAAGCTGAACTCCACGCCGCTTTCTTTGAAGTAAGCAGTTTCCGCTTCGCTCTCTTCGAAGCAGACTGTTTCGGCTTCGCTCTCTTTGAAGTGGGCTGTCTCCACGTCTGACTTTTGAAGGATGGATTTGTCTATATTCCGAACTTCTATCTCGCCATGGTGCAATCCTACCAATCGTTTCACGTAGTAGAGTCCGATGCCTGTTCCCCATCCATAATGATGCTCGTTTTGCGTTTCGTCGAGTTGATAATAACGCTTGAATACATCCTGCAACTTATCTTCATCGATGTGGGAACCACTGTTGAAGATGCAGACTACGAGGCTCGCTTCTCCATTCGCTTTAGAGCAGTTTGCATCAGATGGCCTTGCCGTCAAGGTCGCCGAAATACAGATGCTTCCATTCTCTGGCGTGTGCTTCAAGGCATTGGTAAAAAGATTGCTCATAATCTTCTCGAACTTATCGCTATCCATCCAAATCTTCATGGAGTCGGGATTTATGTCAAGGTTGAGCTTGATGTGGCGTACTCTCGTAGACTCCTCGAAACTCATGATGAGGTTTCGTAATTGCTCGGCGGCATCTACCTCGGATACTTTTAGGCGTAAGGCATCAGTCTCTAACTGGTTGAAGTCGAGCATCTGGTCAATGAGTCGCAACATTCTGTTGACACTCATGCACACTCTGTTGAGCGAATGTTGAACGGATGCAGGCAACGACTTGTCTGACTTCAATGAGAGAAGAGGTCCCGCAATGAGAGTGATAGGGTTGCGGAACTCATGCGAGATGTTGGCGAAGAAACTCATGTTCATCTCGTTGGCTCTCTGCTCACGCTCACGTTCATGCTGCTCTTGTACGAGGAGCATCCGATTGGTGCGGATGCGCAAGTAGAGGCTGTTGATATAGTACAACAGCATGGTGATGGCTACGATATAGAACAGCCATGCCGCAGGGGAAGCCCAAAAAGCAGGCTTGATGGTGAGGCGGATGCTACGTTCTGCCAAGGGTGGAAGAGTGGGCGAGGAGATGAGGCGTAGGTGGAATGTGTAATCGCCTGCAGGTAAATTGGAGTAACTGACCTCATGCTCGTATGTCGGTTCTTGCCATTGCTTGTCATAGCCTTCTAACATGTATTGGAATTGCATCGACGATCGGCGACTGTAGTTGGGATAGAAGAAACTCAAAGTCAGCGTATTTTCGTCATGTGCAAACGTATAATGGCGGGTTTCCTTGATTTGGGTGCCATCACCAAGGTTATCGAATGAACTGTAGTTGTTGATGTTGAGTGCATCTCCATCTTGGGTCTTCACATCTATGTTGTAGATGCAGAGACCTTTTTCGAGAGAAGTCATGTTGTCGTGCGATACGAATTTACCACTGCGGTCGCTCTTGTTGGATACCAAGTCCTTGTCGCCCGAAGAGGAAGGCAAGAAGATGCAGCCATCAGAGCTTCCGAGAATGATGTCGCCATTAGGTGAAAGACTGATGGAATTATCAAAGTACTGTCGATTCCATTCGTTTTGGCTCGATGAAACGAGACTGTTCATCAGCACGGCTCCAGTGGAAGGCTGATAGCAAGTGGCGTCCTTCAAAGTGGTAATCCACAGCTGTCCACGTCTGTCTTCCAAAAGGGCTTGGATATGTACGTCGTTGACAAAGTTTATTCTCTCTGCCTTCTTGTCTTTCAGACTCATGCGGTATAGTCCCGAACGCTTGGTGCCCAACCAGATGTTGCCTTGGCTATCCTGTCTGGCAAAGGCAGGATCGATGTTGTGCGTCTCGCCGATGCCTTGGAGCTGGATTTCCTGGCATTTCTCGGTCTTTGGCGAGAAAAGGGCTACATGCATGTCTTTCATGAAGAGAAGAATCTCGCCATTTCTCAAGGTGGTGAGCTGGGTTTCCTCATCATACCATGGTAAAGAAATAGGGATATATTCTATCTTGTTGTGTTCTGCCTTGTTGTATTCCTTCTTGTTGGAGCCGAATTTACACCTTATTATATATGGAGACTTACAACTGGCATAGATGTCATTTCCCAATCGGGTGCCTGCACCTAATTGCTTGGGTATCGATGCTCGCTCGGTCACGGACAGCTTGCCCGATGAAACGTTGGCAGATATAATCTCATGGTTGCCTACAAGACAAGCCTTCTCTTGCCCCATGTCGATGATGTTGATGAGGGCTTGTTTGTTGGGAACAGGGTCTTTAAAAATATCTTTGTAATAGGTATAGTTTTGTTGTTTGCTATGTGTATCGTAGATGAAGAGGCGTAGGGTGGTGCCGGCAAGAATCTTATGCCCTGCCGTAGTGAGACAAGTGATGTCCATGCCTTGGGTAGCCTCCGACAAAGGATTCTGGTTGGCGAGGCTATAGAGTATTGCGTTTCGCGAAATAACTTGGTAGCCTGCGTTTCGATATCCCACCCAGATGTTTCCACCGGCATCTTTGAAGATGGTGGAAATCAACTCTTGCGGCTTCTTCAGTATGTTGGAGACTTGTGGAATGTCAAGTTTGGATAGCTGTATGTTGGAGTCTTGTAGAATGTCGGGCTCAGATAGCTGCGTAGTGGAAGTCTGCTTGATTGGGGAATAGTTGTGGTTGGTTGGCTTCGCTCCCCCATCCTTTACGATAAACCATCTTTTGCCATTGCTAACTATGATGCCTTGCTGATTTTCCTCAATGCTGACGATGTTTTCATTGTTGGATGGCAATGGAAAGCGATGGAAGCGACTGCCGCCTTCATACCTTGCCAATCCGTTCTGGGTGCCTATCCACATCTTGCCTTTTTGGTCTCTGTAGATGACGTTGATGTAGTCATCTGGCAAAGCTGTGGTGTCTTTGACATCGTGAAAGAATTGCAGGTAATCTTTACCATTGAATACATTGAGACCAGCTGAGGTGCCTATCCAAATCAACTTTCTGCTATCTTGTGAGATGGCGGTTACGTTGAGCGAGGACAACATGTAGTCCTTGCCAGTCTGCTTGCCTTTGGTTTCGAGAATCTGGCATGTGTCTATTCTGTTGAAGTCGATGAGATAGACTCCAGCTAAAATAAAGAAAAGGATGGAAAGGTAGATAAAAATCTGCTTCTTCTTCATAAAGTTTATGTTCACTACCAGGCAAAGTACGTTGCGCAGTGGTGTATGTATGTTTCACAGTGCGAAACGTACATTGCACACTGTGAAATGTACATTGCGCACTGCGAAACAAAGATTTTCTAAGGTGCCGAATGTTATTTAGCTTGGTTCTTCAGTAAATCACGAATCTCGGTGAGTAATTTCTCCTCGTTGGATGGTTCTGGAGCCTTAGGTGTCTCAGGTTCCTTTGGTTCTTCCTTCTTCTTGGCAATCTTGTTGACTACCTTGATGAGCATGAAGATACAGAAAGCGACGATGAAGAAGTCGAGACAGGTTTGAAGAAAGTTACCATAGTTGATGGTAGCAGCCTGCAATTCCTCTTCTCCCACCTTCACTGTAGGGAGTGTAACCTTGAGGTCAGAGAAGTTGACGCCACCGATGAGCCAGCCGATAGGAGGCATGATGATGTCGTCGACAACAGAACTAACGATTTTGCCAAAAGCGCCACCGATGATGACACCGACTGCCATGTCGAGTACATTTCCACGCATGGCGAATTCCTTGAATTCATTTAAAAATTTACTCATTCTTTTACTTTTTAGTTGAAAATAATAATGTTGTTTTTAGTTTTGGCGTTGCTAAATGCCTTTTATGTCTCTTTCGCCCCATATATATAATAAGGTGAAAAAAATCATCCGCAGAGTATACATTCTCCCTTGGTAGCCGTATTTCAATTCTGTTATAGAAATGAATTTTGCAATATGGAGTTGTCAGTCTTGCCTATTTAACGTTTTTTTCTATGCGATATTAAACGTCTGCTATTCTTTTTTAACTTATTTAATACTCATTCTGGTTGCAAAGTTAGAAAAAAATTAGTAACTTTGCGCTCGAAAAGAAGAAAAAATGCTCGAAAGCGATGTTTTTTGAATGTTTCAGCAGTCGAGACACGCTTGAAGGCTTTGAGATAGTAATATTTTTAAACCATTAATTTAAATATTAAAGAACAATGATTAAGATTGGTATTAACGGATTTGGCCGTATCGGTCGTTTCGTATTCCGTTCTACAGTTGAGGCTGAGAACGCAAAGGAAGTACAGGTAGTAGCTATCAATGACTTGTGCCCAGTTGATTACATGGCTTACATGTTGAAGTATGATACAATGCACGGTCAGTTCGACGGTACTATCGAGGCTGACGTTGAGAAGAGCGAGTTGATCGTTAACGGTAACCACATCCGTGTAACTGCTGAGCGTGACCCTGAGAACTTGAAGTGGGACGAGGTTGGTGCTGAGTACGTAGTTGAGTCTACAGGTTTGTTCCTCGCTTATGATAAGGCTGAGAAGCACTTGAAGGCTGGTGCTA